>Ga0075425_100008005_pt1 | contig 11187 bp, 10 predicted proteins | sample SoiMethybrSBSTD4_FD_75300 | JGI IMG/M metagenome (GOLD analysis project Ga0075425, IMG submission 75300) | Bulk soil microbial communities from a Populus tree surrounding site in Tennessee, USA - Soil MetaG P. TD hybrid SBSTD4 | ecosystem: Environmental > Terrestrial > Soil > Tree plantation...
GTCATGAAGGCGGAGCCGTTCCTGCGCGCGGTGGAGACGCTGACCGCAGCCGCGCCCGACGCGTCACGCGCGGTCGTGCTGCTCTCGCCGCGCGGGCAGCGTTTCGACCAGCGGATGGCGGAGCGGCTCTGCCGGCTCGATCACGTCGTGCTGCTGTGCGGGCGCTACGAAGGGATCGACGAGCGGGTGCGCGAGGCCCTGGGGGCCGAGGAAGTGAGCCTGGGCGACTTCGTGCTGACGGGGGGCGAGGTGGCGGCGCTGGCGGTGATCGAGGCCGCGGTGCGCCTGCTGCCGGGGGCGCTGGGAGACGAGGGCTCGGCGGAGGCGGACTCGTTCTCCGACGGGGTGCTCGACTTCCCGCACTACACGCGGCCGTCGGAAGTGCGTGGGCACCGCGTGCCCGACGTGCTCCTCGGCGGCGACCACGGGAAGATCCGGCGCTGGCGCCGGAAGGAGGCGCTGCGGGCGACGCGGGCCCGGCGGCCCGACCTCCTCGCGCGCGCGCCCCTGAGCGCGGAGGACCAGTCCCTCCTGCGCGAGCTGGAGAACGAGGAACTCGAAGTGACGGCGAGCAAGTCTTAAGGAAGAGGAAAATGAATCCGATCGACAGTATCGAAGCTGGTGACCTCAAGAAGGGCCTTCCCCGCCTGACGTCGGGGGACACGGTGCGCGTGCACGTGCGCGTCAAGGAGTCCTCGGTCAAGGAGGACAAGGCCGTCGGCATGAAGGGCAAGGGCGTCAAGGAGACCGAGCGCGAGCGCATCCAGGTCTTCGAGGGCATCGTCATCGGCCTGCGCGGCAACGGCGCGCGCGCGACCATGACCGTGCGCAAGGTCTCCTTCGGGCAGGGGGTGGAGAGGATCTTCCCCCTGCACGCGAAGACGATCGAGAAGATCGAGGTCGTCAAGCACGCGCAGGTGCGGCGGGCCAAGCTCTACTATCTCCGCGACCTGAAGGGCAAGGCCGGACGCATGAAGGAGCGCCGCACGAACACGCCGGAAGCCTGAGGTCGTCTCCGGGCCGGCCCGCCATCGAGAGCGGACCGGACCCGAGCTCGGAGTCGCAAGGTCCATCATCTTCGCGAGGTTGGAATTGGCTTCGGACAGACCCAGACGCGGCCGCAAGCCCCTCGTCTACGAGGGCGAGGAACTGCGGTGCACCTGGCGGTTCGAAGAGGAGGCCCGCGCGGAGGGGCGCCTGGCCGTGGCCGGGATGGACGAGGTCGGCCGCGGCGCGCTCTGCGGGCCCGTGGTGGCCTGCGTGGTGATCCTCGGGGACGGCTTCGACACCGACGGCATCGACGACTCCAAGCGGCTCACCGCCCTCCAGCGCGAGGGGCTCTCGGCGCGGATCCGGGAGAAGGCGCGCGCCTTCTCCGTCGGGGTCGCCGATCCCAAGGAGATCGACCGCCTCAACATCCTGCGCGCGACCTACGTGGCCATGCAGCGGGCCATTGCCGGGCTGGCCGTCCCCCCGGACCTCATCCTTGTGGACGCCCTGGAGGTGCCCGGGGTGGCCGTGAAGCAGAAGCCGATCATCAAGGGCGACGCGCTCAGCGTCTCCATCGCCGCCGCTTCCGTGGTGGCCAAGGTGGAGCGCGACGCCATGATGCGCGAATACGACGAGCGCTATCCGGGATACGGCCTGGGCCACAACATGGGCTACGCCGCCGACGATCATCGCGAGGCGCTGCGCCGCATGGGTCCGTCGGAGATCCACCGGCGATCTTTCCACGGGACGCAGCGGTGGTTATTCTAGGCGTGCGCGGCGCGAGGCCGGCGGGCGAGGGGACGGCAGGGGTGACCGAGGACTAGGGTGGCCAAGATCAATCCGGTCAAAGTCAAACAGGACGCCGACAAGCTGGAGAAGGCCGGCAAGCTGCCCGAGGCCATCGCTCTCTACAAGCAGGTCATCGAGGACAACCCGCGCGACTGGAACATCATCAACAAGGTCGGCGACCTCTACGCGAAGCTCAACAAGTTCAAGGACGCGGCGGACTACTACGCGAAGGTGGCGGACTTCTACGCGAAGGACGGCTTCCACCTCAAGGCCATCGCGATCTGGAAGAAGATCAACAAGCTCGACGCGACCTCCCTCGATCCCTACCTGAACCTGGCCGAGCTCTACGCGAAGCAGGGCCTCATGATGGAGGCCAAGAGCCAGTACCAATACGTGGTCGACGAGTACATCAAGCGCAGCAAGATGCGCGAGGCCGGTGATGTCCTCAAGAAGATGGCGGACATCGACCCCAGCGACCTCAAGATCCGCAGCAAGCTCGCCGACCTCTACACGCGGGAAGGGAATTCCGGGAAGGCGGTCGAGGAGCACGTCGCCATCGCCGAGGAGCTGACCAAGAAGGGCCACCTCGCGGAAGCGCTGCAGGTCCTGGAGAAGGGCCTCAAGATCGACTCCAAGAGCGGGCGCCTGCGCCTGGAGCTGGGCCGGATCCACCTCGTCCAGAAGAACTACGACAAGGCCGTGCACTTCCTCGAAGAGGCGACGCACGGCATGCCCAACGATCCCGACATCATGGGACGCCTGGGCGAGGCCTACCTCGGCTCCAAGCGGATCGCGGAGGCGGAGGGCCTGTTCAAGCGGCTCCTCGAGATCAACCCGAACGACGAGGACACGCGCGTGCAGATGGCGCGGGTGTCCCTGCAGCAGAACCAGTTCGACCGCGCCTACGAGGAGATGGAGCCCCTCGTCGAGAAGCTCGTGCAGAGGCGCGACGGGGACCGCGCGGCCTCCCTCCTGCAGCAGATCGTGCAGAAGAGCCCGTCCCACGTGAAGACGCTGACCCGGCTGGTCGAGGTCTACCAGCAGTTCTCGAAGGAGTCGAGCCTCCTCGCGACGTACTCCCAGCTCACCGAGGCCTACATCCAGCAGGGCCAGCTCGGGGAGGCCGCCTCCGTGCTCGAGGTCCTCGTGCAGCGCGAGCCGGCCAACGCGCAGCACAAGACGAAGCTCCAGTTCGTGAAGGGCAAGCTCGGTGGGGCCGCGCCCAGCGCGCCCGCACCCGCGGCCGCCGCTCCCGCCCCCGAGCTGCTCGAGGAGGAGTTCGACCTCTCGGCCGCGGACGAGGCCCCGGCGCCCGCGCCCGCGCCTCCGCCCGCGGCCTCGCGGGCCCAGGCCCCCGCTCCCGCGCGGGCGGCCGCTCCGGCGGCGGCGGCCCCGGCGCGGCCGGCCATCCAGGCCACGGGACCCCTGAGCGACTCGGACCGGGAGTTCATCGACGAGCACCTGGCCGAGGGCAAGGTGTTCCGCAAGTACGGTCTCATCGACAAGGCGGCCGACCAGTTCGAGGCGGTGGTGGCGCGGTTCCCCGACAACGTCGAGTCGCGCCAGGAGCTGCGCGAGGTCTACGCGGAGAAGGGCATGCCCGCCAAGGCGGCCGAGCACTGCCTGGCCCTGGCCGAGATCCTCCGCCTGAAGGGCGACGCCGCCTCCGCGAAGAAGTACGAAGACGAAGCGGAGCAGCACGTGCCCGGCTCCGCGCGTCCGGCCGCCAAGGCGGCCGCGCCCGCGGCCAAGGCGGCCCCCGCTCCCGCGCGCGCCCCCGCCCCGAGCGCTCCCCCTCCGGTCGTCGAGGAAGAGGAGTTCTCGCTGGGCGACGAAGAGGAGATTCCGCTCGGGGGCGAAGAGGACATCCCGATCGGCATCGACGAGCCCGTGGCCGCGGCTTCCGCCGCGCCCGCGGAGGAAGAGAGCCTGGACCTCGACCAGGAGCTGGCCAGCGGACAGGACATCCCCTCGCCGTTCATCGACGAAGAGCCGGCGGCCGCCCCCGCGGCGGAGGAAGACGTCTCCATCGGCTTCGACGAGGCGACGCTCGACGCTCCCGTCGCGGCGGAGGCGCCGGCGGAGGAAGTCGGCTTCGGCGTGGAGGACGAGTTCCCGCTCGACGAGCCGGCTCCCGCGCCTCCGCCTCCTCCGCCCGCGCGCGCGGCCAGGCCGGCGCCGCCCCCGGCCGCGAAGCCGGCGCCGCCTCCACCCGCTCCCAAGCCGGCCCCGGCCGCGAAAGCGGCGCCGGCGAAGCCCGCGCCTCCGCCCCCCGCGCCCAAGCCGGCCCCGGCCGCCAAGGCGCCCGCGAGGCCCGCGCCTCCGCCGCCGAAGCCGGCTCCACCTCCCGCTCCGCCCGCCGAGTTGCGGGCGGCGCCCCTCGCCAAGGCGCCCGGCGGTCCGCCCACGGGGCGGATCCCCGTCGATCTCATCCGCCTCCTCGAAGAGGTCGAGTCGTACGTGTCGCTGGGGTTCGTGGACGACGCGAAGGAAGCGCTGCGCGAGGGCAGCGTGCGCTTCAAGGACCATCCCGTGCTGCTGCAGAAGATCGCGGAGCTCGGGCTGGAGGAGAGCGCGCCCGAGCCCGAGGCCGAGGCGCCCGCCGAGACCGACCTCGCTTCCGAGCTCGATCTCGGGTCGCCGTCACCCGCCGCCTACGACCCCCTCGGCCACCTCGCCGACGACATCCCCCCCGAGCCCGAGCCGTCGGAGGCCGAGAACCTCGTCGGGGACATGGGCGGCGGGGCCTTCGGGGGAGCGTTCCCCGACGAGACGCCGGCCGGCGAGGATCTCCTTTCGTCCGCCGCGGAGCCGGTCGGCGGCGAAGGAGGGATGGATCTCGGATCCGAGCTCGGCGAGCTCTTCGGTGCGCAGTCCGCGGTCGAGGAGCCGCAAGCGGAGAGCGCATCGACCGAGCTCGGAGACGCCGGGCTCGCCGACATCTTCAAGGAGTTCAAGAAGGGCGTCGACAAGCAGCTCGGCAAGGAAGACTACGACACCCGCTACAACCTCGGGATCGCGTACAAGGAGATGGGGCTCATCGACGAGGCCATCGCGGAGTTCCAGCTCGCGGCCAAGGACGAGGCGCGCCTCCTGGAGTGCGCGAGCATGCTGGGCATCTGCTTCCTCGAGAAGGGCATGCCGAAGCTCGCCATGAAGTGGTTCGAGCGCGGCCTCAAGGCCCCCGGCCGCACCGAGGACGAATACGCCGCCCTGCGCTACGACCTCGCCACTGCGCACGAGGCGGCGGGCGACGTGGACCGCGCGCTCGCGCTCTTCACCGACCTCTACGGTCAGGACGCGAACTTCCGCGACGTGGCGACGAAGGTGCGTGACCTCCGGGCGATGGTCCAGGGCTAGTGGACGTGAGCCCGGCGCTGGCCCCCGCAAGCGCCTGGGTGTCCGTATCTCGCTAGCCGCCATGAACGATCTCCTGGCCGTGGCCTTGTCCGTCCTGATCTCGCTCATGGTGGGGGTCTTCCTCGTCTTCGTTCCCTGGACGACCCTCTGGGACTCGAACTACCTCCTCCAGCCCTATCCGGCGCTGCGCCTCCTCGTGATCAGTCCGTTCGCCCGCGGCACCGTCACCGGGCTCGGGCTCCTGAACATCGTCCTCGCCGTGCACGAGGCCTACCAGCACCTGAGCGTGCGTGCCCTCAGCCGCTGAGCCGCTTCGGGCCGGCGGCTTCGTCCTGACGATGGTGACGGACGGCCGGTCCGGCACGCCCGGCGACGACCTGGTGGCCCGCGCGGCTGCCGCCGCCGGCGCGGGGCTCGATCTCGTGCAGGTGCGCGAGAAGGCTCTCTCGGATCGTGCGCTGCTCGCGGTCGTGTCCGCCGTGCGCGCCGCCGTGGCCTCGACTCCGACGCGCGTCTTCGTGAACGGGCGTGCCGACGTCGCCCTGGCCGCGGGGGCGCACGGCGTTCAACTCCCCGAAGAAGGCCTGCCCGTCGCGGAAGTGAAGCGGGCCTTCCCGTCCCTGACCGTGGGCGCCTCCTGCCACTCCGTGGACGCGGTGCGCCGGGCCGCGGGCGAGGGCGCGGACTTCGTGCTGCTGGGGCCCGTCTTCGCCACTCCCGGCAAGGAGGAGCGGGCCCTCGGCCTCGACGTGCTCGCGGCGGCGGCGGCCGCGGTGGCGGTGCCCGTGCACGCGATCGGCGGCGTCACGCCCGCGCGCGTCCCCGCCCTCCGTGCGGCGGGCGCGCGGGGAGGGGCGGCCATCCGCCCGTTCCGGGAAGGGCCGGCGGATGCGATCATTCGGGCCTTCCGGGAGGCGGAGGGAGGACGGCCATTTTCGACGTAGAGCTGCGACCGATCGACGCCCTCGTGGTCGTCCCGCTGGCCCTGCTCTGCCTGTTGGCGCTGGCGCGGCTGGCCCGCCTCCGCCCCGCCTTCCGTCCCCTCGTCGGTCCCTTCGCCGCTTGCGGCCTGGCGGCGGTGGTGATGGTCTTCGCGGGACCGCCCACGGGGCAGTCCTCCATCGCGCTCCTCTACCTGCTGCCCGTGCTCGTGCTCGTGGTGCGCGCGACCTCGCTCGCCTTCCAGTGGGTCTTCTACCGCCGGCAGGGCTCGCCCCCCCCGTCCCTCCTCGACAGCGTCGTCTCCGTGCTCCTCTACGGCATCGGAGTCGGGGCCATCGCCAGCCAGTGGTTCGACGTGGAGCTCACGCCGTTCCTGGCCACCTCGGCCGTGGTCGGAGCCGTCGTCGGCCTCGCCCTCCAGGACACGCTGGGGAACCTCTTCGCCGGCATCGCGCTGCACTCCGAGGCGCCCGTGCACGTCGGCGACTGGGTGCGCGTGGGCGACCGGGACGGCCGCGTCGAGCAGGTCTCCTGGAGGGCCATGCGCCTGCGCACCTGGGACGGCGATACCCTGACCGTCCCCAACAACGAGGTCGCGCGCCACGCCGTCCTGAACTACAGCCACCCGCGCGCCCCGCATTCCCGCACCATCGGAATCGGGGTCAACTACCACACGCCACCCAACCGTGTGATCAGCGTGCTGCGCAAGGTGCTCGATCAGGTCGGCCTGCCCGCGGAGCCGGTCTCCGGCGTGCGTGTCGTGGGCTACCAGGAGTCCGCCATCCACTACGAGATCCGGTACTACTTCGCGGCCTACGATGACTACCGGCGGCTCGAAAGCGAGATCTACCGGCTGATCTGGTATCACTTCCGCCGCCACGCCATCGAGATCCCGTTCCCCGTGCGCGACGTCTTCCTCCATCGCGCCGCCCCCGCCGTGCAGATGCGGGAGACGCCGGCGGAGCGGCTCGAGCGCGCGCTGCGCACGGTGGACCTCTTCCGGCCCCTCTCCGACGACGAGCTGCGGAGGGTGATGGCACGCAGCCGCCCGTTGCACTATGCGGCGGGGGAGCGCGTGATCGAAGAAGGCAGCCCGGGCGACAGCTTCTTCATCATCGACCAGGGGCAGGTGCTGGTCTCCAAGCGCATGGGCGGGGCCAACCGCGAGATCGCGCGCCTCATGGAAGGGCAGTTCTTCGGCGAGATGGCCCTGCTCACCGGCGAGCGGCGCTCCGCCACCATCGAGGCGGCCACCGACGTCGACCTCTTCATGATCGACAAGCCCGCCTTCCAGGACATCCTGGCCGCGAACCCCACCATCGCCGTCGACATCTCGACCCTCCTCTCCGAGCGGCGCGATGCCCTGACGCACGCGCAGGACGACCTCACGGCGCCGCTCCCGGCGCCGGGCGCGGGCGAGCTCAAGAACGACATCCTCGGCCGGATCCGCGCGTACTTCGGGCTGTGAAACCTCCGCCTTCCGCGGAAGGAGAGGTCGACCGCGCCTTTGCCGATCTCCTGCGCGCGGGCACCGGGCCCTCGCCCATGAAGGAGGTCCTGGAGCGCTGCGGCGAGGACCACGTGCTGCTCGTCGCCCTCCTGCGGCGGGCGGTGCCACTTCCGTTCCTCGAGCTGATCGCCGCCACGCCGCCCTGGTCGGAGGACCATCGCCTGCTCGCTTCCGTCGTGCTCAGCCCTCGCGCCACCCGCCCCCTCGGCTTGCGTCTCGTAGGCTCCCTCCAGTGGCGGGACCTCGCGGAGGTGGCGGCCAGCCCGCGCGTCGCCGTCGCGGTCAAGATCCGCGCGGAAGCGATGCTGAAGGACCAGATCCTGGAGCTCCGCCTGGGCGAGAAGATCACGCTGGCCAAGATGGCCACCCCGCCCGTCCTGATGCTGCTGCTCGCGGACAAGGACGAGAAGGTCGTGGAGGCCGGCCTCATCAACGCGCGCCTGCGCGAGGAGGACCTCCTCGTGCTCGTGCGCGCCGACATTCCCAGCCGCACGCTGCTCGAATGCATCGTCGCCTCCTCGCGCTGGAGCGACCGCTACGCGATCCGCCTCGCCATCGCCCTGCAGCCACGTGCGCCGGTGGCGCTCGCCCTCGGTCAGCTCAGCGCCTTGACGACCAAGGATCTCGCCCGCGTCGCGGAGGCGCCGGGCCTCACGCCTCTGGTCCAGGCCGCCGCCGCGCGCGTCGCCGCCGCGCGCTGAGGGTCGGGCAAGCCGCCCGGACAAGCGGCCAAATCCCGCCAGGTCAGGGGGATAGTGTTGACTCTTTTTCTCGGTGGCGACTACAATCGCGGGCCCTCCGCCCATGGCTTCTTTCGGTGAGAACCTCCGCCGCGAACGGGAACTGCGCGGGATCGATCTGCGCGAGATGGCGGAGGCGACCAAGATCAGCATCCGCTTCCTCCAGGCCCTCGAGCAGGACCGCGTCGACATCCTGCCCGGCGGGATCTTCCCGCGCGCGTTCGTGCGCCAATACGCGAAGTACCTCGGCCTCGATCCCGAGAGGCTGGTGGCGGAGTTCGTGTACGCGCACGGCGGCGAGACGACGCCGCGCAAGGATGCGCGCGCGCCCGTGCGCGTGGATCAAGGCGCGCCGCGCGGGCTCATCATCGCCGGAGTGGTGCTGGGCCTGCTCGGGCTCGTGGGCTGGAAGGTGCGTGGGCAGGCGAGCCGCGCTCCGCAGGCGGCCACTCCCTCCATGGCCGCGCCCCCCGCGACGTTCGCCCACGATCGCGTGTATCCTCCGCCGTCAGGGGCGACCGCGATCGCTCCCCCCATGGCGGCGGGCACCATGGTCCTCACCGTGCTCGCGCGCCGCAGCAGCTGGGTCGAAGCGAAAGTGGACGGGACGACGGTCCTGAACCGCGTGCTCAAGGACGGAGAATCGCAGCGTCTGGAGGCGAGGCAGGAGGTGCTCCTCTCCGTGGGCAACGCCGGCGGGATCGCGGTGACGCTGAATGATCGCCCGCTGGGGCCCATCGGGCGGGACGGAGAAGTGAAGAAGGGGTTCGCCATCAACGCGCAGACCTTGCCCGCCCTCCTGGCGGCGGGAGAGGCCGTGCCGTCGCCGCCGCCCCCCGCCACCATCGCCGTTTCTCCCCGCCCGCGCGCGTCACGGCCACCGTCGCCCTCGCCCTCGCCGTCGGACGGCGTCCTCCTCATCGCCCCGCGATCGAACACGGGCTTCGGGGCGCCCGGCCTCGTCCCGCCGGCCAGCCCTTCGCCGTCGCCGCGGCCCTGATGGGGGAGCGCGCCACCAACCCGCTCGTCGAGCAGTTCCGTAAGGGCGGGGTCCCCCGTGAGCTGCGCCTCATGGCCGCACAGGGTGCGCTGCCCCTCAAGCCCGCGGACCTCGTCGACCTGCTGCAGCAGCTTCTCGGCGACGCGGACGAGGCGGTGCGCGCGGCGTCGTCCGCGAGTCTCGGAGGCATGCCCGCGGACGAGCTGCTTCCGATCCTCAAGGACAAGGAGAGCCCGCCGAACGTGCTGGCCTGGGCCGTCGCGAACCGCCCGGAGCGCGAGCTGCTCGAGGTCGTGCTCCAGAACGTGTCCCTGCCCGATGAGGCGGTGGAAGCGCTCGCCTCCACCCTGCCCGAGCACCTCGCCGAGCTGGTCGTCATCAACCAGGTCCGCCTGTTGCGCCGCACCTCGCTGCTGGAGGCCCTGGAGACGAACGCGGGGCTCAACAAGGATCAGCGCCGCCGCCTGCGCGAGCTCAGGGAGACCTTCCGCATCGGCGCCCAGCCGGAGCCCCCGCCCCCCCCGCCGCCGCCCCCGCCCGTCGAAGTCGTTCCGGAGCCGGAACCGGAACCGATCGTGGAGACGGAGGAACAGGCGGTGGCGCGCCTTCTCGCCGACGACGAGAAGCAAGACGCGGAGAAGATCAGCGTCGTCCAGGCCATCTACCGGATGAACGCCGCGCAGAAGGTGATCCAGGCCCTCAAGGGGTCGAGCGCGGACCGCGCGATCCTCATACGTGATCCCAACCGGATCGTTTCCAGCGCCGTGCTCGGCAGCCCGCGTCTGACCGAGATGGAGATCGAGCGCTTCGCGGGCATGAAGAGCGTCGGGGACGAGGTGCTGCGCACCATCGCCTCCAACAAGGATTGGACCAAGCGCTACGGGGTCATCTCCAACCTCATCAAGAACCCGCGCACGCCGCTCGCGCTGGCCCTGAACTTCGTGCCGCGCCTCAATCCGCGAGACCTGAAGACGATCTCCGTGGACAAGAACGTCCCGGAGGTGATACGCAAGCAGGCCCTGAAGTTCGTGCGCCAGACGGGCAAGCCCGGCGGCGACGAGGGCGGCAAGCATTGACGAACTACTACGAGATCCTGGGGGTGCCGCGCACGGCCAGCGCGTCCGAGGTGCGAAGCGCCTACGCGAAGCTGGCTCGCGAGCGTCACCCCGATCGCTTCGCGGACCCGGTGGAGAAGGCGCGGGCGGAGGAGTTCTTCAAGAACCTCACCACCGCCTTCAACTCCCTCTCCAGCGAGAAGAACCGGCGCGAATACGACGCCAGCCTGGACCGGCCGCAGGTCGCTCCACCGCAGGAGATCGCGCAGAACGCCTACCGCCGCGGCCTCGAGATGTTCGAGGCCAAGAAGTACCACGAGGCGGTCGAGCTCTTCCGCACCGCCGTCGGCCTCTTCCCGGAGCAGGCTCCCTTCCAGGCCGCGCTCGGGAAGGCCCTGGCCCGCAATCCCCACTGGGCACGCGAGGGGATGCAAGCCATCGAGAAGGCCATCCAGCTCGCCCCCCGCGTGGCCGCCTACCAGATCGACCTCGCGGAGCTGCTCCTGGCTCACGGGCTCAAGCTGCGGGCGCGGAAGGCGGCGGAGGCCGCGCTGCACCTCGCCCCCACCGACGAGCGCGCGCACCGCGTCCTCGAGGCGCTCGGTCCCTCCGAGCCCGAAGAGCCGCCACCGTCGGCCGGCCTGCGCGGGCTTCTCCGCCGCAAGGGTTGAAGCGGGCCGGCACGGAAAGGCTGAAGCGGCGGGCACGGAAAGGCTGAAGCGGCGGGGCTTGCCAGGACCTGTCTTTCGTTGTCTACTCTCTCCCACCCAACCCCCCGGATGAAGATCACTTACAAGGCCG
>Ga0075425_100008006_pt1 | contig 11186 bp, 12 predicted proteins | sample SoiMethybrSBSTD4_FD_75300 | JGI IMG/M metagenome (GOLD analysis project Ga0075425, IMG submission 75300) | Bulk soil microbial communities from a Populus tree surrounding site in Tennessee, USA - Soil MetaG P. TD hybrid SBSTD4 | ecosystem: Environmental > Terrestrial > Soil > Tree plantation...
AGCTGCACCGGCTGTCGAAGGTGCTCGGGGGTGTCGAGCGGGTCGTCACCCAGCTGCCCATACGAGGGCGCCAAGCCGAGCTGTCGGCGCGGATCGAGGAACGGAAGTCGATGGTCGATCGGGCCGTGGGCTACGTCGAGCTCTACGGGGCCTACGCCGAGACCGAGGCCGTGTTCCGCGTGGACCGTCTCCTCGAGCTGTGGTCGACGCTCAACGAGGACGACCAGCGCATGTTCGCCTTCGACCCGGGCGCCATCGACTGGGCGTCGTACCTCCAGGACGTGCACCTGCCGTCTGTCGTGGAGACGGCCCGGGTCAGGACGACGCCGGGCGGCCGCACGGGTCCCACGCGTGAGGAGCGCGGGCGCAAGGCGGTGCTCTCGCCCGATCGTCACCTCGCCGTGTTCGACCTCGAGAACACGCTGATCGCCTCCAACGTGGTCGAGTCGTTCGCCTGGCTGGCGACGCGCCGGATGGGTGCCGACGAGCGGGCTCGATTCACGCTGCGGACGTTGCGCGAGGCGCCGGGGTTGCTCGCATTGGACCGCCGGGACCGTGGCGACTTCCTCCGCTACTTCTACCGCCGCTACGAGGACGCGCCCGCCGACCAGTTGCGAGCCGACGCGTGGGAGCTGTTCAGCGATCTCCTGCTGACGAAGTCGTTCCCCGCCGGCATCCGGCGTGTCCGGGAGCACCGGGCGCTCGGCCATCGCACGCTGCTGATCACCGGCGCCCTCGACTTCATCATCGCCCCCCTTCGTCCATTGTTCGACGACGTCGTCTGCGCGCGCATGGGCGAGTCCGAGGGCCGCTTCACCGGTGAGTTGGTCGAGCTACCGCCCACCGGCGAGGCGCGTGCACTGGTGATGGCCGAGTATGCCGATGCCCACGGGCTCAAGCTGTCCGAGGCCGTCGTCTACGCCGACTCGGCGAGCGACCTCCCCATGCTCGAGGCGGCCGGCTACGCGGTCGCCGTCAACGCGGAGGCCAAGCTGGCGACGATCGCCCGCCGCCGCGGCTGGCACACCGAGGACTGGGCGCGGGCGCCCGGCGCCCGCCGCCCGCTGCTGCCGATGGGCCCCCTTCCACTGTTTCGAGGAAATAGGGGTCGAATTTCGACCCCTATTTCCTCGGGAGTCGGGCAGGAGCGGTCGTGAAAGCCCTCGTTTTCGAGCGGTCGGTGCCCCGGTTCGCGGCGGCGCGGGTGGCGTCGAGCTTCGCTCCTGGCGGGGGCGCTCGGGTCGGCCCGCTGCGGCTCGCTGACGTCGACCCGCCCGAGCTGCCAGGGCCCGGATGGCGACGGGTGCGCCCTCGGCTGGCCGGGATCTGCGGATCGGATCTGGCGACGGTCGACGGGCAGAGCTCCCGGTACTTCGAGCCGATCGTCAGTTTCCCGTTCGTACCCGGCCACGAGGTGGTCGGCGAGTTGGAGGACGGCGCTCGCGTCGTACTGCAGCCCACGCTCACGTGCGAGGCACGCGGCGTGCAGCCGCTGTGCGCCCAGTGCGCGTCGGGCAACAGCAACCGCTGCGAGCGCACCGCCTTCGGTCACCTCGACCCCGGCCTCCAGACCGGGTACTGCGCGGACACGGGCGGCGGTTGGTCACTGTCGCTCGTCGCCCATGAGTCGCAGTTGCACCCCGTCCCCGACGGGATGAGCGACGAGGCCGCGGTGATGGTCGAGCCGGCCGCGTGCGGGGTGCACGCTGCCCAGACGAGCGCGGCCTCGGAGTTCGCCGTCATCGGCGCCGGCACCCTCGGGCTCTGCACGATCGCCGCCCTGCGCGCTTTCACCACGCCCCACGTGTTGATCGCGGCTGCGAAGCACCCAGCCCAGCAGCAGCTCGCCGGTGACTTGGGCGCCGACGTGGTTGTCGAGCCCGCGGGTTTGACCCGTGCGGTTCGCCGAGCGGTGCCCGGCACGATGGTGGCCGGCTCCCAGCTGACGTCGGGTGTCGACGCCGTGTTCGACTGCGTCGGGAGCGAGTCGTCGTTGGAGCTCGCTCTTCAGGTCGTCGCCCCTGGCGGCACAATCGTGCTGCTGGGCATGCCGGGCCGGGTGAGCGTCGACCTCACGTCGCTCTGGCATCGCGAGGTGTCCGTGCGGGGCGCCTACACGTACACGAACGACGACTTCGCCAAGGCCTTCGACCTCGTCCAGGACGCCCGCCTGGAGCGCCTGGTGAGCGGGCTCTACTCACTGGAGCGTTGGCGGGACGCCATCGAGCACGCGGCCGACGCCGGCCGTCGAGGTGCGGTGAAGATCGCCTTCGACCTCCGCGGCGAGCGAGGATTGTCGTAATGCCGAGGCCTGGATTCGTTCTCGACGTCGACCGATCGACACCGCCCACGCTGTTCTGGCACGGCGAGGGGTTCCACCTCGAGCGCCTGCCCGCCGGCAGCCGCATCATCTACCCACCCGAGCCCCTGGACGCGCTGTCCGATCCGGACGAGGCCATCCGGCGTGCCCTGCTCGAGCCGCTGGACAGCGAGCCGCTGCCCGCGCTCTTGAAGCCGGGCATGAAGCTCACCATCGCCTTCGACGACATCTCGCTGCCCCTGCCGCCGATGCACCGGCCCGACAACCGGCAGCGGGTGATCGAGGCCGTGCTCGACATGGCCGCCGCCGCGGGCGTGGACGACGTGCAGCTCATCGCCGCCCTCGCCCTCCACCGGCGCATGACCGAAGCCGAGCTGCGCCACGCCCTCGGCGACCGCATCTACGACGCCTTCGCTCCCAACGGCCTGCTGACCCAGCACGACGCCGAGGACCCGGCCGGCATGCTGCACCTGGGTACGACCGACGAGGGTGAGGACGTCGAGATCAACCGCCGGGCCGCGGAGAGCGACCTGCTCGTCTACGTCAACATCAACCTTGTCGCCATGGACGGCGGCCACAAGAGCGTGGCCACCGGCCTGGCGTCGTACAAGAGCCTGCGCCATCACCACAACGTGCGGACGATGCAACACAGCCGCTCGTTCATGGACCAGCACCGCTCCGAGCTCCACTCGTCGAACTGGCGCATGGGCCGCCACCTGAAGGCGTCGGGCGTGAAGATCTTCCAGATCGAGACGACCCTCAACACCAACATGTTCCCCGACCAGTTCGCCTTCCTCCAGAAGCGGGAGTGGGAGTGGAAGGCCGGCGACCGGGCTCGGTATCTGGCCGCCAGCAAGAGTCTGGAGCGCGCGCCGACTCGGATCGCCCGGCGCATCTTCCAGTCCATGCTGGCGCCGCACGAGATGACGAGCGTGCAGGCGGGCGAGGTCGAAGCCGTCCACGCCGTCACCACCGAGAACGTCTACCGCCAGCAGATGGTCGAGGTGTCGGGCCAGACCGACATCCTCACGATGGGGCTTCCGTACATCTGCCCCTACAACGTCCACTCGGTGATGAACCCGATCCTGGTCATGTGCACCGGTCTCGGGTACTTCTTCAACCTCTACCGGGGACAACCGCTGGTTCGGGCGGGCGGCGTCGTGATCATGAGCCATCCCACGCCGTGGGAGTTCAGCCCCGTCCACCACCCCAGCTACATCGACTTCTTCGAGCAGGTGCTGGCCGAGACCACCGACCCGCTCGAGATCGAGGCCAAGTACGAGGAGTCGTTCGCTACCGACCCCTGGTACATCCACCTCTACCGAACCGGCCACGCGTACCACGGCGTGCACCCGTTCTACATGTGGTACTGGGGCGCGCACGCCCTCGACCATCTGGGTGGCGTCATCATCGTCGGTGGCGATCCCGCGGCTGTCCGACGGCTGGGCTTCAAGCCGGCGTCGACCATGCGGGACGCCTTGGAGATGGCCACGGACGTCGTGGGCCGCGACCCGTCGGTCACGCACTTGCACTGCCCGCCGTTGCTGATGGCGGACGTCACGGCGTGAGGGTGCGGGCCGGGTTTCCGTTCGGGCCGCCCACGTGGCCCGGGAGTGTGGCTCGACCGCCGGTCGAGCGCCGCACTGGCGTCGACTTCGAGACCGACTGGGCCCGCCGCTACCCAGCGCGACTGGCGCGCGCCGTGTTCGTCGACCAACTGCTGCGGCCGCTGGTGCGGGCGCTGGTGCCGCCGCATGTCCACGGCGTCGACCGGTTGGAGGCGGTCGACGGCCCCGTGATCTTCGTCGCCAATCACCAGAGCCATCTCGACACGGCGGTGCTGTTGAGCGCCCTGCCGGATCGCTGGCGCCATCACGCAGTCGTCGCGGCAGCCGCCGACTACTTCTTCGACAATCGCCTCAAGGGCACGCTCTCGGCGCTCGTGCTTGGGGCTCTGCCCGTCGAGCGCGGCCGCGTCGACCGCCGGCCCCTCGAGCAGGCGCGTGCGCTCCTGGATGAGGGGTGGAGCATCGTGATCTTCCCCGAGGGCGGGCGCAGCCCGGACGGCTGGGGCCAGCCCTTCCGGGGCGGCGCCGCCTACCTGAGCATGCACGGCGACTTCCCAGTGGTCCCTGTGCACTTGGATGGCACCGGTCGGGTGCTGCCCAAGGGCGCCAAGCGGCCGACCCGTGCCGCCGTGCACGTCACGTTCGGGTCGCCGCTGCGGCCGCGTGAAGGGGAGCGGACCAACGGCTTCGCGGGGCGCATCGAGGAGGCTGTGGCGGTGCTGGCGGATGAACGGGCCACCGACTGGTGGACGGCTCGACGCCGTGCTGCTCTCGGCACAACGCCGTCGTTGGCCGGTCCCGACGCTGGCGCGTGGCGTCGGTCGTGGGTCCTCGAGCGCGGCGCCCGGAAGCGCCCTGTGCGCACCTGGCCGTAGTGGGCGTCGAGACCGTTCGCCCGTCGGTCCGGCGCGTCGGCCCCCTGGGCATCGGCGTCCTCCTTCTCGTCGTCTATGTGCTGGCAATCACCGGCACCCTGCCGTTCGGCCACAACGTGCGCCCGCTGTTCGAGGGCATCGGCCCGCCGCCCGCATACCGGTGGGTCAAACCGCCGGCCGCGCTGGCCTCCGGCAACGTGCCGCCCGCACCCAACGACACCGACATCCAGATGACACCGACGGGCTCCCAGCAGTCAGGCGCGCAGAGCGAGGACAACCAGGTGGTGCTCAACCTGGCTCCCAACGCCGTGCCGCCCCATCCGCCCGACTCCTTGCTCCGCGTCCACATCGAGCCGCTCGACCCGGCGACCCTCGGACCCGTGCCGCCCGAGTTCCGTCCCAACGGCAACGCCTACCGGGTGACGATGACCTACCAGCCGTCAGGGGCGCCGGCGACAAGCATCACCGCGGCCGGCAACGTCCTGCTGACCGTGCCCCTCCCGGCCGCCGGGCTCCTCTACTCGGGCGACGGCCGGACCTGGACCAACATCGGCAAGCAGACCGTCCCCGGCCAGCCGATCGTCGGTGGTGCCTTCAACGCCACTGGTTGGTTCCTGGCCGCCACCCACCCCCAGGCCGCTTCCAAGAGCAGCGGGGGCGGCAACGCCGGTGTGATCATCGTCGTGGTCCTCGTCGCCGCCATCGCCCTGGCCCTCGGCTTCTTCCCGTTGATCCGCAAACGCGTACGAGGGGCGCCGGCCAAGAAGAAGGCCCGTCCGGCCAAGAAGGCCGCCAAGAAGCGCCGGAGGTAGGAGACGATGGCTTACGACGAAGACCTGGCCGAGCGGATCCGGGCGGAGCTTGCGGGAGAACGTGGCGTCACCGAGCAGAAGATGTTCGGCGGCTTGGCCTTCCTCATCGGCGGCAACATGGCCGTGGCGGCCAGCGGGCAAGGCGGCCTGCTCGTGCGGTCCGACCCCGGGGAAGGCGAGAAGCTCATCGCCAAGGGCAAGGCCCACGCCATGGAGATGCGGGGGCGGGAGATGTCCGGATGGCTGCGCGTCGAATCCGCCGACGTCCGCACCAAGCGCGACCTCAGCAAATGGGTCAAGCTCGGCGCGACATACGCCCGCTCACTCCCGGCCAAGAAGAAGTAGCGGGGCGCAGAGCGCGCAAAATCCGCTCGCTGGGAGCGGATTTGCACTGTCATGTGAACTTCACTGTCATGTGAACTTCACTGTCGATCTGAATCGTGGAGGCGGCGGGATTCGAACCCGCGTGCTTCGGGTTCTTGACGGGTCTTCTCCGAGCGCAGCCGGCGGAGAGATCTCGAGCGGTCGCACGTCGCCGGCGCCAGGCGACCGCTCCAGTCAGGTGAGGTGTCCCCTCCAGGCTCCCTGACAAAGCCTGGTGGGTGAGCCCTGCTTCATGACGCCCGTAACCGACCCACAGGGCTGAGGTCGGACGGACGCGCTACTTAGTTATTAAGCAGCGAGCGCGACGTTGTCGTCGGCGTTTGTGTTTGGTACCGGCTCTTTAACGTGGACTCCGGTAACCACGGCTCGCTTCTCCCGTCTCGACGACCGAAGTCGAAACCAAGCGCCCCCATGTCAAGTTGCTGGACTCCATGGTACCGCTGGTCTGTGACAGGACTTCCCCAACGCCGAAACCTCTCCAAGTCCTCGAACTTGCTCCGTATGGACCCGTTTCCGAGGCCAATTTCACGACTTGGAGAGGTAGTGGGTCCTTACGGGTTGCTGCGGCGCCGGCGCGCCTGGGCCATCGCCCGTTCCGCTTCGCGCGCTGCGTCCCGCGACGCGATCGCCTGGCGTTTGTCATAGCGGCGGCGGCCCTTGGCCAAGCCCAGTTCCACCTTGGCCCGGCGGTCCTTGAAGTACACCGACAGGGGGATGAGGGTCAGCGACTCCTGCTGGGTCCTGCCCATGAGCTCGTCGATCTCGGCCCGGTGCAGTAGCAGTTTGCGCGGGCGGTCGGGATCGTGGGCATTGGCGCCGTGCGCGTAGGCGTACGGCGAGACGTGCACGCCGTGCAGCCACACCTCTCCGTCCTGCACGCGCGCGAACGAGTCCTTGAGCTGGATCTTCCCGTCCCTGATCGACTTCACCTCGCTACCGGTGAGGACGATGCCGCACTCGAACGTCTCGAGGACGTCGTAGTCGTAACGGGCCCGACGGTTGCTGGCCACCACCTTGGCGCCTTTGGGGGCCATCGCCAGACGGTATCGGGACAGGCACCACTAGCTTCCCTGCCGTGCTGCGGCTGACCGACGCGACCTACATCGACATGGTCGCCCACGCCCTCGACGACCTCCCCAACGAGGCATGCGGCCTCGTGGCCGCCCTGCCCGGCACCGACAAGATCGACCGCATCTACCGATGCCGGAACGCGGCGGACTCGAGCCGGCTCTACGAGGTGGAGCCCCTCGACCACCTCAAGGCCGACCGCGACGCCGAGGGCCGGGGACTCGAGATCGTCGGCGTGTACCACTCCCACACCCACACCGACGCCTATCCGTCTCCCACCGACGTCAACCAGGCCCCGGACCCGTCATGGCACTACGTGCTCGTGTCGTTGAAGGATCCCGAGCCCGTCGTCCGCTCCTACCGGATCGTCGACGGCGCCATCACCGAGGAGCCGGTCGAACTGGAGCGTCGGTAGGCTCCAAACATGGCCATCGAAGTCGAGGTACGCCTGCCGACCGTTCTCCGCCAGCACGCCGGCGGCCAGGCCTCGGTACAGGCCAACGGCGAGACGATCGGTGCGATCTTCGAGGATCTCCTTCGCCAGTTCCCCCTGCTCAAGGGGCAGTTGCTCGATGACGACGGGTCGATCCACAAGTTCATCAACGTCTACCGGAACGACGACGACGTCCGGTACCTCGAGAAGCTCGACACGACGGTCGGCGCCGACGACGTCATCTCCATCCTGCCTGCCGTCGCCGGCGGCTGACGAAGGCGCCGATGCCCGTGGTGCGGTCGGTGCTCGACCTGGTCGGCAACACGCCGCTGGTCGACCTCTCGGACCTCAGCCCCAAGCCGACGGTCCGCATCCTGGCCAAGCTCGAAGGCCAGAACCCGACCGGCTCGGTGAAGGACCGCATCGCGGTAGCGATGGTCGAGGCCGCCGAAGCCGACGGCACCCTGCAGCCGGGCCAGACGATCCTCGAACCCTCGTCGGGGAACACGGGGATCGGTCTGGCGATGGTGTGCCGCGTGAAGGGCTACAAGCTGAAGATCGTCCTTCCCGAGAACGTCTCGCCCGAACGGCGCCAGTTGCTGGAGATCCTCGGAGCCGAGGTCATCCCGTCGCCGGGCGATGAAGGGTCGAACGGCGCCGTGCGTCTGGCCCAGCGGTTGGCAAAGGAGATGGAGGACGTCGCCTTCCTCTACCAGTACGGCAACCCGGCCAACCCACGCGCCCACTACGAGGGCACGGGCCCCGAGATCTGGCGCGACTGTCCGGAGGTGACGCACTTCGTCTCCGGGCTCGGCACCAGCGGCACGCTCATGGGCGTGGGCCGGTATCTGAAGGAGCAGAACCCCGCAGTCCAGGTGTGGGCAGTCGAGCCCCCCGCCGGCGAGCAGGTGCAGGGACTGCGCAGCCTTGACGAAGGCTTCGTGCCGCCGGTGTTCGACCCCGACGTCCTCGACCGCAAGCTGATCGTGCGCCCACGCGAGTCGGTCGAATGGCTGCGCCGCCTGAACGACGAGGCCGGGTTGTTGGCCGGCATCTCGTCAGGAGCGGCGATGGCAGGCGCCGCCAAGGCGGCCGATCAGATCGACGAAGGGGTCGTGGTCACGCTGTTCGCCGACGGCGGGTGGAAGTACCTCTCCACCGGCGCGTGGACCGACCCGCTCGACGAGGTCGTCGAGCGCCTGAAGTCCACCGTCTACTTCTGAGGTGGACGACAGGCCCATCGGCATGTTCGACAGCGGCTTCGGCGGCCTCACCGTCGCCCGGGCCCTGATCGACCTGCTCCCCGACGAGGACCTCGTGTACTTCGGCGACACCGGGCGCTACCCGTACGGGCCGCGGCCCCTCGAGGAGGTGCGGGAATTCGCCCGTCAGATCACTCGGCTTCTGATCGACAGGCACAACGTGAAGATGGTCGTCGTCGCATGCAACAACGCATCGGCGGCGGCCCTCGAGGCACTGCGGTTCGAGCACGACGTCCCGATCGTCGGCGTCATCGATCCGGGCGTTCGCGCCCTGCTGGCGGCGACGAGGAACCGCCGCGTGGGTGTCATTGCCACCGTCGGCACGGTCGCGTCAGGCGCGTACCAGCGGGCGGTCGCGGAGACGCGAGCCTCCGTGCAACTGCAGCCCGCGGCCTGCCCGGGGTTCGTGGAGTTCGTCGAGCGAGGGGAGACCGATAGCGAGGACGTGCACGTGCTCGCCGAGCGCCTGTTGGCGCCAGTGAGGGAAGCCGGTGTCGACGCCCTCCTCCTCGGCTGCACGCACTACCCGTTCCTCGCCCACACCATCGGCGACGTGATGGGTCGGGATGTGGTGCTCGTCTCGTCCGCCGACGAGACGGCGTTCGAAGTGCGCTCCATCCTCGCCGAGACCGGCCTCGTGCGCCGGTCTGGACGTGGCACGGGCAAAGGCCGGCACACGTTCATCTCCTCCGGTGACGTCGAGTGGTTCACGCGGCTCGGAGGCAGACTGCTGGGACCGGAATTGGACGACGTCGAGGCGCACGATTGGGACTGACGCTCACTGTGCTCGGTTGCAGCGGCACGTACGCCTCGCCAGACAACGCGTGCAGCGGCTATTTGGTGTCCGACGGCGCCACCAACGTGTGGGTCGACACCGGCTCGGGCACGCTCGCCAACCTCCAGCGTCACGCCGCGCTTGAGGGCGTCGACGCGTTGGTGCTCAGCCACGAGCACCCCGACCACTGGACCGACCTCGAGGGCTTCTTCAACGTGTGCCGGTTCGTCACCGGGCGCGAGGGCGTACCCGTGTACGCGCCCGCCGGCCTCAAGGAGCGGACCTACAACGACGACGAGTCGCCGTACTTCGAGTGGCGCGACATCAAGGATGGCAGCCGAGCGGAAATCGGCGGCCTGACCTTCACCTTCTCGCGTACCGACCACGGCCCCGAGACGCTCGCCATGCGCATCGACGGCAGTGGCCGGTCGTTCGGATACTCGGCCGACACGGGGCCCAAGTGGTCGCTGGGCGAGCTGGGCCCTGGGCTCGACCTGGTGCTGTGTGAGGCCACGTTCCTGCAAGAGCAAGAAGGCGAGGCGCAGCACCTCAGCGCTCGCCAGGCCGGGCTGTCCGCAAAGGAAGCGGGTGCCAAACGGCTCCTCCTCACCCACATCTGGCCGACCACCGACAAGGAACGGAGCAGAGCCGAGGCGGCCGACGCCTATGGTGACCCGGTCGAATTGGCAGTGACGAACGAGAGCTACGACGTGTGAGTCCAAGAAGAGACGGCAGAGAGCCTGACGACCTGCGCCCCCTTGAGTTCGTGCGCGACTACACGGAGTTCGCCATGGGGTCCGTGCTCGTGTCGGCGGGCAAGACCAAGGTGCTGTGCACGGCGTCAGTCGACGAGCGGGTGCCGCCGTGGATGCGCGGCAGAGGCAAGGGCTGGGTAACGGCCGAGTACTCGATGCTGCCCGGCTCGACATCGGAGCGTTCCGACCGAGAGGTGGCCAAGGGTCGGCCGTCGGGGCGGACACAGGAGATCCAACGCCTCATCGGCCGCTCGCTCCGCGCCGTCACCGACATGGTCATGCTCGGCGAGCGGCAGGTGATCGTCGACTGCGACGTGCTCCAGGCCGACGGCGGCACGCGCACGGCGTCCATCTCCGGTGCCTATGTCGCCCTGCACGATGCCCTGACTCGTCTGCAGAAGCAGGGTGTGATCCAGGGCCACCCGCTCACCGCGGCCGTGGCCGCCGTGTCAGTCGGCATCATCGACGCCGTCCCCATGCTCGACCTCGACTACTCCGAGGACGTGCGCGCCGAGGTCGACATGAACGTGGTGATGACGTCAGAGGCCCGTTTCGTCGAGGTGCAGGGCACGGCCGAAGGGATGCCGTTCACCCGCGCCGAGCTCGACGAACTGCTGGGCCTGGCCGAGCATGGCATCGCCCAGATCCTCGACGGCCAGAGCACAGCCCTCGCCGACCCCCCGCCGGCTCGCACCGCTTGAGCCTTCGGCTCGTCCTCGCCACGGCCAACCCCGACAAGGCGCGGGAGATCGCTGACGCCCTGTCCGGCTTCGACCTCGTGCCCCGTCCGGAAGATGTCCCAGACGTCGACGAGACCGAGGACACGCTCGAGGGCAACGCCCGGCTCAAGGCCGAGGCGCTGTGTCGAGCCACGGGCGAAGCGGCTGTCGCGGACGACACCGGGCTCGAGGTGGCCGCCCTGGACGGCCGCCCG
>Ga0075425_100008007_pt1 | contig 11186 bp, 9 predicted proteins | sample SoiMethybrSBSTD4_FD_75300 | JGI IMG/M metagenome (GOLD analysis project Ga0075425, IMG submission 75300) | Bulk soil microbial communities from a Populus tree surrounding site in Tennessee, USA - Soil MetaG P. TD hybrid SBSTD4 | ecosystem: Environmental > Terrestrial > Soil > Tree plantation...
TCCTGTTTCTGGCCTCCGATGCGTCGAGCTACGTCACGGGAACTTGCATCGTGGCCGACGGCGGCTATCTCGCATAACAGAGGCGCCGCCTAGCGCGACTGCCGCAGAACTGCGCCGGCAATGGTTAAGCAGGCCGCCGCGCGAGCGTGTTCCATGTCATCGCGGCGCACTCGTTGATCCGTTCGGCCAGCTTTCTCACGTCCCGCGGACGGATGACCCGGTTGTCCGCCAGGTCTTCGGCGACCATGTACGCCACTGCGATGAGCCCTGGCCAAAGGTGTGGCAGAGGGTGCTCGAGCTCGCGCAACTGCTCGAAACGGCGTCTCGCCCAAGCCTCGCCCTCGCGGCGAGCCAGGTTCTCCAAGTCGGCCATGACCACGATATACTGCGGCGGAATCCGGCCCTGACTTGAGCCGAACAGGCCTCGCCCGGCGTTCGGTTTTCCCCACCCCTACAGGGTTGGCCCTGCATCAAGGAGTGCCGATCCTGCTACCTTGGGCGAACGCGGCAATCTTTGCGAACAAGCGGGGATCGACGTCGAACAGATCGGCGTGATGCCCGCCGTCAACCAAGACGAGCTCGCTTTGGGGCAAAAGCTGCGCGATGCGTCGACCCATCGATACCGGAATGAGCTCGTCGTCGGTCCCGTGGATGACGAGCGCAGGCAATGCGAGGGAAGGGGCCTTTCGAGAGGTCTCGTACCTGTCTTGCAGGAGCCATCGCACGGGCAAGAAGGGCGCGAGCCGCGCCGCCATGTCGATCATCGATGTGTAAGGCGAGATCAAGACGAGCCGCGCGCCGTACCCCCGGCGCGCCATTTCTGCTGCGACGCCGGTACCGAGCGAATGGCCTTGAAGAATGGTGGCGTCACGAGGAACGCCGAGCGCGGTACGCAGATGCGCGAGCGCGGTTTCCGCCGCGGCGTAGACGGAGTCTTCCGTGAGGCGTGCACCCTTGGCGAGCCCATAGCCTGGGTATTCGACCGCGAAGACGCCGATGCCCGCCTCGCGCAGTGCGGTCACGAGCGGCAGCTGCGTGGCGAGGTCTTCGCCATTGCCGTGGAAATGCACGAGGGTCGGAGACCCCGGACGTGCGGGCGAGTGAAGCGCGTAGACGTGCGTCCCCTCCGGCCCCGGGATGTCCTCGAGCGTCGCGCCGCCGAGACGCGGTTCGATCGTGTGGGCCGGAGCCGGGTAGATGAGGGCCCGCTGGTAGAAGAAAGAGAGAGCCGCCACCACCCCATAGCCGGCCGTCGCCACGCCCGCGAGCCACCACAGCATTCTCGCCACCTCCGATCCCTTGCTCCGTTGTTTCGTTTCGTCGTCGGGCGGCGACACTGCGCTCACGGCCGTCGAATCTCGCCGAGTTGGCCCGATCGGAAATCTCGGACCGCCTGTACGATTTCCTCTTCGGTGTTCATGACGAAGGGGCCATAGCGCGCGACCGGCTCATGAAGTGGACGGCCCGCGACAAGAAGCAGCCTGGTGCTCGAGGCTGCGCCCTTGGGCATCGAGAGTCGGACCGTCGCTCCAACGCCGAGGATCGCCAGTTGTCCATCACCCACGGCCCGACCGCTCTCGCCGATCTGCGTCGCCCCTTCGAAGACATAGATGAACCCGTCGTAGCCGTCGGGAATTGATTGCTCCACGATAGCGCCGGGCTTCAGAGTCCAGTCTTGATAGAAAATGGGAGTGCGGGTGTCGATGGCGGCGCGAACGCCGAGAGCTTCGCCGGCGATGACCCGCACACTCGCTAGCCCATCGGAACTCGTCGCCTGAGGCAGGGCCGAAGAGGGGACCTCTTGGTAGCGGGGGGACATCATTTTGTCCTCCGACGGCAAATTGACCCAGAGCTGGAATCCGTGCACGCGACCCCCCTCGTCGCGGATGCGCCGGGACGGCATTTCTGAGTGCACGACACCTCGGCCTGCCGTCATCCACTGAACGTCGCCGGGCCGAATTGATCCGTGATGTCCCGCCGAGTCCTGATGTTCGAACTCCCCCTCCAGCATGTAAGTGACCGTTTCGAAACCACGATGAGGATGGTCGGGCGCGCCGACGGCCTCTCCCGGCCGGTAGTCGGCCGGCCCCATCTCGTCGAGGAGCAGAAACGGGTCGACGAGGTCGAGCTCGTGCGTAGGAAAGGGGCGGCGGACGACGAAGCCCGCGCCTTCCCGCTGACGTTGTGCCGTGATGACCCGTGCGATGCCGCGATCCATCGGGACGTCAACCTTCCCGGAAGCGTAAGTGCCCCGTCGGGGGAAGTTATGCACGACCTTTCCACTGTCAAAAAGCCGGTTCCTCCGTCAAAGGGAGAGGGGTGCGTCCCGCCGAAAAGGGGGACAGCTGATCTTGCGCGTGCTAGCTTGTCTTTTCCAGAATCTTGGGTACGGCGGCGGCGATGCGAACGACTCATCGGGGCAATCGAGCGGAGCCCGCGAAATTACCCATCAGCGGTGTGCTGGGTGTGGCGTTGTGCATCGCCGGTCTGACGATCGTCGTTTCGCCTTCCGCCCGACCGAACGAAAATCTCGTCGAGCATCCAATCGCTGCGGTCCCGCCGCCGCCGATGCCCGTAGCGCGTGCCGAACCGCTTGCTCCGGTGGCCGGAGCGCACTTTGCCCGCACGTTCGACGTGTCCTGTTTCCGTCGGGGCAACCTCCACGCTCACTCGAACCGCAGCGACGGCGACAGCGATCCGCTCGAGGTCTACGCCTGGTACCGAGATCACGGGTACGATTTCGTTGCCCTCACCGATCACAACATGTACACGAATCCGGCAGAGTTCCGGTCCATCGAGGGACCCGGCTTCATCGTCATCGGCGGCGAAGAGGTCACGATGCGGGGAGGGGGCCGGCCCGTGCACATCAACGCGCTCTGCACGGACCACTCACTGCCGGGCGGCAGATTCGCGACGGCGGGTGAAGCTCTTACGCGCGGGGTGGCCGAGATCCGGCAGGCCGGTGGCATCGCGCTGATCAATCATCCGAACTTCAACTGGGGGATCATGCCGACCGACCTGCCGTCGGCTTTGGGGGCTCAGCTTCTGGAAATTCAAAGCGGCCATCCCTTCGTGCGGACGCTTGGAAATACCTCGCACCCCTCGCACGAAGCGCTTTGGGACATGGCGCTGACGGCGGGGCTCGATTTCATGGGCGCGGCTGTCGACGATACCCACCACCTGCACAGGTTGGGCGTCAGACAACTGTCCTACCCTGGACGGGGATGGGTCGAAGTCTTTGCCGCTACCCTCGACGAAGCGACCATTTGTCACGCCCTCGATCAAGGCATGCTCTACTCCTCGACGGGCCCGTCTCTCCTTCGCATCAGCGTGACGGACGACACCTATTCGATCTGGCCTGCCGAAACCGACGTCGAAGTGCAATTCATCGGCATGGGGGGAAAGCGGCTGGCCGCTCAGAAGCTCGCGCGGGGGGAGCTTTTCGCCTCCTACAAGATGCTCGGCTCTGAGGGCTATGTCCGCGCTCGCGTTTCCAGTGGAGAAGACAAGACGGCGTGGACTCCAGCCGTCAAGATTCGTGGCGGCAATGGGCAAGCCGAGATGAGGGTTGCCTCCCCGGACCAGCGGCCGCCGGGGTAAAGGTTTGAGCTCGACCCTCGCGCCCGTTTGGCGATGGCTCCTTCGCGTCGCGATCGCTTCGGCCCCTGTCGTCGGCACCCTCGCATCTTGCGGCGGCGACGATTCGGCCACGCCATCACCCGGCACGAGCGCAACCAGCGGCGCGAGCGGCGGCGGGACGGGGAATGCGTCGACCGGCTCGGCCGGTGCGGGCACGACGGGCGCCGCGGGGTCGATCGGTGTCGGGACGGGTGGAGCCAGCGGCGCCACCGGCGCGGGGGGGAGCGTCGGAACGAGCGGGAGCGCGGGCGCAAGTGGCAGCACGTGCGCGGGCGGTGCGGGGCCTTGCGACAGCGGCGCGGCAGGCAGCGGTGGCAGCCCGACCGACGGGAGCGGCGGATCGGACGGCCGTAGACCGGACGGCGGAACGGTCGACGGTGGACTGCGCGTCTGCACGGGATCGTGCGATCGTTGCGCGCGGGGCGTTTGCTGCGGCGCGAGTTGCTGCGGGGTCGGTGAGTGGTGCGACGAGAGCTCGGGCACGCCGACGTGCAAGTGCGGAACGCTGCCGGCATGCGTGATGCCGAACAGCTGCCAGCCGCTGGGGTTCATTACCGAGAACGGGTGCGGAGCCATCTGTTGCTCCACCAACTGCCCACAGTGAGCCGGAGTCGTTTCTTTCTGCGAGCGTCAGTGGGTGGCCGACGTCACTCGAGGCCCAGCTTGATCAAAAGATCGCGGATCATGATCGCCATCTCGCGCTCCCGCTGTTCGCAAAACGACCTGAATCCCTCTACCGTCCAGAGCGCTGGGTCGTGCAAAATGAGATGGTTCGTCAGCTCGCTTCGCTCGACCTCGGCGAGGTAGACATCCGGTGGCGTCTCCCCGAGGCTCTCGTTGTCAGAACGGGTGAGCAATGTGAGATTGCCGAGGCGATCCGGAACGTGCTGGTTGTCCCGCTCGACGTAGTGATCGAGGAGCGTGCGAGGAAAAAGACAGTGGACTTCCAACGGCTCGTCCGCTCGGTTCACCAACTTGCCGCTCGGAAACGAATGTGCCTCCCTCATCGCGAAGCGGATCAACAGAGCGAGGCAAACGGCGCCCTCGCTCACGATGTTGCACTGCAGATCTTCGTCCACCGGAATGACGCTGTCGGTCCGCTTGGCGCGAAACTTCACGTGCTCGATGAGCCCGCCGATGTCCCCTTTTGCGGCGAGATTCGCGTCTCGCTGTAGCTTGGTGTCGACTTCACCGACATAGTGACGCCAGATAGAGGTCACGAGCGCCCAGGTCACCCACTTGGCGTCGAGCTTGTGACCTTTGGCCGCCGCGATGGAGGGCGCAAAAAGTAAGTAGCGGGAGGGTAGCCACTCACCACTCGGAATTCCCGCCGCGCGATAGAGCAAAACCGCACGCTTGAAGCCGTCGACCGCGGCGTCCCAAGCGAGCTCGATCTTGTGATAGTTGGTGACCTTGCGCTTTTCGGCGTCGCGGTAGCGGACGGCTCCGCTTCCCAGATACAGCGCCGCGCGGATGAGAAGGTCGGTGTCCACGAACGCGCCGCCTCGGACCGCCTCTTCCCTCCCCTCGGGCGCGGCGAAGCCGCGGAACTCCGGCATCAGCAGAGCCTCGCGCGCCTTCACGCGGAAGTTCGTCATCTGCCCGGTGAGCCGCGCGGCCGCCAGATCGCCTGGGCGCAGTCGGACGCCCTGCTGGTTCAGGCGCGCGAAAATCTCGATGACGTTGTCGTCGTTCGCGTCGGCGTCGATCTCGTACGCGATGATTTCGGCTTGGAGGATCGCGTTGCGGATGGCGTTCGCCCGGTCGAGCGCGCCGAAGAACACCTCGTCGGTCGGGTTCAGCCACTCGCCGAGAGCGCGCTGCACGGCAAGGCTGTCGTTTCCGCCGCGCAAACCTTCGAAAAGCACCTCGGCCGGCACCAAGAGGCCGTCGCTCATGCGGCGATCCAGCCCGCGAGAGCGCAACTGGAACGGGTTCTCCACCCATTCCTCGTCCGGCGAGAGCGCAACCAAGAGGTCAGGGTCGGGCGTCGTGCGATTGCGAATGCGGCTGCACAGCACCACGCGCAAGATCGAGGTGAGCCGCTGCTGCCCATCGAGTACGAACAGCGACCCGGACTCGATCGGCACGGCTGGCTCTGGAACGCCGCACCCGGTGACCGGATCGGGCGGGCACAGATCCCAAGGACGCGTCGAGAACGGTGGCTCGGACCCCTCCCAGGTCGGCTCCCACAAGAGCAGCGCGCCGACTGGATACGATCGGTAAAGCGAATCCAGCAGCGCCAGCACCCGATCGGCCGACCAGACGAAACCGCGCTGCAGGTCGGGCAGGTGCAGCCGCCCATCGCGCTTCAGAGCCGCGAGACTGCCCACCCTCCACGGCGCCGCGCGCAGGTTGAGACCTTTCGCCTCGGGCATCGCGCTCAGGATCGCACGCGTTGCGCCCCGAGTCTACCGAACGGCGGAGAGCTCCGGGCGGTTCGCCCCGAGGGCCTGAACGAGCGGCAGCCTCGGCGCGATCTCTTGCGCCCGCACGAAAGCCTCTCGCGCCTCCGTCGGCTTCCCCGCCGACAGATACGCGCTCGCCAGCCAAGCCAAAAAGAGGGGGTTGTCGGGCTTGAGTCTCGCCGCCTCTCTGAAGAAAGCGACGGCGGCGGCCGCGTTTTGTCGCGCCATCTCATCGAGCCCTTGCGCGAACATGAGGTACGGATCGTCCTTCACGAGTGACCGCGCTTTCTCGGCCATCGTATGGGCGAGCGCCGGCCGGTGCGCCCCGTTGGCGGCCAGCGCACCGTTGGCGTAGAGCGGTTCGAAATCGGGAAAACGCGCGATGGCTCGCTCGAGGACCGCGAGCGCTTCGTCGTACCTCTTTTGTCGGAGTAAAACGACGCCGAGGTTGTTCCACGGGTCCGCGACCGATCCGACCTCGGTCAAGAAACGCAGAAGCTTCGCCGCGCCCGCGAGATCTTGGCTTTCCATCAGGTCGACGGCGCGGTTATTGTAGAAGAGCACTGCCGCGTCCTCGTCCGAGATGTTCTTGTAGAGGGATTGTCGCCAATCGGAGACCAGACCGGGCAACTCCGCGATGAGCGTCGACGGGCCGCTCGAAAAAGTGACGGCGATATGGCCCGCGACGAAGAACGAGTCGTAATGCTCCTCGAAGGTTCGAATCGATTCGACGCGTACGAATTGAACTGGCACCCGGAGGCGCCTCGCCATGGCAAGAAAGAGATTCGCATAGGCGAAACAATCGCCCTGGCGGGCGTCGAAGGCTTCCCGCGCGGTAAGAGTTCGCCTAGCACCGTACTTGAAGTTGAGCTTCGTCGAACCGTTGATGAATCGGGCTAGGCGTTGAAGGCGCTCGATCTCCGTGCCAAAAAGACCGACCTCGTCGAACGCGGCTTGCTGCATCGATTGGGTCTCCTCGAGCGGATCAGGAAGTGAGAGCCCCACTCGGGCTCCACGCTCGCGGACGCGGGCAATGCCGTCTTCGTCCGTGCCCCGCCATGGAGCACACGCGCCCATTGCCAACGCGACGGCGACGAGAACGCCCAGCGTGTCTCTGTTACGGACGCGCATGAAACCAGGCCTCGGGCAAAGAATACCTCACACGGCGGCTCGGCGCCCGTTTCGCCGGCCGCGATGTGCGCGACCATGGTTCGAAGAGACCACTCGAGCGCGTCGGTGGTAGTATGGATGCCGTGGCGGGGAATCGCATCGGGGCAGTCGTCGACCGTCGGTACCGGTTGAAGCGAGAAATCGCACGGGGCGGCGCTGGAGTGATCTTCGAGGCAGAGCACCTTTTCACGGGACGTTCGGTCGCCATCAAGCAGCTAACGCCGGAGCACGTCAATTTTTTGCCCGAGAGCCGAGAGCGGCTGCACCGCGAAGCGCGTGCGCTGAGTCTCGCGCGACACCCGGGGATCGTGGCAGCCCTCGACGCCGGTGAGGAAGACGGACGTCCGTATCTGGTCATGGAGCTGCTCGAAGGGCGCTCGCTCGACGGGATTCTCGCCGTCCGAGGCAAGATCACGGTGGCCGAGACGCTCTACGTCGGCCAGCAGATCGGCGCGGCCCTCACGGTGGTGCACGGCCGAGGGCTCATCCACCGCGACATCAAGCCTAGCAACGTCTTCATCGCCAAGGACGACGATGGGCGAGAAGTCGCCAAAGTGCTCGATTTCGGGATCGCCGACCTACCGGCGGTCGATCGCAAGCTCACGCAGTCCGGCGCGGTCGTCGGCACCCCGGAATACATGTCGCCCGAGCGGCTTCTCCAGCAGGAGGGCGTCGATCACCGTTGTGACATCTACGCCATCGGAGCAACGCTCTACGAATGTCTGGCGGGGGTCGTCCCCTTCGAAGGAAACTTCGGCGAGGTCCTGCTCAAATCGTCGAAACAGCCCGTGCCACCGCTGCGAGAGCGCTGCCCCGAGGTGCCGGCCGAGGTCGCAGCGGTGATCGAGAAATGCCTCGCTCGCGATCCCGCACAGCGTTTCGCGAGCGCACGCCTCATGCTCGACGCCTTGCGCCGCGGCCTGCCCCAGGCGCCCGCATCGTCGTTTCTCGGCGCCCCCAAGGGTGCTGAGGAGCCTTCGTCCGGACCCGTCGAGGGTCGGCGTAGGCGGTTCACACGCGCCCCCTACGTGACCCAGATCTCGATCAAGAGGGCGAAGGAGAGCCCGGTCGCCGCGCGAAGCGAAGATATCTCTCTCGGGGGCATGTTGGTCATTCCAAAGGTCCTTTGCCGTGAAGCCGAAAACATCGCAGTCGTATTCGCGCTGCCCATCAGCGGACAAATCGTGGAGATTCGGGCGATCTCTCGTTGGGTCAAGGCGGCGCGCAGCCGCCAGGCGATGGGCGTCGAGTTCTCGGGATTGCCCGACAACGCCCAAGCAGAAATCGAGCGCTACGTACACCTGATGGGGGCCGGCGAGACGTGAGGCGCTGAAGTCAGTAGACGATCGAGAGGACCTGCCCCTCCCTTTCGTACGGCACCGTTACGGTCACCGTTTTTTTTCCGCGGTCGTAGCGGAAGCCGGTGACGGCCTTGCCTCCGAGCGTGACCTCTTTCGGATTCTTTGCCCCGTAGACGACGAACGCGATCGATTGAAACCAGGGAACGTACGAGCCCTCCTGAGGACCCGTCTTCACGCTGATCCCGTTCTCGGTGGGTTCACAGGACAACGGGAGCCGCAAAAAAATTCCCTTTCGGTAATCGAAGGTGATCCCGTCGTCGAGATAGAGGGACCCGCGGCAGTCGGGGCCCGGGTAAACGCGCAGCTCGAGCGGCCCCTTTGGCGTTTCGCTGGTGGACTGCACGAGCGGCTGGTGCGGCACGATCGCGCCGCCGCGAACGAACAAGGGGAGATCGCCGAGCGACGGCTTGATCCGTTTGTTCGCCGGACCGGTCGAACGCTCGCCGGTCCAGTAGTCGTACCAGACGCCGGGCGGAATGATGACATTGACGGCATCGAGCGTTTCGTCGACCTCGGGCTCGACCAAGAGATCGGGGCCGAAGAGAAAAATGCGCTCGTTCGTATAGGAGTGGTCTTCCTCCGGATGCTCGAGCCAGAACGGTCGCATGAGCGGTAGGCCCGTGCGCGCCGCTTCCTCGGCCAACGTGTAGACATAAGGAAGGAGCCGGTATCGCGTCTCGATGTACCGGCGGCGTATGGCCTCGTGCACGGGGCCGTGCACCCAGGGTTCCTGATCGAGGGTGTATTTCTCCGTGTGATCGCGGAAAATCGGATTGAACGCGCCGAGCTCGATCCAGCGGGTGAGAAGGTCCGGGGGCGGGCTCCCTTTGAATCCACCGATGTCGTCGCCGACCAGGGGATATCCAGAAAGGCCGAGGTTGATGAGCGTCGGAATGGAAATGCGCAAGTGGCTCCACGTGCTCGTGTTGTCCCCCGTCCATGAGGCGGCGAAGCGCTGCCCGCCCGCAAAGGTCGCGCGCGTCAGCACGAACGGTCGGACGTTTCCCTGCAGCTCGAGGAGCCCCTCGTACGTGGCGCGGGAGTTTTGCATCCCGAACACGTTGTGGATCTCGCGGTGGCGGCTCGTTCCGCCCGAATCCACGCGATGGACCGTGTCGAGCGGCATGGTCGTCACCCCCTCCGGCTCGAGGAAGATGGCCGGCTCGTTCATGTCGTTCCAAAACCCCGCAACTTTCATCCCCACGAAGTCCTTGTACAGCGTGCCCCACCAGGCGCGGGCCGGCGCCCAGGTGAAGTCGGGAAACACGCTCTCGCCCGGCCAAACACGACCCACGAAGACCGAGGCGTCCGGATTGTGAACGAAGAAATTTCCCGCGACTCCTTGGTCATAGGGTTTGTAGTCGGCGCCCGGCGCTTTGGCGATGTGGAGATCGGTGATGACAATGACGCGGAAACCTTGCCGTCCCAGATCCTCGATCATCTTTTCGAAGTGCGGAAACCGTTCTTTGTCAATCGTGAACGGGCGGTTGTCCTTTTGGTAGTCGATGTCGAGATAGATGACGTCGGCGGGGATCTTCTTTTCGCGGAACGTCCGTGCGATCTCGTAGACGCGCGCCTCCGGAAAGTACGAGTAGCGGCATTGCTGGAAACCCAAGGACCAGAGGGGTGGGAGCGGCGTCTTGCCGGTCAAGTCGGCATAACGCTCGACGACGGCTCTCGGCTCCGGACCGGCGATGAAATAGTAGTCGAGCTGACCGCCGTCCGAACCGAACGAGTACGAGCTTCGCGCCTGCTTGCCGAAGTCGAACCAGCTTCGCCAGGTGTTGTCGAGGAAGATGCCATAGGCCCCGCCTTTGCGAAGGCCGATGAAGAACGGAATCGCCTTGTAAAGGGGATCGGTCGACTCTTGCCAACCGTAAGCGTCGACGTTCCAGTCGGTGAAGGCCCTTCCTCGGCGATCGAGGCCGCCCGTCTTGTCGCCGAGGCCATAGTAGTGCTCGTCGTCCGGCATGGATTTGTCGACGCGAAAGCCACTCTCGTCGAGCGACATCGGGTGAAGCGAGTCGTCCTCCGAAATCACCCGATCGGTCTTGTCGAAAAAAGCGACGCGGAGCGGGTTCTTCTGGAGCTTCACGCGCACGTCGGGCGTTGCGGCGACGATCGTCGCACCTTCGTCGCTGACGTCGAGGGTTCCCGACGGCGTGTTGGCGCCGGGCACGACGGCCCACGAGAAATCCTTCGCAAAGGACCCATCGCGCGACGCGTTCACCCGAATGACGTGATTGTTCACCGCCGTGATGCGAACGGCCCCCACCGGCAATCGAAGCGTGACGGCGTAAGGCTCGACGGAATATTCCGTGACCTGCAGTGGACCCGGCGTCGCCGTCGGCGCGGGCGGAGGGTCGGCACGCACGGGCGCGCCTGCTGCCGGAGGTCGAGCCGAACCACCGCACCCGGCGAGCACACTCATCGCGGCGAGCCATCGAAACCTTCCCCGTTTCATCGCGACACTCTAGAGCTCAGGGAGAAGCGGCCGTCAAGCGTTGAAACCCCTCAAGGGCCCATGCTCCTTTGTATCGGCAAGATGTCGTTCACAACTCAGCCTGAGCGACGGCGCGTCATCTCGCCCAGCAGGACGGCGCTCTCT
>Ga0075425_100008008_pt1 | contig 11186 bp, 7 predicted proteins | sample SoiMethybrSBSTD4_FD_75300 | JGI IMG/M metagenome (GOLD analysis project Ga0075425, IMG submission 75300) | Bulk soil microbial communities from a Populus tree surrounding site in Tennessee, USA - Soil MetaG P. TD hybrid SBSTD4 | ecosystem: Environmental > Terrestrial > Soil > Tree plantation...
TCGCCGCGCCCGCCCTCGGCGTGTCCTTCCGGACTTTCCTCGCCGTGGGGCTCGCGAGACGACTCCTGCGGTTCGAGGCCCTGGTCGCGCTTCCCCTGCTCATCGCCGGCTGAACGCGGATTGGAGGTCTGTGATGGCGGCACTGGTCCTCGGCCTCGACGATTCCCACCCGTCCACGGCGGATCTCTCGTCCCTGCGCGGCCGGCGGGCGGTGGTCACCGGCGGCAGCGCCGGCATCGGGCGCGCCCTGGCCGCGCAGCTCGCCGCCGCCGGCGCTTCCGTGATCGTGGGCTCGCGGCGTCCGGCACGGGGGAGGTTCGAGCACCGCCCGCTCGATCTCGCCTCCCAGGCGTCGGTGGCCGCATTCGCGGACGGGCTCGTCCGCGACGGCCGGCCCATCGACCTCCTCGTGCTGAACGCGGCGGTGCACGTCCCCTGGAAGACGATGACGACGGACGACGGCCTGGAGCTGCACTGGCAGGTGAACCACCTGTCCAACTTCCAGCTCGCCCATCGGCTCCTGGACCTGTGCCGCCGCTCCGCCCTGAGGCGCGTCGTCTACGTCGCCAGCGAAGCGCATCGTCTGGCCGCGTTGCCGGGAGCGCCGCTCCTCGGGTTCTGGTACCGCTACGCGAAATCGAAGGAAGCGGCGGTCACGTCGTTCCTGCGCCTGGCCGAGCTCCACCCCGAGCTGACGGTGCGGATCGTCTCCCCGGGTTACGTCGACTCCGAGATCCACGGGCACAAGAGCCGGCTCACCGCCCGGCTCGAGCGCACCTGGTCCCGGCCCCGCACTCCGGAAGCGGCCGCGCGCGAGGTGCTGGAATGCAGCGACCCGGCGGCGGGGGGCAGCGTCTACTGGGACCGCGGGGCGCCGCGCCGGCCGAGCCGGCGGTGCCGCGACGCGGAGCAAGCGGACCGGCTCTGGCGCGCGTCTCTCGACGCGCTGGGCCGCCGCCTTCCCGGCGCGCGCGCGCCCGAGCGGATCACGAACTTCGCGGGGAACTTCCGTGCCCTGGCCCCCGCGATCGAGCGTCCGGCCAGCGTCGACGAGCTGGCCGCGATCGTGCGACGGGCGGCCGACGACGGGAAGGGCGTCCGGGTCGTCGGCCGGCGCCACTCCTACAACGACGGCTTCTTCTCGACCACCTGCATGGTGTCCCTGGAGCACCTCGATCGCGTCGTGCGCTTCGACCCGGACGAGAAGACCGTCACCTGCCAGGCCGGCATCTCCATCGGTGCCGTCGGCCGCTACCTCGACCAGCGCGGCCATGCCCTGCGCTTCTGCGGCAACTTCGGACAGCAGACCCTGGCCGGCGCGCTGGCCACGGGCACCCACGGCTACGGCCGCGAGGGTGGCGTGATGTCCGAGCTCGTGCGGGGCGCCACCCTCGTTCTCGCCGACGGCCGCTGCGTCGAGACGCGCGACGAGCGCGACCTGCGCGCGCTCCGGCTCAGCCTGGGCGCGCTGGGAGCGGTCACCTCCCTGACCCTCGCCGTCGAGAAGAAGGGACCGTGTCGCTTCGAGGTCGCCTGCCTGCCCCGGGCGGAGTTCTCCGCTCGTCTGGACGAGCTCGCACGGGCGCACGAGTACCTGCGCTTCGTGCCGCATCCCTTCGACGCCCGGTCGATGTTCTATGTGACGATCGACCGCGGGCCCGAGGGCGCGCCGAGCGCGACGCCGCGCTACATCGACGACCGTCCACCGGGAGCGCTGGGCCTGCTCGTCCCCGCGCTGCGACGGGCGCCGGTGCGCAACCTGCTCGGCCGCGTCCTTGGCGTCAGCCGCTATGGATACGACTTGCAGATCCCGTTCTCCAGCCTGCTCTTCCTCAGCGCGGGCGTGGTCCGCAGCCACCCGGGACTGGCCCGCGTCGGGCAGCTCGCCCTGGAGCATCACGACTGGCTCAACATGGAGCTCGCCGTTCCCCGGGAGAACTACGCCGAGTTCGAGCGCCTCTACGCCGAGCTGAGCCCGCGCCTGTCCCCTCTCTCGCCCGCCCAGCCGTATTACACGTGCCGCGTGGTGGGCCGGGCGCGCAACGTCCTGCTCGCGCCGAACTACGACCGGGACGTCGTCTTCTGCGACGTGCACGCCGATCCCGGCCAGCCGAGCTCGCGCGGGTTCCTGGAACGGCTCGAAGCACGGGCGATCCGCGACCTGTCCGCCCGGCCCCACTGGGGCAAGATCTTCTCCGCCGAGAGCGGCACCGTGCGCGGCCTGTATCCGCCGGAGAACGTCGCCGCTTTCCTCGAGTGCAAGCAGCGTTTCGACCCCGCGGGCGTGTTCTCGAACGCCTACACGCGGCGCGTGCTCGGGGTGTAAGCGGCCCGAGGGCGATAGAATCACGTCGTGGAGTCCGTCGCCGCCAAACCGAACCTCTTCGGCCTCGATCGCGCCGCGCTGCGCGAGATCGTGGCCGGACTGGGCGAGCCCGCCTATCGCGCCGAGCAGATCTATCTCTGGCTCTATCGGCGCCGCGCGCGCACCATCGCGGAGATGACGGACCTCGCCAAAGGCATTCGCGACGCGCTGGCCGCCGCCTACGACCTGCGCTGGCCGGAGGTGGTCGAGCGCGGCCACAGCCAGGACGGCACGATCAAGTACCTCTTCCGCCTGGACGACGGGGCGACGGTCGAGAGCGTGTACATTCCGGAGGACCGCCGCCGGACCATCTGCATCTCGACCCAGGCCGGCTGCCCGCTCAAGTGCGCGTTCTGCCTGACCGGCATCAGCGGCTACAAGCGCAACCTCAAGCCGTGGGAGATCCTGGGTCAGGTGGCGACGGTGATGCACGAAGCGCCCCCCGAGCAAAAAGCCTGGAACGTCGTCGTCATGGGAATGGGGGAGCCGCTGCTCAATTACGAGAGCACGGTGATCGCTCTGCGCGCCCTCATGGATCCGGAAGGCTTCGGAGTTGCGCCCAAGAAGCTGACGCTGTCCACCGTCGGCATCCTGCCCGCCCTCGAGAAGCTGATGCAGGAGCCCGTGCGCCCGAACCTCGCCATCAGCCTGCATGCCCCGACCAAGGAGCTGCGGCTGGAGCTGATGCCGATCGAGGAACGCTACGACATCAAAGACGTCATCGCGGCCGCCCAGCGCTATCCGATCCCGCGGGGCGGCGCCGTCACCTACGAATACGTCCTGCTCGGCGGAGTCAACGACCAGCCCGCGCACGCGCGCGCCCTCGTCCGCCTCCTGGCCGGCTCGCACGGCAAGGTGAACCTCATTCCCCTCAACCCCGCGCCCGAGATCCCGTTCGCGCCGCCCTCCCGGGAGGCCGTGGACGAGTTCTGCCGCATCCTCTCGGAGGCGCGCGTGACCGTCTCCGTGCGCCGCCCGCGCGGGCAGGACATCCTCGCCGCCTGCGGCCAGCTCCACCTCAAGCGCGGCGACGTCCCCGTGCCCGCCCCCGTCGCCTCCTGAGCGCATCCTTCGCGTCCCGCGCCGCTCGCCTGCCCTGGGCGGCCCAGATCGCCCTCGTCGTCGCCCTCACCGCGGCCGTGCTCCTGCCGTCGCTGGCGGCCGCGCCCCTGGAGCGGGCCGAGATCTACTTCATGGACGCCGCGCGCGGGATGGTGGAGACGGGCGACTGGCTGGTGCCGCGATACCAGGGCGAGCCGTTCTTCGACAAGCCGGCCCTGACCTACTGGCTGATGGCGGCGTCCTTCCGCGGCTTCGGGTTCTCGCTGGGCGCGGGACGCGTGGTCTCCGCGCTGGCCGCGCTGGCGTCCGTCGTGGCCACGGCCTGGCTGGGCCGGCTGCTCCTGGGCCGCCGCCCCGCCCTCTACGGCGCGCTCGCCCTGGGCACGACGCTCCTCGTCCTGAGCTTCGGGCGCGTCGCGATGTCGGACATGTTGCTCACGCTGTGGTGCACGCTCGCCGTCGCCATCGGGGTGACCACGACCGACGAGAAGGGGGCGACGCCCGCGCGCATGGCCGCGCTGGGAGCGACGCTCGGCCTGGGCTTCCTGACCAAGGGACCGGTGGCGCTCGTGCTCGCCGGCTTCGGTCTCGCCCTCCTGGCCTTGCGCGGCCACGCCGGCCGCCGCCCGCACGTGAACGCGCGCGGTCTGGCCGCCGCCGCCATCGTGTTCGCGACCTTTGGGCTGGGCTGGTTCGCCGCCGTGGCCTGGCGGCTGGGCGCCGGTCCGCTCGAATACTTCTTCCTGCGCGAGAACCTCGAGCGCTTCGCCGGCGAGACCTACGACGCCGACCGCTCGCCCCTGTTCTACGTGTGGACCTACTTCGCGGCCGGCCTGCCCTGGTCGCTGCTGTTCCCGCTGGCGGCGGTGCGCGGCGCCCGGCGCGCCTCCTTCCTGCTTCTCTGGATGGGGCTGATGGCCGTGCCCCTGAGCCTTTCACGGGGAAAGATCGACTACTACCTCCTGCCCCTGCTGCCGGCGGCCTCGCTCGTCATCGGGAGCCACCTGGCCGCGGAGTGGGATCGCACGGATCGGGAGTGGGCGCGGGCGGCCCTGATCGCCTTCGCGGTGATCGCGCTCGTGCCCGCCGCCCTGCAGCCGCGCATCCCCACGGACTGGCTGCCCGGTTGGCCCGCCCAGGTCGCGCTCACCGTGCTGGGGGCGGCCGCCGCCCTGGCCGCCGCCCTGGCCGCGGCGCGGCCGTCACCGTCCCGCGTGGCCGCCGTGTTTGCGGGCGGCACCGCGGCCACCCTCGCCCTGCTGGCCGGCGCGTTCCTGCCCGCCTTCCGCGCCGCCCAGCCCAACGGCGCCGTCGTCACCGACGTGCGGCGCGAGCGCGCGTGGCGTCCGGATGCCGAGGTGGCGGCCTGCGGCGACCCCGCGCGCGTCGCACGCGACCTCCTCTTCGAGACGAGGCTGGTCGCCCAGGACCGCTGCGACGTCTGGAATCCCGCGTCCTCGCGCCTGCCCTTCCTGCTCCTCGTCGGCACCGAGCAGCGCCGGTCGCTGGAGTCGGTGCCCGGCATCCGCGAGGTCGCGGTCTATCACTGCGTGCCCGCGGCGGCCATGACCCTCGGCCAGATCCTGAGCGGCCTGGAGCCAGAGCCTTTCGTCCTGCTCGCCAACTACCACACCGACGACCCGGTGGCCGAGACCAAGCGCGTCAAGGACCGGAAGCGCGCGCTGCGGAGGGCGGCGGCGGACTGGGAGGCGGCCCAGCGTCAGGCGGCGGGGGCGTCGGCCGCGCCGCCGGTCAGGCCCTGAGCTCGCGGAAGATCTCGCCCGCCGCGCGCACGGTGGCGTCGATGTCGCTCTCCGTGTGCGCGAGCGACACGAACGCGGCCTCGAACTGCGCGGGCGGGAAGTAGACGCCGCGCTCGAGCAGCTCGTGGAAGAAGCGCGCGAAGAGCGCGGTGTCCGAGGTCTTCGCGCTCGCGTAGTCGTGCACGGGGCCGGGCGTGAAGAAGAGCGTGATCATGGAGCCCACGCGGTTGATCGTCACCTTCACGTCCGCCTCGTCCCGCGCCCCGAGCAGGCCCGCGTGCAGGCGCGCGGACAGCATCTCCAGGCGCATGTAGGTGCCCGACCGCTGCAGCAGGTCGAGGGTGACGGAGCCGGCGGCCATGGCCAGGGGGTTGCCGGACAACGTGCCCGCCTGGTAGACGGGGCCGCTGGGGGCGATGTGATCCATGACGTCCGCCCGCCCGCCGTACGCTCCCACGGGCAGCCCGCCCCCGATGATCTTGCCCAGGCAGGTCAGGTCCGGCTTGATGCCGTACAGGACCTGGGCGCCGCCGGAGGAGAGCCGGAAACCGGTCATCACCTCGTCGAAGACGAGGAGCGCGCCCGCGCGCGTGGCCAGGTCGCGCAGGCCCTGCAGATACCCTTCGCGAGGAGCGACCACGCCCATGTTTCCGGCCACGGGCTCGACGATGATGGCGGCGAGGTCCGCTCCGTGCGCCTCCACGACCTTCTCGACGGCGCCGAGGTCGTTGAAGGGCGCGGTCAGCGTGTCTGCGACCGTGCCTTCGGGCACGCCCGGCGAGCCGGGAATGCCGAGGGTGGCCACGCCCGAGCCCGCCGCCACCAGCAGCGCGTCCGCGTGGCCGTGATAGCAACCCTCGAACTTGAGGATCTTGCGGCGCCCGGTGAAGCCGCGCGCGAGCCGCAGCGCGCTCATGGTCGCTTCCGTCCCCGAGGAGACGAAGCGGACCTTCTGGATGCTCGGCACCAGGCGCACCACGCGGTCCGCCAGCTCCACCTCCGCCGCGCAGGGCGCGCCGTACGAGGTGCCGCGCACCGCGGCCTGAGTGATGGCCTCGATCACGGACGGATGGGCATGCCCCAGGATCAGCGGCCCCCAGGACCCCATGAAGTCGATGTAGCCCTTGCCGTCCGCGTCCCACATCCGGGCGCCTTCGGCCTTGCGGATGAACAGCGGCGTGCCCCCGACCGCCTTGAACGCGCGCACGGGGGAGTTGACCCCGCCGGGAATCAGGCGCTGTGCGCGCGCGAACAGCTCTTCGGACTGGCTCATGGATCGCTAATGTAATGGGAGGGAGCCCTATTCTACCCTCGGGGCGCGGCCGGCCGCCGGTATCATCCCTGGCGATGAAGCCTCCTCGCGGCGCCCCCCTGCTGCTGGCGTCGCTCGCCGTCGTGGCGGCGGGTCTCATCGCCGCGGGGGTGGCGCTCGATCCGAAGGTCGTGATCGACCGCGACGCCGACTGGCGCGGAGTGTGCCTGGGGTGTCGTCGGGCCGGCGGCTCCGGCGATGCACTCGCCGTTTCGCGCCTGGCCCTCGTGCACCTCCACGGCCTCTCCGGCCGGCCGGCCACCCTGGAGCTGACGCTGTCCGCGCCCGGCTCGCCCGTCGCCCTGGACGTCGCCCGCTCGCCCGACGAGGCGCCGCTGATCGCAACCAGGCTCGGCGAGTCGCCGCAGCCGATCCGTCTGCCCATCGCCCCCGGGCAGCGCGACGTGGACGTATGGCTGCGCGCCACCTCGGAGCACGGTCTGCCGATGCTGCTGCACCGCCTCGTGCTCGAGCGCGAGACTGATGCGCGGGACCGCCTGCTGCAGTTCCTGCCGCTCGCGGTGGGGTTGGCGGTCCTTCTCCTGACGGCGCGCCGCCAGCCACTCGGAATCGCCCTGGCATTCGCGCTCGCTTCACTCGCGGTCGCGGTGCTGGCCGTCCAGGTGCTGCACGACCCGGTCGCCCTGCTGGAGCTCAAGGCGGGGCCGCGCGAGCGCGCGCAGATCGCGCTCGCCGCGCTCGTCGCCGTGGCCGCGCTGTGGCGCCCGCCCGGACGGCTTCTGGCTTTCGCCGGCCTCGCCCTGGCCGGCAGCCTCCTCTATCTGCCGACCGCCGGCCACGGCCTCGTCTCAGACGACTTCCTGTGGGCGCGGGAATGGTCCGTCGCGGACGTCGCCCTTACTTTTGTCGGCCCCGAGGATCCGTCGGGGGAGTCCAACCTCTACTACCGGCCGCTCTCGGCGCTGTCGCACGCCACGGACGCGTGGGTCTGGGGGGACCGCGTGGCGGGCTACCACCTGACGAACCTGGTCCTGCTCACGCTGGTGGGCACGGCCGCCCTGTTGCTCCTCGAGAGGTCCGGGCTCTCACGCCGCGCGGCGCTCCTCGGCGCCTTCGCCTGGATGGTCCATCCCATGGCCGCCTCCGCCGTGGCCTGGGCGAGCCAGCGCACCGACCTCATCGTGTCGCTCTTCTACTTGTCCACCCTGGCCGTGCTGCTCTCGCCCCTCGGAACCCGTGCCTGGCCGCTGCTGCCCGCCCTGCTGGCCCTGGGAAGCAAGGAGATCGCGATCTCGCTGCCGGCCATGGGGACGCTGGCCGTCTGGCTCGTGCTGCCCCCGGAGGAGCGGCGGCCGCGCCTGCGCGCGCTGGGCTCGCTCTGGGCGTTGGCCTTCGTGTACCTGGCGTGGTGGGTGTGGCTCTTCCCCGACAAGGCCACGGCCAAGCTGCTCGGCGAGGCGCCGCGCGCGGGACGCGCCCCCGCGTCCGGGATCGGACAGGGCCTCGCCGACATCTATACCCAGGTCTTCGCGCCCCTCGGCTACGAACGCTGGTGGAACCGCGCCGTCCCCGTGGATCCGGTGCGCGGCGTCGTCCTGGCGGTGGTGGCCATCCTCGTGCTCGTGGCCTGGCACTTCCGCCGCAGCGCGGCCCGGCATCCCTGGGCGGCGGTCGCCTTGTCGGCGGCATGGCCGGGTCTCGTGTCCCTGCCCCTGTTCGGGCTTGGCCTCGTGGACGTCTACCGGCTCGGGCTGCTGCCCGCGTTCGCCTTCGCCATCGCGGCCGCGGCCGTTGGTCACGCGCTCGAGAAACGCAGCGCACGGCTGCTCCCCATCGCCGCCCTCGTCGTCATGACGTGGCTGGCTCCGCTCGCTCTCGCCGCCGCCGACGCCTGGGGCCCGGGCGGCTTCTACTACGAGATGTCGCTCAGCCTGACGCGGCGGGGCGAGGACTGGCTCGCCGTCTTCGCCCCTCGTGGCCGGGCGCGGTTCTGGGCCCAGCACGAGGCGCGCGAGCACGTCCTCGAGGCCTGGAGGCGCATCGATCCGGAGCGCCGGGAGGAGTGACCTACTTCGTCCAGCGCGCGAAGTCCTTCGCGTGGTACGTGAGGATGATGTCCGCCCCCGCGCGCGCGATGGACACGAGCGTCTCCCGGGCGATGCGCTCCTCGTCGATCCACCCGCGCGCGGCCGCCGCCTTCACCATCGCGTATTCGCCGGAGACGTTGTAGGCGGCGACGGGGACGTCCACGGCCTCCCGCACGGCGCGAATGACGTCGAGGTAGGCCAGCGCGGGCTTGACCATCACCATGTCCGCGCCTTCCTCGAGGTCCAGCCGGACCTCGCGGATGGCCTCCCGGGCGTTGGCGGGGTCCATCTGGTAGCCGCGGCGGTCGCCGAACTGCGGGGCGGAGTCCGCCGCCTCGCGGAACGGCCCGTAGTAGGCCGAGGCGTATTTGGCCGCATAGGAGAGGATGGGGATGCGGCTCAGCCCGTCCGCGTCGAGGGCCTGGCGGATCGCGCCCACGCGTCCGTCCATCATGTCCGAAGGCGCGACCACGTGAGCGCCCGCGCGCGCATGTGACACGGCCATCCGGGCCAGCAGCTCCAGCGTGGGGTCGTTCTGCACCTCGCCGTCTTCGACCAGGCCGCAATGACCGTGGGACGTGTACTCACAGAGGCAGACGTCGGTCATGACGAGGAGATCGCGGCACTCGGAGCGGATGGCCCGCACGGCCTTCTGCACGACGCCGTCTTCGGCGTAGCCCTCCCGGCCTTCCGGGTCCTTGGCCGAGGGCAGGCCGAAGAGGATCACGCCGCCGACGCCGAGGCTCTCCACTTCGCGCGCCTCGCGGGCGGCCTCGTCCGCGGAGAGATGGAAGCAGCCGGGGAGCGACGAGATCTCCTTGCGGACGCCCTGGCCGGGCGCGACGAACAGCGGGTAGACGAGCCGCTCCGGCGTCAGGCGGGTCTCGCGCACCATGGCGCGCAACCGCTCGCTGCTCCGCAGCCGCCGGGGTCGCTCGGTGGGGAAGGGCACGGTCAGGCGGAGGTTACAGCCACAAGCGACGGACGGCGCGCGGAGGCGGCTTCACGCCGCCGGAGCGCGCGGGGGGTCTGGGGGGTGCGGCGCAGCACCCCCCAGCTCAAGAGGCGATGACGACGACGGTCTTTCGTCTCAATCGTCGTCGTCATCGCCGTAGAAGAACTCGTCCGAGCACTTCTTGGAGCAGAAGTGGCGGCCGAAGGCGTGCGTCGAGCAACCCTCGCAGGCCCACCGGAAGCAGATCGGGCACTTCTGGAGAAGCTTGTCCAACTCACTCGCACTGCACGAGAAGCACTCCACGGCCGCGCAGTATACACCGCCCGCCCGCACCGGCTGCTGCATAACTTATGACGGCCGCAGCGATCGTAGTACACTGTTCTGGGTAGAGTTATCGCGAAGTCGTCGTCCGTGGCGGTGTAGCTCAGTTGGTTAGAGCACGCGGCTCATATCCGCGGCGTCCGGGGTTCAAGTCCCTGCACCGCCACCATTTCTCTCCCCGGAGGAGGAAGCCTTCGCCGTGAGGCGCACTGCTCTCGAGTCCGGCGTCGCGCAGGCCCTGAGGGGGCTCGGGCATCCGTCCGCGGGCGAGCGCATCGTCGTCGGTCTCTCCGGTGGTGCCGATTCCGTGGCTCTTCTCCACGTCCTGTCCGCGCTCGGCCGGCACCGCGGCTTCGAGGTGGTGGCGGCGCATCTCGACCACGGCCTGCGGCCGGACTCGGCCGCCGATGCCGCCTTCTGCCAGGAGCTGTGCCGGACCCTGGGCATTCCCTTCCGCACGCACCGGGCGGATGTCGCGTCCCGGCGGCGGGCCGAGGGCGGCGGTCTCGAGGAGGCCGCGCGCCGGGAGCGTCACGCCTTCCTCCGCGCGGTCAAGAAGGACGAAGGGGCCTCCTGGATCGCCCTCGCGCACACGCGCGACGACCAGGCGGAGACCGTCCTCCTCCGTCTCCTCCGCGGCGCGGGCGGTCTCGGCCTGTCCGCGATGCGCCCCCGCGCGGGCGATTTGCTCCGGCCCATGCTCGGCCGGTCGCGGCGCGACGTGCTCGATCACCTCGCCGCAGGGTCGCTCTCCTGGCGCGAGGACGGGAGCAACGCCGACCTCGCCATCGCGCGCAACCGGGTGCGTCACGAGCTCATTCCCTATCTCGAGCGGCACTTCAATCCCGCCGTCCGCGAAGCGCTGGCGCGGTCGGCCGCGCTCCTGGCCGAAGACGCGGACGTCCTCGGCGCGGGCGCGGGGGACGCGCTCACGGTGACGGCGCTGCGATCCCTGCCGCGCGGGGTGGCGCGCCTGACCGTGCGCCGCGCGCTCCAGGGCGCGGGAGGGCTGCGCGGCGTGGGCCTCGCGCACGTGGACGCGATCGTGGACCTGGCCGCGACGGAGACTCCCTCCGGGCGCCGCGTCGCCTTGCCGGGCGGGCGCGAGGCCGTCTTCAATTTCGACGAAGTGCGGATCGCGCCGCGGCGCGAGAACGCGCCGCCCTTCTCCCTGCCCCTGACCGTTCCGGGCGCGGTCGCGCTTCCCGACGGCCGCCGCCTCGTCGCGCGTGCCGCGCGCGGGCCGGCCGCCGCGGACGTGGTCGCGGTGCCCGATGCTCCCCTCGAGATCCGGACGCGCCGCCCGGGCGATCGCGTGCGTGCGTCGGGCCGGGACCTGAGCCTCAAGCGGTTCCTGATG
>Ga0075425_100008009_pt1 | contig 11186 bp, 6 predicted proteins | sample SoiMethybrSBSTD4_FD_75300 | JGI IMG/M metagenome (GOLD analysis project Ga0075425, IMG submission 75300) | Bulk soil microbial communities from a Populus tree surrounding site in Tennessee, USA - Soil MetaG P. TD hybrid SBSTD4 | ecosystem: Environmental > Terrestrial > Soil > Tree plantation...
CGCCTCTTCAATGTTCTTCTCTCGAGCATCACCTGCTATCCGCTCTTCCTACTCGGTCAACGCCTGTTCGGTGCAGCGCCAGCGGCCGCTGCAGGGTGGTTCTGGGCGCTACTGCCTAAAGCGGTCTACTTTTCCGTTATGTGGGTCTGGGATACCAGCCTCTCTGCCTTAATTCTGAGCATCTGTCTCTTGACGACTTATGCCGTCCAGAAATACCCCAACGCAAAAACGTGGATGGGTTACGGAGCGCTTTGGGGATTTGCCACTCTGGTGAACGCCGCTTTGCTGGTAGTCTTCCCCGGATCTCTTCTGTTTGCGACGGCGAAACTTCGCCAACCCAGCTTGCGCAGGTTGAGACTCTCCGCCCTCGCCGTTCTCGGCTTTGGCCTAGCCATTTCCCCATGGGTTATTCGCAATCAGCTCGTATTTCACGGACAGGTCTTACTCCGCTCCAACTTCGGACTGGAACTATGGCTCGGCAACAATCCCGAAGTTCCCGTGAGCTGGTCTTGGTGGCTGCATCCAACGGAATCCCAAAAAGAGAAAGAAGACTTTTTACAGCTAGGCGAAGTTGCTTACATGCAGGAAAAGAAGGTGGCCGCGATTCAATTCATCAAAACTCATCCTGCCGATACTCTGCGCTTTCAATATCACCGCTTCATGGAAACCTGGACTGGCTTTGGCGAGCCTTTTCTCGACATCTGGCGGGGAGCAAAACTGTGGTTGCGAGCAGAGCTTTCCTGGAATTACGCGCTTACGGTGCTCATGCTTTTTGGCTTGCTCTGCGCGCGGCGCAAGCTGCCGGTAGAGTCACTTCCCTTGTGCAACGTGATTGCCGTGTTCCCAGCCATTTACTACGTCACGCATACAACTCCGCGCTACCGGCATCCGATTGATCCGATTGTCGTCCTGCTGGCCGCCTACGCCGTGGTTTCTGGCGCGCGTTACATCTCAGGCAGCATCGCTCTGCTGCGCGCAGGGCGCCAGCTCCATGCCGCGCCTCCCGCAGAAGTCCGGCGACCGGTCGTCTACAATCCGTGTTTCTTTGCGTAGTGCCGGAAGGAGCGGTACGTGATTTTCAGCAGCTCCGATGCGCGCGTCCGCACACCACCGGCCTTTTCCAGTGCCGCCATCAGATAGCGTCTTTCCGCGTCGGCAATCTCCTTCTCAAAGTCCACGCCAGCATCTGGAAAGGCCGAGGCGCCGTTTCCTCCGCTCACGCCGGGGGTGTTTGCATAGCCCGCGATGCGATCCGGCAGCACGCGAAGCGAAATTTCAGTGCCGGATTCCAGCGCCACCGCCCTCTCCATCGTGTTTTCCAGTTCTCGCACGTTTCCGGGCCAATCGTACGATTCCAGCTTGCGCATAGCTTCCGGCGAGACTCCTACGACCGGCTTCTCCATCGTCTTGCGGAACCGCTCGAGAAAATGCCGCGCCAGCAGGGGAATGTCTTCCCTTCTTTCGCGCAAGGAAGGCAGCTGCAATGGGATGACACTCAATCGGTAATACAGGTCTTCCCTGAATCGCCCTTCCGCGATTTCCTTTTCGAAGTCCTTGTTCGTCGCGGCAATCACGCGTACATCTACATCGATCTCTTCCGTGCTGCCGAGCGGCCGCACCTTCCCTTCTTGCAGCACGCGATACAGTTTCACCTGCATGGTCAGCGTCATATTTCCGATTTCGTCCATGAACAACGTGCCGCCGTGCGCCGCTTGAAACAATCCTTGCCGATTTTCGTTGGCTCCGGTAAACGCACCCTTCACATAGCCGAACAGCTCAGATTCCAGAAGCGTTTCCGGAAATGCGCCGCAGTTGATAGTTATGAACGGCGCCTGCGCCCGCGCGCTATTTTCATGGATTGCGCGTGCCACCAGCTCCTTGCCCGTGCCGCTTTCGCCGGTGATCAGAACCCTGCTCGATTGCGGCGCGACCGTCTGGATCAGGTCGAAAATTGCCCGCATCTTGGCGCTCTGCCCGATAATGTTGTCCAGTCCGGTCAACCGGCGCAGCTCTCTGCGCAAATAGCCTGCTTCCTTCTTCCACTTCAGGCTCTCTGTAACGCTGCGCACAGCCCGGCGCAGCTGATCCACCAGATCATGATCTTTGATGACATACCGGTCCGCGCCCGCATTGATCGCCGCAACCGCCGTGTCCAGGGTGGGTACGCCGGTAATCAACAGAAAAAAACAATCCGCTGCAACTTCTTTCGTGAACTTCAGCAAGTCCACGCCGCTCGCGCCCGGCATCTTCACGTCCGAGATCACGATATCAAAAATCTGTGACTCCAGCTTCCGCTTGGCGGCCTCGACGTTGTGCGCAACTTCCACGCGGTGGCCCTCTTTGCGAAACGTAATTTCCAGCAGTTCGCAGATCGACCGTTCGTCGTCGACGACCAGAATGTGCGCCGCAACACCGCGTGCCGGTTCTTTTGCCGTTTTTGTTGTGGTTGCTTGCATAAGTGTCTTACGCGATGCGCGGCAGTTCCACGATGAATTCCGCGCCTTTCTCCCTTTCTGAAATCACGCTGATCCGCCCGTTATGCGCCTGCACAATCTGGTACACGATGGACAAGCCCAGTCCCGTGCCTCCTTCGAATCCCGACTGAAGGGGCTCGAATAGCTTCGCCTTCTGTCTGGCGTCCAGCCCGAATCCCGTGTCGCGAAACGCAATGCGTAGCCAGCTCGGTCGCTCCTCGAGCTTAACTGTCAGCTTCCCGCCTTCCGGCATGGCTCGCAACGCGTTGTCGCACAGGTTCCAAAAAACCTGCTTGATCTTGCTGGCGTCCACCCGCGCACGAATGGCCTTCCCGTTGTACGCGCGCTCGATCTTGTACTTGCTGCCGACTTCCGGCTTCTTCTCCATCAACGTCAGCGCATCATCCAGCAAGCTACGCACATCCTCCTCATGAAATTCGTAGCTCTTCTCTCGGGAATAGTTCAGAAAGTCCGTGATGATCCGGTTCAGCCGTTCTGACTCCCGGCCCACAATATTGACCAGGTGCTTCTCGTCCTCTTCGAGCGGCACCATGCGCCCAAGCTCCTTCACGGCTCCCGCCATCGCGGTTAGCGGCTGGCGTATTTCATGCGCAATCGCCGCCGAAAGTCTTCCCAGCGCCGCCATCCGCTCCTTCGTCGCCACTTCCTGTTCCAGCCGCCTGAGGTCCGTTAAATCTTGAAAATTAAACACATAGCCCATACGCGACGAATCCCGCGAACGCAGCGGCGAAACGCTGATTCCGAGGAAGCGCTGCTTCCCGCTCGGCGTCTTATAATCAATTTCCTTGCGCAGGCCGGCTTTCTCCTGCCCAGTCATCAACTCCGGCAGCCAGAATTCGCTGTTCCACTCCTTCAAGGAAATTCCGCGCAGCTCCTGAAATTTCTTTTCCAGAATCTCCTCGCCGGTGCGATTCAACACCACCACGCGGCCCTCGCCATCCGTGGTTAACAAGCCGCCGCGCATCGAATGTATAATGTCCTGCGTGAAGTCCTGTAGGTCCAGCAATTCTTCGCGCTTTTGCTCCAGTTCGCGGCCTTTGCTCTGCAACAAATGCGACAACAGGCTGGCCAAATAGGCCACCGCAAGAAATCCCAATCCGTGGCTCACGCACCAGACGGCGATTGCCGCCTTGGACCCCAAGGTTCCCGTAAGTGTCGGAATTTTCCCGGCGTACGCTAGAATCTCCAGCGACCACAGCAAGACCAGGCTTACGCCGGCGGTTGCAAACGTGCCGCGGCGCGAAAACAGAATGCTTGCCACGATAATCGCCAGCAGATACAGCGAAATGAAGTAGCTGTCTTGCAGTCCGGTGATATACACGACTGCCGTAATGGCGGCCAGGTCGCAAGCAATCTGCAGGCCGCCATGCCACGGTGCGTCCGGAATCCATCGCACCAGGATCAATTCCACGCTGCCCAGCGTCAGCCAGAACACGATGATGGGAAGGAAAAACTTGCTGGTCGGCTGGCCGTTGGCGTACTGTGGCCAGAAAATTCCAACCGCAAGAATCAGCACGATCATGGACAGGCGTACCCGCGCCAGCCACTGCAGCCACTCTCGATTTGTTCGCTGTGCGTCCACGCTTCCCCACAGCCCCCATTAGACTAAAAAGACAACGAGGGAAGACTGCCGTCCCCGGCCGGTCTTCCCTCGCCTAGAAGCTACTGCGTCCCGGCCCTTGCTCCCGGCCCGTTCCTACCGGAGGGCCGTCGGCTTAGTGCATGTCGCTGAGTTTGCCGATCAGCGAGAATAGTGGCAAGTACATCGAGATAACCACGCCGCCGACCACCACGCCAAGAAATACGATCATGACCGGTTCCAAAGCCGTCAGCAAATCTTTCACCGCCGCGTCCACTTCGTCTTCGTAGAAGTCGGCGATCTTCTGTAGCATCGCGTCCATCGCGCCGGTTTGTTCGCCGACCGCGATCATCTGCGTCACCATGCCCGGAAAGACTTGCGAATCCTTTAACGGCTCCGTCAGCGACTTGCCTTCTTCGAGCGACTTGCGAACCTTGTTCAAAGCCTGCTCGACCACGGCATTTCCTGCGGTTTTTGCCGTAATATCCAACCCCTCCAGGATGGGCACACCGCTCGAAATCAGCGTACCGAGGGTTCTCGTAAACCGCGCCACCGCAATCTTTCGCATCAGGATACCGATCACCGGCAGCTTAAGCACAATCGCGTCCATGGCCAGCTTGCCGCCCGGCGTTCCATACCACGCCCGCAACGCAAAAATAATCCCGACAAATCCGACCAGGAAGATCAGCCCAAACCAACTGCCGATCAAGTTGCTCAGGGTAATCACGATTCGCGTCGGCAACGGTAGAGAAACACCCAACCCCGCAAACAGCGTCGCGAAAATCGGCACCACCTTCCACAACAGCAAAATGATGACCAGCGCGGCGACGCTCAAAACGCCGACCGGGTAAACCAGCGCCGACTTCACCGCGCGCTGCAACTTCACGTTCTTTTCGATGTAGCCCGAAAGCCTCTGCAAAATCGTGTCCAGAATACCGCCCGTTTCGCCCGCTTCCACCATGTTGGTGTAGAGCGGATCAAAAACCTTCGGCGACTGCTTCATCGCCGCCGACAACGTCGAGCCGCCTTCGACCGACGCGCGCGTGTTTGTCAGCACTTTCTGAAACGTCTTGTTCTCCTGCTGCGAAGCCAGAATTTCCAGACACTGCACCAACGGCAAGCCGGCGTCAATCATCACCGAGAACTGCCGCGTAAAGATGGCGAGCTCGCGCGGCTTCACGCCCGAGCCAAAGGTCGGGATGTTAAACTCCCTCCCCTTCTCGCTCATTTTAGTCGCCGTAATCTGCTGGCGCTTGAGCAAGTTCTGCAGTTCCACCTTGCTCGTCGCCGTCAGTTCACCGCTCACAGCGGCTCCGGTTCGATTCGTTCCTCGGTATGTATAGACCGGCATGTTCCCTCCTCGGTCGCCTAAACTCTGAAAGTCCTACCTTCGCTACCGCTTCAACCCCACCGGCATCCGCTGTGAACCCGGCGGAGCCGACGCCACACCACGGTTAATCATGTCCTGCAACTCGTCCGGATTCGATGAACGCGCAAGCGCCACTTCCAAATTGATCTGCTTGGCAAAGTACGTATTGGCCAGACTCTGGTTGAAGGTCTGCATGCCCGACTGGCCCGTGCCCGTCTGCATCGCCGAATAAATTTGGTGAATCTTGTCTTCGCGGATCAGGTTGCGGATGGCCGGATTCGGCACCAGGATCTCCATCACCATCGCGCGGCCGCGCCCATCCACACGTGGCAACAGCGCCTGGCAAAGCACGCCTTCCAACACCATGGAAAGCTGCGCCCGAATCTGCGGCTGTTGGTGCGCCGGGAATACGTCGATAATACGGTTGATGGTCGAAGCCGCCGAGTTCGTGTGCAGGGTCGCGAAGGTCAAGTGGCCCGTTTCTGCAATGCGCAGCGCCGATTCGATCGTTTCCAGGTCGCGCATTTCTCCGATCAGCACCACGTCCGGGTCTTCGCGCAATGCCGCGCGCAGCGAATTCGAAAACGAATGGGTATCCGCATGCACTTCGCGTTGGTTCACCAGGCACTTCTTGTGGTTATGCAGAAACTCGATCGGGTCCTCAATCGTGATCATGTGCTCTTCGCGCTCGCTGTTGATCTTGTCCAGCATCGCGGCGAGCGTGGTGGATTTGCCCGAACCCGTTGGCCCCGTCACCAGAATCAGTCCCCGCGGCTTGTCGCACAGCGCCTTCACCACTGGCGGCAGTCCGAGCGCGTCGAATCCTTTGATTTCCCACGGAATGGTACGGAACACAGCTCCCACCGCTCCGCGCTGATTGAATACGTTGCCGCGGAAGCGGGCTAGGTTCTTCAACCCGAAAGAGAAGTCCAGTTCGAGGTTCTCTTCAAACCGGTGCTTCTGCGCGTCCGTCAACACGCTGTAGGCCAGCGACTTGGTATCCGCAGCGGTCAACGGCGGCATGTCCAGCGGCCGCAGTTTGCCGTGCACGCGCACTCGCGGCGCGCTGCTGGTGGTGATGTGCAGGTCGCTCCCGCCCATCTCGATCATCTTTTTGAGCAATTCGCTCAACGTAATTCCGGCCATCGTCGCACCCTTTCCTTACAAAACAGTCTCACGCAGCACTTCATCCATGGTTGTCATTCCGGCAGCGATCTTCACCAGACCGCTGCGCCGCAAAGTCAGCATTCCCTGCTCCACCGCTTTTTTCCTCAATTCGAGCGCCGACGCGCCCACCAGAATCAACTCGCGCAATTCGTCGTTGATTTCCATCACCTCGTACAAACCTGTGCGTCCCTTGTATCCGCCCTTGTTGCAGATATTGCATCCTTTGCCGTGATAAATCTTCGTCGTCTTCAGTTCTTCTTCCGCAAAGCCTGCATCCAGCAAAACCTGCGGCGGCACTTCCACTTCTTCCTTGCAGTTCGAGCAGACGCGCCGTACCAGGCGCTGCGCGCAAATCAGGTTCACCGATGTCGCAACGAGGAACGGCTCAATACCCATATTCATCAAGCGGCTGATGGTCGAAGGCGCATCGTTGGTGTGCAATGTGGACAAGACCAAGTGGCCGGTAAGCGCCGCCTTCACCGCAATTTCCGCCGTTTCAAAGTCGCGTATCTCGCCGACCAGGATGATGTTCGGGTCTTGCCGCAAGAACGCACGCAATGCCGCAGCGAAGTTCAACCCGATCTGCTCTTTCATCTGCACCTGGTTGATGCCACCCAGCTGAAATTCGACCGGGTCTTCCGCGGTCATGATGTTGGTGTCTACCTGATTCAACCGCGCGACCGAGGAATACAACGTGTTGGTCTTACCGGAACCGGTCGGCCCCGTCACCAGCACCATTCCGTAGGGCTTCAGAATGCTCCGCTCGAACTTTTTCAGCGACTCCGGCTCGAAACCGAGCTTCGTCATGTCCAGCCGCAGGTTCTCTTTGTCCAGCAACCGAAGCACGATCTTTTCGCCGTAAAGCGTCGGCACCGTAGAAACGCGGAAGTCCAGCTCTTTCTTTTTCCCGTCGGCCTTGTACTTGATCATGATGCGGCCGTCTTGCGGCAGCCGCTTCTCTGCAATGTCCAGCTTGGCCATGATCTTCATGCGGCTGGTCATCGCGTCCTTGACCTTCAATGGCGGCGTCATCATCGTCTGCAGCATGCCGTCAATACGGAACCGCACCCGCATTTCGGTTTCGTACGGCTCGATGTGAATGTCGCTCGCGCCCCGCTTCACTGAATCCGTCAAAATGAGGTTGACCAGCTTGATGATCGGCGCTTCTTCCGCGGCCTTTTCCAGCGCCTCCGCGTCCATTTCCGCGTCGTCCGGCGCCAGTTCCAGCTCTTCTTCCACCAAATCCCGCATCAGGTTGGTGAGTTCTTCGCCGTTCGAGCTCGCTCCGCCGTAGCAGCGCGAAATCGCATCCGAAATCGCCGTTTCCGACGCCACCACCGGCTCCACGTTAAAGCCGGTCATGAACTTCACGTCGTCCATCGCGAACACGTTGGTCGGGTCGGTCATCGCGATGGTCAGCACCGAACCCACGCGCGACAACGGCACCACCTGATAGCGCAACGCCGTATCCTGCGGAATTAGCCGGATCACATTCGGATCAATTTCGTAATATTTCAGGTTGATGGAGGGGACGCCGTACTGCCTCGAAAGCACACCCGTGATGTCGTCATCCGTGATAAATCCCATCTTCTGCAGGCAGCTGCCCAGCTTGCCGCCGTTCACTCGCTGAAACTCGAGTGCTTTTTGCAGCTGGTCCTGCGTGATTAGACTTTCTTTGACTAGGATCTCGCCTAAACGAACCGACATCCGCGGTGCTCCAACCGGTCGCATGGCCACAGCAACTCCGCTGCGACTCTTGCGACCTCCGTGCCCAAACCAACGCCTGCCCGTTCCACAAAATGCGGGGCCTCGCGCGCTGGGCACGCTCACCGCTAAAACTAACAAAACTTGTCACACACCCGTTGCTCGATTTTTGACCGTCGTTCTGAACTCGCCACTCCCTGTCCCTTGGGCCAGTGCCTGTATTTCTGGCAAATTCCGCCCCAAAATTCGTCGCGGTTTTTGGACCGCGCCTTCCTTGACTTGCCCTTTTGCGACGGCTATCGTGCCCTTGAGATGTCCTCTTCCCCCGCGTTGCCGCAAATTGTCACTTTATCGCCGCGCCGGCTGAACCATGCTGCAAAGCCTGGCGCCGCCCGCGACGCTTTCATGCATTCGGGCTCTTCGTCTCATTCCTTGGCTGGACGATCTGGTAATTCTGCCCTTTCCGCTTATTTTGAGGCACTCTTCGCCGCTCACGGTCCCCAACATTGGTGGCCTGGCCGCTCCCGCTTCGAAGTCATCGTCGGCGCCATCCTCACGCAGAACACTTCTTGGAAAAATGTGGAACGCGCCATCGCTAATCTCCGCGCCCAGAAACTCTTATCTCCGCAGGCAGTTCGTGAGGTCCCTTCAGCACGGCTCGCCGCCTGCATTCGCCCCTCCGGTTACTTCCGCCAGAAAACCAAAACGCTCAAGACCTTTGCGGCCTTTCTCTTTGCCAACCACGGCGGCTCCCTCGATCGCCTCTTCGCTACACCCACTAAACCCCTCCGCGAACAACTACTGCGCCTATGTGGGATCGGACCCGAAACGGCCGATTCCATCCTTCTTTACGCAGGCAAGCATCCCGTTTTTGTGATTGATGCCTACGCTCGCCGCATACTCGAGCGGCACGACCTTGCACATCCCAAAGCAACTTATGAACAACTCCGTAGCGCGTTCGAATCAGCCCTGCCTCGCTACCACCAGCTCTTCAACGAATTTCATGCTCTAATCGTCCACACCGGCAAACATTTCTGCCGCAAAACCAATCCCGCCTGCTTAGCCTGTCCGCTTGCTGAATTTCTCCCCGCTCCCGCCAGTGCCCAAGCCACCCGTCACCGGTTACCAGTCACGCTTCCATGACTTCCACCACCTCCAGCCAGCGCAACCGCCTCGTCCTCGCCGGCGTCATTCTCACCCTGCTCCTCGCCGCGGTTTTTACGCTGGGGTCGCTCGATACTCCCTTTGAACCGCGTAACTGGCGCGATGTCCTCACCCTCTACGCCGTTTCTTCTTTCATCACCGCCGCCCTCATCGTTTTCGCGCTCATTCTTTCGCGCACCCTGCTTCGCCTGTGGGCCGAACGCTCGCGCGAACAACTCGGTGCCCGCTTCAAAACGAAAATGGTCGTCGGCGCCGTCGCCATCTCTCTACTTCCCGTCCTTTTCATGTTTTTCGTCAGCTACTCGCTCCTCAACCGCACGCTCGCCCGTTGGTTCCCTCGCCCCATCGAAATCGCTTCCGAACAAAGCTCGGCGTTGCTCAACGAGCTCGGCACCCAGGAACACGACCGTCTCTCACACCTTGCTGCCGAGTGGGCTGCATGGGACGTCCAAGACCCCACTTCGCCCTCGAACACTCTCGCTTCCCGCTGTACCGCAGCCGATGCCTTCTGGCAAATTGCCGCGGCCGGCAAGCCGTCCTCTTTCTTCGATTGCCGCGAAGAGACCCCAGCCAAACTCGGCGCCCCGCTCTCGCTCTCTTTGAACGTTTCTCCCTCGCGCGTCCAGTCTTTGCCCAGCGGCGCTGAAGTATGGCAATCAGCAGGAAAACTACTCATAGCCGGCTCAGCTCGCTCGCAAAGCGGAAAGACCTACTATGCCGCCCGCGTTGTTCCTACCGACTTTCTTAGCCGTTTCAACGAAATCTCGCGTCAGTCGCTGGCCTACGATCAGGAAAAGCAGCACCTCCGCGCCCTCAAGCGTCAGCTGCTCCTGATCCTCTCTTTCTTCACTGTGCTTCTTCTTTCCTCCGTGCTTTGGGTCGGTCTCTATCTGGCCAAACAGGTGACCGGGCCGATCCAGGCTCTGGCCGAAGGCACGCGGGAAATCTCTGCCGGCAATTTCGATTATCAAGTCCCTGAGCAAACCCACGACGAACTCGGCTACCTCGTCCGCTCCTTCAACAGCATGACCACTCAGCTCCGCGACTCGCGCTCACAAATCGATCAGTTCACGCACAATCTGCAGGACGCCGTGCGCGAACTCGAACGTCGGCGCCAGCTCATTGAAACCATCCTCGAAAACATTCCGACTGGCGCCCTCTCTCTAGATCCCGAAGGCAACATTGTCCGCCTTAACCCCGCCGTCAGTAAGATCTTCGGCTCTTCTGCTAAAGACGCACGCAACCTCGAGGAACTTGTCGGCCCCGAAGACGCCCGCGCCATCCGCTACCTGATGCGCCGCGCCTTGCGCACCAGCGTCGTCTCTCGCGAACTCGAAATCATCGCCGGCGGCCGCATTCTCCACGCCGCCGTTACCGTCAGTTCACTCGGCCCGCGTCGCGCCAACTCCGGTTACGTCGTCGTGCTCGACGACCTCACCGAACTTCTCCGCGCACAAAAAGCCGCCGCATGGCAGGAAGTCGCTCGCCGCATCGCCCACGAAATCAAAAACCCTCTCACTCCCATCCAGCTTTCCGCCCAGCGCCTTCTCCGCTATCTCGAAAAGCGCGCCGAAAATGGTTCCGCACCCACAGCAAACGATCCCGAATTGATTCGCCTTGTCGAAGAAGCTTCTCGCCTCATCGAGCGCGAAGTAGGTACGCTGTCCGCTCTCGTCAACGAATTCTCCCAGTTCGTCCGCTTCCCTTC
>Ga0075425_100008011_pt1 | contig 11184 bp, 12 predicted proteins | sample SoiMethybrSBSTD4_FD_75300 | JGI IMG/M metagenome (GOLD analysis project Ga0075425, IMG submission 75300) | Bulk soil microbial communities from a Populus tree surrounding site in Tennessee, USA - Soil MetaG P. TD hybrid SBSTD4 | ecosystem: Environmental > Terrestrial > Soil > Tree plantation...
GATGGCATCATCCTCAATGGCGCTTCGGCAAGCCCTGTTTATCTCTACATCAAAGAAGGCCGCGCCGAGTTGCGTGACGCTTCTCCAATTTGGGGTCTCGGCACGCGGGATACTGAAGATCGCCTGCGCCAACTTGTCGGCGACCGCGACGCGCGCGTATTGTGTATCGGGCCCGCAGGGGAAAATCTCAACCGCGCCGCAATGCTGGCGAACGACTACAATCATTTCGCCGCCCATAGCGGCGGGGCCGTGCTGGGCTCGAAAAAACTCAAGGCGATCGTGGTTTCCGGCACTCTGCGGCCGAGTTATCGTGACAAGGAGCGATTGGTAGATGCCGGAGCGCGCTGGCGCGCAGTGTTGCAGCAACACGACGTCAAGAAAAAGAAAACCAAGTACGGCCACGGCGACGCGTGGGGCGCATTGAACAATCTCAATTGGCGCAGCACCGATCTACAGCCGGCGCACATCGAAGGCTTCGATCAAAACGAGGTCGTGCTCCGTCCGTGTTTTCAGTGCGCCCGCATGTGCCCATGGGACGCCAAGCCCGGCGAAGGCGAATTCAAAGGCACCGTGGTGCGCTTCAACGCCGGCGGTGAATGGCTCGACACCTTTTTCAATCTCGGCATCAAAGGCAATGCGGTGCTCTACCTGGCGGAGAAGATCAACGATTTGGGCATTGAATGCAGCCATTTTTCCTGCGGCGCCGGAGTCGCGTTCGAGGCGTGGGAGAAGGGTTTGCTTGGTCCGGAACGCACCGATGGCTTGACGCTCGAATGGGGCAACGTCGAAGCCGTTGACAAGCTTTTGGACATGGCAGCGCGGCGCGAGGGCTGGCTCGGCAACTTGGTTGCCGAAGGACCGAAACAACTCGCAGAAGCCCTCGGCGGTGACGCCCCCAAATGGGCCGTGCACACCAAAGGCGGCACACCGGCGATGCACGAGTGGCGCCCGCTGCTCGGTCAAATGCTGCGTGAACTGGTCGCGAGCGGCGGCATGAAGCCCCAGGGCGGCGGCTCGAAAAATCCGCCGCCGGATCTGCGCGACAAAGAAAAGTGGGGGCCGTTGGAAATGGACAATCCGGACGGCTGGGTTTGGTCCCACGTGCTTTCGGAACAGTATCGGCAATTTACCGGCATCTTCGGCGACTGCTGGTTCGCTCAGGAGAGCCACAAGAAAGACGGTCTCAACAGCATCGTCGATGCGTTCAATGCGATTACCGGGTGGAATTTTTCTATGGACGATGCCCTTCGAGCCGGGCATCGCAGTATGATTCTGCAGAGTCTTTTCGCTAGTCAGCGCGGTTGGATCGCCGACTTTGATTGGCAGGACGTCGGCCCACGATTTCTGGAGCCGATCCCCGATGGCAAATACAAGGGCTTCACCATCGCGAAATGGCTGCCGGGCATGATCTGGGAATATTACAGATTAAGCGGCCGGCACGAACGCACCGGACGGCCATTCAAAGATACTCTCGAAAAACTCGGCCTGGAAGAGTTCTCGGAGTGGGCGCAGTTAGACTGACCCCGAACTCGGAAGAACGCCACGGACAGGTGTCGTAAGCGGCCGTCCATTGCATGGACATCCATGAGATCTGCCCAATCCAGTAGGACGTCGCAATTGATCAGCGCAATGGACAAAAACCAGGGCACACTTCTCCTAGCAATCGGTGTGGTTTCCTTCCTACTGCGCCTCGCCTTTTTGCACGAGCCGTTCGAGAGAGACGAGGGTTTATACGCCTATATCGGCCAAGAAGTTTTGCGGGGCAGCATTCCCTATAAGGACGCAATCGAGATTAAGCCGCCGGCGATCTACTACTTGTACGCTGCAGCAATTGCGATTTTCGGCGAAACCACGGAAAGCATACGCATCTTCACGGCATTGTATTCGCTATGCAGCGTGTACGCGGTTTTTCTCCTGACCCGCCGCCTTTCAGGGTCAAAAGCCGGCCTCGTCGCGGCGCTTCTCCAGGGAATTTTTTCTTCCGCGCCTCTGTTGCAGGGGAGCAGCTCCAATACAGAAGCATTCCTGGTTCTGCCCTGCATCCTTGCTGTTTACTTTGTGCTGCGAGCCATGGAGGAAGGAGAGCGACGTTATATCTTTCTCTGTGGCGTATTTTGCGGTTGTGCAATGCTGATCAAGACCGTGGCGATTCCGACAGTGCTGTTAGCGGTGGGGGGTGTGCTCTCTCTGACTAGACCGATTAACACGATCCGGGAGAAAGCTTTGGATTTGGCAACATTCGCTTTCGGTCCAGCCATTCAAGCGACAATCACGATAGGATATTTTTTTTTAAATCAGGCATTGGATGACTTTCTTTATTGGAACGTGACGTTCCCGCTTCGTTATCGTTCTACTTCCGTCAGCGGACCGCCGTTTTTTTGGGCGGCCTACATGCTCCTCCCCGTATTTCTTCCTTTGCTAGTAACAGCACTTCCTACGTTTGTACGTCTGCTATTCGAGTCACCCAGCCGGAAAAATCGCGTCGCCGCGTTGAGCCTGCCGGCAGCATTGCTTGGGGTGATACTGCCCGGAAAAAATTTCCCGCACTATTTTATCCCGCTAGTCTCGCCTCTGGCTATGCTCGCCGGGATTGAAATTATTCGGTTTTCCAAGACACCAGGATGGCGGCTTCATATTGGGCGACTGCTTCTCGTGGTCATCTTCGGCTTGCCCGTGTATATGCAGTACAAATATTACCTTATCTACACGCCCGATCAGGTCTCGGTGCAGAAATACGGGCCGCTTTTCGTCGAATCACTGCAAGTGGCACATTACATTAAAGAGCGAACCCTTCCGTCGGATTATATCTTCCAGTGGGGGCTTGAGATGGAACTATACTATCTAACCTCACGCAGAGCTCCGGTACCGTTTACGGCGAGCGTGTTTGTTGGTTGGTCGAAGGACGCTGTGGCTGCCGTACGCCAAATGATGGAAGGGATCAACCAGAAAAAACCAAAGTATATCGTATTTCAGAACCAGTGGAGCAATGTCCCCGGAGTTTTGGAACTCTCCGAGATCATACGCCGCGATTATTTTTTGGAAGCAACGGTGGCCTATGCCCAGATTTATCGGCGGAGGTAGTTTCTTGTATTGCTAGCACATCCATAACATTGAGCCATTTCAACTTTACGGCAGCTCTTCCAGCAGCCGACTTGCGCCCTTGATCGGACTCCGGACCTGCAACTTCTTCTGCACCAGCCACACGCGCGCAGCCACCGGATGCACCACGGGAACTCCGAGGTCGTTCTCCACCGCGACAATGTCCTTTATTTGCCATGCGCCCGAGCCGAGCAAATAAATTCCTTGTGCGTTGGGAAATTTATTGAAGGAGGTTTTCAGATGCTGGTAGATCGTGTCCGTTGAAATTTTATCGGCCTCGTAAGGCGTCGTATTCATGCCTTCCATCCCGAGGACTTCGAAACCGGCATCAGTGAAATAGCGCGCGAACAGGTCGTTGAGTCTTGTGTCGTTGAAGTAAGTGCACCCCACGAATCGTTTGATCCCGAGCGCGCGCAGCGCTTCGGCCTGAGAAATGCCGGAGGTGAAGATCGGTATTTTGTATCTTTGTTCCCAGCCGGCGACGATTTCCTGCTCGGCTTTGTGGCCGCGCACCATGAAGGGCGGCCCGCCTTCCGGATGGATCAGATCGACGCCGATCTCGGCGAGCTCCGCCACTTTGGCATTGTAAGTTTCCAGCGCGGCCAAATAGCCGCGCTCCGAATGTTCCTTGATGCCGGCGTACATCGGAATGCAACCGACTCCTTCGGGCAGAAGCCGGATGAATTCAACCAAGGATCCCGAGCCATAAGTAGGTTTCACTACTCCAATCGTTCCACGCCACGTTCCTGAAGACATAATCGACTCCTTTTCTTTCTCGCCTGTCGTCTTCTCGACTGTCTCTGAGCTCTAATCGAGACATTGCTTTGAGATTTGTTACCGGCATCTTCGCGTTTTCCCCACCACTCAATGCCGTTGGCTGACTATGTACCCTACGTCAACTCAAGGCCCTGTTACTCTTTGCCCTCTTGCAGAGGCCCTGAGCGGTGCTATAGCCTTGAAACGCTAGACTAGACCTATGGCAAAGAGAATCCTCGTAGTCGACAACGAAGTCCGCTATCGGGAGCTTATCTCTCACCTTTTATGCGAAGCGGATTACGAAGTCGACGAGGCGGACGACGGCACGAGCGCTCTCCAACTACTTACCGAAAAAAATTACGATCTGATGATTTGCGATGTCGTCATGCCCCGTCTCAATGCCTTCGATATCCTGGAGTACATAAAATCCCACTCGTTGTCGACTTTGGTCATTCTCATCACCGGACACCCTTATTTGCTCGCCGATAAAGGGGTCGGCCATCTGACCTCGTTGACGAAGCCCTTCAACATGTACGACCTGCTGCACAAGGTGAATGAGATGTTAGAAAAGCGATCGCCCTAATCCTGCCTATTGGACCCTCAACTTTCGAGCACACCGAGTAATTGGAATTCGTACGCGCCAACGGAACTAAAGCCGTGCGAAGAGATAACCCTTACTTTCAGATAGCGTGCCTCGACCGGTGGAAACTTGAAGGCTTGGTATGGGTCTTTGAAGAACCGGAGGTTGTCAGTTTGAAACTTGCCGATGGACTCGAACTTGCCCGTAGGAGAATCACTTCCTGCCAGCAGCTCGAATTCCTTCAAGTTCCAGCTTTCCGTACCCAGGATCAGTACCTTGAAAGTATCAAATCTTGCCGGTTTGTCGTCTTTGAACCCGTAAACCGCCCAGCTGCCGGTAACGCCGATGTCGATGTACTGCCAAGTTTTCTCGTCGCCGTCGATCGTATAGGGCCAACGATCATTGGTGGCCACAACCACATGACCGCCGTTTTCCGCAGCGAGAAGGTTCATCACCGCTGCTGAAGCTTGTGCCGAAGGCGGCGGCTTAACTTCGAAACCCTCCGGGTTTCGGCCAACCGCGCGACGCCCTAGCCGGCTTGGTTCGTCGATTGAAGCCGCCTGGCCCGTATTTTGAGCGTTCGTCGGTTCTTTTTCCTTCCTGAAAAATCCTTGCTGAAGCAAAAAAATTAAAGCGATAACGGCCAAACCTCCGGTGAGCGCGGAAGCGCCGGAATGCTTCCGCCACCAGTGCCCCGAGCGTATTTCGCTTCCGAGCGCCGGCCGCATCTGTGATGCCGGCGCAGTGCCATCGATCCTTGCGGCAACGCTCTTTATTAACTGATCGAACTCACGATGGGAGGGCTCGCCGTGCCAACCCGAGAGATCAGCCGCTTCGATTCGCTTGAACTCGAGGGGAATCGGCGCATGGTCGATCATTGCGGGCACGAGGGTGCCACGCTCGGCACCTTCCGCCGCTTCCGTTTTTACCCAGCGCGACGACACCGAATGCTTCGACCAGAGAACAACGACACAGCGGGCCGCGTTTAATGCGTTCTCGATCGTCTCGTCGAAAGACTGCCCGGGCGGAATCTCTCGGTCCCACCACACAGACCAACCGTTGCGGGAAAACGCATTCGCGAGCAGCTCAGCCTTGTCCTTGTCGGCTCGCGCATAGCTGATGAAAATATCACTCATGCGGTTATGATGATTCCATGTGCAAAAGAATTCAATCCGAACCCGCAATTCATTCCCTTATTGCTCGATTCGGGTTCACGACAAGTATCGACGGGTTTTCACCGACAATAAACGCGCTCGTTCTTTGAGATCAGGACGGCATGCTGATTGCTCCTACTTTCTCCGACGAAGGAGGATTTATGAATAGCGACATCGCAGCGCAGAGGATTGGCGCCGGAGCGGCCGCAGGTTTGGTTGGAACTGCACTACTCCAGGGATTAATGGCAGCCAGCCAAAAGTGGGCGCCGGAGAGCTTGCCGCCGATCAAACAAGATCCCGGTGAGTTCATGGTCGAAAAAGCGGAGTAGCAGCTACCCGACACACTGCGCGAGAAAGTTCCCGAGCAATTAGAAAAAGCCGCGGCCAAATCGTTGGCGTTTGGTTATGGCACGACGTTCGGCGCGTTGTATGCCACCTCGCGCTCCGAGACCAAGAACCTGTTGCTGGAAGGCAGCGCCTTGGGTTTAGCCGCTTGGGGTGTGGGATATCTTGGCTGGCTCCCGGCGAGCGGCCTCATGGCGCCGGTTACCAAACAAGAGCCAGAGCAAATCGTGGGACCTATCCTCAGTCATATACTATTCGGAATTGTGACCGTCGGGCTCTATCGTCTCTTTCGGCGCATGTCGTGAGATCGAAGGATTCTTGTTTGATCGTAATACAAAGCTCGTGCGAGTGTGAAAGTGCGATACGCCGATTTGCCGGTGCCGGAAATAGAGATGATCGCTGGCACCCGCGCCGTATTAGGTATTGGATTGGGACTTCTGCTGGCCGACAAGTTGTCTCAACCAAGACGGAACCAGTTCGGCTGGGCTTTGTTTCTGATCGGAGCGCTCACCACAATTCCCTTGCGCCGCGATGTTTTCAGACGGTCGGCACGCAGACAATCGCGCCGGGAGCGGTAAGTCACGCGTTCTCCATAACTTTGCTTCCGCGGAGGTTTCATATTCTGTTGCCTCCTGCCCCGTCCGTACTTTATTATTCTTAGAACGTTCCCCTCGTATGCAGAACCGTATCAGCTATTTCCTCATCTCCTTGTGGCTTTTCACTCATCGGCTGGTCTACGCCCAGGCGCCGGCTTACGAGTCGCAACCGAGTTCTCCAGATACTTTCACCGGGTCTCATCTCAGCCCGTTCATCTACATCATCGTTATCGCGATTGTCGGCGTTATTGGAGTTGTGCTTTATAAGCTTTACTCCTCGAGGAATAAAGAAACCGCGCATTATCTCGAGAACCAACCCGAGATAGAACCCGTCCAGGGCCCCACTAGCGTCCCGAAACCTGCCGCCGCGACCGGGAGCATCTTTATCTCGTATCGGCGCGACGACAGCGCCGATATCACAGGCAGAATTTACGACCGCTTGGTGCAGCACTTTTCGCGAGACACCGTCTTCAAAGACGTAGACTCCATTCCACTCGGGATCGATTTTCGCCAGCACCTCGAAGGCGCGTTGAGTCAATGCCGCGTGTTGCTCGCCGTGATGGGCGAGCGCTGGAGCGGAACGGACACTGCAACGGCAAAACGCAGGATCGATGATCCGTCGGATCATGTGAGGCTCGAGCTCGAGCTGGCGCTGGCGCGAAATATACCGGTCATACCGGTGCTAGTGCGTAATTTTGCCATTCCTGGGCCGGATAAGCTTCCCCAATCGCTGCAATCCCTTGCCTATAGAAACGGTATCAATGTACGGCCCGATCCCGATTTTCACGGCGACATGGATCGCCTGATCAAAGGAATTGGTTCGCACCTAAACCGCTAAGCGGCCCTGTAGCTCGGCAATTCTCTGGAGTGTCATGGTGGCGACTCGTATGCGTCGCCTTGACGATTGCCCCTTTACTTTGTTCTGAGAACGTCGAAGCTCTCGCCTGAACGTGACAGGCCAGAGTGACAGACGCCGCTTCCAAAAGAAAAGATCCGCTGAACGCCCAAAAGCCAGTAAGGGACCCCAATAAAATAAAAACCGAACGGACAAACTTATTCATCGATTCACATGGCAAGCAGTGTGCCACCCAACCATAATGAATAAACCGCAAAAAAGTCATTTTCTTCCATTCCAAGCGCAGACTACGAAAAGTTTGTTTGGAGGAAATCCAAGAAAAACTTCCGAGATGTGTTTGGATTTGTCCTACTTTTTGCGGCGCTGAAACAAGGACGAACTCCTTTGCAGTTACGGCGGTAGTGCGCCGAATCCAACTTGGCTTAGCATGCGCAGAAGTTTTACGGACCCCTTTTAAACTACGTTTCGAATAACTTCCCCTGCTCTCCTGTACTTGTATTTCAGGATACCCGATTCAGGTTCGAATCCTTGTCTCGAGAATGAACTTCTGTTTCGAGCATTCGCCCAGGCTAGATCTTCGGCTGGTTTGGTTGAGATCGTTGGTACATTGCTTGCGACCCGGCCAAAGCGAGAATAGGCTGGGATGGTTTTTTCCCGCACTTACACTGACACAGCCGTGAAAATGCCGCCCGTTGATCAAAATGAAGATCGCTCAAGTCTCACCGCTTGCTGAACCGGTTCCGCCGATTGGATATGGTGGGACCGAACGTATCGTGGCCTATCTTTCGGACGAGTTCATCCGACGCGGCCACGAAGTAACCCTGTTCGCGAGTGGTGACTCGCAAACAAAAGGTCGCCTAATCGCTAGCTCAGAACGCGCCCTTCGTCTCGATTCGAAAATCGTTGATCCTCAAGCACACGACACCTTTCAGCTTGCCCAGGTACTGCAGGAAGCCGAGGAGTTCGATGTCATCCATTTTCATACCGGCTACTCGCATTTTCCGCTCTTCCGCGGGCATCCGACGCCCGGTGTAACTACGTTCCACGGCCGGCTCGACATTCCAGATTTGAAGCAGCTCTTTTTAGAATTCACTGACATGCCCGTAGTCTCGATCTCGAACTCTCAACGACAGCCGTTTCCCCAAATGAATTGGCAGGGCACCGTATATCATGGCTTGCCGCTCGATCTTTACAAGCTCGGCGATGGCCGTGGAAATTACCTCGCCTTCCTCGGACGGATTTGCCCGGAGAAGCGCGTCGATCGAGCGATCAAGATCGCGCAGCGTGCACAGATGAAACTCAAGATCGCTGCGAAGATCGACAATACGGATCGTGAATACATGGAAAAAAAAATTAAGCCTTTGCTCCATGATCACCTGGTGGAATTTGTCGGGGAAGTCGATCGGGCAGAGAAGCAAAAACTGCTCGGCAGCGCCTATGCACTCTTGTTCCCAATCGACTGGCCGGAGCCGTTCGGACTTGTAATGGTTGAATCGATGGCGTGTGGCACTCCGGTCATTGCCTATCGGGCAGGTTCAGTTCCGGAAGTTGTCGACCCCGGACTGACGGGCTTCATTGTTGAAACGCTCGATCAGTCAGTTGAAGCACTGCAGAAAATTCAAGCGCTCGATCGAAAGCTCTGTCGAGAAGTATTTGAGCGCCGGTTTTCTAGCGCTCGAATGGCTTTGGATTACCTGAAAATTTACGAAAAGCTCGTGAGCCTTGCTTTGTAACAGCTCCAGCACCAAACACAGATTGGCGATAGTCATCGAATTCTGTATCGCAATTCCCGACGCGCACCAAAAGCCGTACCCGCGTGTAGCGTAGTGGCGCCTCATTCACCAGCCAGAAACGACAGCCGATGTTCACAGAATAAAGATGATCGGCTTTTGCCGCCGACTAACCCGGCTTTCAATATACGCGCTCTCATAGAGCTTCCTCCTGCAGGAAGAGGCCGTCCGTCTTGAGTTAGCGTTTTACCCTCACACGTCCCGCAAGTCTGTTAGTGCAGTTCGAGAACGTGCGCCGCTGCTTGACAGACCTCACCATGATCTATTATTCCGCAGCAAAAAGGTACTGCACGAGGAAAACGCATGCTGAGTCGGATCGCCGGTATTTTCTTTGAAGCCCTTACGGTCCTTGCCATGCTCGATATCGCCTGGAGCCAAGGAGGCATTGCCCCGGAGCGGGTCGTTGTCAGTTACCCGAGCAAGTCCATCACCAGTTTTCCGATTCTGGAAACGGCGCAGCGCCGCGGTTTCTTTCGCAAAGAAAATCTCGACGTGAGCGTTGTCTATATGCGCGGCGGTATTGATATCAAAGCCATCATTACCGGTGATGCCGATTTCGGAACCGGCTCGACCACTGCCGTGACGGCATTCGTCGCCGGTGCGCCGCTGCGGGTCGTCATGAGCCTCAATTCGTACGTCGATCAAGCGCTCTATGCGCAGCCGAAATACCACAGACTCGCCGAACTCAAAGGGCAAACCATTGGATCCCTCAATCCCGGCGGCCTCGTAGACACGTTGCTCAGGAAAGTCATCGTTCAAAGCGGATTCTCGCCCGAGCGCGACTTTATTCTGCTCAATATGGGCGGTACGCCGGAACGATATGCCGCGCTCAAGTCCGGCACGTTAGCCGCCTCGATGCTGAGCGCGCCGCACAGTTTGCACGCCGAGAAAGAGGGATTCACGAGGATCGCCGTAACGCGCGATTACGTCGATGTTCCCGGGACCGCGCTGGTGGTACATGCGGACAAGATCAAGAAACAACCGGAGATGATCAAGCGATTTTTGCGTGCGACGTTGCGCGCGATGAATTTTATCCGCGAGAATCGGTCCGACACGACGCAGATGATCGTACGCGAATTCGCCATGCCGCCTGATATTGCGTCCCTGGCTTACGATAAGCTCATCGATCTGCTCAGCGTCGATGGGAAAATTCGCATAGACGGATATCAAGTACTTATCGACTTAGCGCGCGCCGCGCAAAAAACCGAACGGTCGACGTCGGCCGCTCAGCTCGTCGATGCGAAACTCCTCGATGAAGTGATTCGTGAGATGGGATCCAAGCGTTGACCCACATTGTTAACCAAGGCGGTTGTGTGGATAGCTTACTCTTCGGCAGTGGCTTCGAGAATCTCATTTTCCGTGGCCAGCAGCCACTCCTCTTTTCCATTTTTAAGCTTCACGAGCGTATAACCTGATTTTGGCGCCGGCAAAATGCGCTCGAAATTCTGAAAGTTAATCTCGACTGGGTCACCTTTATCGTTTTCGAATTTCATAGATTTACAAATCTAGCACTGCAACTCGCTTAATCTAATCGCAGCGGACAAACATGCAAGGGCCGCCGGTAGGCGGCCCTTGCATGTTTCTACTGAAATTAGTCGTGATCGTGGTCACGCCTTCCGTCGCGTTGCCAGCCGTATCTGCGGTCGTGATCATTACCGTAAATGTCGCGTCGGTCGTTGCGAATCTCTTTCTGCTTATCGCGTATTTTGTCTTGATACTCGCGGGCTTCCCGCTTGTCGCCCTCGCGGATCTCGTCGTGACGTCGATCTTTCAACTCTTGCAACTCGCGCTGGTCATGACGCAGAGCTTCCCGCTCTCGGTGATTGCCGAGAGGGTTGTCGTCGGCGTACGCGCGTGCGCTCGGAACGATCAAAGCAGCCGCCAGTAAGCTTGTCGATATGATCGATGTCGATTTTTTCATGGTTCCTCCCTTTCGTAGGTACTGCATCAAACAAATCGCAAGCGATATACCACCTCGAGATACAAAGAAATTAGGCACTTGGGCAGA
>Ga0075425_100008013_pt1 | contig 11183 bp, 6 predicted proteins | sample SoiMethybrSBSTD4_FD_75300 | JGI IMG/M metagenome (GOLD analysis project Ga0075425, IMG submission 75300) | Bulk soil microbial communities from a Populus tree surrounding site in Tennessee, USA - Soil MetaG P. TD hybrid SBSTD4 | ecosystem: Environmental > Terrestrial > Soil > Tree plantation...
CTGACATCGCCGCCCGACCCGCTCTATGTCCGCGGCGAGCTCATGCCCGCCCCCGCTGTCGCCATCGTCGGCACCCGCGAGCCGTCCGAGCAAGCGAAGAAGTACGCTCGCGATCTCGCGTTTCGTCTCGCGAGGTGCGGCGTAACGGTCTGGTCGGGCGGCGCCCTCGGCATCGACGCAGCGGCGCACGGCGGCGCGCTCGATGCCGGCGGCACGTCGATCGCAGTCATCGGCACCGGGCTCGACCATTGTTATCCCCCCGAGCACGCGGCGCTCTACGAAGAACTCGTGCTCGCCGGCGGTGCGCTCGTCTCGCCGTTCGAACGAACGCAACACGCCACGCTGACGACATTTCCGCAGCGCAACGGTGTCCTCGCCGCCCTCACGCAGGCCGTCGTCGTCGTGCAGGCCCCGCTCAAGAGCGGTGCGCGTTCCACGGCCGCCTTCGCGCGAAGGCTCCGGCGGCCCCTTTTCGTTCTGCCCGCGTCGCCGTGGGACGAGAAGAGCGCCGGCAACTTGGCGGAGCTCGATCTCGGCGCCAGGCCGCTAACCGATGAGTCGCACCTTTTCAAGCTCGTTGGGGTCCCGCCTCCGCGGGCGCCTCCGAAACCAACGGTCGCCGAAAGGGGTTCCCACCCCTCTTCAAGGTTCGGCGACACCCTCGAGGAGGGGCTTTCAGAGCCCCATCGAGCCGTGTTTCGAGCGCTCGCCGGGGGGGTCCGGCACCTCGACGACCTATGCCTCGAAACCGGCCTGCCGACCCCCCTTGTCCAGGAGGCGCTCTTGACGTTGACCCTGGAGGCCGTACTAGTAGAAGGTCCCGTCGGATGGTTTCGGCGGCTAAGTGTAGGTAAGTGTTAGTTTTTGATACCGAGGAACGCGTGCCGGCCCGTTTTTTCGGATCGGTTTTTATTGGGCCTTGTGGCAAGAGCGGGGTTAGGTCATGGCCCAGCCCGCCGTTGTCCTGGGTTCGAAAGGTGAGGGGTCTTTAATTGTCCACAGCGCCGAAGACACTCGTGGTGGTCGAATCGCCTGCCAAGGCGAAGACCATCAAGAAGTACCTCGGGTCTGGTTACGAGGTCATGGCCTCGAAGGGGCACATCAAGGACCTTCCCAAAAAGATGGGGGTCGACGTCGAGCGCGACTTCACCGAAACGTACGAAGTCATCGAGAGCAAGGCAAAGGTTTTGGCCGACCTGAAAGGGGCGGCCAAAAAAGCGGGCGCCATCTTGCTCGCGACCGACCCCGATCGCGAAGGCGAAGCCATCGCGTGGCACGTGATGGAAGAGGTGAAGCGGCCGAAGCTCCCGATTCATCGGGTCGAGTTTCACGAGATCACCAAAAAAGGGGTCGATCACGGCGTCGCCCACCCGCGCAAGCTCGACAGCCATCTTTACGACGCACAGCGCGCGAGGCGAGTGCTCGACCGCATCGTTGGCTACGACGTTTCGGCGCTCGTCTGGTCCAAGCTCGCATTTGGTTTATCCGCCGGGCGCGTGCAATCGGTTGCGTTGAGGCTCATCGTCGATCGTGAGCGGGAGATCGAGGCGTTCGTTCCCGAAGAGTACTGGAACGTCGGCGTCGGCCTCGTCGGGCAAAAGCGTCCGAGCTTCGTCGCGCGTCTGGTCCTTGCCGATGACGAGAAGTTCGAAGTCAAGGACGGCGATACCGCGGCTCGAGTCCGCGTCGGTCTCGAGGGTGCCACGTACTCGGTCACCAAGATCACGCGCCGCGAGCAGAGGCGCAAGGCGCCGGCCCCGTATTCGACTTCGAAGCTCCAGCAGGACGCCACGTCGTACCTACGCTTCACGACCAAGCGCACGATGCAGATCGCCCAGGGTCTCTACGAGGGGGTCGACCTCGGCTCCGACGGCGGGCCGGTGGGTCTCATCACGTACATGCGTACCGACTCGCTGCGGGTCAGTGACGACGCCGTCGCCGAGGTGCGCACCAAGATCGCCCAGACCTACGGCGCCGATCACCTGCCCGAAAAGCCAAACCAGTACAAGGCGAAGAAAAACGCGCAGGAGGCTCACGAGGCGATCCGCCCGACTTCGCTCGAGCTGCCGCCCGATTCGATTCGCAAGCACCTGAAGGACGAGCAGTACAAGCTCTACAAGCTCATCTGGGACAGATTCATCGCATCGCAGATGTCACCCGCGGTCTACGATCAAACGGGCGTCGACATCGAGGCCAAGGTTTCGGGCAACGGCGGGCATCGCACGTATGGGCTTCGCGCCTCGGGCCGCGTGCTCAAGTTCGGCGGCTGGCTCGAAGCCTACGGCAAGGGGCTCGATTCGGAGCTGGCCGGCGAGGACGAGAACGACGAAGCGCCCGAGGCCAACGGCACGGCTGCAGGGGCAAACGGTGATGCGAACGGGGGCACGGCCGCGGCGAGCGGCGAAAAGGCCGAAAAGATCTCTCTCGAAGAGCTCGCCTACGCCGCGCTGCCCGAGCTTACCGAGGGTGAAGCCCTGACCGTCGTCCGTCCGCCGGGCGTGCTCACCGAGCAAAAGTTCACCCAGCCCCCGCCTCGCTACAACGAGGGCTCGCTCGTGCGAGAGCTCGAGAAGCGCGGCATCGGGCGGCCGAGCACGTACGCCGAGATCATCAGCAAGGTGCAGGCGCGGGACTACGTCGAAAAGGTGCCGTCCGGCGGATTCCAGCCGACCTTGCTCGGCAAGTTCGTGGTCGACGGGCTCGTATCCGCGTCCCTCGACTTCATGGATCCGAACTTCACCGCCAAGATGGAGGAAGATCTGGATGAGGTCGAGGCGGGGCGTCTCGCTCGGGTCGCGCTGCTCAAGCGCTTCTACAAACGCTTCCGGCAGCAGCTCGATCGATCGAAAAAGCAAAAGCGCTGGACGCCCGAGCCGCAAGAGACCGACCAGGTGTGCAGCGAATGCGGCTCGAAGATGCTGAAGCGCTGGAGCAAGAACGGCTGGTTCCTCGGCTGCTCGGCCTATCCCAAGTGCAAGAACACGCAGGATCTCGGGCCCGACGGCGAAGGCACGACGCCGGTCCCCGTGCGGATGACCGACTACACCTGCAACAAGTGCGGAAAGCCCATGGTCATCAAGACCGGCCGCTACGGCGAGTTTCTGTCGTGCACCGGGTATCCGAAGTGCAAGAACGCGAAGCCCGTCCCCATCGGCATTCCGTGCCCCAAATGCGGCGGCGACATCATCGAGATCAAATCACGGCGGCGCGGTGGTAAGAGCTTCTACGGGTGCTCGAACTACTCCACCGACCACATCAAATGCGATTTCAAGCTCTGGCAAAAACCCATCCTCGAGCCCTGCCCCTCGTGTGGCGCCAAGTTCTTGGTGTTCGCCGGCGGAAAAAAGAATCCGGTGCTCGCGTGCATGACCGAGGGTTGCGGGTTCAAAAAGCCAATCGAGGAATCGTCTCTCGCCCACGGTGGCCCGGTCGGCATGCGCATGCCGCCCCCCGAGAGCGCTTCGCCTCCCGCGACTTGACGTAGCGCGGGCCCGCGGCGATCAGAGGGCCATGACGACGCTGGGAAGTCCCGCCCCTCCGGGTGTACCGCAGCGGCTCCGGCGACCCTGGGAAGTCCCACCCCTCCGGGTGTTCCGAAGCGGCTCCGACGGGGGACGGGGGAAACCCGTTACCGTCGTCGGCGGTGGGCTCGCGGGTTGCGAAGCCGCCTGGCAGCTCGCCGAGCGCGGCATCGAGGTTGCGATCTTGGAGCAGAAGCCGGAAAAGCGCACGCCCGCGCAGACCGGCGACGGCCTGGCCGAGCTCGTTTGCTCGAACTCGATGCGAGGCGCCGCGCTGTCCAACGCGGTCGGGCTCCTCAAGGAGGAGCTCCGGCGCGCCGGATCGATCGTGATGCAGATCGCCGATCGAACGCGCGTGCCGGCGGGCGGTGCACTGGCGGTCGACCGCCAGCGTTTCAGTGCCGAGATGACTGCCGCGATCGCCGGGCACTCGCGCATTCGAGTCGTCTCCGAGGAAGTCAGCTCGATTCCCGACGCGAGGCCGGTCATTCTGGCGACTGGCCCGCTCACCGGAGACGCGCTTGCATCCGATCTCGCTCGCACGGTGGGCGCCGACCACCTTGCCTACTACGACGCGATCGCGCCGATCGTCTCGGCGGAGTCGATCGATTGGGACAAGGTGTGGAAGCAATCTCGCTACGACAAGGGCGAGCCCGGGGGCGATGCAGCGTACATCAACTGCCCGTTCGACGAGGCGGGCTACCGGGCGTTCGTCGGCGAGTTGTCTCGCGCGGAAAAGGTGGCAGCGCGCTCGTTCGAAGACGTGCGTTACTTCGAGGGTTGTCTGCCGGTCGAGGTCATGGCAGAGCGCGGCGAATTGACGCTCGCCTTCGGACCGATGAAGCCGGTCGGGCTCGTCGATCCGCGCACCGGCGCCCGTCCGTTCGCCGTCGTGCAGTGCAGGCCCGAAGACTCGGCGGCGACGGCCTACAACTTGGTCGGGTTTCAGACTCGGATGACGTATGGCGAACAGGCTCGCGTTTTTCGTACGATTCCGGGCCTCGAGGGGGCGGAGTTCTTGCGGTTCGGTTCCGTGCACCGCAACACGTTTTTGAACGCGCCCGAGTTGCTCGACGAGTGCATGCAGCTGCGCGCGTGTCCCGGCGTGTTCGTCGCCGGTCAGCTGTCGGGCGTCGAAGGGTACGTCGAGAGCGCTGCCGGGGGATTCATTTGCGCCATCCTCTTGGCGCAGCGCATGCACGAACGTCCGCTCGCGCCTCCCCCGATCACGACGGCGCTCGGCGGCATCCGCACGCACCTCGCGCGAAAGGTCGATCGCTACCAACCGTCGAACATCACCTGGGCGCACCTGCCTCCACTCGCCAATGCCCGGCTGAAGAAGCGGGACCGCTACGAGGCGATGGCCGACCGCGCCCTTCGCGATCTCGAAACATGGGTCGCGGCGCAGGTGCGCGATCCGTGGACGAGCCACGCCTGATCTTCAAAACAGGCTTGCCGCCGTATCGTCCGCCCAGATCCACGCCGAGCGCGGCACCGAGATGTGGGCGCCTCGCCGCTCGATGCGACCGCGGGCTTCGAGCCGATCGAGCGCGGCTCTCCTGCCCTCGGGATAGGGATCGGCGCCGAGCTCGGCGGCTGCCGTCTCGAGATCGATCCCGTCTTTCATCCGCAGCCCGAGCATGATTCTCTCGCGGAGACGAGTGGGCGGGTCGAGCTGCTCGTCGGACACGGTGAGAGCCGCGGGGCCCTCGGCGACCCGTCCGAGGTAGGCGCGCGGGTTCGGTTGGTTGCGGTAGCGGTGCGCGCTCCCGTCGGACCCCGAGAGGGTTCCGTAGGCGCCGCATCCGAGCCCGAGGTAGTCGTTGCCACGCCAGTAGCCGGTGTTGTGCCGCGCGCGCTGTCGGGGGGCGGCGTAGTTCGAGATTTCGTAGTGCTCGAGACCCAGCTGGCAAAGAGCCTCGTCGATGGCGAAGAAGGAAGCCGTCGCGGCTTCGTCGTCGCAAAGGGGAAGCCTGCCGCGACGTGCCAGGTGTCCGAACGGCGTATCGGGTTCGATCGTCAAGCTATAAGCGGAAACATGCGTCGCGCCTCGCGAGACGAGCTCCGTTGCTTCGCGAGCGACCTGTTCGGGCGTCTGGTTCGCCGTCGCGTACATGAGATCCGCCGAAATCCGAGGAACCCCCGCGCGCCTCGCGGCGGCGAGCGCCTCCCTCGCTTCGGCGGCGGTGTGGATGCGGCCGAGAAACCGCAGCCGCTCGTCGTCGAGTGCCTGGACGCCGATGCTGAGCCGTTCGATACCCGTGTCGACGAATCGGCGCGCGCGATCGTAATCGAGCGAGCTCGGATCGCACTCCAGGCTGATCTCGATCGGGCCACCAGAGGCGCCGAAGGTCGAAAGGACACCCGCCAGCACGCGGCCAAGCTCCGCGGGCTGCCAGAGCGAGGGGGTCCCCCCTCCGAAAAAAACGCTGGCGAGCCGCCGCTCCACCCCATCGCCCGCCCTGGCGGCGAGCTCGGTGAGGACGGCGTCAGCATACCCGGCGTGATCGATCGATTCCGGCGGTGCGGCGTAAGCGACGAAATCGCAGTACGGGCACTTCGATAAGCACCATGGAAAGTGCACGTAAACGCCGAACTCGGCCGGGCTCACCTGGGACATATTGCCTTCGTTGCCGGTTGAAATGGCGAGTGTTACCTTTCTAGTTGTCGCGGGCCATCTTCAGGCCTCGCCGCCCGATGCTAAAGCTTGCCGATTTAGTCGAACGGATCCGAGCATATCACCCGTCCGCTGACGTCGAGGTTGTCTCGCGGGCTTACGATTACAGTGTCCGGGCGCACGAAGGGCAGAAAAGGAAAAGCGGCGACCCCTACTTCATCCACCCCGCCGCGGTTGCCGGCATCATCACCGAGCTGAGACTCGACATCGCCAGCATCTGCGCCGGACTCTTGCACGACGTCGTCGAAGACACGCTGCGAACGCTCGACGACGTCGAAAAGGAGTTCGGCGACGAGGTCGCCTTTCTGGTCGACGGCGTCACCAAGCTGTCGAAGATCAACTTCACCTCCAAGGAAGATCGTCAGGCCGAGAACTTCCGCAAGATGGTCGTGGCGATGTCGCGCGACATTCGAGTCCTGCTCGTGAAGCTCTGCGATCGGCTCGACAACATGCGGACTCTCGACTTCATGAACCCCGAGTCGCAAGAGCGGATCGCTCGCGAAACGATGGACATCTATGCTCCGCTGGCGAATCGACTCGGTATCGCGAGTTTCAAGGGGGAGCTCGAGGACCTCTCGTTCAAGTACCTCGACCCGCAGGGCTATCAGGATCTCGCCGCCAAGGTCTCCAAGTCGAAGAGAGAGCGCGACCGTTACATTACCGACGTGTCGAAGACGCTGTCGAGCCGCCTCGCCGAGCAGGGGTTTCCTGCCGACGTGCAAGGGCGCGCCAAGCACCTTTACTCGATTTATCGCAAGATGAAGTCGCAGGAGTGCGACTTCGAGCAAGTGTACGACGTCATCGCGTTCCGCGTCATCGTGGAGTCTGTGGCCGATTGCTACGCCGCTCTCGGCGTCATCCATTCGCGGTGGACGCCGATCCCTGGCAGATTCAAGGACTACGTGGCGCTGCCCAAGCCCAACATGTACCAGTCGCTGCACACCACGGTGATCGGCCCGGGGCGAGAGCGCATCGAGATCCAGATCCGGACGCACGAGATGCAGCGCGTGGCCGAGCACGGCATCGCCGCTCACTGGAAGTACAAGGAGCGCATCTCCGGCGGCGTCGATCCGAAGGACGCGGAACGATTCGGTTGGCTGAGGCAACTGATGGAGTTCCAGAAGGACATGAAAGACCCGGCCGAGTTCCTCGAATCGGTCAAAGTCGATCTGTTCACCGACGAGGTCTATGTCTTCACGCCGAAGGGGGACGTGCGCGTCTTCCCGCGCGGCGCGACGCCGATCGATTTCGCTTACACGATTCACACCGAGGTCGGCAACCACTGCTCGGGCGCGCGCATCAACGGCGCCATCGTTCCGCTCAGGTACAAGCTTCGCAACGGCGACGTCGTCGAGGTGATGACCTCGACGCAGCAGCATCCATCCAAAGACTGGATGGACCACGTGGTCAGCGGGCGGGCGAAGAGCAAGGTGCGGGCGTATCTTCGCACCGAGCAGCGCGACAAGTCCTTGAAGCTAGGGCGCGAGCTTCTCGAAAAGTGTCTGCACGCTCGCGGCATCTCGCTCCAGAGGTTCTTGAAATCGACCGACGAAGTCCGAAAGGTCATCGAGGAGAACAAGGTCTCCAACGAGGAGGAGCTGTTCATCAACGTCGGCTACGGCAAGATCGCCGCCGAAGACGTCGCCGATCTGCTCGCGCCGCCATCGCAGAACGGCGCGCCGCCGTCGGTCCCGTCTCCCGAGCTGCGCGAGGGGCGCATCGAATCGATCGTGCGCAAGGTAACGGGCAAAGCAACCGGCGGCATCAAGCTCAGCGGCATCGACGACGTTCTGGTTCGCTACGCCAAGTGCTGCAATCCGCTGCCCGGCGATCAGATCATCGGCTTCATCACCCGCGGTAGAGGCATCACCGTGCACCGGCGGGGCTGTCCGAAGGCTTTCGACAGCGATCCGGAGAGGCGCGTCGAGATCTCGTGGGATTCGAAGGCCAAGATCAACCGCGCGGTACAGCTGCGCGTCACCACCGCGAACCGTCCTGGCATCCTTGCGACGGTCGGTCAGACGTTCAGCGGACAGGGTATCAACATCAGCGAAGCCAATTGCCGTGCGAGTGACGACGGCAAGGCGATCAGCATTTTTACCTTCGACTGCTCGGATCTCAGTCAGCTCAAGACGGTGATGCGCGCGCTTCAGAAGGTCGAGGGCGTGGTCGGCGTCGATCGCGTGTGAAAGGCCCATTTTTGATCGTGCGTCCGCGCCTCAGGTCCATCGAAACCGTCCTCGTACCCGACCCCCGCTTCGGACAGGCCGTGATGCTGCGCGACACCGAGGGTGTGACGCCCAAAGTGGCGACCATTCCAGCGCCCCTGGTTCCGATCGTGGCGCGGTTCAACGGGTCTCTCACGGTCGCCGAGATCGCCGAGCTCGTCTCGAAAGAGGTCGACTCCGAGGTCCCCGTGGCCGTCGTGCAGCGGCTGGCCGACGAGCTCGACGAGGCTCTTTTTCTCGATAGTCCCCGCTACCAGGCCGAGCGCAGGCGCGTCGAGGACGAGTTCTCGAGCTCGCTCGTGCGGGCCGCGACGCACGCGGGCGGGGCCTACCACGCCGATCCAGTGAAGCTGCGCGCCTACCTCGAGCAGGAATGCATCGGCGGCGCGGGCCCGAAAGAGAAGAATGGCGCGGTTCGTGGGCTCGTCGCGCCGCACATCGACCCGTGGCGCGGAAAGGTCGGTTACGGCCACGCGTATGGTTTGCTTCGCGCGGGGCTGTCGCGCGAGGTCGACACGTTCGTTTTGCTCGGCACGTCGCATGCGCCGATGCGCGAGCCGTTCGCGCTCTGTCGCAAGGCCTTCGACACGCCCCTCGGCCCCATCGAGGTCGATGGCGCCGCGATCGATTCCATCGAATCGCGTTCGCCTTTCGATCCGTTCACCGACGTTTTCAACCACAAGCGCGAGCACTCGCTCGAGTTTCAGGCCGTCTTCGTCAAATACCTCGTCGGAAGGCGCAAGGTTCGGATCATCCCGATCCTCTGTGGCATCGGCGAGAGTCAGCGGACCGGGCAGTGTCCGCAAGACGACCCGCGAAGCGAGGAGTTTCTCGACGCGGTTCGGGCGGTCGTCGAACGCGATGCTGATCGCACCGTGGTCATCGCCGGAGCGGATCTGGCCCACGTGGGGCCGCGCTTCGGCGATCCTGCGCCCTACGACGAACGCGAGCGGGGCGAACTCGAGCGCATCGACCGCACGTCACTCGAGCTCGCCGGTGCGTGCGCTCACCGCGAGTTCTTCCGCCAAGTACAAGGCGACCTCGACACGCGGAGGGTGTGCGGGCTCGGGCCGATCTACGCGCTCTTGCGGCTGTTGCCGGTCGGATGCCAAGGTTCGCTGGCCCACTATGAGCAGACGATCGACCCCCAGGAAGGGTCGATCGTGAGCCACGCCGCCATGGCGTTCTACGGCTGAGCGACCCGCGGACCCAATTACCGCCGACCCGTTATCGCCCTGAGGCGGCAGCGCGTCGTTTGCCGACCTCGAGCCCGAGGCGCTGCGCCTCGCGATAGACGGCCTGACGCGACATTCCGAGCGTTCGTGCAGCCGAGGCGATGGAGCCATTGGCCTTGGCGAGCGCGTCGACCAGACGCTCGCGGGCGAGCGCCGGATCGTCGGCGGCAGGGGGCGACGGGTAGCCGCTGGGCGGGCGCGAGAGCGGACGTTGGATCGAAGCCGCGTCGAGTGTGCCGAGGGATTTGTTCGCCGTGTCGAGCAAGACATCTTCGATTTCGAGAATCCCCCCAGGCCAGGCCGCGCGGGCGATGCGTTCGATGAGCTCGACCGAGATCCGCGTGCTGCCGATGCCGAGCTTGCGAGCGAGGGACCACACGATGCCGGGGATGTTCTCGCGGCGCGCAGACAGCGGCGGAATCGTCAGACGACGTCCGTTGAAGGTGCCGGCGAAACCCGGTGTCACCAGGCCGTCGCTGAGCGCCCGATCGAGAGGCACCTCGAGCGTTGCAATCGCGATGGATCCCGGAACGCGGGTCATGGCCTGCCCGATTTCGACTTGGACCGTCCGTGGGTGCCGCTCGGCATTGGCGAGGATCCAGGTGGCGGCCTGGTGGTCTCGCGCATCCGCGAACGCTTCGGCGGGCGAATCATTTCCGTCGAGCACGACGATCGGGCCACTCTCGGCGCGCTGACCTCCCGCCATTTGTGCGAGCGTCCGTTTACCGAGCCCCGGACCACCCTCGATCGCGAACGACTGCCCCGAACGCGCATAATCGAGAGCCGGTTCCACGAAGACGCTCCGATCGCGCGGCCCGATCACGAGCGGCTGGCTCAGGTCGATTTGACCCTTGTATCGAACGAGCCCGTGCTCCGCAAAAACGGCAAGCTGGTTACCGAATCGCACGACGTCGCCGTGGCCCACGCCGATGCGGCGGGCGCGCACGCCTCCGACGAAAGTCCCACCCGGGCTATCGAGATCTTCCAAGTAAACGCCATCGGCCCGAACTTCCACGCGGGCATGCTGAGGCGCGACATCCGGCCCCACGATGCGCACGTCCGCGTCCTCGCCGCTGCCTACCAGGGCTCCGTTGCGAGCCGCCACGATGTCGATCGTCCCATCCTCGCGCGGGAGAACGAACCCCCAACCCCCGTCTACCGCAGGCCCCCGCTCGTAGAATCCCGAGCTCTTGGGGCGGTCTCCGTCGGGTCGCGACATCTGGGAAATCATATCCGGCTGATAACTCTGTGCCATCGCTTCCTCGCTAGTGCGATCTCCTTGCATGTGCGGACGCCTTTACGGTCCGAATTCCTTATCAAGCAAAATTGCAGCCGGCCGCGTCGGTAGGCCAGTCCTCGCTGAGTCAACGCCCCGAAAACGACTCCGTTCCGTGGCTCGTCTCGGTGATCGAAAGGTTCTACGTAACCTTATAAGTGCAATAACATTGCCGCTGGCGATCACTATTGAACCCTCTATTGAACGGATCGACCCGGCCAGGGAACCTGACCGCCACCCCTCTGT
>Ga0075425_100008014_pt1 | contig 11181 bp, 16 predicted proteins | sample SoiMethybrSBSTD4_FD_75300 | JGI IMG/M metagenome (GOLD analysis project Ga0075425, IMG submission 75300) | Bulk soil microbial communities from a Populus tree surrounding site in Tennessee, USA - Soil MetaG P. TD hybrid SBSTD4 | ecosystem: Environmental > Terrestrial > Soil > Tree plantation...
GCTCCCGGGTTGCAGACTCTGGCGGATGAAAATCACCAGCAAGGGCGCAAGAAAACACGTTCCCTGGATCGCCTCAAGAGAGAGGATCGGCCGCCTGGTTTGACGGGCAATACCGGTCTCTTGAGGCATCCATAGGTTCGCTCATTTACCGGCGCAATACTGTACAGAAAGGCTCATTTTGCCGAACGCTTGCGACGAACCAGAATTGAGCAATTTTGGGCAGACTGGGAGTGAGAGTCCGGCTCAAATAGATGTTCACAATGGAAACTCGGAGCACCTTACTCTGCATACACCGGGACCCGGGGCAACTACTCCATTTGGAGCAGAACGGATATCGTCTCGTCACCGCAACCTGCGGTGTTGAAGGCTTGCGGCTCTTAATGTCGCAAGCGGTGGACGCAGTTGTAATCGAGTATCACCTGGGCTTGTTGGACGGCGCTGTCGTGGCTTCTGAAATCAAGCAGGTGAGGCCACAAATTCCCATTGTCATGGTATGTGACAACCTGGAATTGCCGGATGATGCTTTGAAATCAGTCGATGCCATCGTGGTCAGGTCCGACGGTCAGCACTTCCTCGTGGCCACGATTCACTTTGTGCTGAGCATGGAATGGGAGCAGCAGCACATGAGCGGCACCCGTTCGCCGGCCACGAGGAAGCATTTCAATCGGATGGGTTTGGGAAGGCCACGCAGAACTGCGACCTCGCGCGCCCGCCGATCCTTAACCAAAGAGAGGGACGCCCCTTTTTCCTCGAGGTTGTGGACAAGCATTCTCAACGGCACGATCCAGTTTTGAGCGATGACGTACTCCACGGATTCCGAGCGGCCGGCAAGCGTACATACAACCGGTGCCGCTGGGGAGGGGTGGCCTCCGCGCACGCTCTTTGTCGGGCGGCTCGCCGGGCTCAGAAGGTGGTTCGAGCCTCTTGTTACCGCGCTCGGTTGAGGTCTTGGCTTCCTTGCTCACGACTGCGCCGTCGTCATCATGAAGAACAACGTTCAGGAGTGAACTGTGGACATGCAAATTATCTCCAACGTCATAGTTGATAAAACCGAGCTTCCTGAATCGGTTCATAAAGAAGCTGACCCGCGAACGGGTCGTTCCCACCATCTCCGCCAGAGTCTCCTGACTTAGTCGGGGGACCGACATTTCGGAAACTCCTTCCTTGCCGAATTGCGCCATGAGCAGCAAGACGCGCGCCAAACGCTTTTCGCTGGAGTTGAAAAGTTGATCGACCAAATCATCCTGGTATCGGATGTTTCGCTTCAGTAAATACTTGAGAAACATGGCCGACAATTTTGGTTCCAGGCTCATTGCATGCATCATCGCTTTCTTTTCGATGTGCAAAAGGACGCAGTCGGTCGTCGCGATCGCGGACGACATGCGTAGGGGCTGACCAGCTAGTCCACCCTCTCCAAAGAAATCGCCCTCGCCCAGTATGCCGAGAGTTGCTTCTTTCCCGTTTTCCGATACAACGCTGAGCCGTACCTTTCCTCTTTGGATAAAGAACAATCCGTCCGTGGAATCACCCTGGGCAAAGATCAAATTCCTCTTTTGAAACGACAGCATGTCCCTACCCTTCCCAATCGTTGAAAGAAAGGCGTGGGGACTAAACTCGGATCTTTTCTTCGTGGTTGTGATTTTCTTTGCCACAGGGGCCACCCTGACGGCGGGAGCTGTCACCACCATCAAGTTTGCGGGAAGAGATGCGTCTTTGCTGGTCAGTAATGCTCACAATGAGGAATCTACAAACTCTTTTTGGGGAGTCGTGCACAATGTGAGCGATTCTGCTCTACTTGGGGACTATGCGGGAATCATGGAGTGCAGCACTTTCCGCGTTCCAGGCCGCACCAAGAAAGACGATCATCGCAGAGAATTCCATCCAGACCATCAAACCGATTACTGCCGCCAGCCCTCCGTAAACAGGTCCATACTGCATATGCCGGACGTAAATTCCAAACAGTAAATTGATGCCCCACCACAGAATCGTCGCTGCAGTCGCTCCGGGCAAAACGGAACTCCACGTCGTCGCGACAGGTCGCGCAACCCGATAGATCAAGGCCAGGACGAGCATTGCCAGGACCATCGCAAAGACCGGAAGGATGACGGTCCAGAAGCCACGAGCCAAGAGAGACTGACCGAATCCCGGATTCATCCATTGGCGCAGTGGCCGTCCGAAAACACTCAGTGCGACAGCGAGGAGCCACGCCACAATAGACACGCAGAACAAGAGCAAGCCCCGAAGTTGCCGGCCGAGAAAGGAATGTCTCTCACGATCACCGTAAATCAAGTGGATGCCTTCCATGATGAGCTTCATGACCTGTGAGCCGACAAGCAACGTCCCGACCCAGCCGAGAAGCACCCAGTTCCAGGGGTTCACTTCTCGGCGCAAAAGGAAATCGGAGACGAGTTGCCAGCTACCCGGAGGCAGAATGGCTGACAATCGCATCACAAGCTCCTGGCCGCTGTTCGCCCTCAGGGAATTGCTCATAAGCCCGACTGCTACCAATAGGATCGGGAAAAATGCGAGAAACATATTGAAGGCGACGGCCTGCGAAACCATGCCGCATTGTGGAATGATTCTTGCCAGGGTTCGGAACAGTTTCTCCGCAATGGAGCGAAGCGCCATTGTCGGGGATTATACCGTTCACGATAACTTCAGCCCTTTCGGTTTGAATGGATTGCAACCTGCCGGGAAGGTCTTCTTGGTGCTCAGAGGCGCCTGACCTGACTCGTTCGCAGAAACCCACAACGTTATCCAGGGAGCAGATAAGCGTTCATCGGAAGATGAGAACTATCCGATTGAGTCTGCGCTTCTGGGAGACGAGAGGCGAGGCTGGCTTGCGGCTGAGCCCGGAACTCAGACGATACGTCTCATTTTCGACAACCCGCAAAAGCTCAGACGTATTTTCCTGGCCTTCGAGGATAACGAAGCCGCCCGCACGCAGGAGTTTGTTTTGCGATGGTCTTCGCATGTTGGACAGCCTTTCCGGGAAATTGTGCGCCAGCAGTGGAATTTCAGCTCGCCCGGAGGGGTCCGCGAGATCGAGGACTACGCTGTCGACCTGGTAGATGTCGGGGTGCTCGAATTGATCATTGTGCCTGACAAGAGTGGCGGTGAGACTCGCGCCTCGCTCGTCAAGATGCGCATAGCTTGATAGGCCCGCAACAACGAAACACCGACGCTGTCGGTTCCTCACGTGATAAGATAGAGTTGAGGTAGCTACACCTTCTCTTCTTTCAGGTTCTCTGAAACTAAGTCAGCCCATCTGAAGTTCTCCTTCCTTAGGCTTCCCAGAAAGCTGTGTACCTATGCCTTCGAATGCGATCCTGCACGAAGCTCAGCAACTCCACAAAATAAGTGACCGGTTGGACTCTCTGGCGGAGGAACATCCCGTCGTCTCAGATGCACTTGTCACTATCTCGGGAAGTGTCCGTAACACGGCAACGCTGTTGGAGGTGTTGGTGGCGACGAAAATGGGGTCATCCTTAGGGCTGGATCCAGCGGAGGCCTGATTTTCTGGCTGCTGTCATTGCGCCGGCTTTGAGAGTCCGGCGCAGCAGCTAGTCGTGCAGAACGACATTCAGCAGCGAGCAATGGACTTCCAGCCCACCGTTGTAGTGAATCAATCCCAATTTTCTGAACTGGTTCATGAAAGGCTGACTCGGGAACGAGTTGTGCCCTGGTTGATCAGCTCTTCAACTCCAGCGAAAAGAGGCTGGCGCGGATTCTGCTCTTGCTTGCTTCACTTCGGTAAGGACGGCGTGGCCTATGGCGGAGTCCCCCGTGATCAGTCAGGAGACCTTGGCAGAGATGGGCCGAAGGAAAAGAAAGTCAACAATCCACCACCTGTTCTGCAGTACCGTCGAGTGGCAGTGGCAGATCTCAACAGAGGCCGACGTGGGAAGCACCACGACCTTGTTCAAGGGATTCTTCAAGAGTTGAGGTTACCATCGCCCGGTTCGGCTCTTGAGATTCCACTTGCTGAGGTTGGTGGAACTGGACTTGCAAGCCTGCGTTCGGCGGTGCATCGCGCGTCGATTTCAGAAGGTCTGTCGATCGAAACGCTCGCCGATGGAAAGAACTTCTACGTGTGGACGAAGCCCAGCCCGAAATAGGGTCTGTGGGGGCGACGAACCGACAGGGTCCTCCTACCTTGGCCAATGGTCGCAAGGAAGTGGTCGGGGTCGAATCCTTGCTTCTTCTTGATTCCCACAGAAGAACTCATCGTTAGTAATTATAGTCCCTGAGAAGAAAATTTCGATTCGCAAGGATCGTGTCGACCTTCATTTTGGTACATTGCCGCTGCCTCAGGCGAGCTTCGAAGTGAGCCATTCTGCACAGTATTTCGGAACGGAACGAGCGATCCTATAGATGCCTTTTGAGCGCTGACAATCCGTCAAATCGGACGGCTTACCTCTAGAGGCAGGAGTTCGTCGAGACAGGTGGTTCGCGGACCATTGCCGAATGTTCAACAGCCGACATCCGCAACCGTGCCGCCCTCCTAGTGGAGGGCACCTCGCCCGGCTAGCGTCGATGGCTCGCCTCGGCGGGGAGAAGGAATGAAATGCACCCGGAAGATCTAATGAAGCCTGACCTGTTCAGCGGAATACTGCTGATTGGCAGCGGAGCGCTGCTATTCGCTTCCCTGCTGCTGATCGTAGTGATAGCGCTTACGCGAGTTTGACCGTCGTTAGCAGTTTCTGCGGAGGATGTTCGCGCGCTGCCCTCGAACTGGAGAACCTGGCCCTGCGCCACCAAATCGGCATCCTTCAGCGGTCCGCGAGAAAACGGCCGAAATTGACGCCGTGGGACCGCTTGTTGTGGGTCTGGTTCTCGCGCATCTGGAGCGACTGGCGCTCGGCGTTGGCCATCGTCAAACCCGAAACGGTCGTGGGCTGGCATCGCGCCGGCTTTCGCCTATTCTGGACCTGGAAAGGGCGACGGGGCCAACGCGGTCGACCTCTCATTTCCCGCGAGATCCGAGATCTGATCCGCCAGATGTGCCGGGAGAATCCCGGTTGGGGTGCACCCCGCATCCACGGTGAGTTGCTCAAACTCGGCCTCGACATCGGTGAAAGCAGCGTGAGCAAGTACTTGGTGCGCTCCAGCAGGCCGCCGTCGCAGACCTGGCGCACGTTCTTGGAGAATCATGCTAAGCAGTTGGCCTCGATCGATTTCTTTACCGTGCCCACCCTGCGTTTCCAGGTCCTTTACGTATTTCTGGTGTTGGCTCATGATCGGCGTCGCATACTTCACTTCAATGTGACCGCTCATCCGACTGCGGAGTGGACGGGACAGCAATTGCGGCAGGCCTTTCCCTTTGACCAACTCCCGCGTTACCTACTCCGTGACCGCGATACTATTTTCGGCAATAACTTCCGAGACCAGGTGCGCGACGTGGGCATCCGCGAAGTTGTGTGCGCGCCGCGCTCTCCTTGGCAGCGAGCCTATGTCGAGCGGGTGATTGGGTCAATTCGGCGCGAGTGCCTGGACCATCTGATCGTGTTCAACGAAGTCTCGTTACGCCGTACTCTTCGTTCGTATTTCGAGTACTATCACAAATCCCGAACCCACCTCTCCTTAGCAAAGGATTCACCCGAGCCGCGACCGATTCAGCCGGTGGAAATGGGGCGAGTCGTGGCCGGTACCACGGGTCGGTGGACTTCACCACCACTACGAACGGCGAGCCGCCTGAGCAACGTCCCTCCTCCTTATTAATAGTTCCTATTAAGCGCCGCAGTCGATCTGCGCTTCGCCCCTATGCGGCACTTAATTCGTGGACCCAGCAAGTGAGCAGAGAAGCCTGAGAGCCCAACAAATTTCGTTCCCTCTTGCTTGCCGCTTACGCTTCTTCAGTAGGATCGAATTTTCAGTAGGGACAGTGGAAAAGAGGTCGATTTGCACTGGTCTTCGTGCATTCTCCTGCGGGACAAGGTTTTTGCGGACCCACCCAAGTCATTGATTCGGCACTCTTGGTCCACACAAAGGGCTTGGGTTATTCGTTGTGAACTTCGATGAACTCCAAGATCGCCATGAGCGAACGGGGAGCTTGATTGTCGAGGCCTTGGGTGCACCCATGGATCGACAGCACTGAGCAACCGCTCTTTGGCAATAAAGCGTATGATCGTGGTCGATGATCGATGCTAACTACATTTCGGAACGCCTCGCCTGCCTCAAGCAAGAAATGAGCGACCTCAGAATTTCGAATGCCCGGTATTGGAGCAAGAAAGAACATACCGCGCTGAACAAGTCAGCTAGCGCCTTGCGGCAGTCACGTCTCCTGGAGATCAAACGGGAATTGGCAGACATGCTGAAACGCTGCGCGTAAGGCTGAACATTTGATCGTCCTATCTATTCCGTCTGCACGTTGAGGTGCGGCATCGGAGTGCCCGCAAACGGGTGGCGGCACGGCTTAGCCAACCACCCACCCCATCGCCCAGGCTATGAGACACGCGCACTGTCTGTAGCAATGCCCGTATCTGCATACACTTGGCGGTAAATCTTAGAAATAAGAACAAACGCTAACCGGCCGCACGGAAAGCGTAGGGAAAGCCAATTCAGTTTGCCCTGGTCCTACAACTGGCAAAGGCAAAAGTAATCAGCTCCTATCTCAGTCAAAGTCTCACTTGGCGCTGAAGGAGGTTCCGCTTGGCTCTTGACGACATTACGAAACTCATTGATGCAGGAAAGGGAAGGGGCTATCTCACCTACAACCAGGTGCATCACCTGACTCCGCATGACATCCATTCCCCAGAGGTCCTGGACGACCTGCTCGCCACCATCGGTACACAGGGCATTGACGTGCTTGAGGGCGAGCCTAAGCTACCTTCATCCCTCGAAAAAAAGCTGGAGAGCGAAGTGGAAGACAGCGACGAAGTCGAGCTCGACCCCACTCGAGGCACTTTTGAAACGACCGACGATCCGGTGCGCATATATCTGCACGAGATGGGCGCCTCGCCTCTGCTCACCCGCGAAGGGGAAGTGGCCATTGCCAAACGCATTGAGCGCGCACAGCTATCCGCGCTGAAAGCGCTTTCACGTTCGCCCATTGTGATCAACCAGGTTCTGGCCATTGGCGAGGATTTGAAATGTGGCCTGCGCTCGATTAAGGACATTGTCGTCTTCGATGAGGAGGAGATCACCGAGGAGATTCTGCAGGACCGTGTCAAGGACATGACGCGCCGCATCGATGAGCTGCACAAGCATTACAAAACAGCCCGCCGGCTGGCAGGACGGCTAGCGACCCTCCCAGCGAAAAAGAAAGCGCGCGAACACCGCTGCTGCCGACGCCAGCTGGGCCGCGAGATTGTTCGGATTTCGCTCATCATCCGCAACCTCGGTTTTACCAACTCGGAGCGCAAGCGCCTGAAGGACCGGGTGACTAAAACCATGGAGATCATGCACTCGCTTGACTGCCAGCTCAGTAACCTGGAACAGAAGATTGCGAGCACGTACAGCGAGGAAGTCAGGAAAAACTACCGCACGAAACAGCGGCAGCATCGCGCCGACCTGAGAAGGATGGAAAACGATGCCCGAGTGACGTTCGCGGAACTGCGCCGCACACAGCGCGAAATCATCCAGGGTGAGATGGATGCAGAGCAGGCGAAGCACGAGCTCATCGAGGCCAACCTGCGTCTCGTGGTTTCGATCGCTAAAAAGTATGGCAATCGAGGGCTTCAGTTCCTCGACCTAATCCAAGAGGGAAACGTGGGCCTGATGAAGGCGGTGGACAAGTTCGAGTACCGCCGCGGCTACAAGTTTTCCACCTATGCCACCTGGTGGATTCGCCAGGCAATCAGTCGAGCCATTGCCGATCAGGCCCGCACCATCCGCCTCCCCGTACACATGATCGAGACCGTCAACAAGCTGATTCGCACTTCGCGGCGATTGCTCCAAGCGCTGGGGCGCGAACCCACGTCGGCAGAGATCGCCAAGCAAATGGACGTTCCCGAGGCTATGGTGCGCAAGGTACTCAAGATGATGCGGACGCCGATCTCGCTGGAGACCCCCATTGGCGAGGACGGGGATTCTCACATCAGCGACCTCATCGAAGACCGCGCCCTGATCTCACCCGATGAGGCCGTTATTAACGTGAACTTGAAGGAACGCACCGAGCGGGTGCTGCGCTCTCTGAGCCCGCGTGAAGAAAAGGTGGTCAAGATGCGTTTTGGTCTGGAGGACGGCTCGGAGCACACGCTCGAGGAGGTTGGCCGCGTGTTCGCCGTCACCCGCGAGCGCATTCGCCAGATCGAAGCCAAGGCTCTGCGCAAGCTGCGCCAGCCCTCGCGCTCACGCAAGCTCAAGGTGTTTCTCGACGAAGTACGCGAATGACATCGGAATCTGTGCACGCTGAGAACGGAAGTCGGGGAACGTGGGGCCAGTCCGTGAATCCCCCGTCCCGGTCGTTGCTCAATAACATGCAGTTTCGAAACACGTTTCTGAGTACACTGCAATGCCCCGAATGCAACAACTTGAAAGCCACGAAATTCCAACATTTTCGACACAGATTTCGCGGACGTGTGAAGGTGACGTTACCCTAGTCCTACTAGGCATTTGGGCGCAATCGAATTGAACCACTCTGCCGCTGCACTGGAGGGTCTCTTAGGCCAACGCACTGCACTCCCAAGCGCCTCTTTCTCAACATCTTTACACGATCATCAATAAATTTAGCCTCGTCACTGAATTCCTCGGTCCTTTCGTATTCCACAATTTCCGCATATCGCCGCACAATCCAGGCGTACAGATCAGCAACCTGGACCATTCCTGCATGGTGAGACTTGACGGTGAACGCCGTATCAACCAGCTGGTCCAGCGGTTCCCGCTTTCAGTCCCGTTCGTAGTAATCATCTGTCCATCCAGGTGGATCCGTATCTTGATTTCCACTTTCGTCTACGTAGCAAACTTTCGTATTGCTTTCTCTCCACTACTGGCAACGTTGCTCCATCCCGAGAAGCGCGATGCTGCACAGCCGCGAGCGGAAAAGAGGAGATAAAAGCATCATTACGTTGAAGACCGGCCCTGTAGAAGCTCCGAAATCAGAAGAAACAACCAACATGACACCAGAGACCGCGTGGGCGGAGGCTATGAAATTTGAAAGCCGCCCCCAATCCATATCGGTTCTTCGACGAACTGCGGAAGACGCCTGTAGTGCACGTTGGGGACGGCATCTACGCTATCACCGGCTACCGGGAACTCATGACGCTGGCCCACGACCCGCGCGTCAGCTCCGACCCGCGTCAACTGGCACGGGTGGCAGCCAAGTCTGGGTCCGAGTCCGATCCGGCGTTAGAGGCGTACGGAGAGGCGGGGACTATGATCACGACCGACCCCCTCCAATACACGATAAGGCGCGCCGCCAGTCGATGCGGCATTTCGGCCCTCCCCACACACCGGATCTCATTCCGAGCATGGAGCGGGATATCCAGCAGCTTTGCGACCAGGAATCGGGGTTAGGAAGTTGACGAGGAAAGCGGCGAACGCGATAGCCGGGGCGATCTGTATTCCCCAGATCAGCACTGCTGCGACAGCTATCCCCGCTGAAGGCCAAATGGGAGAGACGTTGGAACTTGTGAATGGAATGGCAAGACCGAGTTTGCCCGCTCCAAAGTAGAGCGCAAACACAATCGCGAATTGCAGAGCATACCGATAGCCGAGTCTCGCCCGATCCTGCGACGTTCCTCGATCAACGGCAAGACCTTGTGAGGATGCCATACGGACACGCTCAAAATAGATGAATCCGCTTTGTCTCGGTTGAGGACGAGATAGTCGAACCGAGACCAAACCCCAGAAGCTTATTCTAAGCGAACTCAGGTTTGGAAACGCTTTTTTTCAGCAACTATGCCGATTTGAGTGCCCCCTCTCGCGTTTCCCGAACTGCTAGTTCGTAAGCGCCGACCTTCATCTATCCTCACTGGCTTTGCGGGTCAAATGGGTCGGTTTTCAGTCGCTCGTCTTTATCGACGGCGTGTGGGCATTCTGCCATCGTGGATTGGAAACGAGTTCAGATTGTTTCCAGCCCTGAACGAGTCTTGCCTTACGAACTCTCTGGTCCTCGACGGCGCAAACTGTGTGCCTCGACCGAGACGCGAGAGTTCGCAGAACGAGCATACAGTGAATCCTGTACCGCAAAATTGCCGAACCGAATGATGGAAACTACACGGAAAATGTTCTGAATCGAAGCAACAAAACCACTTAGCGTTGTGGTACCAGACATGCTTCGTACTTACTGCTGCATTCGCAAGCATTTCGCACTGGAATATCGGAGGTGAATATGGCTGACGGTATGCAGAAGGACTGGCGCGAACTTTGTATTGTGGTGACAAATGAAACGGACTCTACGAAGCTGACTTCGCTGGTTCAAGAATTGATTGAAGCACTGGATAGCGGCGAACGAAGATGGCGACACCCCAACCCCATGCCTGACGCAATCGCGGCGAATCAGCACGCTTGGGCGCAAACGGACTCACCTAGTCTCTCAAGCGAAGTCTCTTCTGAAAATCCCGCTCAACCCTGATTTAGGATGATATTGCGATATGCGCAAGGGGCTTTTTACCCCGACTCTGCAAGGTATTCAATCTCAGGGCGAAGGCTGGCTTGACCTCGACAGAGCAGCAGCGGTCGAGGTTACTTCGGAGGCGAAGGAATATCCTGTCGAGTCTGCGCTGGTCTCAGGAGAAACGCGGGGCTGGCGTGCCGACGATTCTGGCACCCAAACCATCCGGTTGATTTTCGATCAGCCACAAAGGCTTAAATGCATCGCGCTCGTCTTCGAAGAAACCGAGACAGAGCGAACCCAAGAGTTTGTCTTGCGATGGTCTCCTGATGGCGGGCGCTCATTTCGAGAAATCGTGCGCCAGCAGTGGAATTTCAGCCCACCCAACACCGCACGTGAGATCGAGGAATATAAGGTTCAACTCTCGGATGTCACCGTTCTCGAATTGGTCATCGTGCCTGACATCAGTCGAGGAGCGGCTCGCGCCTCGCTCAAGAGTCTGCGCGCGTCCTGACCCGTCGCGATCCGCCACTCTAGCAGTCACCTCATTTCATGCCGACCTGTTTGACCGTTTCCGCCTTTCTGTTAGATATTGAGACGGAATGGACGTTGAACGGATCATTGACGACATCGAGCAGCTACAGGAAATGTTCGAAGCGCCGGACATTAGACCACTCAGCGCAAGC
>Ga0075425_100008015_pt1 | contig 11181 bp, 10 predicted proteins | sample SoiMethybrSBSTD4_FD_75300 | JGI IMG/M metagenome (GOLD analysis project Ga0075425, IMG submission 75300) | Bulk soil microbial communities from a Populus tree surrounding site in Tennessee, USA - Soil MetaG P. TD hybrid SBSTD4 | ecosystem: Environmental > Terrestrial > Soil > Tree plantation...
CGCAGCACGTAGCGGGAGAAGACGCCCAGGAACACGTCCGCGCACAGGGCCACCATCATGACGAGGAGGAGGCCCTCGATGCAGTGGCTGGCCGCGCGGCGGAGCACGCGGCTACTTGCCGGCCGTCTGGATGGCTCCGTTCAGCTTGGTCATGAAGTCCTTGCCCACCTTGGTCTCCACGCTGTCGTAGACGGGCTTCATCAGCGCCTGGAACTGCTTGATGTCCTTCACCTCGTTGATCTGCACCCCCGCCTTCTTCATGATGTCGAAGTCGAGCTTCTCTCGCTCCACCTCGATCTTGCGGTGGGCCACGCAGGTCTCCTTCATCGAGTCATCCACCACCTTCTGCAGGTCGGGGGGCAGGCTCTGGTAGCGCTTCTGGCTCATGAACCACACGATGGGCGGATAGGAGTGGCGCGTCATCGAGTAGTACTTCGTCACCTCGTGAAACTTGTCCGCGGTGAGGGAGAACGAGGGCAGCTCCATGCCGTCGATGGTCCCCTGCTTCATGGCCAGATAGACCTCGACGTAGGGCATGGGCACGGGGTTGGCTCCCATGGACTTCATCATGGTGATGTAGGTCGGCGACTCCTGCACCCGGATGGTCTGCCCTTTCATGTCGTCGGGAGTGACGATGGGCCGCTTGTTCGACATCATGTTGCGAAAGCCCCAGCCCCCGCCGAAGCAGAAGGCGCGCACGCCCTTCGAGTCCATCTTCTTGAGCATCTCCTGGCCGAAGGGGCCATCCATCACCTTCCAGACCTGCTCGCGCGAGGTCCAGAGGAAGGGCAGGTCCAGGGCCTGGTAGGTCGGCTCGAACATGCCGCCGATGGGCGCGCTGCCGATGGCCACCACGTCGATGGTGCCGAGCTGGGCGCCTTCCAGATGCGCGCCCTCGCCCTTGGCGATGGAGTTGTTGATGTGGAGCTCGATCTTCAGCCGTCCCTTGCTCTTCTCCTGGAGGGTCTTGTCGAGGACGACCATGGCGTCGTTGAGCGGGCTGGTCGCCCCGACCGCAGTTCCCGCCTTGAGGACGATGGGCGCCTGCTGCGCCCACGAGACGGAATTCCCCCAGAGCAGGAGGGCGACGACGAGGGCGACGGCGGTCAAGCATCGGCGCATGCGGCTGTCTCCTCAGATGTGACGGGCAGAGGTCAAGGCCGGGCGTTCCGGTTGCCGTCTAGTAACACGCCCTCTCCGCTCCGGTCAAGCCAGCGCGAGCACTGGACTTGGCGGGGCAGAGACGGCAGAGTGGCGCGGGAGGATCGAGCGAGCGTGAGACTGCTGGACAAGGTCGCCATCATCACGGGTGGGGCCGCCGGGCTCGGCCTCGCCTACGCGCGGCGCTTCCTCGCCGAAGGGGCGCGCGTGGTCATCGCCGACATCGTCGACACGGCGCCCGCCCTGCGGGAGCTCGGGCACGAGGGCCGGGTGCACGCGGTCAGCACCGACGTCGCCTCCGTCTCCTCCGTGGAGGCCATGGTCGCGGAGACGATGCAGCGTTTCGGGCGCATCGACGTCCTCGTCAACAACGCGGCGCTCTTCGCGGGCCTCGCCCCCACCCCCTTCGAGAAGATCGACGAGGCGGAGTGGGACCGCCTCATGGCCGTGAACGTCAAGGGCGGGTGGCTCTGCTGCCGCGCGGTGGCGCCCATCATGAAGGCACAGCGCGCGGGGCGCATCGTCAACGTGGCCTCGGCCATCGTGGCCAAGGGCACGCCGCTCCTCATGCACCGACGTCGCCTCCAAGGGCGCGGTGATCGCCATGACCCGGGTGCTCGCGAGAGAGCTGGGCGAGCACGGGATCGCGGTGAACGCCCTCGCCCCGGGGCTCATCATGAGCGACACCGCGCGCGCCAACGCGGACCTCACGAGCTTCCAGGCGCAGCAGGTGATCGCCTCGCGCGCGTTCAAGCGCGAGGCGGTGGCCGACGACGTGGTGGGCGCCGCCGTGTTCCTCGCCTCCGCGGATAGCGCTTTCATCACCGGCCAGACCCTGATCGTGGACGGCGGCTCCGTCTTCCTCTAGCCGCGCGTCGCCGAGGGAATCCGACACCCTCTCCCCAATGGGGAGAGGAAGGGTGAGGGGAGCCGTTACTCCACGCCCAGCGTCGCCACCCGTTCCCCCTCGCCCACCGCGGCAAAGGTGGTGGAGCGGACGAAGTAGCCATCGCGGGGCGTGGTGATTGTCTCGACGAGGTCGCCGTACACGTCGTGAATCCGGGCCAGGACCGCCCCCTTCCCCACCCGGGCGCCCAGCGCCACGTCCGTGGTGAGCAATCCGCCCCGCGAGGCCCGGAGCCCGAGGAAGGCGCTCATGCGCACGCTCCGGGCGGGAGCCGCCGTCGTCGCCGGGAGCATGCCCAGGTGGCGCATGGCGTTCAGCACGCAGCGCGCTCCCGTCTCCGTGGCGTCATCCTCGATGCGTCCGCCTTCGCCGATCTCGAAGGTGAAGCACGGGATGCCCGCCCGCGTCGCCTCGACGCACAGGATGCCGTCGCGCACGTACATGCCCTGGTCCGTGGCCATGATCCAGCCCGATCCGAAGGCCTGCCCGAGAGCATCGGCCTTGGCGAAGGCCGGCAGCGATGGGTGCGGCAGGATCGTGATGGGCACATAGCGCCCGCCGCGAGTCGGTGTGTGCACGTCGACGGCCGCGTCGGCGCCCTGCATGAGCGAGAAGAGCGCGTGCGAGAGCCGCTCCGTGATGGTGCCCGCGGGGTCGCCCGGGAACGTCGTCCACGGATCCATGGGCGCCTGGTCGAGCGGCGTCTTCAGATAGAGCCCGACCGGGACGCGATGATCTACCTGGAAGGCCAGCGGGTTCTGGACGGGCACGCAGATCAGGCGACCGGACAGCAGGGCGACATCCACGGAGGCGAGCACACGCGTCGCGATGGCGACGCCGTTGGCCTCGTCGCCGTGGATGGCGGCGCCCAGGTAGAAGGTCGGGCCCGGCCGTGCGCCGTGCACCAGCGCCAAAGGCAGCCGGACGCACGAGCCGTCCGGAAGCTCCGTCAGCTCGATGGTCGCCCGCGCTCGCGTCCCCGGCGGCACGGCGACATCTGCGATCGTCCACTCGCCGGCCATCACGCCGCTCCCGGTGCCAGCATGTCGAGGACGGCGCCCGCGTGGACGGTGGCGACCTCGAGGAGGTCCCCCGTCTCGACGTGCTCGTCTGGTCCGCCCATGTTGTGAACGGCAGGGCCGTAGACCACCGTCGGAATGCGGGCGCGACGGAAGAAGCGCCCGTCCGTGTAGCCGAGCCGGACCACGGGCAGGACCGTCCGCCGGTTCAGCGCCTTCGCGTTGGCGAGCACGAGCTTCACGAGCGCGGCGTCGGTCGACGTCACGTAGGGATCGCACTGGTTGAACACCGCCACCTCGACGCGGGAACGCACCGCCTGCCTGATCCGCCGCCGCGCCTCCTGCTCGACGGCGGCGGTGGTCAATCCCGGCGGGACACGGAAGTCCACCTCGGCTGAGGCGGCCTCCGGAATCAGATTCACCTGGCCCCCGCCGCGCAGCGTTCCCACACTCACCGCCAGCGTGTCGGCGAGGCGGCCGGTGCCGCGACCCCAGCGGCGCTCGGCGGTGCCGCGCTGACGAGCGATGACCCGCGCCACCGCCTTCTCGCCGCGCGCCTTCCGGCCGTGCATCCGCTCCACCGCGGCGAGAGCGGCCCGCATCGCGGTCACCGCGCTGACGCCCTGCTGGTAGGCCGCGTGCCCGGAGACGCCGCTCGCGGTGAGCCGCAGCCAGAGCACGCCCTTCTCGCCGATCCCCGCAGACCAGGTCCCCGAGGACTCGCCGATGAGGCAGGCGTCACCGCGGACGGCGGCGACGTTCGCGAGGAGCCACTGCGTGCCCCACTGGCCACCCGTCTCCTCGTCGGAGGCGAAGGCCAGGGTGAGCCGGCCTGCGAGCGGCACCTCCAGCTCACGCACGAGCGAGGCCACGGTGAGGGCGACGGCGAGACCGGCCTTCATGTCGCCCGCGCCGCGGCCCCAGATGCGGCCATGCTCGATGGCGCCCGAGAAGGGCGGCCGCGCCCATCCCTCGCCCGCGGGAAACTCGTCGAGGTGCCCGGAGAGCACGAGGTTGGGCGATCCCGAGCCGATGGTCGCCACCAGGTTGGGCCGGCCCACCATGGGCTCGTGCCACTCGACGGGAATGCGGCGCGACTCGAGATGATCGCGGATGAAGGCGGCGAGCTTGGCCGTCTCGCCGGGCGGGTTCTCGCTTGGGATCTGGATCAGCCGCGCGCAGAGCTCGAACAGCTCGGCCTGTCGCTTCCTCAACTCGTCGATGAGCCGGGACTTGAGCATGGAGGCCTTTCAGGACGCCGTCGGCGGCGCGGGCAGATCGTAGCCGGCGAGACAGCGCTCGACCATGGCCCGGGCCGCTCCGAAGTCGAAGGCGCGATACGCCCGGACGGCGGTGGTCTGGGCGCGCGCGCCCGCGTAGAAGAGCTCGTACTGCTGGTGCCGGCCCGCGAACTCCGAGCCGACCAGATCCCAAGCGAGCTTGTAGAGCTTGGTCCGCTCCACCGACTTGAGCCCGGGCGAGCGCACGTAGCGATCGAGGTCAGCGGCGATCTCCGGATTGAGATAGTCCTTGTAGGACGAGGGGACCTGGAGCAGCCCGCCCCCCGCCAGCTCGCGCACGTAGGTGAGCATCGTCTGGTGATAGGTCGCCTGGAGCCAGTTGTTGGCGTAGAGGTGAGTAGCGTTGGGATACACGAAGCCGCGCGGGTCGCGCACGCATTCCGCCTCGGCGGCCACGACTAGCCCCTGGGCCATGGCGCAGTAGCTGGCGAGCTCGCCCAGCATGGTCTGGGTCTGCGGCGTCTTGTCCACGCCGATGGACTCGGCGATGCGCAGGGCGACCCCGGCGAGGAACTGCGCCTTGCTCGCGAAGCGCACCTGGGCCTGGAAGTTCCCGAGCACATGCGCGGGCGTCTCGTAGAACTGCGCGCGGGTGAGCGTCACGTCCTTGTAGACGAACACGCGCTCCCATGGCACGAAGACCCGGTCGAAGACTACGAGGGCGTCGGTCTCGTCGAAGCGGGAGGACAACGGGTAGTCGAAGAGGCTGGTGGCGCCCTCCGCGTACGGCCGCCGCACGATGAGCCGGAGCCCGGGGGTGGCCACGGGCACGGCGAGGGAGAGCGCATAGTTCTCGTCGCCGGGCACGAGGGGCACGATGCAGCTCATGAACATCTCGTCGGCGATGGCCCCGCCCGTGCCGAGCATCTGGGCGCCGCTGACCACGATGCCGTCGCTCCGCTCCTCGACCACTCCCGCGTAGAGCTGGGGATCCTCCTGCTGATGAGCGGGTCGCGAGCGATCGATGTGGGGCGGGATGATCACGTACGCCGCGTAGAGGTCGCGGTCGCGCAGCCACGCGTGGTAGCGGACCACGTGCTCGCCGAAGCGGGCACCGTGCCGCGCGAAGAGATCCGGGCGCATGGCGAAGCCGGTGATGAAGCCCGGCACGTGGTCGGGCGAGCGTCCCATGAGGCCGAAGGTCGCGTCGGCCCACCGCCGGTGCGCGTGGCGGCGGGCAGCCAGGTCCGCCGGCGTCCGCGGGATGAGGAAGCACTTGTTGACGGGCTCGCCGGTGGCGGGCGACGGGAAGGTCATGGTCTCGCGGTGCTCGGATGATACAGCGAGGTCGTAGAGCTGCGCGATGCTCCGCACCGCCGCTCGGAAGGCGGGATGCTCCGTCACGTCCGCCACCCGCTCGCCATTGACGTAGACCGTGCGACCGTCCTTGAGTCCGGCGATGTACTGCGCGCCCGTTCGTGCCATGGCTCGTCCTCTCTATCCGCCCAGGTAGGCGCGGCGAATGTCCTCGTTGTGCAAAAGATCCCGGGCACGCCCCCCGAGGGCGATGCGCCCGCTCTCCATCACGTAAGCGCGATCGGCCATCTGCAGGGCGAGCGAGGCATTCTGCTCGACCATGAGCACCGTCACCCCCTGCCGCCGGATCTCCCGGATCACGCGGAAGACCGTGGCGACCATGGTGGGCGCGAGGCCCAGGGAGGGCTCGTCGAGGAGGAGGAGCTTTGGCCCTGACATGAGCGCCCGCGCGATGGCGAGCATCTGCTGCTCGCCGCCCGAGAGCGTGCCCCCAAGCTGCGCCTCCCGCTCCTTGAGCCGGGGGAAGTGGTGGAACGCCCGCTCCAGGTCGTCCGCGCGGGCACCCTCGCCGCCGCGGATGTACGCCCCCATCTCGAGGTTCTCGCGCACCGTCATCTCCGGAAAGATACGCCGTCCTTCGGGACACTGGGCAATGCCGCGCGTGAGCACGGCATGGGCGGGGCGGCCGTCGAGCCGCTCGCCCCGGAACGTGATGCTCCCTGCCGTCGGCCGGAGCAGCCCAGATATCGTGCGCACCGTCGTGCTCTTGCCCGCGCCGTTGGCCCCGAGGAGGCAGACCATCTCCCCCTCGTCCACCCTGAGCGACACGCCGTGGAGCACCTCCACCGCCCCGTAGGCGACGGAGACGCCGTCAAGCATCAGCAAGGATCTCTCCCGAGCCGAGATAGGCGCGGATCACCTCGGGATGCTGCTGGATCTCCGTGGGCGTCCCCTCCGCGATCTTCACCCCGTAGTTGAGCACGACCACGCGATCGCAGAGCCCCATGACCAGCTTCATGTCGTGCTCGACGAGGAGCACGGAAAGCCCGCGGCTCCGGATCACCTCGATCAGGTGCATGAGCTGCTCCGTCTCCACGGCGTTGAGCCCCGCCGCGGGCTCGTCGAGGAGGAGCACGGAGGGATCGGGGGCCAGCGCGATGGCGAGGCCGAGGAGACGCTGCTCGCCGCACGAGAGATTCTTGGCCGCCTCTCCCGCCTTGCGCCCGAGCCCGACGAAGTTGAGGAGACTCTGGGCGCGCCGGCGATGACGTGCCTCCTCCTCGCGCGCGGCCGCGGTCATGACCACGACCTCCCACCGGCGGGTGCGCGCGAGGCGATGGCAGGCGGTGAGCACGTTGTCGAGGGCGGCCGCCTCGGGAAAGACGCTGGTGCGCTGGAACATCCGCACGAGGCCGCGCTCGGCGATGCGGTACGGCGCCAATCCCGTGATGTCGGCGCCGTCGAAGTCCACGCGGCCCGCGTCCGCGGGCTGGAAGCCGGTGACCACGTTGAAGGCGGTGGACTTGCCGGCGCCGTTGGGCCCGATGAGAGCGAGGATTTCACCGCGGGCCAGATCGAGGCTCAGGTCCTCGACGGCGGCGAGCCCGCCGAAGCGCACCGTCACCCCGCACAGGGCGAGGGCCGGCGCCTCGCCGGGCGGCGCCGCCCCGCCCGTCTCGAGCGCCGCGTCCACGGCCTGCACGGCGGCGGGCGACGGCGCGCGGCCGCGGAGCAGCGCGCGGAGGTAGAAGACGAGCCCCTTCGGCATGAACATGACCACGAGGAGGAGGATCACGCCGTAGAGGAGCATGCGATAGAAGGCGGCCATCCGGAGCAGCTCGGGGACGAAGGTGAACACGAGGGAGCCCACCGCGGGTCCGAGCACCATCCCCTGCCCGCCCGCCACCACCATCACGGCCATGGTCACGGTGTTCTGGAAGCCGAAGAGCTCGGGGGAGAGGAAGGTGATGTAGTGGGCGTAGAAGGCGCCCGCCACGCCCGCCAGCACGCAGGAGACGACCATGGCGAGCATGGTGTGCGCGTAGGCGCTGATGCCCGAGGACTCGGCCAGGCTCTCGTTGCTCTGGATCGCGGCCAGCGCGCGGCCCACGCGCGAGCCGAGGAGCCGCGCGGTGAGAAAGAGCGTGCCTGCCACGAGCACGGCCATCAGGTAGTAGTAGTCGCGTTTCGACACGAGCGTCCAGCGCTCGATCCCGAGGTTGAAGGGCGGCACGCCGGCCAGGCCCATGGGCCCCTGCGTCAGGTCCATCCAGTTGGTGGCGACGAGCCGGATCACCTCGGCGAAGCCCACCGTGACCAGGACGAAGTAGGCGCCCCGCAGCCTGAGGGTGAGCCGGCCGAGGAGATAGCCGACGAAACCGGTGAAGGCGGCGGCCACCGGCATGGTCCAGAGCGGCGAGAGGCCGAAGTGGACGCCGAGGAGCCCCGAGGTGTAGGCGCCGATGCCGAAGAACGCGGTGTGGCCGAGGTTGAGCTGGCCCGCCGCGAGGAGCAGGTTCATGCCGGCGGTGAGTAGATAGAAGAGGCCGGCCATGATCAGCAGGTGGAGGTAGTAGTCGTCCACGCCGATCAGCGGCAGCGCGAGGAGCGCCACCGCCACCGCCGCCGCCCAGAGCTTCACCGCGGCAACGCCTTCTTCCCGAAGAGCCCCTGCGGCCGCCAGAGCAGGAGCAGGATGATCAGGATGAAGCCGATGGCGTCCTTGTAGCCGGAGGAGATATAGCCGGCGCCGAGGCTCTCCGACACCCCGAGGAGGAGGCCTCCCACGATGGCGCCGAGGAAGTTGCCGAGCCCACCCATGATGACCACGGCGAAGGACTTGAGCGCGGCGAGGTCTCCCATGGCCGGATAGACCCAGAAGACGGCGCCCAGGAGGGCACCGGAGGCGCCCGCCAGCGCGGCCCCGAAGGCGAACGTGAACATGTAGACGCGGTCCACGTCCACGCCGGTGAGGCGGGCCATGTCCGTGTCCTGGAAGGTCGCGCGCATGGCGCGGCCGATGCGCGTCCTCTGGATGAGGAGATGCGAGCCCACGATGAGGGCAACCGCCACCAGCCCGGCGAAGAGGCGGATGGAGACCACGTTGATGGGGCCCAGGGTGAGGGGCACCGGTGAGAAGACGTGCTTGATGGTCTTGGGCGAGGGATCCCACAGGAGGATGGCGGCGTTCTGGATGATCACGGACAGCGCCACCGTGGCGAGCATGGGGATCTCGATGGGAGCCAGGCGCAGGCGCCGCAGGATGAGGCGCTCCACCACCGCGCCCACCAGGCCCACCCCGATGATGGAGAGCAGGCTCGCCAGGAAGAAGTTCACCCCCCACAGGCTGAAGAGGGTGAAGAGGAAGAACGCCCCCATCATGAAGAACTCGCCGTGGGCGAAATTGACCACGCGCATGATGCCGAAGATGAGGGTGAGCCCGATGCCCATGAGGGCATAGCCGCCGCCCACGATGAGGCCGTTGACGATGTGCTGGACGAATTCAGCGAGCATCGGGGCAAAGACGGCGGGCGCCCTCTCGGGCGCCCGCCGCGTGTGAGGCCGGGGAACGCGCCACCGCTACTTGGCGGCGGCCATCTCCCACAGCTTGGAGCTGGGCGTGACCGCCACCACGGAGTACTTCCCGTCCTTGACCTGGGTGACGATGATGTTGCAGTAGCTCTGCCCGTTCTGGTCGAACTTGTTGAGGCCGTAGAGCCCCTTGGCCTCCAGCGTCTTGAGGGCGGCCATAATCTTGGGCGCGGTGGGCTCCTTGGCAGACTCGATGGCCTTGGCGACCACGTTCACCGCGTCGAAGCCGCGCATGCCCTCCACCACGCCGATCCACGGCAGGCCCTTCTTCTTCCACTCCTCCACGTAGAACTTGCTGGCCTCCGCGTCGCCGGCCATGTTGGCGTCGTAAGGATTGTAGAAATTGATGAACATCGCGCCCTCGGCGGCCTTGGGGCCGGCGAGCTGGAGGATGGAGTCGGGCCACGCCGAGCCGCCCGTGACGAGCACCTTCACGTTGAGGCCGAGCTCCTTCATCTGCTGGAGCATCTTGGCGGCCTTGGGCGCGTCGTCGGTGATGACCACGCTGTCCACCCCCGCCGCCTTGAACTTCGTGAGCTGTGCGTAGAAGTCGGTGTCGGCCTGCCCCACGTACTCCACCGCCTCGACGGTGGCCCCGTTCTTCTTGAAGGCCTCGCCGAAGGCGGTCACCGCGCCGCGGCCCCAGTCGGTGTTCACGGCCATGTAGCCGATCTTCTTCATGCCGAGCGTGGGGATGAGCGCGCCCGCCCCCATCGCCTCGAGCTCGCTGGTGGGGCTGATGCGGCTCACCACCTTCTGCCCCGGCGTCTTGGGATCCGTGATCTTGCTCGAGCTCGAGGTCTCCACCACCAGTGGCACGCCGTGCTGGGCGGCCAAGGGCATCATGGCCAGGGTCATGGACGAGCCCCACGCGCCGATGATGACGGGAACCTTGTCGCGCACGATGAGCTTCTCGGCCGCGTTGCGCGTCTCCGCGGGATCGGACTTGTTGTCCTCGATGATGAGCTCGAGGGGACGGCCGAGCACGCCGCCCTTGGCGTTGATCCGCTCCACCGCGATCTTGGCGCCGTTGGTGATGTAGGAGCCGGCGGCGGCGATGGGCCCGGACAGCGGCTGGATCATGCCGATCTTGATGGGCTCCTTCGTCTGCGCCTGGAGCCCGCCGGTGGCGAGGACTCCCACGAAGGCCGCTACGACGGCCAGTGCCACGACCTTGGGTATCTTCATGAAGCTCACTCCTCCTTCAGAGCTGATGGAAAAGGCCTCGGCCCGAGACGACGAGAGGCCCTAGTTATAAGCCGACCGGGCCAGTCATAGCAAGAGCCTTGCCGCAGCTGGGGCGAGCGATTTCAGGATGTTGCATCGAATCGCCGTCAGCCGCATGCCCACGCAACGGGCAGTCGTCGGCCAGGGGCCTATCGATCGAGCAGGGAGTCGCCCCGGCTTGCACCTCCGGCATCCATGGCCTAGCATCGCCCCATGCCGATCGTCGCTGCGGCCGCCCTGCCCCACACGCCGCAGCTCCTCGTCCGCCCGGAGACGGAGGATCGCGAGCTCGTCCTGCGCGTGCACGCGGCCTACGTGGAGATCAAGCGCGCGCTGGCCGAGGCCCGGCCCGATGTGATCTGCATCATCGGCGGGGATCACATCGAGGGCTTCTTCCTCACCGCGGTGCCGGCGCTGGCCGTGTACGTGGGGGCAAAGGTCTCCGGCAAGTTCGACCGCTATCGCTACACCTTCGACGTGCACGAGCCTCTGGCGCGCGCGATCCTCGAGCAGAGCATCGAGCGCGGTTTCGACCTCGCCTACTCGCAGGATCTGGCCCTCGACTACGCCTTCTACGTGCCCCTGCACTTCGCCATGCCGGGGCCGCGCTTGCCCATCGTGCCGCTCTACGTGAACGTGTACCTCCCGCCCCAGCCCACCCCCGCGCGCTGCTACGCGTGGGGCCAGGTCCTCCGCGCTATTCTCGACCCGCGACCGG
>Ga0075425_100008016_pt1 | contig 11181 bp, 7 predicted proteins | sample SoiMethybrSBSTD4_FD_75300 | JGI IMG/M metagenome (GOLD analysis project Ga0075425, IMG submission 75300) | Bulk soil microbial communities from a Populus tree surrounding site in Tennessee, USA - Soil MetaG P. TD hybrid SBSTD4 | ecosystem: Environmental > Terrestrial > Soil > Tree plantation...
TCGTCATCGCGCGGGTCCGATCCCTTTTCGCTTCAGAATGTCACGAAGGGATTCCATCCCGCGATAGACGAGGTTGCGCGCTTTCGCTTCCGACCATCCGAGGAGCGCGGCGATGTCGGCGGTGTTGAATCCTTGCAGATGAAGCTCGACGCATCGCCGCCGGTTCTCCGGCAACTCGGCGATGGCGTCGATGAGCATCTGCATCGTCTCGCGCCGCTCGACAATCTCATCGGGTGCTGCTTGCTTCGGGTCGATGTACGGCGCGCGCGCGGGCGTTTCGTCGTCGCTCGCATCGGCGAGCTGTTCTTCGCGCCTGGCAATCACGCGCCGCACTGCATCGATGGTCGTCGTCACGGCAATCCTGTAGATGTAGGACGCAGCGTCGACCACATTTCTCTCATCGCGAAGCGCGCGCCACAAACGGACGAGCGCTTCCTGCTCGACGTCGCTCACCTGGATGCCGAGGTTGCGCGGGCACTGCTGCGTGATGTGGGAGCGCAGGATCGCCGCGTATTGATCGACGAGCTGTTCGAACCGCTCGTCGACCGCACGGTCGGGCATCGCCGGGAACGGTACGACGTTCGGAGATGTCGCCATCGATGCGCTCTAGAGTAACGCCGCGTGTCAACCGGAGCTGTAATTTGGGTCACAAGTCTCGACAGGACTGAGGACTGAGGACTGAGGACTGAGAGGGGGTTTCCCCTCTTTCACCTCAGTCCTCAGTCCTCAGTCCTATTTCAACGGGAACTGAGAGGAATCGCGTGAGCGCTGCGTCTATCGGACATCATGCGCAAACTCCTGCTCCTCTCTCTTCTCCTTGCGAACGCACTCGGCGCCGCCACGGCGATCAACGTCACGAACAACGTCGTCGTCGCGAACACGAAGCGCTTCGGCATCAGCGGCATCTCCCACTACTACTACGACCGCCTCCTGCTGAAGAACCTCGTCTGGTTCAACGCCGGATTCGAGGGACTGCGGTGGCGGACGATGATCCGCTGCGATCACGGCAGCGCGAACACATGCGTCGACGATCTGCTGTCCGATCAATGGCCGAACGGCTTCTGGAACGGCGGCACGTACGAATTCGTCCTCGGCACGACGAAAGGCCGCACCGGCACGATCTCGTCGTTCACGACCGCGCCGCGCGACAACGTCAACGGCAACACGTTCACGTTCGCCGATTCGGGAACGGCGCCCGCGCAAGGCGACTACTTCATCGCTGAAAAATATTTTCCCGGCGGCGCGGAGACCGGATGGGCCGACGCACTCGTCGCATTGAACGGCGCGACCGTCGCAACCGAGAGCGCGGACCTCGCGCCCGACACTCCGGGACGCCAATGCATTCGTTTGAATGCGAGCGGTCCGGGACAAACGCTGCAGATCGGGACGCCGTTCGGCTTCTACGTCGACTCGAACTTCGTGATCCTCAACGGCACGTATCGCATCACCTTCAAAGCGAAAGGTCTCGGCGGAACGAATCAGGTGCGCGTGCGCGTCGCGCGCGGTACGAACACGCCACTCGTCGATCAGATGGTGACGCTGACGCCGTCGTGGGCGACGTACAACGTCGACTTCTCCGCCGCCGAGCCGATCACGATCGCGCCGGCGATGGCGAATCTCTCGTTTACAGCCACCGGCGCGTCGATGCTGATCGACGACGCGAGCCTCGTGCAGACGAACGGCGATCCGACGAACACGACCGCGTTTCGCGATCCGGTGATCAACGTGATGCGCGATTTTCATCCCGGACTGCTGCGCGCGCACGTGCTCGATCAGGGTGATTGTCTCGACGATCTGATCGGACCTCCGTTCGCGCATCGCCGCAATGAGTACACGCCGTACTCGAACATGAAGCGGACGGTCCCTTACGGATGGCACGAGTTCCTTGAGCTGTGCGAAAACGTCGGCGCCGAGCCGTACATCTCCATCCCGCTTCCGTTCACCGATCGCGAGGCGATGAATTTGATCGAGTACCTCGCCGGTCCGGAGACGTCGACCTACGGCGCAATCCGCGCGGCGCGCGGACATCCGGCGCCGTGGACGAGCTCCTTCACGCGCATCCATCTCGAGTTCGGCAATGAAGCGTGGAACCCGGTGTTCCGCGGCGCCACGATGTTCGCCGCCGACTACGGCCATCGCGGCAACGACTTCTTCGCGGTGATGCGCTCGTCGCCGTACTTCGATCCGGCCAAGTTCAATCTCATCCTCGGCATCCAGGCGGCGAATCCGTTCAACTCGCGCACGACGCACAACGCCAGCGCGACGCACGACATGCTCGCCGCCGCGCCATACATCGCCACGCGCATCGACGACTATGCCAGCAACGAGCAGCTCTTCGGCGGTCTCTTCGCGGAATCGTCGTGGTGGTCGAACAACGGTGTCGGCGCGAATGCGATCGGCCCGATGAAGCAGACCTACGACTTCATCAACGCCACGCCGCGTCCTGTGCCGCTCGCGGTCTACGAAGTGAACATCAACACGACCTTCGGCTCGATCCCGCAGTCGATCATCGACACGTTCACGCCGTCGATCGGTGCAGGCCTCGCGGTCGCCGATCACATGCTGATCATGCTGCGCGACGAGAAGGTCCGCGATCAGCTGATCTTCTCCCTCGGCGGCTACCGCTTTCTTCTCAACGACGGCACCGGCCGCACGGTTCCGATCTGGGCGATCACGCGCGACATCGGTCTGTACGATCGCAAGCGCCCGCAGTACTTCGCCGCGAAGTTGATCAACGAGGTGATCGGCGGCAATCTCGTGGAGACGCAACAGACGGGCGACAACCCGAAGTGGAATCAGCCGCTCACGAATCGCATCCAGCTCAACAACGTCGCGTACGTGCAGTCGTTCGCGTTCGTGAACGGCACGAAGCGCGGCATCATCCTGTTCAACCTGCATCGCACGAGCGCGCTCGACGTGACGGTCAGCGGTGCGAATGCGCCGTCGGGAACGGTGACGATGCGGAGACTCACGTCGGCGAACATCACCGACACGAATGAGTCGTCCGACACGATCGCGATCACGACGTCGACGCTGTCGAATTTCGACGGATCGACGACGCTCACTCTGCCGCCGTTCTCGATGACGGTGCTGAGCAGCGACGGCACGACGCAGTCGGCGCGCACGCGCGGCGACGTGAACGGCAACGGCAGCGTGACTGCGTTCGACGCGTCGCTCGTGCTGCAGAACGTCGTCGGCGCAACCGCGCTCGATACGTCGTCACGGTGCGCGGCCGACTACAACGCGAACGGATCGGTGACCGCGTTCGACGCCTCGCTGATTCTGCAGTGCGTGACCAGCGGCTCGTGCAGCGGCGCGACGTGCAACTGATCGGAGGACGCCATGAGGAAGACTCTCTTCATCGTCCTGCTCTTCGTGTCGACGATTCTGTCCGCGCAGACCGTGACGATCGGCACGAGCGCAGCGCAGTGCGGCCAAAGCGTCAGCGTTCCGGTGACGATCGACAACACGTCGGGACTGCTGTCAGTCGAGTTTCGCGTGTCGTACGACACCACGCTGTTGACGATGTCGAACGTGACGGTGGGAACGCTGACATCCGGCTTCGCGCTGTCGTCGAACATCGTCAGCGGCCAACTGCGCATCGCCATGGCGTCGGGGACGCCGGTAAGCGGCGCCGGCACCGTCGCGAACATTCTCTTCAACGTGAATGGGAGCGCGAGCGGCTCGCTGCCGCTGACGATCTCGAACGTGCTCGTGAATGACGCGTCGCATTCCGGCGTGAATGGCGCGGTGAATGTGATGTGTCTTCACGCGCCGGCGGCGCCCACGAATGTCTCGCCTGCGAACGGAGCGTCTGTGTCGCCGCCGGTGACGTTGCAGTGGACGGCCGTTGCCGACGCGACGTCGTATCGCGTGCACTTCGGAACGTCGCCCGCGCCGCCGTTCGTGCAGGCATCCGCGACGACGTCGTCGCAAGTCCAGACGACGCCGGGGACGACGTACTACTGGTCGATCGAAGCGGTGAATGTGGTCGGTGCGACGTCAGGACCGACGTGGTCCTTCACCACGACCGGAACGTTCTGCGCGACGCCATCTGCGCCCGCCGTGAGCGCGCCGTCGTCCATTTCATCCGGCACGCCGTTCGACGTGACTTGGGACGCCGTTCCGAATGCGACGTCATACATCGTCGAAGAAAACAACGCGACCGCGACGATCGCGAATACGACGCACGCGACGTTCACGAAGAGCGTCATGGCCGATACGACGTTCAACTATCGCATCTACGCGCGCAACGGCGCGACGCCGTGCAATGTCGATGGTCCGTATTCGAACAGCGTCGCCGTGCGCGTCACGCCGCGCGCGCCGCTCGCCGCGAACGCGCGCGTGCTGCCGGTCGCCGGAACGATCGATGGCTCCGGCGGATCGTTCTTCCGAACCGCCGTGCAACTCCACAATCCAACCGACGGTACGTTGCGCGGCACGATCCGTTTTCACGCGCAAGGATCGAGCGGCAGCGATAGCGATCCGTCGCTCACGTACGCGATCGCGCCGGGCGAGACGACGTCGTGGAGCGATCTGCTGCCGGCGATGAACATCACCCGCAGCGTCGGCAGCGTCGACCTCGTGCCGGAATCGAACTCGCAACCGCCGCTGTCCGTCGTGCGCGTCTACAACGACGCCGGCACGAACGGCACGAGCGGCCTCACGCTCGACGCGCTGTCGCTCGCCGACGCCTTGCAAGCCGGCCAGCGCGGCGTCGTCGTCGCGCCGATCGACGCGTCGCGCGCGCGGCTGAACATCGGCATCCGCACGCTCCTCGACGGCGCCACGATGACGATCACCGTGCGCGGCAAACACGGCGCGGTACTCGCGTCGGTGCATCAGTCGTATCCCGCGACGTACTTTACGCAGGTGCCCGCAGCGACGCTGACCGGCGCAACGTTCACCGGCGATGAGACGATCGAGTTCGACGTGGAGGCGGGGAGCGCGATGGTTTACGCGTCGTCCACCGACAACACGACGCAGGATCCGAGTGTGCAGATTGCGAGGCCGATCGCGCGGTGAGCCGCGCTACGCGCGGCCGGGCGGACGAGCGCGTCCGCCCGCCCCTCCGCGTTTTCGTCATTCGCACCCGCTCATCCCGCACTGCACCTTCGCCTTCGTCTTGTCACCGGCCGTGCAGAGAAAGTGGAAGCGCTGATCCGGCGTGATTACGAGCTCGACTTCGCTCGCGTTCGTCACCACGGCGCATGCGATCAGCTTTCCCTTGTCGGTGCGCGCTTCGACGCGGTGCTTCGTCTTTGGCGTCGACTCCCACTTCGTCGCCACGCTGTCGTGGACAGGCAGTCGCGCGCGCACGACACGCGATGTCTTCGGCGTCGTCTGGCGTACGACGAAGTTCAGACTCACATCGGAGCTGTTCGTTACGATGAGCGGGGCGGCGAGAAGGACGGCGAGGAAGGTGACCATGCGGTTGCTACAATAGCTCGGCACACGCGACGATGTCCTTCGTTCACCTCCATCTCCACACCGAATACTCCCTGCTCGACGGCGCCAGCCGCCCCGAGGCGCTGGCGAAACGCGTCGCGCAGCTCGGCATGCCGGCGTGCGCGATCACCGACCACGGCAACATGTTCGGCGCGGTCGAGTTCTACAACGCGATGAAGTCGGCGGGCGTGAAGCCGATCATCGGATGCGAGATGTACGTCGCGTACGGCTCGCGGCATGACAAGACCTCCGTCGAAGACCAGCAGGCGGACGCGGGGGCGAACAACCATCTCATCGTCCTCGCCGCGAACGACACCGGTTACAAGAATCTCGTCAAGCTCGTCTCCGCCGGATACACCGAGGGGTTTTATTACAAACCCCGCATCGATAAAGAGCTGCTTCGCGAGCATCGCGAAGGACTGATCGTTCTCTCGTCGTGCCTCAAAGGGGAAGTCTCGCAGGCGCTCGCCGGCGGCAACTACGGCAAGGCCAGAGACGCCGCTTTGCAGTACAAAGAGATTTTGGGCGCAGAGAACTTTTTCCTGGAGATCCAGGACCACGGCATTCCCGATCAGCAGAAGATCGTCCCGATGATGGCGCGGCTCGGCGAGGAAGTCGGCCTCGAGCTCGTCTGCACGAACGACTCGCACTACCTCTCCAAAGACGACGCCTTTGCGCACGAAGTGCTCCTCTGCATCGGCACCGGAAAAACCCTCGGCGACGAGAAGCGGATGAAGTTCTACTCCGACGACTTCTACGTCAAAGGTCCCGACGAGATGGAGCGCATCTTCCGCGACTATCCGCAAGCGGTCGCGAACACGGGGAAGATCGCGGAGCGCATCAAGACGTCGCTCGACGTCAAAGGACATCACCTCCCTAACTTTCCGGTACCGAAAGGCGAAGACCTGGCGAGCTTCTTCGAGAAGATCGTCCGGCAGGGATTGCAGAAGCGGCTCGCCGTGCAGCGCCCGCGCAAACACGAGACGCAGGAGTACTTCGACCGCCTCGATCGCGAGATCGAGATCATCAAGCGGATGGGATTCCCCGGCTACTTCCTCGTCGTGTGGGACTTCATCAAGTACGCGAAGGACAACGGCATCCCCGTCGGTCCCGGCCGCGGATCGGCGGCGGGATCGCTCGTCGCCTACTCGATGGGAATCACCGACGTCGATCCGCTCGAGTACGACCTCCTCTTCGAGCGCTTCCTCAATCCGGAGCGCATCTCGATGCCCGACATCGACATCGACTTCTGCATGAACAATCGCGGGCGCGTCATCGAATACGTCCGCGAGAAATACGGCAAAGAGAACGTCGCGCAGATCATCACGTTCGGAACGATGGCCGCGAAGTCGGTCGTACGCGACGTCGGCCGCGTTCTCGGCCAGCCGTACGCGTTCGTCGACAAGATCGCCAAGACGATTCCCGGCGGTCCCGGCGTCACGCTCGATCAGGCCAAGCAGGATTCGCCGGCGCTCGTCGAGGCGATGAAGAACGATGCCGAGGTCGAGAAGATCGTCGAGATCGGAACGAGACTCGAAGGGCTGGCGCGCCACGCCGGCATGCACGCGGCGGGCGTCGTCATCACGCCGGAGCCGGTGACGAATTACGTTCCGCTCTATCGCACGACGCGCGACGAGATCGTGACGCAGTTCGACATGAACGTCGTCGAGAAGATGGGTCTTCTCAAGATGGACTTCCTCGGCTTGCGCACGCTCACCGTGATCGACGATGCCATCAAGTCCGTCGAGCACGAGAGCGGTGAGAAGATCAACATCGACGCGATTCCGCTTGACGAGCCGGACGTCTACCGGCTCTTTCAGGAAGGGCGCACGAAGGGTGTGTTCCAGTTCGAGTCGGGCGGCATGGTCGATCTGCTGCGCAAGTCGCGGCCGACGAAGTTCGAAGACCTGGCCGCGCTCAACGCGCTCTATCGTCCCGGCGCGCTCGACGCCGGCATGGTCGACGAGTACGTGAAGCGGAAGAACGGCACGTCGAAGCCGAAATACCTCGTGCCGGCGATGAAGGAGATCCTCGAAGAGACGTACGGCGTCATCGTCTATCAAGAGCAGGTCATGCAGATCGCGCAGCGCGTGGCCGGCTATTCGCTCGGACAAGCCGATCTGCTGCGCAAGGCGATGGGGAAGAAGATCGCCGAGATGATGATCGCGGAGCGCGACAAGTTCGTCGCAGGCGCGGAGACGCAGGGTTACGAGAAGAAAAAAGCGAACGAGATCTTCGATTACATCGAGCCGTTCGCGCGCTACGGCTTCAACAAATCGCACTCGGTCGCGTACGCGCTGGTCGCGTATCAGACGGCGTGGCTGAAGGTGCACCACCCGCGTCACTTCATGGCCGCGCTGATGTCGAGCGAAATGGACAAGACCGACTCGATCGTGAAGTTCATTCACGAAGCGAAGTCGATGGGCATCGAAGTCCTGCCGCCCGACGTGAACGAATCGAACATGTTCTTCACCGTCGTCGGTCCGAACATCCGCTTCGGCCTAGGCGCGGTGAAAGGCGTCGGCCAGAGCGCGATCGAGACGATCCTCGAAGCGCGGCGCCGCGTCGGACGATTCAAGGGGCTGCTGCAGTTCTGCGAAGAAGTCGATCTTCGCGCATGCAACAAGAAGGTGCTCGAGGCGCTGATCAAGTCGGGATCATTCGACTTCATCGGCGACACGCGCAAGGCGCTCTTCGAGCAGTTGGAGTCGACGGCCGACAGCGCGCAGCGCGCGAAGGATGAGAAAGAGCGCGGTCAGAATTCGCTTTTCGGAATGCTCTCCACTCCCGCCTCGCCGCCGCGCGGCGAGAGGATGACCGAACGCCGGCTGAAGAACGCCGAGTGGCCCGAAGAAGAGAAGCTCCGCTACGAGAAAGAAACCCTCGGCTTCTACGTCAGCGGCCATCCGCTCAACAACTACGCGAGCGATCTGAAGCTGTTCTCGAACGCGAACACGGAGACGCTCTACAAGTTTGTCGATCAGACGGTGAACATCGGCGGCATCGTTTCGCAGATGAAGAAGTCGAAGATCAAGAAAGGTCCGAACGAAGGAAAGATGATGGCGAAGTTCATCCTCGACGATCAGTTCGGATCGGTCGAAGTCGTCGTCTTCTCCGACCTCTACGCGAAGTACACGAGGTGGCTCGACAACGGTGTGCCGGTGCTCGTCACCGCGATGGTGAAGGACACCGGCGGGATGAACGCGGGCCGCAGCGCCTCGCTGCAGTCGGCTGAGCAGGCGGCGCAGACGATCGACGACGAATACGGCGGACATCCGGAGGCGGCGCGCGCGCGCATCTCCGCGTACGAACTACGCGTCGAGGAGCCGGAAGACGATCGCGATCCGAAAGAGATCGAGCGCGAGAAGTACGGCGACACGACCGACAACCTTGGACTCTTCGGCGCTGCGCCTCCGCCTGCCGCCGCAGAGCCGGAAGAAGAATCCACTTTCGCCGCGCAAGCCGCCGCATTTCACGAAGCGCCGATCACCCCCGAGCTCAACGCGCTCGAGATCGTTCCGCTCGACGGCATCCGCGACAAGAAAGTGAGAGAGATCGCGCTCGAAGTGCCGTACGCGCGGATGACAGAGGACACGGTGAAGCGCATCCGCGAGATCGTCGAAGAGAACGCCGGCGAGATTCCGCTCAGCGTGACGATCGTCGATCTGCCCGAAGCTCTGGCCGCCGAGCGCGGCGAAGTGCGGTTGAAGATCCCCCAGCATTTCCGGGTGCAGCCCGGCCGGGCGCTCTCCGAGTCGCTGCAGCGCGTGCACGCGAATCCGAAATACGTTTTCTGATGAGCGCGCGCAACATCGCGTTCGCCCTCTTCGCCGGCGCGCTGTTGCTCCACATCGGATTCTTCCTGCAGGACTACTCGCACGTCATGCCGGGCGACACCGGCGAGTATCTCGAGTCAGCTCGCGCGCTTCTCGATCAACACGCGATTCTCGATCACGATGGTCAACCGCAGACACGCCGCGGACCCGGCTACATCCCGTTGGTTGCACTCGTTCTCGCGTGCGGCGGCGGCGTCGCTTCACTGACGCTGCTGAATCATCTCTTCGCCGCATGCTTCGCGCCGCTGACGTTCGCAATCGCGCGCGCGTCGGGCGCGTCGCTCGCCGCTGCGACTGCCGCGGCAGTGATCGTCACGATTCATCCCGACGTGTTGTCGTGGAGCGACTTCGTCTTGTCCGAGCCGTTGTTCGGGTTGTTGATGTTGATCGGATTGCTGCTGATCCTGCGACAGCGCGATCTCGCCGGCGCGATTTTCCTCGGACTCGCAATCCTCACGCGGCCGATCGCGATCCTGGTTCCGTTGTTTGTCGCACGGCGTCGCTTCGCGACTATCCTCCTCGTCGCGTATCTCTTCCCCGTGCTCTGGATCGTGCGCAATAAAGTCGAGACCGGCGCCACCGTTCTCTCATCCACCGCAAACGAGAACATGCTGCTCTGGCGCGCGACCGGCGTGGTCACGATGGCGGAGAAAGGCTTCACGCTCTCGCTCTTTCCGAGTAAACGCGAAGACGACTATCGCCATCACTTCTTCTTCACCGTTCAACGCCGCCTCGGCAATCTCGCGATCGATGAAGCGAAGCGGCGCTACGGTCCGCATCCGACGCACATCCAGATCTCAGGCGTTTCGCCGAAGATCGCACGCGAGATTATCGGCGAGCATCCCTTCGCATTCTTCGAGTCGACCGTGCACTCCGTCGTGCATCTCCTCGGCGATCCGATCTGGGGCTCGCCGTACCTCGGCGTGATCGTCTCGGTCGCTCTCGCGCTGCTCGCGATCATCGGCTCGTTCGCGACGCCGCGTGGCATCATCGCCGCGGCATTTTGGGCACTGGTGATCACTTCGTCCGGTCCCGAGTCGGCGTACTACTCGCGCTTTCGATATCCGATGATTCCGTTGATGGCTATTCTTGCCGTGGAGGGGACGTTATGGCTGATCAGACTCACGCGACGCACACGCGGTTCCATCCGTTGTTCCACTTCTTCGCTTTCCCCATCCTGACGCTGAATTTTCTCTTGTCGCTGTACATGATCTACCGGCATCCGATCCCGCTGTCGATCTGGAACGCGATCGTCTCCGCTGCGCTCGTCGTGATCGCGCTGCTCACGCGTTACTACGGACTGCGCAATCAGGACCGCATCATCCGTCTCGAGGAGCGCGTGCGACTGCAATCGCTGTTACCCGACGACTTGCGCGCGCGCATTCCGGAGCTGCACATGGGCGACCTGATCGCGCTCCGCTTCTACAGCGACGATGAAGTCGCGAACGCCGTTCGCGCGGTGCTCGCGGGCGAGGTGAAGGGAAAGAGGGCGATCAAGGCGAATGTGAAGAAGTGGCGCCCAGATTATCATCGCCTGTGATGCGAGCCCTTCAAATCGTTATGACCGTCGGGTCATACTTTTGGGCGGCCCTGTTCGTCGTTTTGGGCACGAAGCGCTGGATCGAGTCGGACGGCACGATCGCCGAGTCGCGCGACCGCATGATCGCGATCGGATTGGGCGTGCTCGCGGTCGTCTTCTGGATCATTGCCGCGAACTTCATGAAGAGCCGTCTCTTCTCGATCGGCCGCATCGCCTTGCTCGTCGCAATCTTCGTCGCCGGCGTGCTTGTGGCGATGAACTGGGTCACGGCCACGACCCACAGCCGCTCTAAACGAACGACGGCGGACCTTCGCGATATCGCAGTCGCCATCGAGTCCTACAACACCGATCGAAACG
>Ga0075425_100008017_pt1 | contig 11180 bp, 15 predicted proteins | sample SoiMethybrSBSTD4_FD_75300 | JGI IMG/M metagenome (GOLD analysis project Ga0075425, IMG submission 75300) | Bulk soil microbial communities from a Populus tree surrounding site in Tennessee, USA - Soil MetaG P. TD hybrid SBSTD4 | ecosystem: Environmental > Terrestrial > Soil > Tree plantation...
CGATTTGCGCTTGACAAGACCCAAAGGCAAACCCAAGTGTCGGACACCTGGCCTGAAGCGCCGGGTCTGAGGCGGACACTGCTTCACCCCTCGCGCCCACCGCTCGACGCTTGACGGTCCTGACGCTATGCTCGAATCATGACGGCGGCACTCGCGGAAGCTGCGAAGACGTTCGAGCAGACGCTCGAGGAGCTCGGCATCACCGGTAGAGAGCGAGAGGTCAACGCTGCCGCGCTCGGCCGCCGGGCCGCTCTGCTCGCGGCCTCGGACGTCGTCTGGCACAAGCACCTCGGCCCCATGTACTCCTCCAAGCAGGTGCGCGAGGTGATGGGCCGCGGCACGCGCCAGTCCGTCAGCGAGCTCGCCAAGCGTGGTCGCCTGCTCGCGCTGCCCGATGAGGAAGGGCACCTTGCCTTTCCGGCTTTTCAGTTCGGGCGGACCGGAGAGCGGCTGCCGGCTCTGGAGCGGATCCTCGAGATTTTCGACGGCGCCGTCGAGACGCCCTACACCGTCGCGTCCTGGTTCGTCACGCCCGAACCGCGGCTGCAGGGGAAAACGCCGGCCGCCTGGCTGCGCGCCGGCCGCCCGACCGAGCCCGCGCTCGAGGCCGCGACTCGATATGCGCAGCGCCTGCGACGGTAGCGCTTGAGCCCGCTCGGGCTGCCGCCCGACGATCTGAGCCGGTTTCCAGCCTTCGGCGTCGACCGGCGTCGCTCCCTCTACCGCATCCACCGCACCGTCGTCGGGCCGTGGTGGTTCTCCGGCGATGGCTCAGGCCGATTCGACCTTCGTGACGGACGCGGCTCGTGCTACCTCGCGGACACGCCTCTCGGCGCGTTCATCGAGGTCTTTCGCGCAGCAACCGTGATTCCGGAGGCCGAGGTCGAGGCGCGCTCGCTCAGCAGCCTCGTACCGCCGGAACGAGCAAGACTCGCCGACTGCACCGTCCGTGCGGCACGGAGGTTCGGGATCACGGGCGCGATCCACACGCAACCGGACTACACCGTGCCGCAAGCTTGGGCCGAGGCGTTCGCGGCCGCCCACTTCGGCGGGATCCGCTACCGGCTGAGCCACGACCCGGCCCAGCGCGAGCTCGGCGTCTGCCTGTTCGGGGATGCGGGCGAGCAGTCGTTCCCGGTGCGACGCAGCGAGCCGATTCCAGCGCAAGTGATCGAAACGGCGCGCCGGAAGTTCGGGCTCGTCGTTGCGCCGACGCCTGCCTAACTACGATCGCGCAGTGCGACCGCGCCCGAACCGGCTAGACCGGCTCCCGGAGCAGTACTTCGGCGCGCTGCTCACCAGAGTCACCGCAGCGGCGGCGCTCGACGGCGACGCGATCGTCGATCTGGGCCGCGGAAACCCCGAGACCGGGCCGCCCCAGCATGTCGTCGACACGCTGGCCGAGACGGCGAACCGCCCGACGGCGCACGGCTACGCACCTTTTCGCGGGCTCCCGGAGCTCCGGGCGGCGATCGCGCACCGCTACGCGACCGTCTACGGCGTCGAGCTCGACCCGGACAGCGAGGTCGCAATCGTCCCGGGGACGAAGACGGCGATCGTCGAGCTCTCGCTGGCGCTCGCCGAGCGCGCCACGACGGTCGTGCTGCCCGACCCCTGGTACCCGGACTACCCCTCGGGCCCGGCGCTCGCCGGCGCGTCGATCGCCACTGTCCCGCTCGACCCGGCCGACGACTGGCAGCCCGACTTCTCCCGCGCTCCGCGCGAGAACGTCGCCGCCCTCTATCTCAACTACCCCTCGAACCCCTGCGCGGCGACCGTCCGCGACGGCACCTTCGAGCGCGCGATCGAGTACGCGCGCGAGACTGAGGCAGCCGTCGTCCACGACTTTGCATACGCCGACCTCCTCTTCGACGGTCGCAAGCCACGCAGCTTTCTCGCGACGCCGGGGGCTAAGGAGGTCGGCGTCGAGATGTTCTCGATGTCGAAGTCGTACGGAATGGCCGGCTGGCGAGTCGGGTTCGTCCTCGGCAATGCCGAGATCGTCGAGCGAATCAACCTCCTGAACGACCACTGCCGCGTCGGCATCTTCCGCCCGATCCAGGAGGCGAGCATCGCGGCTCTGACCGGCCCCCAGGAATCCGTCGGCGAACGCGCGGCTACGTACCAGCGCCGCCGCGACCGCGTGCTCGAGGTCGTCGACGCGGTCTCGGAAGGGACGTTCTACGTCTGGTTCAAGCTGCCGGACGGTCTGACGAGCGAGCAGCTGCTGGCCGAACACCGGCTCGCGCTCGCGCCAGGCGAAGGCTTCGGGCCCAGCGGCGCCGGTTGGGCGCGCATCTCGCTTGCGGTCGCGGACGAGACGCTCGAGGTTGGACTCGGACGCCTCCAGCAGGCGCTTCATCTCGTATAGTGCCCTCACTTCAAAAACTAAAGCGAGGAGGCGAGAACATGAGCGCGATCGACGAGTTGGTCGGAAACGCAAGCTCCTATCGAGAGTCCTTCGACAACGGCGACCTGCCGCTGCCCCCGGCGAAAAAGGTTGCGATCGTCGCCTGCATGGACGCGCGCCTCAACCCCTACGGCCTCCTTGGGTTGCAGGAGGGCGACGCGCACGTGATCCGCAACGCCGGCGGCGTGATCACGGACGACGAGATCAGGTCGCTGTCGATCTCCCAGCGGCTGCTCGGAACCGAGGAGATCATGCTCATTCACCACACCGACTGCGGGATGCTGACGTTCGGCGACGACGACTTTCGCCGCCAGGTCCAGGCGGACACCGGCATCAAGCCGGAGTGGGCCGCGGAGTCGTTCAGCGATCTCGAAGAGGACGTCCGTCAGTCAATCGCGCGGATCAAGGCGAGCCCGTTCGTCCCGAACAAAGAGCAAGTGCGGGGGTTCGTGTACGAGGTGGAAACCGGGCAGCTGCGCGAGGTGAACTAGGAGGGCTTGGCGGAACGCAGTCTGTGCCGCCGGGCCGCGCTCCTCGCGCCCTGGTCCTAGCCGAGCCTGACCGCGCCGTCTTCCTCGATCGTCCAGTGCGGATTGTGGGCGACCTCCCACGCGTGCCCTTCGGGATCGACGAAGACGCCTGAGTAGCCGCCCCAGAACGTCTCGGCCCCGTGCCGCGGGATCGTCGCACCGGCGGCCTCGGCCTCGGCGAGCACGGCGTCGACCTCCTCCGGCGAGCGCGCGTTGTATGCAGGCGTGATGCCGCCCCAGCCGCCGCTGTCCTCCACGCCGGAATCCTCAGCCAGCTGGTCGCGCCCCCAGAGCGCCACGATCATGCAGCCGGCCTGGAAAAAGACCACGTCATCGGCCGGAGCGGCGCCGGAAGTCCAGCCGAGCGCCTCGTAGAACCGCCGCGCCCGAGCCAGGTCGCGGACACCAAGGGTGACGAGACTTAACCGCTGGTCCATAGCTGTATTTCTAACCGGCCACGAACTTTCGCGCCTCGCGCATGTACTCGGCGCACGCGGTTTCGTCGGCCGGCATCACGCCGACCCACTCCCGCATCGGCCTGCCCTTGCCCGCGTCGAAGACGCGGCCCTCGCCGCTTTCGATCAGCTCGGTCACGCGCTCGGCGGGCAGCTTGACCACGAGCATGCCGCGCGTCGTGAAGGCGAAGAACTTGCCGGCATCGGGATCTCGGAGCCCGTTCGCCGAGAGCATCTTGCCGCGTTCGACCCCTCGTAGCCGCTTCGCGGCGCGGCCGAAGATTGTCTCGACGTCAGTACTCGTCATGGCGGCGCACCCAGGACTGTCCTTGATCGCCCTCGTCGCGACCTTTCGGGACGAGGTCGAGGTAGTTGTAGGCGGTGTTGACGAGATCGATCCCACGGGCGTACGCCGAGTACGTGTGGAAGATCCGGCCGTTCTCCCGGGCGAAGACGCTCAGACCCTCCCGGTCGGCAATCCGTGGAGGCAGTGAGCCGTAGTTGTAGAGCTGCTCGTCCTGCTGCTCCGGCGTAAACGAGACGCCGTAATCGAAGTTGAAGTCCGTCTCGCCCGACGAGACCCAGTGGAAGTCCCACCCCATCCGCTGCCGGTAGGCCTGCAGCTTCTCGGAGGGCGCGCGCGAGACGGCCGCAAAGGAGACGTCTCGCGCGTTCAGGTGAACCACATTCGGATTGAAGTTGTCGGCCCAGAACGAGCAGCTCTTGCAGCCAACGTCGTCCTCCGGGGCGAACATGAAGTGGTAGACGATCAGCTGGCTGCGGCCGTCGAACAGCTCGGCCAGACTTTCCTTGCCGTGCGGGCCTTCGAAGACGTACTCCCTCTCGACCGGCTCCCAGGGCAGCGTCCGCCGCTGCTTCGTCAGCTCATCCCGCGCGCGTGTGAACTCCTTCTCCTTCGCGAGGAGTTGCTTTCGCGCCTCGAGCCACTCGTCGTGGCCGACGACGCTCACATGCCCTCCGGGCCTGTGTTGTCACCCGGGTCGTCGCCGCGGCCGGCAACGACCAGACGGGCGAGGTAGTAGTCCCAGCCGTGCGAATGGCTCGCCGCCGATTCGGGGCCCGGCAGGCCGTAGTGGCGGAACTTCAGCAGCGTCCCGGCGCCGCTCGGCTCGAGCTCGATCTCGATCGTGCTCGACCCCGGCGGGACAGGGTTCTCCTGGCCGCCCTCGGCCTCCCAGCCGAACGTGTGCACGAGTCGGCGCGGCGGATCGAGCTCGACGAACTCGCCCGAGGCGATGTGCCCGTCGATCACGTCGACGCGGTATTGCCCACCGGGTCGGGGATCGAGCCAGGCCTGGTTGCCGAACCAGCGGTCCAGCTTGTCCGCCTCGACGAGGAACTGCCAAACGGTCTCCGGGCTGGCGTCGATCGCGAGCTCGCGCTCGACCGAAGTCTCAGTCGTCGTTTCCACGCTGCTTCTCCTCCTTTTCTGCCTCGCGCTTGAGTGCGCTGAGGCGCTCGTCCCAGAACTCCTCCAGGAACTCCTTCAGCTCGACGAGCCCTTCCGGGCGGGCCCGGTAGAGCCGCCTCGTGCCGTTGCGTCGCTCGCTCACGAGCCCCGCCTCCTTGAGGACGTTCAGATGCTGGGAAACCGCCGGCCGCGTCACGTCGAAGTGCGCAGCGATCTCCCCTGCCGACAGCTCCCCGTCGCGTACCAAAGTCAGGATCTGGCGGCGGCGCGGCGCGGCGATTGCCTTCACTGCGGCTTCCATGCTCGTTAGTTAAGCAGAAGCTAACGTAAGGCGCAACTTACGCTCTCGCGTCGCATTTCGACTGCGTACGGTTGCCCTGTGAACGAGGGCAAAGTGCTGCTCCGGCTCGACGACGGCGAGACAGCGGAGACCTGGTATCGGATCGAGGGCGACCTGCGCCCGGGCGATCCTGACGCGCCCGCGCCGCTCGTCACGCTTCACGGCGGCCCCGGCGCGACACACGACTACCTCTTGGCGCTGACCGACCTCGCGGGCGACCGCGCAGTCGTCTTCTACGACCAGATCGGCAACGGACGTAGCACCCACTACGAGGGCCGCAACGGCGACTTCTGGACGGTCGACCTGTTCGTTCGCGAACTACACAACCTGGTCGAAGGGCTCGGGATCGCGGAGCGGCATCACGTGCTCGGGTCTTCCTGGGGAGGCTTCCTTGGCCAGGAATACGCCCTCACGCACCCCCCGGGCCTGCTTTCGCTCGTCCTGACCGACACGGCCGCGTCGTTTCCGGACTTCGTCTCCGAGGCAAATCGCCTTCGAGCCGACCTACCGCCTGAGGTCGAGGCGACGCTGAAGCGGCACGAGGAGGCCGGAACGACCGACGATCCGGAGTACGAGGAGGCCTGCATGGTCTTCTACAAACGGCACCTGTGCCGACTCGACGATTGGCCGCCCGAGCTGATGGAGTCATTCGGCTGGATCGCGAAGGACCCGACCGTCTACCACACGATGAACGGGCCCAGCGAGTTCCACGTGATCGGTTCGATCAGGGACTGGCAGTCGAAGGACCGGCTCGGCGAGATCGACGTGCCGACGCTGCTGACCTCGGGGCGCTACGACGAAGCGACGCCGGCGCTGCAGGAGACTCTGCGCGACGGGATCTCGAACTGCGAGTGGGTGCTGTTCGAGGAGTCGTCGCACACGCCCTTCGTCGAGGAGCGGGAGCGGTACATGAGCGTCGTCGGCGAGTGGCTAGCGGCCCACGACTAACGGGTGCGGTCCGGCTTCTGGGACAGTCCCGAGGGACTGTCCCTCAAAGAAAAAGGCACGGACTGTCCCCGAATGGGGACTGTCCCTGAAGCCGCCCGAAGTGTCCCTACGCGGCGCGCACGCCGCGTCACGAACGCGATCGCCAGCGCGAGCAGCGGCACCACGATCTCGAGCGCGTACAGCGTCAGCAGCCCGTACACGAGCAACATCGGTCCCCTCATCCCGAATCCAATATTCGCAGATCAAAGCCGCCGTGGCTATAGGCCGAAAGGCCAATTCCAAGCCATACCCCTGCCTAGCGTCTACTCCTCGCGGCGATGCGTCGCGGCGAGCTCCGGCAGCGCCGACTCGTCGATCGCATCCGCCGGGACGACGGCGACGCGAACCGGCGTCTTGGCCAAGACGGTCGCCGTGCGCTTGCCACCCTCGATCACGGCGCGCTCCCCGAGCAGGGCGCCGGGCCCGATCTCGGCGACCGGTTCGCCGTTGACCTCGATGTCGACGATCCCGTCGAGCAGAAGGAAGAGCTCCGCACCCGGCTCGCCTTCCTGCATCAGCGCCTCGCCCTGCTTGATCTTGCGGCGTTCGAGCTTCTTGCCCTTGCGCATGATCGAGGCCGACAACTCCCGCTCGAGGTCTGACTCGACCGCCGTCGTCAGCGCCGGCGAATCCTCCTCGCCCCAGGGAGTGTTCTTGCCGTGCGAGGTCTTGTACCACTCGCCGAAGTCGATCGTCCCCGACTTCTCCACGAGCTCGCCGGCGTCGTCGTAGAGCCAGTGACGCGGGAACGGGCTTGCGCCCTCGAGCGAGTGCTCGCTCGTGCCGTCGGCCTTGATCGTCAGCCCGAGCGTCGTCCACGCCGAGGCGGACTTGACCCGGAAGAACGGCTTGCCTTTGACACGCCTCGGCGCCGGCAGCCCCATGTGGCCGCCTGCCGACTGCTTGAACTTGACCCAGCCGTCGCCGACCTCGGGCTCCGCCTGGAGCAGCGGGTACTGGACGGCCGCAAACGCGAGCTCGCGCTGCCCGAGCTTGATTCGCGTGACGCCGATATGGCCTCCACCGGAGTAGCCGTACAGCGAGGGCTTACTGTCGTCGAACTCGACCCACGCGCGTAGCTCGTTCGCCTCGCGGAAGGCGTCCGCCTGATGAAGAGCCTCGAGATCCTCGAGCTTGTCCGGCGGTGGATCGTCGTAGTGGGCGACTCCCATCTCGAACGGGAGCCTCGGCATGCCCGAGATCGCCTCGGACGGAATCCAGGTGATCGACGTTACAGACTTCTCGATACGCATCGGTGAACCCCTCTCTGCCCGCTGATGTGATTGCAGGGCAAAGCTAGACCGAGAAGCCCCCCGGGTCTAGTCCGAACCGACTGCGTTCAGTCGCTGGCGGAGCGGAGCCCGCGCACCAGAGCGAACGCGCCGGCGACTGCGGCGAGAATCACCGCGATCAGCGACGTATTCGGCTTGCCGCCCTCGACCGCCGGAGTCGCGTCGCGGGCCTTCTTCTTGCCCACGCGCTTCGCGACCTTCCAAACCGCCCAGCCCATGACTGCGTTTCGTTTGTTGATCACACTCATGAAATTCCGGTACCCACACTACGCGAGCGCTAACCACCCGCCAAAAAGAAGGGTCCGGGGCCGGCGGGCGGGCGCGGCCCCGGAATGGGACGAGGGCACATCCCGCTTCGTTAGAAGCCGGGCGGGCGGAAAACTTGCAACGAAATCGGCACGGTGACGAGCCTCAGGCTCCGGAGCGCCTCCCGCTGTTCTCGCTGGAAGCGGGCGAAGCTCGCGCACCCCTCGCAGGTGCGCAAGTGCGCGCGCAGGCGCCGGCGCTCTCGCCAGGAGAGTCTCCCATCGAGGTCGCGCGAGATCGCCCGGCGTGCATGGAGGCAGTGCTCCATTTAACAGAGCAGATGCTGAATCGCCGCCGGTTCTTGCTGGACTTTAGGGTAGTGGTGGCGGCGGCAGTGTGACCGTTGGAACGGTCACCGTGACGGCCGTGATCGGAGTCGATACGGTCGCGGACGGCGCGGTCACGGTCGGGGCGGTAGGGATCGCAAGCGGCTGTGTGACCGAGCCGACGACTCCCTTGGCCGTGGCCGTCGGCGTGCTCGAAACGGTCGAAGCAGCGGCACCGGCCGACTCGCGCGCAGGCTCCGCACGGCCAGTCCCGGAAGGACGGTCGTTGGTGGGCGGCGCGCTGCCGAGCTTTCCGGCCGTCGAGACGCCCGGCCGTGGATGACGGAACGCCGCAACGTCGACCGCACGCGCTCCCGCGGCCGCCGACGGGCTGAGCGGGCTCGCCGCCGCGGCCTGGGCCGGCACGAACGCACGTACCTGTTGAGCCGGAGTCGTAGGCGGTTCGGGAGTCGCGACGGCGCTGACCGCCTTGTAGCCCAGGCCGCCGGTGATGACGCCCGTCGCCACGATCGCGGCGGCCTTGAGCGCGAGCTCGGAACCGAACGCCGCCCCGCCGGCCGCGACCACCCCACCGCTGCCGCCGCCGACAAACGACCCGAGTGAGGCGGGGATCGGCGCAATGCTGAGCGTGCCGGCGAGAGCGGACCGCCGTGCACGTAGGTTGCCGCGGGCACGGAAGAGCAGAGCTTCGACTGCAGGCACGGTGACGCCGAGCACCTCGGCGATCTCTGCATAGCTGCGATCCTCGACCTCGCGCATGACGATCGCGGCGCGCTGGTTGAAAGGCAGTTTCGCGAGCGCGGTCAGCACCTCGTCCAGCGAGGGCCGCTCATTGTCCAGCGCGGCCGGCTCGCCTGCGCGCTCGAGCGGGACCTCCTGCGGCCGGCGGCTTGACTGGCGCCAGCGCATCCGGCAGACGTTGTGGGCGATCTTGATCAGCCAGTTGTGAGCCTTCGTCGGCCGCTCCCCCCGCTGGAAGGCCCGGTAGGCGTTGAGGAACGTCTGCTGGGTGACATCCTCGGCGTCCGAAGAGTTCCCCAGCACCGCGAGCGCGTACTGGTAGACCTCGGCGACGTGCTCGCGGTAGAACCGGTCGAAGGCAGCGTCGAGCGGTTCCTTCCGGCGCCGTGCCCTCGACGCGAGCTTGAGAGACAGGTTTTCACGGCGCCCGCCCCGCGCCGCCTTGGCTGCCTCCATGGTTGGCTAACGCCGCACCCGCAAACGCGGATACGCCGGGTTTACAAAGCCCGTTATGCGGTCGCCTTCGCCCGCTTGCGGATCGGAATGTGAATCGGGCGGCCGAGAGCCACGAGGCCCGCTTCCTTGATCGCCTCCGACAGCGTCGGATGCGCGGCCATCCCGTCTGCGACCGTCTCCACGGTCGCCTCGGCGTCGATCGCGACCACTCCCGCCTCGACGAGGTCGGTCACGTGCGGGCCGACCATCACCAGACCAAGAAGCTCGCCGTATCGGGTCTCGTGGATCGACTTCACCCAGCCGACGGTCTCGTTCTGCATCACGGCGCGCGCGTTGGCGACCCACGGGAACATGCCCGTGGCGACGTCGTCGCCGTACTGCTCGCGGGCCGCCGTCTCGGTCAAGCCGACGCCCGCGATCTCGGGGTCGGTGTAGATCGGGCGCGGCACAGCACGGTTGTCGACGACGGCGTCGTGGCCGAGAGCGTTCTCGGCGGCAACCTCGCCTTCGCGGAAAGCGGTATGCGCGAGCTGCCAGTAGCCGGCGCAGTCGCCGACCGCGTAGATGTGGCCGAGCGTCGTGCGGCGGTGCTCATCGGCAGCGATGCCCTCGCGCCGCTCGAACTCGACGCCGATCTGCTCGAGGCCGAGGTTCTCGACATTGGGACCGCGGCCGACCGAGACGAGCATCAGGTCGCACTCGACCGTCTCTCCTTCGCCGAAGTGAACGGTCAAGCCGCGGTCGGAGTCCTCGACTTTCGTGCACTGCTTCTGGAGATGAAGCTCGATCCCGCGCTTGCCGAACTGCTTCGCCAGCTCCAGCGACGCGTCGTCGTCCTCGGCGGGAATCAGCTTCGGCAGCATCTCGATGATCGTCACCTCGGAGCCGAAGCGCCGGAAGATCGAGGCGAACTCGCAGCCGATGATGCCGCCGCCGAGGATGACGAGCCGCTTCGGTACCTCGGTCTGCCCGAGCAGCCCTTCGGAGTCGACGCAGCGCGGCGAGTGGAGGCCCTCGATCGGAGGCCAGAGCGGCAACGATCCGGTCGCGATGATCGCCGACTTGAAGCTGACGTCCTCCCCACCCTCGACCTCGATCGTGTTCGCATCCTTGAAGCGCCCCGTCCCCTTGACCCACTCGACGCCGTTCGCCTTGAACAGGCTGGCCACGCCCGAGGTCATCTGGTTGACGACCCCCGACTTCCACTCGTTGGCCGCGGCGAAGTCGAGGTTCGGCGCGCCGACCTCGACGCCGAGCTTGGCGAAGGTGTGCTCGGCCTCCTTGATAGCGAAGGCGGTCTGGACCCACGCCTTGGTCGGGATGCAGCCGATGCGCAGGCAGGTGCCGCCGAGCTCCGGCTCCTTCTCGATGCAGACGGTCTTGGCGCCCAGCTGGGCCGCTCGGATCGCCGCGGTGTAGCCGCCGGGGCCGCCGCCGAGGACTGCGACGTCACATTCCACGAAGCTGGATCCTACTGAGAAGTCGAGTTGAGACAGCGCACCCGCAGCGGCTAAGCCACCCGGGTTAAGACGGACGCCCGGGCAAAGCCCGGACGCCCTTTGGGTCGGCGTCGCCAGCGAGCGCCTCAGTTACGAGCTGGCTTCTGAGAGCGGAGCCCGCATCACCACGGCGCCGTCGTCCTCCCGCACCTGCTGGAAGCCGTAGCGCTCGTACAGATGGCGCGCCGGATTGTCCTTGGCGACGCTGAGGCTGATCGCGCCGAAACCGTCCTTGCGCGCGCAGTCGAGCAGTCCGCTGAGGAGCTCATGGCCGTAGCCACGGCCGCGGCGGCTTGGCACGACCGCGATCGCGAGCTCGGGCGTTTGCTCGTCGACGAAGCCGAAGCCGGCGTCCTCCTGCGTGAACAGGCGGTACCAGGCCGCGCCGACCGGCACGAACTCGTCGAACACGATCAGGGAGCGGTCGCCGGGGCGACCCCAGCCG
>Ga0075425_100008018_pt1 | contig 11180 bp, 6 predicted proteins | sample SoiMethybrSBSTD4_FD_75300 | JGI IMG/M metagenome (GOLD analysis project Ga0075425, IMG submission 75300) | Bulk soil microbial communities from a Populus tree surrounding site in Tennessee, USA - Soil MetaG P. TD hybrid SBSTD4 | ecosystem: Environmental > Terrestrial > Soil > Tree plantation...
ACACTAGAATGTCTTGTTGATACGGCATTCGGTTCGAGACCGGAACAAATCCTAATCATTGGAGTTGCATGTGGCGACCTCATCTATTCCGAAAGACCGACGGTCGGTTTGGATCTCAATGGTTGAGCAACACATCCGTCTGGAGAATGAGCATGACCTTGAGGGCGTTCTCGCCACCTACGGCGACAATGCACGATATGACGATGAGCCGTGGGACACACACTACGCCGGCCGTGCGGGTGTCCGTCTGTTTTACGAGCAGTTGATGAACGCACTCCCTGATTTAGAAATCGAGGTACAGCGCCGACATGTCGCAGAAGATTCCATCGTCGTTGAAGTCATGATTCGCGGCACCCACCTCGGCGATTGGCGCGGTCTGGCGGCGACAGGACGACGAGTCGAATTCCCACTTTGCGGTATCTACACATTCGACGCGGATGACCGTCTGGCTGGCGAAAAAATCTACTCCGATCGAGGGACGGTGTTACGACAACTCGGCGTTTTTCACGATCCGTCAAGCATGTCAGGACAAATCCGTCTTTTGGCAACTCATCCGATCACGATTGCGCGCTCTCTCCTGAGGAAGCTCCTGCACTAGCGACACAAGGAAACATCATCGCGCCCAATCAAGGCGCGACGGTTATCGTCGCAAATACCGGTACGAAATCTCCGGTGTGATCCGCTTCAATCTGGTGGGGACGCACACCGGTTACAGTCCAGTTTCCAGCAGAAGTGCCGACGGGCACAGAATGACTCGCTGCCAGGCCTCTTTGCCAATTCAACGCAACATCGGAGACATTACTCCCTGGAGCGGTAAAGCGAACATCGAAAAATGTCTGCGAAGTGAGGAGGTCCGAGCCCGACACGCTGGCCGAATAAGAAGACCCCACAACAACATCTTGCCGGTCGATTCGTAAGCCGTTGACGAGGCCGGCGACCATCGGTATGAGTTTGGCGACGAATGCATCAGACTCATAAAACCCTCCGCCGTGGTTGTCCGACTGGAAAGGGTTGATGGTCGGAAAATTGTCCGACGTGGTGCCGCCAATAACATAAACGGCGCCCGAGCCGTCCAGAGCCATGCCGCTGCCGCTGTCGCGGCCATCCCCACCCAGGTAGGTAGAGTATTCGATGGCCGAGCCATCTGTTGCGAGTGTAGTAATGAACACGTCGGTACAGGGGCGGGCGCCCAGCACGTTGGGGGTGCCGCACCCACCCTTCTGACTAGGTGCACCTTGGATGGCCGATCCGGTCACCGGAAAGTTCTCGGAGCTTGTCCAGCCGGTGATGTAGGCGTGGCCTGCTCGATCAACGGCGATCGCGCCCGCGCCATCCTCACCGGTACCTCCAAGATAGGTTGAGTACACGAGTGCGGTTCCGCTCGCGTTGATCTTAGTGATGAACGCGTCAGCGCAGAGGGTATTGCTGCAAAGCCCGATACCGGGCGCTTTGGGAAACACAGCACCTGGCGTGGTGATGTGATCGAGGGCAAGGGTCCACCCCGTCACGTAGGCGTTCGCTTCGGCGTCAACTGCTATCCCCGTGGGCCGCGAGATCTCATCAGGGTCGAAAGGGAAAATGCTTCCCATTCGCGATCCGCCCAAGTATGACGAATACGCCAATGCGGTTCCTGTAGGATTCAGCTTCGTAACAAACATGTACCCGAAGGTAGGCTGAAAGGCGCTTTCGGTCGTTGGGAACTGACCGTACGTATCACCGGCTACATACGCGCTTCCATCCGTGTCGACGGCGATCGCGGTTCCTTCAGTGTAAAAATCACCTGCCAGGTAGGTCGAATAAATGAGTGCATTGCCGGCCGCGTTCAGCCGAGTCACAAATGTGCTCCAACAAGGGTCACCACGTGACGAGCAGTTGGCGACCAACTTTGATTGGGACGCTCCGGGAGTCACGGGGAAGTCTCGGGACCGAGTCCAACCGGTCACGTACGCGTCGCCCGTAGCTCCGACAGCGATGGCTTGCAGATGGTCATCCCCAGTGCTGCCCAGGTAGGTTGAATACACGAGGGCGCCCGTTGCGCTCAACTTGGCAATGAAACCATGCGCACACGGGTAATTGCCGCAAGACTTTGTCGCCGAGACCTGAAATGCTCCGGCCGTCGTCGGGAAATTCGTCGATGTTGTTCCGCCGGTGATGTAGACGTTCCCGAACGCATCGATTGCGATACCGCTTCCTCCTGACGAACCGTCGCCACCGAGATATGTTGAATACACCAGTTGGCCGGAGACGTCGAACTTTGTGACGAACGCATCCTCACCAGTCGCCCCTTGCAACGGGTTGCGTGTCGGGAAGTCACTGGAGTGGGTCCCCCCAACCACGTACGCATTGCCCGCGTTGTCGACGGTAATGGCGCTCGCGTGGTCGGTACCGCTGCCGCCGAGATACGTGGAATACACGAGCGGATCGACAATTAGACGCCGTCCCGGATCGTGCGCACCGACGCGAATGTTCACCATGTGTTCATCGCTCATGACGTACTCAGCGTCGACCGGTTGACGGTTCGAACCAGATTGCTGGTACGCCGATGGCTTTGGTTGTCGAAGGTATTCCCCAGCCGAATACACCATGAGATCGCCCGACGGGTTGATCTCGATCCGATCGGCCCCCTCGAATCGCATGTGAATTTGCGCCGGATCCGAATGCGGTTCGACGATGAAGCTGTATTCCAGCGTTTCTTGTGAGGTGTCGTACTCCACGTCGATGCCGGGGTAGATCTGCCTGTAGGTCACTCCAGCGTATCGCGCGGCCCCGGTGCGCCACGCCGACGGATCGGCTCCGCTGAAACTGTTAATCTGGCCTGGGAGCTTCATCACCGCCATGGGAACTCGACCCGGTGTGGCGCCGGCGAACCGCATCCGGACATCGGCTGTTCCATTTCCGAAGCGCCAGATGGTTTCGGTAGGGGTCAAGACCAATGACATCGATCCTCGGTGCGCCACAAAGCGCGTCTCGCCGCTAACGGGATCAGCATAGTTTTCAAAGCCTCGATTGAATCCGGTTCGCGTAAACGCGAAGGGGCGCCTGAGGCTGGCGTTGCTGTGGTGACCACTGGCATCGGGCGGCAAGGCGACGATGATCGCTGCAAAAAGAACCCAGGCCGTTCGTTGAAGACTTCCGCTGTACAGCATAGGAATTTGCCTATCGGGCAGGGATTTTATACGTTCGAAGATTCATGTAACGAAAGAAGGACGAAGTAGTAGCGATCTTTCGACTAAATCTACCAATCGCGAAGCTGTGGTTGGAATTCTTCGCAGTGCTACAATCTAACCGCCGAGATTCAACCCTAAACGTCCACCTGCTTATGAACGCGTCGGTTCATCGCAATTACGTGTTCGACGGATTCACTCTCGATCTTGCCCGTGGTTGCCTGATGCGAGAAGGCGAGCATTTGAAGCTTCGCCCGAAATCGTTCAAGGCACTGACCTACCTCGTGGAAAACACGGGCCGCCTCATCAGCAAGGAGGAATTGATGAGTGCCATCTGGCCTGACGCGACGGTGACTGATGATTCTCTGGTCCAGTGTTTGATCGAGATCCGTAAGGTTCTCGGCGGCGATGCGCAGCGCTACATCAAGACCATGCCGCGCCGTGGCTATATTTTTGATGCGCAAGTTGGCGTGAATGGCCGGCTTCCCGACGCCGTGATGGAGGGAGGCCAGGACGCTGGGATCGCCAACGCAGTCGACGCAGCAACCACTGCTCACGACCGTGTCGTTTCCTTCAAGATTCCATCGCGTCTAACACATTTCCGACACAACAAAAAAGCGCTCACGACCCTCATACTCGCTCTAACTGTCTTGATCTTCGTCTTCGACCAATTTGTGTTTAGAGGGCACCTTGTGTCCAGTTCTCCGGAGTTCAGATCCGTGGCGGTACTGCCCTTTAAGGAACTCGGCGTTCCCGGCGACAACGAGTTCCTGGCACTGGGAATGACGGACACGCTCATCACAAAGCTGAGCAATGTGAAGGAAATCATTGTTCGCTCTACCAGCGCTGTGCGTTCGTATGCCAGACCGGATCAGGACCCTATCGCTGCGGGACGAGAACAAGGAGTCGATGCGGTTCTTGACGGAAGCATACAAAGGTCGCGCGAAAGCATCCGCGTATCCGTGCAGCTATTGCGGGTGAAAGACGCCAAGCTCTTATGGGCTGAGAAATTCGATGAGAAGCTTGTCAGCATATTCAGCGTGGAAGATTCGATTGCGCAACGCGTGGTCGAAGCATTAAGCCTGCATCTAGGCGGCGGAGAAAAACAGGGACTGGCGAAACAGTACACTCGAAACTTCGACGCGTATTTGGCCTACCAAATGGGCAACGAATACAGTCACCAACACACGCGTGCGGGGAGCATCAAAGCCATCGAGTATTACCAGGAAGCAATCCAAAATGATCCGCACTTTGCCCCACCTCATGTTGGGTTGGCACGACTGTACGTCGAAAAATATTCGGCACTGACTCCAGTGGAGTCTAAACAAAAAGCGGAATCGGAGCTTCGAGTGGCCCTTGGACTGGATAGCAATCTTGCGGACGCTCACGCCGTGATCGGCAATATGAAGCTTGATGAGCTGGACTATTCCGCGGCGGAGAAGGAACTGCGGCTTGCAATGCAGATCGACTCAACGTCCGAGCCGGTCCTCGAGAGTTATCAGTTTTATCTACAATTGATGGGCAAATTCGATGAGGCGATCGCGGTAGCGCAAAGAAGGATGGCTCTCAACCCCCTTTCTCCGAGCACCAACAACGCCGTTCCATTCATTCTCCTGGGGACGGGCCGTTGCGACGAGGCGCTCGAGGGATTCCAGAAAGTCCATCGTGCATACCCGCTTTACATCCCCGCGATCAACAACACTGGTGTGGCGTACATTTGCAAGGGATTGTACAAGGAAGCGGCTGCGGAGCTTGAAACGACGGTTCCCTTGCAGGCTGCTCCGGAGCGCGCCTCATTTGCGATTCTCGCGCTTGCGTATGCCAGATCCGGCAGGAAGGACAAAGCTCGGGAGATGCTTCAAGAACTACAACAGGAGTCCAACGATCGTTATATTGAACCCGCTTTGCTTGCCACTATCCATGCGGGTCTTGGTGAGAACGATCGAGCATTTGATTTGCTGGAACAAGCCTACAAGGATCGTTCCGGACCGCCATATCTCAACATCATGCCGCCCGGACAGAGTGTCGTGCTCGATGTCCTTCGCAGCGACCCAAGATGGGTTGACTTCGTGCAGCGCAAAGGTCTCACACATTAATGGCTGCTCCGTTTATGTGACGTTCAGCGCGTTGGTCGCGGGATCGGATTACGGAATGCGGGATCGTAAGTCGTGTCGAGCATTTTACCGTCCTTTATAACCATCGCAACCTTTCGCGTTGCACTGATATCGTTCAACGGATTTGCATCGACGACAGTGATGTCCGCCAACTTTCCTCCTTCGATGCTGCCGAGATCCTTTTGCTGACCGATCGATTCAGCGGCCCACAGTGTCGCGCCCTGGATCGCTTTCATGGGCGGAATACCGGCATCAACCAGCATCTGCATTTCGTAATGGAGACTGAGTCCCGGCAGTGGTCCGGCATCGGTGGCCGCTAAGACTTTGCCGCCGGCCGCAGAATACTTCCGCAGGAATTCCGCGACTTTCGCGTATGACTCTTTTTCGGGAGCGCGGTCGGGAGCCAACCAACCTTTCTTTACTTCCGCGGGAACAAATGCAAGGCCGGGATCCTTCACAATCTCGTTAGCAGCCTTCGCGAATTCTTCTCCGCGTGGCGTGGACGATCTCCAGCGAGACACCAGTGTTGGATTGACGTACACACCCTGCTTCACTAGGAACTGGATGAGAGGTTCGAAGAGCTTCGGATCCATGAGCCGTTCGGGAGTCGCCCCTCCTTCCTTTACTTTTTCCGGCCCTCCCATTTGTTCAAGCAACGCTCTGCCCAGCGTGTCGGTGTGTTCCATGTATTTGAGTCCGACCTCAGCAGCCTTCTGGATGTTCTGTGAATGCCCGACAACGGGTACGCCACCTTTTGTTGCTTCTTCGACGATCGCGCGCAGTTGCTCTTGCGTAAGACCTAAATCAACTTTCACCACATCGACATGTTTAGCCAGCAGGCTGCGAACATATGCCCGCGCTTCGTCCACTGTCTTCAAGGAAACAGCGAAGACGGGTAATCCATCAGACCCGGGTCGCGTGTAGGGCGAGAATGGTTCTGTTTTTGAAGGAGTCGTTGCGCCGTTTGCCGTGGGAACGGCGCCCCCCGCTGCTACGCCGGAAATGAACAATCTGGGGCCTTTGATCCTTCCGGTCTTCAAAGCATCGCGTTGTGCGACGCTCCACTCCGTATGATTGTTTGTGTCGCCGACGGTTGTCACGCCGTACCGCAGAAACATCGGCGGCATGTGATCTTTCAGGTGAATGTGGGCGTCGATCAATCCGGGCAGGATGAACTTGCCGTCTGTTTTGATGACCCTTGCGTTTTGCGGGTACGAAACCTGGCCTTTTGCGCCCGCAGCCTTGATCCGGTTTCCTTCAATAACCACGACCGCATTAGTGATGGGATTTCGGCCGGTTCCATCGATCAATGTTCCGCCATCCAACACAACGACCTGCGCTTTAGCCGGAGTTATCAAACATCCGATCAAAACAAAGCAAACCGCCAGCCACTTCATCATAGATTTATCCTCGCGAGGACCAAGTTTGATTGGCCCGTAATATAACCCGCAGAAAATTTTTTTGAAATTGTTGCATATTTGTGGCGTAGACCCGTTCTTCGGAATGGGACCAGTGCTGCCTGCTCGACACGCATATTAATTAGAAGTGAACGATGTCCACAATTGCTGCGCCCCCAAAATCTAAAAGCTCCTCACTCGTTTTGATACTCGCCTCCACGCTATTTGCAAGCGCGTTTCTGCTGTTCTGGTGTGAGCCGATGGTGGGGAAGATGGTCCTGCCATTGGCCGGTGGGACCGCAGCCGTCTGGACCACGTGTCTTCTGTTCTTTCAGATCATGCTGCTCGCCGGGTATCTGTATGCCCACGTCGTAGCGCGGCTACGGAATATTCGGCATCAGTTTCTGATTCATACGCTTGTGCTGGCCTTGCCGTTTGCGTTTTTGCCCATTCGGTTTGGCGTCGGTCTGGACGACCGCATTCCCGAAAATCCCGCCATGTGGTTACTGGGGCGATTGTTTGTCGGAGCTGGCCTGCCCTTCTTCGCCCTCGCAACGACAGCGCCTTTGCTTCAGAATTGGTTCTCAACAACAACAGAAGATTCCGCAGCCGATCCTTATTTCCTGTATGCAGCCAGCAACGCCGGAAGCCTGTCGGCTCTTCTGACTCATCCATTCATCTTAGAACCGTTTTTCGGTGCGAGCCGCCAGTCACGCTACTGGTTCGTCGGTTATTTTGTACTCACTTTGATGGTGCTGATGGGAATGAAACGTATCCATCGCAGTTGGCACGGAGAGGTGAAACGCCCAGAATTCGACCGGTACAACCAGAAGCCGACGACCAAAACGAGAATTTATTGGGTTACTGCAGCGCTTCTGCCTTCCGGCCTCATGCTTGCAGTGACTAACCACATCGCCACGAACATGACGTCGGCCCCGTTCCTTTGGGTTATTCCGCTAGCAGTGTATCTAGTGACGTTCGTCCTGGCTTTCGCCCGCAGTGGAGGGGTGTCGTCGGCTCAAGTGAGTCGCGTGATGCCGCTGGTGCTGCTAGTGGTTTTCATTGCGCCAACAATCGCGGGAGCAGTCGGATCGTGGAACAGTTGGTTCATGCTGGTCGTTCACGTGGGACTTCTTTTCTGCTGCGCGCTTCTTTGTCACACGGGACTAGCCGAGCACCGGCCTGCCGGCGAGCATTTGACCGAATTCTATCTGTGGATTGCCGTAGGTGGCGTCCTTGGTGGAGTCTTCACCGCCATTGTCGCTCCTTCGATATTTCGGACAATTTTTGAATACCCGCTGTTGGTTGTGATGACTCTGTTTCTTCGAAAACGCTCGCGAGCGTCGAACGTGGGTGGTCGCGACGCCTGGAAATGGGCACTGCCTGCGTGTATTGGGGTGATTGCAGGCGTTGCATTCATCGTCTTGCGATGGCTTGAACTCTCGTTGAAGGATCGGGCTCTGATAACTGCAATTGTGATGTTGACGCTCGCCGTATATCAGCTGAGGACATACCCGCGGGTGTTCGCAACCATCTGTGCACTTGGCATCCTGGCGAACTCGATCGTGCCGAAATATTTCAATCGTGATCCACATCTGTACGTTGGCCGAAATTTTTTCGGCGCAAAAGCCGTGCTTGAAGACCCAGAACACAATCTCCGAACCTTCGTTCACGGCAACACGCTTCATGGTGTGGAAAAGAGGACAACCGAGCTTTTAGCCCGGCCGCTGGCGTACTTTCACCCGTCAGGACCTGTTGGTGATGTGATGACGGTCCTCGATCAAAAGCAACGCCAGCAGGTAGGGATCCTCGGCCTGGGTGCTGGAAGCATGGCCGCCTATGGAGGTCCTGCGAGACCGATTACCTTTTTTGAAATCGATCCCGACGTCGAATCGGTCGCGCGCCGGTTCTTCACTTTCCTCGATCACTGCGGGACAAATTGCAGGGTGATAATCGGTGATGGCCGGTTGGAGCTGGAACGAGTATCCGATGGTGCGTTTGATCTTTTGATGATGGATGCTTTTAGCTCCGACGCGGTCCCTGCACATCTGGTCTCGCGAGAAGCGCTCGAACTTTACTTATCGAAGCTCGCGCCGCGTGGAATTCTATTATTCAACAGCACGAATCGCTTTCTGGACATTGGAAGGCTTGTGTCCGAATTAGTCACTGACGCCGGACTTGTGGCTTTTGAGCGCCGTGACTCCACCGGAAATCTGCTCGTGGACGGCAAACTGCCTTCGATCTTCGTCGTCGCCGCAAGAGACATTGAAGACCTGGGCTCTCTTCCCGAACGGCCAGGCTGGAGACGAGTTACACGTTCAGCGTCGTTCCGGGTGTGGACCGACGACTATTCCAGTCTGCTTCCGATTCTGCGTCGTGAATAGGGACTATTTGGTTACGATCTTGCTCTATGTAAGACAACCGCCGACTCTGTTCGGCGAATTACACTATGGTCAAGGGTGTAGAAAAATGATGACAGGGTTAGATGTACTCGAATCGGGTCTGTATGCTTCCGAGTGTTGTCTCGAGGAAAGATGGCTGGACAAGGGGCAGAGTTTTCCGCGCTGCTGGATCTGCAGGGGGCTTACTCGTTGGGAAAGGGTTGAACTGCCGGATCAACTCGCTGCCTGAAGACAATCGCGTGGCGCAAACCGAATCCTGAAGTACGGACTCCAGCGCGGATTCGGTTCCGCCACTCACTTCACTACAATTTACAGTTTGTCGTTTCTCCGCGGACGCTCTTCGGTGGTGTCTAGAACATCCTCGTCTGCAGGTACGTTAGGGGTTCCCACAAAGGTTCGTTCTCGCGGAGGTGCTTCTGCGCGCGGCATCGGCCGATCCGATTTCGCAAAATCTGCTTTCGCTTCGCCTGTGGAGGAAACATCCTGGGCTCCAGTCGCCTCCAAAATGTCCTTGGCTTTACTGGTCCATTCGGAGTTATCGCAATGAACCGACAGAAGGATGCCGCCGCTCTTGATGCGACCTTCATACCGCTTGGCTTCATATTCGGGTATTCCCATTCCAACAAGCGCACCGACAAGTCCTCCTACGGCGCCTCCTGCACCGGCCCCTGCAAGAGCAGCCACTATAGGACCGGCAGCGATGAATGGTCCGATCCCGGGAATCGCTAGCGCACCGATACCGGCCAGCCAACCAAGTGTTCCACCGACAACAGCCCCTGTGCCGGCTCCAGCCGCCGCGCCTTCCGGCGCCTTGGTATTTTTCTCGTGCGCGAAATCTTTTGTTCCCACATTCTCTGGGAACAAAACGGAAATGTCTGTGTTTCGGTAGCCGGCGGCCCTCAGTCGATCAACTGCCAGCTCAACGCTCGTTCGGTCGGGATAGATACCGAATGCTGCCGTGTTCTTTCCTGCCATTTCTGACTCCTTTAGTTGTTCACAATTTCAAGGTGGTAAGTTCGTGGCGTCACGTGTCACCTGCTCGTCCTCTATTACGTTCTGCAGGTGACAGAAGTGCGAGACTTCTTACTCCTTGGTGGATTACATCAGAGTCCGAGCATTCCAAGAACCGTAGTCAGACCGGTTCGGAACGAGCGAGCACGTGGATCACCTTGCCTGGGGGTACTGCACATCCGATGGCTTCGCACGGGCCCCATCCGGCATTGCTGGTATCACGGATGATTTTTCGATCGATTCACCTGGGGCAAAAGGTCCGTTGATGTTCGCAATTGGAAGTGAGTGGATCGGGCAGTAGGTTGCGGGAGCAGTACCACGAATGAACGCTTCCTGCAATGTATCCGGGCAGTCGGGAGTGGCACGAGCCATCGATTCCGGATCGATGCTGACGAACTCAATGCCCGGCGGCGGTGTGAACTCCATATTGCTTGCCGGCGGGTACGTGGCGTATGCCTTCAACATGAACTCCGTCCAGATCGGGAGCGCAGAGCGTGACCCTGGAAGGCCGAGGTCGCGATTGTCATCGAATCCAACCCAGGCAATCACGAGCAGATCTTTTGTGTAGCCGACGAACCATCCGTCGCGCGAAGTGCCGGTCTTTCCAGCGGCCGGCAGTTTGAAACCGCGCGCGCGAACTCCGGCAGCGGTACCGCGGTTCATTACGCCTTCCATCAGGTATGTCATTAGATAGGCGAGCTCGGGACGCATAACGTCGCGCGGTTGGTCCTTGATCTTGGTCACGTCGACTCCATTGGCGGTTTCTACCCTTCGGATGACCCGCGGCTCGACGCGTCTGCCCTGGTTAGCAAAGGCCGTGTACGCTGCGGCCAATTCAATTGGCCTCACCTCAAAAGCTCCAAGCGCTATAGAAGGGTATCCTTGGATTTCCTGATTAAGGCCCAGGCGATGTGCAAAATCCGCGACGCGGTTGTAGCCGATGCGTTCTGCCACTTGCACTGCGGCCGAATTAAGCGATTTTTGAAGTGCAGTACGAAGAGTTACGAGACCGCTGTAGCCGCCTTTATAGTTGTTGGGCTCATAGGTCACACGCCCGAATGTGAAAGTTTTCGGCGCGTCCATGATCCTGGT
>Ga0075425_100008019_pt1 | contig 11180 bp, 9 predicted proteins | sample SoiMethybrSBSTD4_FD_75300 | JGI IMG/M metagenome (GOLD analysis project Ga0075425, IMG submission 75300) | Bulk soil microbial communities from a Populus tree surrounding site in Tennessee, USA - Soil MetaG P. TD hybrid SBSTD4 | ecosystem: Environmental > Terrestrial > Soil > Tree plantation...
CCCATATCCAGCGTGTTGCAGCCTGATTCAAGGCCGATTCGGCACGCGTTTGGCGCCAAATACCCTGCGGGGCTCTGTTTTTCTCAACTTTTGCACCCTATATTGGGAGCGCCGGTTCGCCGGCTATGGAAATAAATTGCCGCCGCAATAAACCATTCGGACCCGGGGGCAGCACCCGGCGCCTCCACCAAAACCCGCCGCAAATGCGCGGGTTTCGGCGGGGGCGAAACAGGATCGACGAGGGCGTAAAGGGCGTGTTTTTTCCCGGTATTGTTCCGCCGTTATCGGGCTACTGCAATAGTTGCCAACGACAACTATGCTCCGGTTGCTCAGGCTGCGTAACGCAGCTTGAAAGACCAATCTAAAGTCCTGGCGGGTTAGCACCGCCAGGCGGGGTTCGGAGGCACCTGGCAACAGAAGCCTCCACTCAATCTTTGCACGCTTCGTGTTCGCTTCCGTCAATGCCTGCTGATTTCGCCGGGCTGTCGGAGTACCATAGGTAGCATGGGCGAGTCGGGGGGACCGCTGCCCTTGGACTTGTCGAAGGAGCGGCAGAGACCGAACGCGAGGATCGATAATGGCGACCGACCATATCCGATACGATGTGCTGGCGCGCGACGCGCTGCGCGGCGTGCTGCGACGGGTGCTGAGTGACGTTGCCGTGCATGGCCTGCCGGGAGAGCACCATTTCTTCATCACTTTTGTCTCCACTGCCGACGGCGTAAAGCTCTCGCCGCGCCTGCTTGCGCAGTATCCGGACGAGATGACGGTCATCTTGCAGCACCAATTCTGGGATCTGGAGGTGACGGACGATCGCTTCGAGGTTGGATTATCATTCGGCGGCATTCCGGAGCGCCTTGCCGTACCGTTCACCGCTATCAAGAGCTTCTTCGACCCCGCCGTGCAGTTTGGACTGCAATTCGAGGCGTCCGAGCTGCCCACCGAGGAAAGGGCAAGAAATCTTCCCGCCGCCCCCACCCCCTCGACAGTCGCAGTTCCTGCGCCGCCACCGCCCGCCGAGGTGGTCCAGGAGCCTTCAAAGCCAGCCGAGAGTGCCGAAGTTGTGCGGCTGGACCGCTTTCGCAAAAAGTAAAACGGCTTCGTTTTCTGGAAGAGGGCTGTCGCGTGCGGCGGCCACAATTGAGGCATCAATCCAGGATTCTCGCCTTCCGAGCTCTGCGCGCCGGGAATGCGCGAAAGGACGGCGCTCCATTGGTCCGCGGAGCTCGCACGGGCACCGCCGGAGACGGGCGCAGCTCAGGAAAGTGGCGTAAAATCAGCACGATCGGCCCAAGTCTCGCATCCGGAAACTTACGGAGGTGCCGGTCATTTACCGGCGCGAGATATAATTATAGAGCATAACGCCAGAGGATTGAGATCAATCGACTACCGTCGTTCCGCTCCGCCATGATAGAGCCTGCTATTGTTTTCGCAGAGCGGAACATATTTGATTACCGTCAAGGGGCCGTTAGCGGGGATCTTCTAGATGATGATGGGGACGGCCAGCGCGCGCCTTCCGCGACAGCGGTCGGCGGTCTTGCGCAGGAGTAGGTGACTTTCAAATTATTCGCATTTTAAAGAGGATGGCATGGGGGAGTTGGTGAATCTGAGGCGCTTCAAGAAGCGCAGCGCGCGCGAGCAGTCCGCGCGTGAGGCCGAGACCAATCGGGCACGATACGGCCGAACCAAACTGGAGCGCATCGCTGACGCCAAGCGGACCGCGCGGACTCAAGAGCTGCTCGAGCAGCATCGGATCGACGGCGAGGACATGCCATGAAGTCGCCGGTCGTCAAACGTTCAATTGTCGTTGCCGGGCACAAGACCAGCGTTAGCCTCGAAGAAGCGTTCTGGAATGGCATGAAGGAAATTTCGAGCCTGCGAAACATGACGCTTTCAGAACTCGTCGGAGAGATCGACAGCAATCGCCAGCAGGGCAATCTGTCATCGGCGATCCGCCTCTTCGTACTCGACTATTTCAAGACGCGCGCTATGTCTGCGGCGGAAGCCAAGCCACACGCCTAGTTCCAGCGCGGCTGCGCCGGCCAGAAACCGCGCGGCGGGCCTGAGTTTCTTAAAATCCCTCTAAAGGCGAGCATGATCGTCTCGGCCGCGCTTGACCAGCGCAGTTGCGATTGAAAATACATGGGATGACCGAGGGAATCGAAAAACGCCCGCACTTGCCGCTTGGATTGGCACGACGTGGCTATGCTGGCGTGATCCAGCACTTGGCCGCAGGAGAAACGGATTCCGCGCTCGGCGATCTCGAACTCGAAAGCCGCTTGATCGAACTCGGCTTTGTCGAAGGTGCCAAGGTCGAGGTGCTGCACGAAGGCGTTGTCGGTCACGACCCGATCGCGGTCCGCGTCGAGAACGTCACGATCGCACTGCGCCGGCGCGAGGCAATGGCGATCATTGTCGCATAACGCGAGTTGTATCATTGAAAGCCGTGGAAGCTCCGTTGATGCATCTTGTCCTGGTCGGGACACCGAACAGCGGCAAGACGGCGCTGTTCAATGCGTTGACCGGTAGCCGCCAAAAGGTTGCCAACTATCCGGGCGTCACGGTCGAGCGCAAGCAGGGCTCGTTCCTCACGCCGAAGGGACGGCAAGTCTCCTTGGTCGATTTGCCAGGTACCTATTCGTTACGCGGCCGCAGCCCGGATGAGGAGATCACGCGCGACGTCGTGCTTGGCCGCAGCCAGAGCGAGCGCCTTCCTCACCTCGTGCTCTGCGTCGCCGATTCAACCAATTTGAGGTTGACCATCCGCCTCCTGCTCGAGCTCAAGAATACCGGTCGTCCGCTCGCGCTGGTGCTCAACATGTTCGACATAGCCGTACGTCGCGGCGTCCATGTGGACGTGGAGCGCCTCTCGGAAGCCCTTGGCGTGCCAGTCGTCACCTCTATCGCGGTGCGCAAGGGCGGGACCGCGGACCTCCTGCGCCTGACGGATGAAGTCCTGAGTCAAGCGACCCAATCACCCGGCCCGAACATCTGGCAACCGCTGACGGCTTCGCAATTGCGAGCCACCCAGCGCGAGGCCGATCGCATTGTTGCCTCCACGGTAAGCCTGCCAGAGCGGCCCGACACCTGGACCGCGCGGATCGACGCCGTGGTGCTGCATCCGGTTTGGGGGCTCACAATTCTGCTCATGGTCCTGTTCGTAATGTTCCAGGCTGTGTTTGCCTGGGCCCAACCTTTGATGCAGCTATTGTCGTCGGTCTTCGACGCAGTGGGCCAGTTGGTCCAGGATGTTTTCCCGACAGGCCCACTGCAAAGCTTTTTGCAAAATGGGGTGATCTCCGGAGTCGGCAGCGTCGTAGTCTTCCTGCCGCAGATCATCATCATCTTCCTCTTCATCCTGCTGCTCGAAGATTTCGGCTACATGGCGCGCGCGGCGTTCTTGATGGACCGCATCATGGGAGGTGCCGGCCTGCATGGCCGCGCCTTCATTCCGCTATTGTCGAGCTTCGCCTGCGCAATTCCCGGCATCATGGCAACCCGGGTCATCGACAACCGCCGCGACCGGCTGACCACGATTCTCATCGCGCCCTTGATGACCTGCTCGGCGCGCATCCCAGTCTACACGCTGATCATCTCCGCGTTCATCCCGCCAACTCGGATTTTCGGTTGGATCAATCTCCAGGGCCTCGTGATGTTCGGCCTTTATGCCGCCGGCATCGCCAGCGCGCTTCTCGTGTCCTTCCTGGTCAAGGTTCTAATGTGGCGCGACTACCAGCCTGCACCTTTCATGCTGGAATTGCCCGACTACAAGATGCCGCGCGCGCGAAGCATCGCGATCGGCGTCTACAGCAGAGCAAAGATGTTCCTGCAGCGCGCCGGCACCACGATCTTCGCCATGATGGTGCTGATCTGGTTCCTGGCGTCGTTCCCTCAACCGCCAGCGGGCGCGGAGGGCCCCGCAATCAACTACAGCCTGGCCGCCATGATCGGCAAAATGATCGCGCCCCTGCTTGCGCCTGTCGGCTTCAACTGGCAGATCGCTGTCGCGCTGATCCCGGGCATGGCGGCGCGCGAAGTCGCCGTTGCAGCACTCGGCACCGTTTATGCGATCGAGGGCGGCAAGGAAGCGGCTGCGCAGATCGGACAGGTCCTGGCTACCAAATGGAGCCTGGCGACAGCGCTGTCTCTGCTCGCCTGGTACATCTTCGCGCCACAATGCGCATCAACGCTCGCCGTAATCCGCCGCGAAACCGGAAGCTGGAAATGGATGGCGGCGACATTCGGCTACATGTTGATGCTTGCCTATGCCGCGAGCCTTGCGACGTACAACCTCGCGATCGCGTTAGGCGCCGGCTGAAGACGCGGTTACCGGAAGTAATGAAGGAGGAGGTGCAAGTCGGCCTGCGGCGCGGGCGCTCCGCTCAAGCTCGCATCGATGACCCGGCGGCAGGCTTCGACGGTCGCGTGGTCGCCGAGGTCGTTCGCCGCTTCGAGAACGAGCCAGGCCGTGTCGACCGGGGATCTGTCGCCGTGAACTTCGCCGCCGCTGCCGCGGATTGAAGCTGAGTCCATGATGGAATCCCCGATCCGTTAGTTTTGCGAACTCAGTGCATCTCAAGCGAGACTTGGCGGCTCCCGCCAATATCCGCAAATGCGTTGTTCTTGCGAGATTTGTAGAACTCAAGAACGCTGCGCGATGTCTCGACATTGAGGCGGCCGAACTCGCGCTCGAAGCTGTTCAGGTCGCTTGCGGTGATGCGGTGACCCTTTGCGCCGAGAAAGAGCAGCGCCATTGTGGTCTGCCACGAAAAGTCCATCGCTTTTGCCAGAACCAGCAGCATTTCCCGGTTTCGGTCCAGCATAACGCGCTCGATCACATCGGCAGGCACCGAAGATAGCAGCGAGAGCCCGATCGTGACCTCCTCGAATTTATGGGCGAGCGCGTATCCGAAGATGCTGTCCTCATTGAGGTTGCCGAGGCGGTGCTGAGCGGTCACGAGCCGTTTGGCGACAAAGTAGCCGCGAGAGACCGGCCCAAACTTGGACTGCAGCTCGCCCGTCACATCGACAACGGAAGCGCCCACCTCTTCCATCATCTCCGGTCGCTCGCGCTCGAGCCGCTTCCTCACTTCGTCGGAAGCCTTCGCTATCAACTGCTGAAACAGCTGCCGCGGAATATCCTTGCGCAGTCCAAGCTGCTCGGCGAGGATCGAATCGCCTTCGGCGCGCTTGACCATGTGGAGAAGGCTGGTGCCTGAAATGCGCGCACCGGCGTTGCCGGCCACGGAATTCACAACAGCCCGATTGCCCCGCGCGACGAGTACATCAGTTACGGTCTCGCCGATGGACCTTCGCTTCGAGATCGCGAGCATGTGCGCCTGGCTCTTCGTTCTGGCATTCGCAATCAGGGCCACGTCATCGAGCTGTTCGGATTCCTCCAGGACAGGTCGGGCAACCTCGATCGAGTCGTCGAAGGCCAGCTTGTGAATGACGTCGACCGGCGCTTTGTCGTAGCGCGCAATCCGCTGAGCAAGCTGTGCGCGGGCCGCGACCTCAATCTCATCGGCGAGACGGCCAATGACCTTGCCGAACGTCTCTATCTCTTCGTCGCTATAACTGCCCGCGATCATCAGATCGGTCGCATGCCACAGGGCCTTGGTGCGGCTTTCGGTCGTGCCGCGCGAAATCGCGTCGTCAAGATCCTGAAGATAGGATTTTGCCTGAGTCATCCCTCAATCCTCAATCGCGACAAGCACGAATGCATAACGGCCGCGGATGCTAGCTCTGGAGTGCGAGGATTCGGTAAAATCGGCAACCAGGGATTGTACGCAAAAATTCTCTGAAATGCTGGCGATTTCCTTCATGATTTCGACAGGTGTCCGGACCGGCTTTCCTGCGCCCCAACCCGGTCCTCAGGGATTTGCAACGGGCGGCGCCAGCACCAACGGAGGCCGCGGCTTCGGTTTTACAGGGGCCGGTAACGGCGCGGCGCCAGGCGGACTGCCGGGCGCGGGCCGCACTTCGACGGCTGGCGGCAGTGGTGGCGCCTGCTGGTTCACGGGCGGCGCCGTCGAGGCCGGGGGCGTTGCGGGCGGACGCTGTTTCGCTTTCGGCGGCAAACGACCGCGGCCAAGCAGCGGCTGATCGATTGGCCCGAGCGACGGCGCGGCGGGCAACGGCAAAGCCGCCGTCGATGGCGGGAGGGCAGGCTCGACCGGCGGCGGCTCGCCGCGCTCGAGCGCGTCCAGCCTGCGGGTTTCACGGTCGATCACCCGGACAGCGAGCCATGACGAAAGCGGTGAGACATCAATCGTGCGAGCGAGCGCGTCCGGTGGACCCGCCGCGAACAGCTGGATCTCGGGACGACTGCTCGCCGACCCGAATGCGGTCGAGCTCAGGCTCGCACGGATATCGGCCTGATCCGCGGAAATATCGTAGCCCCCCGACACGATGGCGCGCGCACCCGCACCATCGAGGGTCGTGGCATCGACGCGGAGCCGTCCGTCGCGGATCGTGAACGGAATTTGCGCCGATGTGACCTGCAAGGTCCCCGCCGACAAGACCGTCCCGACGAGCTGCCGCAATCTCGCGTCGTCGGTCACCTGACCCGCATCGCTGGCGCGGATTGCCGCCTCGAAAGCGCGAGGATCGAGCCCGGCAATGTTCGCCGATTCCAGTGCCACGGCCCCTCCGCCCGAAAGCGCGGCCACCAATGACGAGAGGCTCCGGCCCTGGCTGACCAGCGTTGTCTGCACCGAGGTACTGCCGGCGGGCATCTTCAGTCCGCGATAGTTGAGTGCTGCGCCCTCAACGCCGGCGAGCTCGAGATGTGCATTCAGTGCAACGCCATTTGCGTCGCGCCTTGCGTCGATATTGGCGGTAACGTCGCCGCCGCCCAACTTGCCCTTGACAGCTTCAAAGCTAAGCGACTGGCCATCGCTCTTTAGGATTCCACCGATCGGGCGCAACTCGCTCCCTCCCGGCATTCGCCCGCTCAGCGCCTGAAACGCCACCCGGCCGCGCCAGCCCTTCAACATGCCGTTGCCAAGCGGTTCTGTGGCTTCGTGTCCGGTCGCGCCGATCGCGAGTGCAAGACTGGGGGCGAGATCAAGTACGTCGAGGCCGACATCACCATCGATCTCACGTTGCTCATCCAGGCTTATCGCAAGATGCCCACGTAACCGCGAGCCTGCCACCACGCTGTCGAGGTCGTCGAACGACAGCTTGTTACCGGCGAGCGAGGCATGGCCGAACAGCCTGACATTCTGGGCAAGGCTGTCCGACGGCTTGAGACCGAAAAGCGGCGCAAGATTGATGCTCCGAATCCGGAGATTGACGTTGCCGGCCGGTGCCTGCGCCCGAGGCTCGCTCCAAGCTCCGAACGTGCCTTGCGCCTCGGCGTCTATGCCCGCCCCCCACATCTTCGTGTTAAGGCGCAAAGGCGCGCCCCGAGCGCCGCTTGCCGACCCCTCAAATTGTAGCGTGCCTTCGCCGGCAGCAATCGCACGATCCAGCCCGAGCAGCGCCAGCAACGCATTTCCGCGGCCCGCAGACAGCTTGGAGTCAATGGTGACTTCGCTTCGGCTGATCTGGTCGAGATCAAAGGTGCGGATCGCCGACAGAGCGAGTTTTGCGGTGATAGTGACTGAGCCCTGGAGCTGCGGCGCATTCAGGTCGAGGAGCGCCCGAGCATTGGCGCGATCGGCACGCTCGGAGTTCTTGCCGAGATCGAGTGCCAACTTCAGGCGCGCCGGGCCGGGCTGCGTCGCGATCGGGTTCAAGCGCTCGGCCAGCGCGGGCGCAAAGGAGGCCGCAATCCCGGTGACCTGCGAAAGGGATGCTGCATCCGCGCGCAACGCGAATATGCCCGTTGCGTCGCTGCGATCCAGGCTCCCGGTCCCTTCCACGGAGACGCCGCCGGCATATCCGAATTTCAACTTCTCGAGCGCAAGGATTCTGGGGCTGTACTGAAAATTAACCACAAGCGGATGGAGTTCCTGGCCGGCCGACACGGCGCGGTCGATCTCGAGCGAAATGCTACCCTGCTCCGGCCAGTCGGTTCGGGGGCCCGCGACCGCCTGCACGACGCTCCCGGCAGCATCGAGATCGAGACGCTGCGCCTTCAATGCCGCTTCAAACTGTGATCCGCCGGGTGAGGTTGCGAGCGCAACTCTGCCCTCAAGGGCGCCGCCATCGATCTCGGCCTTCAGCTTCTCGATCGCGACCCGGTGATTGATCACGCTGAGATTGCCGCGCAAGCGCAGCGGCTTCTGGCTGTGGTACGCGGGATCTGTACGTCCTTGCAACCAGGTCAACAGCATATCCGGGTCGGAGGATTCGACCTCGATCGCGCCGGAAAAGCCGGCCAGTGCCGTACCGGTCTCGGAAGGGGCATGAAGAGCAACACTGTTGAATGAGACCTGCGTCGCGCCCGGCGCACGAAACTCGAGGCGGTCGATTGCCCATGAACTGGCATCACCGTGGAGGCTCGCGGAAAGATTCTGCAAAGGGCGCCCACCGAGCATGATCTGTTCGGTGCTCACCTCGATGTTGGTTGGAATCGGCGGATACGGCAGCGACGTCGCTGCCGCGCGCAACGCGGTCAACTGGCGCGCTGGCTCGATGGGGATCTTGTCAGTCGCATCGTCGTTGGAAAGCAGCTTGTCCGCGTCCAGCTGACGCGCGGACAACGTGGCGTGTAGCAGTGGCGAAGCACCAAAGCGGATGTCGCCCGCGCCGGTAAACTTGAGGGCGCGCTCATCGCCCCCATAACTCGCTTCGATCTGATCGAGCTGAGCTGTCGCATGATCGGCCTTAACCTTGCTGGCAATCCGCCAAGGCGTTGGCGGGCTCTCGCCTCCCTTGGCCTTGGGCAGCGGCGTTGCAATGGTCACGACGCCCTCGAAGACCGGCGCACGAGCAGGGAAGTTGACCGTCCCGTCGAAATCAACGGAGAGCGGGCGTTCGCCGGGGTCGATACTCAAATGGACGCGCGTGCCATTTCCCCCCGCACTCTGACCCGAGGTGATGCGAAAGGGATAACGCGTGCCCTCAAGGACGAAACTCCCGCCCCCGCGTAACGATCCGGCAAGTGAGCGCACGTCGCCGGAGAACACGATATTGTTGAGTTCCACCGTAGCGCGACTTGCGGCATCGTGCAGTGCGAGGCGACCGGTGAGTTTCAACCGGTCGACCGATAGTGATGAAAGGTCGAGCATTCCGCTCGACACCGGCCAATCGATTCGCCCATCCTGGTCCAGCCCAAGATCGAGCGCCATACCGTTGATCGTGAGCTCGTTTGCGCGCCACTGGCCGCGCATCAGATCGCCCAGGCTGAATTCAACGTCGAGCTTGTCGGCATGGACCTTGCCGAGGTCGTTGGCGCCACCCACGACCACCGAGCGCAGGCGCAACGTCGGCGTCGGCAGCAGCCGCGCGTCGAGGCCGCCCGAAACCCGCACCGGCGCGCCGATCACCTTGGCGGCCTCGGCTTCGAATTGCGGCCGGAACTGGTTCCAGTCGATAAAGAAAGGCCCAATCAACGCGGCGAGCAGCGCAAGGATGAACGCTATCGCCAGTCCGAGCAGCGTTGTCTGCACGGGGTCTCCCTTTTGGCCAGGCTCCGGTCGATGCGAGCCGTTCGCCGTCTCGCGGCCGAAGCAGCCCGATCATACAGGACACTGTGGCGGAGTCACAGCAAGGCCCGGTGACTGCAGTCCAGCACCTACCAGCTGGCCGGTAGCCGCTTGAGGCCTCGCAGCACGAACGTCGGCCGCCACTCCGGATTTTTCGCATCATCCAGCCGCAGCTCGGGAAGGCGGCGCAGCAGCGTTGAAATGGCAATCTCCGCCTCTATCCGCGCCAACTGGGCGCCGAGGCAGAAGTGAATGCCGCCACCGAAAGACAGCGGCTTCATATTGGGCCGCGTGATGTCCAGCCGGTCCGGCCGATCTGGATAAACTGCAGGATCGCGGTTGGCGGAACCCAACAGACACAGCACCGTCTCGCCCTTCGGGATGGTTTTGCCGCCGAGATCCTCGACATCCTCCAGAGCCACGCGGCCGGTCAATTGCACCGACGAGTCGTAACGCAGAAACTCCTCGACAGCGTTCGTGATCAGCGACGGATTTGCCCTGAGCAGCGCGAGCTGATCGGGATTGCGATGCAAGGCCAGCAGGCCGTTGCCGATGAGGTTGACGGTGGTCTCGTGGCCGGCGCCGAACAGCAGGATGATATTGGCGGTCATTTCCTCGTTGCTCAGCTTGCTGCCGGCTTCCTCGGCCTGCACAAGCTGAGTGGTGAGGTCATCGGCGGGTTGCCGCCGGCGCAACTCGAAGAGCTGCTCGAAATACATTTTCGCCATCGTATTGGCCGCGTTGGCCTGCGCGACCTCTTCCGGGCTCAAGGGCACTGGATCGAGGATACGGCCGCCGTCGCGCGAGCTCTTGTAGAAGACCTCGCGATGCTCCTCCGGGACGCCCAGCATGTCGCAAATGATCGTGACCGGCAGGCGGAATGCAAAATCCTCGATCAGGTCCATGTGACCACGCGCGATGACGGCGTCGATCGTCTGATCGACCACCTCCTGTATCCGCGGCCGCATGTCCTCGACCCGGCGCGCCGTGAACGCCTTTACCACCAGACCGCGCAGCCGGGTGTGGTCGGGCGGGTCCTGCTGCAGCATCCAGTGACTCATGCTGCGGAAGATCGGCTCGTCCATGATCTTGGGGCCGTAGCGTCGGATCGTGCGCTCGACGAAGTCCTTGCCGAAACGCTTGTCGCGCAATACGAGGCTGGCTTCGGCATGGCGGCTCGCGAGGAAAGCGCCGTGGGTGGTGATATGCATGGGATCGCTGGTGCGCAGCCGCTCGTAATGCGGGTAGGGATCGCGAATGAAATCGGGTGAGAGTGGATTGAACAGCGGTTCGCTCGCGACCACCTGCACATGTTCGTTCATGAAGGTTCCCCCGGCGCAGGACGCGCCATCACAGATTTGCCCACAAGCGGACGGCTGCCGCAAGCCCTGAACATGGTTATCAAACTCACCCGCCGCGCGCGCCGGCCTGCGTCCTATGCAATCGGCCAGCCACGGCGCGAATCTTTCCGGGAGAGGCCCGCCAGATCGCCAGCGCCGACAACGCGCTCACCGCCATGCCGATCCCAAAGGCAATCGTATAACTTCCGGTCAAATCATGCAGCACGCCGGTGACCCAGGGCCC
>Ga0075425_100008020_pt1 | contig 11179 bp, 9 predicted proteins | sample SoiMethybrSBSTD4_FD_75300 | JGI IMG/M metagenome (GOLD analysis project Ga0075425, IMG submission 75300) | Bulk soil microbial communities from a Populus tree surrounding site in Tennessee, USA - Soil MetaG P. TD hybrid SBSTD4 | ecosystem: Environmental > Terrestrial > Soil > Tree plantation...
AGGTACTGGAGGTCGGCCGGGTAGAAGACGAAGACGTCGCCCCGGGCGACGTCGCCCGCGGAGCGGAGGGAGTCGGCGATGCCTCGCTGGCGACGATGGGTAACCACGCGGAGGAACGGGTGCGGGCTCCGCAACTCCCGCAGCAGGCGGGGGGTGTCGTCGCGGGACCCGTCGTCTACCACGACGACCTCGAAGCTGAAGCCGGCCGGGCCGAGCGCGTCGGCGCAGCGCTGGAGGAACTCGGGCAGGTTTGCTGCCTCGTCCTTGGCAGGCACGAGCACGCTGACATCGACGGTGTCAGCGGAGCCGGCCAGGGTCATACGCGCTTCCGCATTCTCGCCGGCAGAATCCCCAGCTGGTCGCGGTACTTCGCGACCGTACGGCGAGCGATCTGAATCCCCTGTTCCTGGAAGAGGTGGACGATCTGCTGGTCGGTGAGCGGCTTGGAGGCGTTCTCCTCGCCGACCATCTTTTCCAGCTTGGCCCGAATGGAGCGGGCGCTGGCGTCCTCGCCGGAAGCCGTGGCGAGCGCGCTGGAGAAGAAGAACTTGAGCGGGAGCACGCCCCGGGGAGTTTGGACATACTTCTCGTTGGTCACCCGGCTCACCGTGCTCTCGTGCATGTTGATGACCTCGGCCACTTCGCGCAGGGTGAGCGGCTTCAGGTACTCGATCCCCTTCTCGAAGAAGTCGCGCTGCCGATCCACGATGAAGTTCATGACCTTGAGCATGGTCTGCCGCCGCTGCTCGATCGCCTGGATCATCCAGTTCGCGCTGTTCATCTTGGACGCGATGAACTCGCGGTTCTCCTGGGTGAGTTTTTTCTTGTCGCGGGCGACTTCCTGATAGGCGCGGCTCAGCCGGAGTCGCGGCATCCCGGTGTCGTTCAGGAACACGTGGTAGCGGTCGCCGATCTTCTCGACGATGAGGTCGGGGATGATGTAGCCGTCGCTTCGGTCCGAATACTTGAGACCGGGCTTGGGATCGAAGCGGGCCAGCTGGTCGGCGGCGCTCTGGACCGCACTGGGCTCGACCCCGAAGCGTTTGGCCAGGTCGTTCCACCGATGGGCGATCAGGTCGGGGAAGGCCTCGGCCACCAGCCGGTAGGTGAGCGACTGGGCATCGGTGGCCTCGCGGAGCTGGATGACCAGGCACTCGCGGAGGTCGCGGGCCCCGATGCCGGGCGGATCGAGCTTCTGGATGATCGCCAGCATCTCTTCGGCTTCGGCCAGCGTGTAAAGCAGGCGCTCCGGCGGACCGACGGACGGGCGGTCAGCGTCGATCGCGCCCGTCTCCTCGTCGGATTCCTCATCGGGTTCGTCCGCCCCTCCCCCGGTCCCCCGGTCCGCCTCGAAGTGACTGGCGACGATCTGGTTTACGGACCCGACCAGCTCCTCCAGCGACGCGGCGAGATAGCCGTCTTCGGTCATGTTGCCGAGGAACTCTTCCGCGAGCAGGCGCTGGCGGGGGGTGAGCTCCATCAGGTGGAGCTGCTCGCGGAGGTGGTCGGTGAGATTCCGGGTTTCGACCGTGACCGGCTCGGTGTACTCCTGGACCTCGAACTGCTCCCGGGTGCCGCCGACATCGAAGCCGTTGAGCAGAATCTCCTCCCAGTCCATCTCCTCTTCTTTCTCCTTCTGCTCCTTCTCCTTCTCCTGGTCCTTCGGGGCCTCCTGCTCCGGCGCCTCTTCGTCTTCCGGCTCGAGCAGCTCCAGGAACGGGTTGGCCAGGAGCTCCTGCTTGAGATGCTGCTGGAGATCCATCATGGGCATGTACAACATGTCCATGGCCTGGTAGAGCCGGGGATTGACCCGCAGCTCCTGCCGCATGCTGGTTTGCTGGGAAAGACCGGTCCGGAGGCTCACGCGGCGTGCTCCAGCCGCGCCCGGAGGCGGGTCGTCAGGGTGGGGCCGAGATAGCGCTCGGCGACGGCCTCGTCATAGACCAGCTCGCGGACGGTGCCCGCGGCCTGGACCTTACCTTCGAACATGATGTAGGCCCGATCCACAATGTCCAGAGTTTGCTCCACGTTGTGATCCGTAATCAGCACGCCGATTCCGCGGTGGCGGAGGCCGGCGACGATGGTCTGGATGTCATGCACGGCGATCGGATCCACTCCCGCGAACGGCTCGTCCAACAGCATGAACTTGGGCTCGGTCACCAGGGCTCGGGTGATCTCGAGCCGGCGACGCTCGCCCCCGCTCAGCGCGTAGGCCTTCACCTTGCGCAGGTGCCGGATCCCGAGCTCGTCGAGCATTTGCTCGAGGGCGCCCTGGCGCTCGGTCCGACTCAGCTTTCGGGTTTCCAGAATCGCCAGAATGTTCTCTTCCACCGTCATCCGGCGAAAGACCGAGGGCTCCTGGGCCAGATAGCCGATGCCGATGCGGGCGCGGCGGAACATCGGCGCCCTGGTCAGGTCCTTGCCGTCGAGAACCACCCGGCCCGTTTCCGGGCGGATGAGTCCGGTCAGCAGATAGAAAGTGGTCGTCTTCCCCGCCCCGTTAGGACCCAGCAGCCCTACGATCTCTCCTTGCTTGAGCCGCAGCGTTACCTGGTCGACGACCCGGCGCCCCCGATAGCTCTTGGTCAGCTCCCGCCCTTCGAGCACGCTGCCGACAGGTGGAGGGGGCGGCTCCGGCAGCGGCAGCCCCTTGGCTCGCTGGGCCGCCGCGAGCAGAGTCGCCGTCACCCGCCCCGAGTCGGCGGCGGCATCGGACCACCAGGGCGCGGCCGCGCGGATCTCGAGCCAATCCGGAGCGCCGTCCGCGATCCATCCCTCGAGCGCCAGCCGGGGAAGCACCGACGTGGTCACGTGCGCCCGGACCGAATCGCCCAGCCCGTCGGCGGGCTGGTAGAGCCGGAGGTACCCCTCCCGATATCCCAGCAGCAGGCCGGCCAAGCTGGCGCGACCATCGGCATCGGCCGCCTGGATGAGGGCGGCCAGCGCGAGCGGCAGCGACGGATCGGCGGCGTCGAGCCGGGCGAGCCAGGGCGGCTGGGTCATGGCGGCGCCTGCGTAGTGTCCTTGGCCTGGGCCTTTTCCGCCGACGGCTCGAGCTGGATCCCGGACGCCTTGCCCCGCACCTCGACCAGGTCGACCGTCTCGGATCCGTCGGACTTCATGGTAATCACGATCTCGTTGCCGCGGGCGTAGTTGATGTTCGGCCGCTCGCCCGGCTTCTTCTTCTCGTTCGAGTCCAGGTGATAGGACCGCGCCGACCCGCGGGCCACGAGCCGGGTGAGAACGGACTTCTTGGTGCCCGCCGAGTCGTGCGGCTCGAAGGTCGCGATCACCGTGTCGCCGGTGAGCCAATCCCGTTCCTTGGTGGCCGTGTCTACCTGGCCCCCCAGCCACGCCTTGCCGAAGGCCCGAGCTTCCCGGACCTGCTGGTCGGGCGAGTCCAGCACAAGCGAGTCGGCCCGCATCTCGTACTTGGGCGATGTTGCGTGGGGGCGGATGCTGTCGCCCCATGCCTCGGTATGGGCCAGCTTCCGCTGCACCAGGTCGTGGACGATAGTATCGGCAACCAGGGTCCAATCCTTGTTCACCGCTTTGCCGTCGCCCTTGGCGACGACCCGCTGGAGCTCGCGGTCCTTGAGCCGGAAATCGAGCCGGCTGCCGGTGAGATCGAAGCTATCGGCGCCCAACCCATGCAGCTCGGGCCGCTTGCCGAGCAGGGTCCCGTCGTTGGCGGGGCCGGTGTCGAGCCGGAGCGAGTCGCCGCGGGCGGCGAAGTCGCTCCGATCGACCGTGACCTTGCCGCCGCCCCAGATCCGGTCGTCTCCCCTGATCCGCACCCGGTCGGCCACGATGACGTAGGGCTCGCGCGCAGCGGAGTCGCTCGCCGTCGAATCCCTGCGAGTCGAGTCCTTGGCGAAGTACTGGATGCGAGGGCGGCCGACCGCGTACATCTCGGTCGTGTCCCGCACCCCTTTAACAGCCCGATAGTAGTCGAGGGAGGGTCCGACCAGGGTGGAGCCGGTCACGAGATTCCGGGTCTTCACGTCTTTGCGGGCCTCCCACCGTTCGGCCGAGCGAAAATAGGTTCCGTGATCGGTGTCCATGGTGAGCGTCGTATCACGGTAGCGCACGTGCCCGGTGAACTGGACCGTGGTGCCGGCGTATGAGGCGACGCTGTCGCTGAACATGGTGATCTTGGTGCCCCGGCAGCTCAGCCGGACGTTGCCGCCCGCGAAGTAGTTGACCCCACCGGTCGTCTCCACCGCGATGCCCTGGCGATCGACGTTGTCGATCTGCAAGGTGCACCGGTCCGAGCTCTGGGCCGCAAGCGGCCCCGCGGCGACGAGGAGCCCAAGCCCCACCAGTTTCATTGCTGACCGGGAAGCAGCACACCCTTGCCCGCCACCCCGTGCGGCCGGTTGGTCACCACGTTCTTGAATTCCGGATCCGAGCTGAAGCCGGTGCCGTGAATGAACTCTTTGTCGTGCTCGAACTCGAAGGCCCGGTCGGTCGAGATCTCGTTCTTCTTGGGATCGAATTTGAGCGTCTCGGTCTGGAGCCGGCGGCCGTCCGTGCTGATGACGATCACATGCCCATCGGCTTCCATCGATCCGTCCTGCCAGTGATACGTCCCGTGCCTTGCCGTAAGGTGGGACGACTCGGCCCCTTTGCCGTCGTAAAAGGTCGCCCGCAGGCCACGGAGCAGGGCGAGCTGGCTTGCCTCGTAGAAGAACGCGGTGTCTGCCTCCACCCGGCTCTTCCGGATGCCGTCTCCCGTGACGTAGTGCGAGAACCCCTCGAGCACCTGGTCGGCGGTGTCCGCGGCCAGCACGGTTGAAGTCGGGCGGGCACCTCCGCTCTCACACGCCCCGGCGGCCGCGATCAGGACGGCGGCCGCGAAGACCGCTCCTACCCGCGCGGCCCCGCGGCGCCGTCGGCTCATCAGCGTCCGATACCGGCCAGCTCCTTGGTCTCAACCGCGGCCCCGCCCCGCCGGCGCTTGAGCGCGGCCCCGACGAAACCCACGAACAGAGGGTGCGGCCGGGTGGGCCGCGACTTGAGCTCGGGGTGGAACTGGCACCCGATGAACCAGGGATGGTCCGGCAGCTCGATGGTCTCGACCAGACCGCCGTCCGGGGACTGGGCCGACAGGCGCAGCCCGTACTCCGCCAGCACGTCCCGGTAGGCGTTGCTCACTTCCCAGCGGTGGCGGTGCCGCTCGCTGATTTCAAGCGTGCCGTAGGCCTGCGCCACCTTGGAGCCGGGTCGCAGCTTGGCGGTGTAGGCGCCCAGCCGCATCGTGCCGCCCAGGTTCGCGACCTCGCGCTGGGACGGCATGAGCGAGATCACCGGCGACTCGCACTCGGGAGCAAACTCGGTGCTGTTGGAGTCGGGGAGCCGGCAGACGTCCCGGGCGAACTCGATGATGGCGACTTGAAGACCGAGGCAGATGCCGAAGAACGGGAGGTCGTGCTCCCGGGCCCAGCGGATTGCCTCCATCATCCCCTCGACCCCGCGAATGCCGAATCCGCCGGGGATCAGGAGCCCATCGAAGCTTTCCAGCGCCCGACCGGCAGATTCCTGATCGGCGAACTGGTCGCTCGACATCCAGTGGATCTCCACCCCCGCGTCATGCGCGATGCCCCCATGGATCAGGGCCTCCTGGACCGATTTGTAGGCGTCGTGCAGGTCGGTGTACTTCCCCACCACCGCGATGCGCACCCGGTACGAGGGATCGAGGATCCGCTGGGTGATCTCCTTCCAGGGCCGCAGGTCCGGTTCGGTCGTCGTGAGACGAAGCCGCTCGCACACCACGCGGTCGAGGCCCTGGTCGTGGAACCGGACCGGGATCTCGTATATCGAGCTGACATCGGGGCTCTCGACCACGCACTCGAAGTCCACGTTGCAGAAGAGGGCGATCTTGCGCTTGATGTCGGCCGAGATCGGCTGCTCGCTCCGGCAGACCAGGATGTCCGGCTGGATTCCGATCTGCATCAGCTCCCGCACCGAGTGCTGGGTCGGCTTGGTCTTGAGCTCGCCGGCAGCGGCGATGAAGGGCACCAGCGTCAGATGGATGAACAGCGCGTTGTCCCGGCCCACTTCCTGGCGGAATTGACGGATGGCTTCGAGGAACGGAAGGGACTCGATGTCGCCCACTGTCCCACCGATCTCGGTGATCACGATATCGTGTCCCGGGGCGGTGCGCCGGATCGCGTTCTTGATCTCGTCGGTGATGTGGGGGATGACCTGGACCGTGGAACCGAGGTACTCGCCGCGCCGCTCCTTGTTGATCACGGCCTGGTAGATGCGGCCGGTGGTGACATTGTTCTGCTGGGAGAGGGAGCGATCGATGAAGCGCTCGTAGTGTCCGAGGTCGAGGTCGGTCTCCGCACCGTCGTCGGTGACGAAGACCTCACCGTGCTGGAACGGCGACATGGTCCCCGGGTCGACGTTGATGTAGGGATCGAACTTCTGCATCGTGACGTTCAAGCCACGCTCCACGAGCAGGCGGCCCAACGAAGCGGCGGCGATCCCTTTCCCGAGAGAAGAGACAACGCCGCCGGTGACAAAGATGTACTTGGTCGCGTTGGTGCCGCTGGGCATGAGAGCTCCCTCTTACGAGAAGGGCCTAGGGGCGTGGACCCGCCCGGGATCGGGGGGACACCCAAGGCTTAAGGGGGAAACGGGTCCAGCCGAGAAGGCGCTTCGCGCGCGCATCATCGAAGGTAATAGGCCGGGCCGTCCGAGTCAAAATGTGTGCCGGAAGGGCGGTCGGCCTGCGGGGGGCTGCTACTGGATTGAAGTGGAACGACTTACATGGCGGCAGCCGGCTGCGGCACGGCCACCGCCCGGGCCAGCTCCAGGAAGTTCTTCAGGATGGTTTTCCCCTGCTCCGTGGCGATCGACTCCGGGTGAAACTGGACGCCGAACACCGGGTGGCGCCGGTGCCGCAGCGCCATGATTTCCTCGCCCGGCGCGCGATCGGCGGACCAGCCGGTCACCTCGAGCTCGGCCGGGAGTCCACGGGGCGACACGACCAGCGAGTGGTAGCGCATGGCCCGGAGCGGCGAGGGCAAGCCGGCGAAGAGACCCCGGCCATCGTGCACCACGTCGGTGGTCTTACCGTGCATGATGCGGTCGGCCCGCACCACGGCGCCACCGAAGGCCTCGCCGATGGCCTGGTGTCCCAGGCACACGCCGAGTACCGGAACCCGGCCCGCCGCCGCCCGGATGAGCGCCACCGAGATGCCGGCCTCTCGCGGCGTGCACGGGCCGGGGGAGACGATGATCGCCGACGGCGCCAGTGCGAGCGCGGTCTCCGGCGTGAGCGTGTCGTTGCGATACACCTCCGGCTCCGCGCCCAGCTCCCCGGCGTATTGGACCAGGTTGTAAGTGAAGCTGTCGTAGTTGTCGATGACGAGGAGCACGGCGGGTCAGCGGCGCCGGTGAGCGGCCCGCAGCGAGTCGCGGAGGTGCCGGGCACGAGCCCGCGCCGAATCGGCCTGTTGCCGCGCAGCGTCGGCGATGGAGTCACCCCGGATCTCGCCCAGCCGGGCCATGGAGTCGCCGAGGCGCCCGGCCGCTTCGCTGATCGAGTCGCCCATCCGCTCAGCCGCGGCCGCAATGGAATCGCCGATCGCCCCGGGGTCTCCATGGGCCCGCCCGTGGCTCCATTCGCGTCGAAGGTCGCGCGCCACGTCGGCCGGGACGTATAGCGCGAGACTGAAGTCGCCCGGCTCGAACCCCACTTCGCCGAAGCGCTCCGCCCCGTGCGCGGCCACCGAGTCACCCTTGACGCAGGTAAACTCGGCGTCGGTGAACTCGGCCCCCGCGCCACGCTGGTTGGGCCTGACCCGGGCGAGCAGATCGCAGCCGCTGAGCCGGGCCGACGCTGCCGAGTCGGTCAGCTTCACGCCCAACCGGACGGAGGCTACCTGCTTGGGTGACTTGCGAATCAGCACCAGGCGGTCGAACGTCCCCAACCGGTCGCCGTCCAGTTGAAAGGGGACGAAGGCCAGCGGAATGGAAATCGGCTCGCTGGACTCCGCGACCGCCTTCACTCTCGACCTGACCGTGAGAAAGGCAGCGCGGAGCCCCATTCCCACGGCGAATACGGCCAGCGCGCCGAGCACGATTTTGAGCCAGTAAGTCCGCATCGAGGTCCGCGTGATCCAGGTCGAGTCTCTCTCAAAGCTGTACGGAGACCTCCAGGCAGTCCAGAGCCTGTCCTTCGAGGTTCGCAGCGGCGAAGTCGTGGGCTTAGTCGGGCCGAACGGGGCCGGCAAGACCACCACGCTCCGCAGCATCGCCGGAATCGTGCGCCCGACCGAAGGCACCATCCGGGTGGCCGGTCACGATCTGGCCCGGGATCCGGTGTCGGCCAAGCGAGAGCTCGCGTTCATTCCGGATGAGCCGCAGCTGTTCGAGTATCTCACAGTGGAGGAGCACCTCCGCTTCGTGGGGCGGCTCTACGGAGTGGCGCAGGCGCCGGACCGCATCCCGGCGTTGCTGGAGGAGCTCGAGCTCACCGAGAAGGGAGCCGTGCTGCCGGGCGAGCTCTCGCGCGGGATGCGGCAGAAGCTGGCGATCGCCTGCGGCCTCCTGCACGAGCCTCGAGCGCTGCTGCTGGATGAGCCGCTCACCGGCCTCGACCCGGTCGGCATCCGGAAGATGCGGACGACCATCGTGCGCCGAGCCCAGGAAGGGTCGGCGGTGCTGTTGAGCTCCCACCTGCTGCACTTGGTGGAGGAGGTCTGCACCCGGGTACTTGTGCTGGTGGCCGGCCGGATGGCCGCCTTCGGCACCATGGCCGAAATCGTGGCCGGGCGCCCCGACCTCGCCGGCCGGCCGCTGGAAGAAGTGTTTCTGCGCCTGATCGGCCGGGACGGAGTGCAGGCGTGACCGGCGCGCTGGCCTATCTCACTCGTCGAACGGTGGTGAACCGTCTCAGGCGGCAGGTGGCACGGGTGCGCAGCCCGCGCTACGCGCTCGCCCTGCTCCTCGGTTCCGGGTGGGTCGCTGCCGTGGTCTGGGAGCGAGCCCGGACTGCCTCGGGCCCGCCTCCCAGTGCGACGTGGCTCGAATTCGGGGGTGCGTTGGGCGTGCTCCTGCTGGTGGCCTGGGCCTGGCTGGGCTCACCCGACGCACGGGTGCTCGCGTTCTCCCCGGCGGAAGTCACCTTTCTCTTCCCGGCGCCGATCACCCGCCGGGGGCTGATCCACTACAAGCTCCTACGCACTCAACTCATCGTCCTGGTCAACGTGGGGATATGGACCGCCCTGGTGGGCCTGCAGCACCCGGGCATCTCACCCTGGCTTCGGGCGGCGAGCTTCTGGGTGCTCATCACGACGCTCACCCTCCATCGGCTGGGCGCGGCGCTGGTCCGGACCAGTCTGGCGGAGCACGGGCGGTTCGGGTTGCGTCACCGGGTCGTGTCAGTCGCGCTGGTAACGGCCGCGCTCGGAGCGGTGGGCTCCGGGCTCTGGGCGGCGTGGCCCGAGCTGGTTGCCGCAGCCCGCGCGGGCGGCCCGGCGTTGCGCGGCGCACTCGTGCGCATGGCGGCGCAGCCAGGCATCGCCGCCGTACTGTGGCCCCTGCGGGTTCTGGCGCGTCCGCTCGCCGCCGGTAGCATGGCGGAATGGCGCGCAGCCATCCTGCCCCCGATCGGCCTTCTCGCGCTCCACTATCTCTGGGTCTTGCGGTCCGACAGCGCGTTCGAAGAGGCCGCCGCGGAGGCATCGCTGGCCCGGGCCCGGCGCCAGGCCGCCCGGAGTGCACCCGGCGCTGTAGTCCCGCGCGGGGGGCGGGCGCTCTCACCACCACTGTTCCCCCTGGCACCGACGGGCTGGCCGGCAATCGCACTCCTGTGGAAGAACCTCGCCGCAGTGGTGCGCCGGCGGCGGGCCCGCAACATCGCGGTCGGGTTAGTGATCGGAGGCGGCATCGTCGCGATTGTGTCCTCCCATCCCGGGAGCACGCTCTCCGAGGTCACCGGCGCGCTCGCGCTCACCTGGCTCGGGTTCGTGGTGCTGCTGGGACCGCATTGGGTGCGCAACGACCTCCGGGGCGACCTGATCTACGCCGATCTCCTGCGGAGCTACCCGGTGCGCGGGTGGGCGGTCGTCGCGATGGAAGCCACCGCGTCGGCGATCACGCTCACGCTGATCGAGCTGGGCCTGGCGACCCTGGCCTATCTCGCGTTCCTCAACGATGCAGCGCTGGAGATCTCCCGGCTCGATCGCACCCTGCTGCTGGGCGCGGCACTGGTGCTGCTGCCGCCGCTCAACTTCACGATGATGCTCCTGCAGAACGGCGCGGCCGTGCTGTTCCCCGGCTGGGTTCGAATGGGCGCCCCGCCCGCCGGGATCGAGGCCCTGGGACAACAGCTGCTCAGCACCACGGCTTCGTGGCTGCTCCTCGGCGCCACGCTCGCGGCGCCGGCGGGGGACGCCACGGTCAGCTTCTTCGGACTCGACGGCGCAGGCGAAACGTGGGCCGGGATCTGCGCGGCGACCGCGGGCCTGCTGATGCTCGCGGCCGAAACGTTCGCGCTGGTACGCTGGCTGGGCGGGGCGTTCGAGCGGTTGGAGCCGGGGGCAGCGCGAGGCTGATCAAGCCCGCATCCGCGGTGACATGAGGTCCGGGCCTCTTGCAAGACGGGCGGGCCGACCAAATGACAGACGGGGCCGCTCAACCTCGTGCGCGAGCCCAGCTTGTACCGCGGACCGTCAGTGGCCCTGAGATTGCCTCAGCCTCGACCCAACCATCGTGGGAGAGGCGATCGATGCAGGACGCGCCAATGCACTCAGATACGATCTCAGGAGTCGGCCGGTGCGCGACCCTCGGGCTCCTCGTCATGATGGCGGTGGGTTGCGGGCAGAAGCCGGTGCCGGTGAGGCAGCCCGAAACCCGCCCCGTGCCCCGCCTCCTGGTCTTTGCTCCGGCCCCACCACAGCGGGGCGCGCCAGCGCCGCCACCAGCAGAGATGCCCGCAGTGCCGACCGCCGCATACTCCTCACTCCGGTCGGCGTGTGACGCGGTCCAGCAGCTCATGGCGGGGCGTCTTGCGGTGCCGATCGCCCGGGCCGACTCCGTGACGTTCGAGAACGAGTTCATAGGAGCCCGGCGAAGCGGCTGCGAGCTCAAGGCGGCGGGGACGTTCGCCAAACCGACCGTAGACACCGCGGGCAGTCGCAGCACCGACGGCGACCTCACTGAC
>Ga0075425_100008021_pt1 | contig 11179 bp, 7 predicted proteins | sample SoiMethybrSBSTD4_FD_75300 | JGI IMG/M metagenome (GOLD analysis project Ga0075425, IMG submission 75300) | Bulk soil microbial communities from a Populus tree surrounding site in Tennessee, USA - Soil MetaG P. TD hybrid SBSTD4 | ecosystem: Environmental > Terrestrial > Soil > Tree plantation...
GCCGGGACTCCCCAGGCGAGAGCGGTGGGTGACGGCGTGGTACGCGCCGACCAGCGCGGCTCCGCAGCGGCGATGGGAGAACTTGTCCGCGGCCACGCGGCGCGCACGCTCAGCCATGCTCCGTGCCCATTCCCGATTCCGCACCAGCTCCAGGCAGGCGGCGGCGAGCCCAATCGCGTCCTGCCCCTCCACGAGCAGACCGGTCGTCCCCTGGGTGAGGATCTCCGGGATGCCTCCGACGGCGGTGGCGACGACGGGCGTGCCGAGGGCCATCGCCTCCAGCAGGGCCATGGGAGCCCCCTCGTGCAGGGACGAGAGCACGAACACGTCCATGGCGCCGACCAGGTCGTACACGTCCCTCCGCGCACCGGTGAAGACGCAGGCCTCGTCCACGCCCAGCTCCCGCGCCGTCCTCTCCAGCTCCGTCCGCAGCGGCCCCTCCCCCACGATCACGAACCGCGCCCGGGGCGCCGCGTCGAGGATGCGGCGCGCCGCGCGCAAGAAGAGGGCATGCCCCTTGACGGGCGTGAGCCGGCCCACGATGCCGATCACGCCCGCGGTGGGGTCGATGCCGAGAGCACGTCGGACGTCCTCCCGCGAGCGGCTGGATCGAATGCGCTCGACGTCGACGCCGTTGGGGATGTGGACCACCGTCCCCGGCCCGTAGCCGCCGTCGTCCAGGCTGCCGGCCAGGCGCCGCGATACGGCGACGACGCGGTCGGCGAGGCAGCGCAGGGTCCAGGTGTCGAGCGCTTCGTACACCCCGAACTTGATCCGGTCCCATCCCCGCATCGGCTCGCGGTGCCCGTGCACGGTGCGGACGAGGCCGCGCACGCCGGCGAGGCGCGCGGCCAGCGCCCCCAGCACGGTGTCCTTGCCGCGATGCGTGTGGACGACGTCGACGGGCCGGGCGCGGAAATACCGCGTGAGCGCGGTCAGGATCTCGAGCGCATTGTTCGTCCGCTCGTCGATCACGGTGACGGGTACCCCCAGCCCTCGGAGCTCCGCCGCCAGCGGCCCGTCGTTGAGCAGCACCGCCGTGAGATCCACCTCCGGGGCGTCGAGCAGGTACGACGCCACCGTCGCCACCTGGACTTCCGCCCCGGCCCAGAGATCGGCCGACATGACGTGGCAGACCCGCAGGCGTTGGGGCTCACGGGTGCGCACGGGCGCGCGCACCGGCCGCTCGAGGGCGTGCACGGACATCAGGCCGCCGTGCCGTCGGTGCCCATGGAGCAGATCACGGCGTGCGAGAACTCCGAAAGCCCGCTGTAGCCCTTGATGCGGTCCCGCATTTGGGGCGAGCGGCGATCGGCGTCGCGCGCGACCGCGTACTCGTCGACGTGCTCGCCGAGGATCGTGAACCCGGCCGCGGCCAGCATCTGGCGGAGGGTCCGGCTCGTGAACGTGTAGGGATGGCCCTTGTCGATGCGCAGCGCGGCCAGGAGGTCGTGCAGGCGGGCGCCCCACGGGGTGTGGACGTTGACGGACAGGTACATCCTCCCTTCGGGCCTGAGGACGCGCTTGATCTCGTCGAGGATCTTGCGCGGGGCGTAGGTGTGGTCGATCACGTTGTCGATGATCACGAGCGAGCAGGACGCGTCGTCGACGGGAAGCTGCTCGCCGGCGCCGTCGAGGTACGTGACGCCAGGCCGGCGCAGTCCGACCAGGCTCGGCCGCGTGCGGTAGAAGTGCTCGAGAGGATCGACCGCATACCGCGACTCACCTTCCAGGAAATTCACGATGCCGATGGGCCCGCTCCCGATCTCGAGGATGCTGCCCGTGCGTGGCGCCGCGTCCTCGACGGCAGCCAGGCGCTGCCGCAGCTGCCCGGCTCTCCATTCGTACCAATCGAGCCGCTCGTGCGTGCCCGCTTCCATGTCTTCGCCCAGGCGCTGCCAGAAGGCCTGCTCGTAGGCCTGCGCCTGCGCCCACCGGTTCCACGGGATCTCGGACCTTTCTGCGCTCATGGCTCGCTCCATTTCTCTCAGTTCGGGATGGACGTCCGCGCGAATCGCAGGCCCTGGCCGCGGACCCGGGCCAGCCGGCGCCGGGCGCCGCTCCCGGCCGAGGCCAAGAGGCTCCTCGCGTACTGGTTCAGCTCGTGCAGGAACGGGCGCGGGTCGTCGGCGCTCGCGACCTGATCGCCGATGCCCGGCCTGGTGGAAGACGCGAAGTCGATCAGGGTGCGCCCGCGCGACGGCGCGTCGGGGGGCAGGGCCAGCTCGCCGGGCGCGTGCCACAGGCGTGCGAGGAGATGGTCCAGGTCGCCGAGGAGCCAACGGTTCCTCACTCCGGCGCGATAGGAGGCGGGGACGTCGGGCCGCTGGCCCAGCGCGAGCTGGCCGTTCAAGTACGGAAAGTCCACGCCCGCGTCCACGGCGAGCTGCAGCGATCCCCAGAAGCGGCCGTTGACCTCGATGAGGTGACGCACGCCGGCCGCGTCGAGCTTGTACTCGAGCATGGCCACGCCGTGCCAGCCCAGTGGCCCCAGCAGTCGGGTCGCGTCGTGGCGCAGCTCGGCCGGGACGGGGATGCTCTCGCACAGGACGCTCACTCCGCCCGAGGGAGGCTTCTCGCGCAGCCGCCGGTGCGCGAAGGCGGTGAGCAGGCGGCCCCGGTCGAACAGGCCGAACAGACCCACGCCCGGACCGACGATGCGCTCCTGGATCAGCGACCGGTACGACGCGAGGTAGTCGGTCTGCTCGTACAGGCGATGGAGGTCCGCTTCGGAAGCGGCGTAGTGCACGCGCGTGGCGGCCCAGCCGCGGCCGGAGCGGATGCGCGAGCGGGCCGGCTTCACGACGGCCGGGTATTGGATGCGTCCGGCGATTCCCGCCAGGCCGGCCACCCCGTCCACGACGTGCGTCGCCGGGATTGGAATCCCGATGCGCGCCGCCGCCTCCAGCGCGCTCGCCTTGTCCGTCACCGTCTCGAAGGCCTCGAACGGCGGCACCGCGAGAGCGGTGTGTGTCCCCAGCCGCCCCTGGTCGAGCGAGACGGCGGCGGTGGTGACGTCGGTGACGGGCACGACGAGATCCAGGCCCTCGCCGGCCACGAAATCGGCGAGGAAGCTGCGGAAGCCCTCCCGGTCGCGATAGGGCGAGGGATAGAGCACGCGCCGCCGGCAATGGCGGGACGACCCGGCCAGGGACACCGGCTCCTCTTCTCCGACGAAGACGGAGATGCCCCGGCGGCCGAGCGAACGAGTGACCGCGAGAGCGGCACGCTGGTTGCCGTCGGTGACGAGGGCCTTCATGCGCGGAGCGCGACCTCTTCCGCCGCGAAGCAGGCGTCGCCGCGGCTCGCCTCGAGCACCGCGCTCGCAAGGCGGCTGTCGTAGCGCCGCGGGCGGAGAACGGACCAGGCGGCCAGCCTCTCCGGCCGGCGGCCGCGCGCGAGCGAGAACGCGGTGCGGGCCACGGTCAGTCCGGCGGCCAGGACGCTGATGGGGACCCACAACATCCGGCCGTCGTGACCGGAGGCGCGCAGCCGCGCCAGCACCGCGCCGCGCGTCGCCAAGGCGGGATCGAACAGGTTCAAGACGGGCGGCGCCTCGTCGAAGTGGGCCGCACACCAGGCGATCGCCTCCGCGCACCGGTCGAGGCCGCAGACCGGGATGGGAAGACCGGGCCGTCCCAAGGCGAGGTGCCAGCGGCCGAGCAGGCGCCGGCCCATGAGCCCGGGCAGGACGGGGTCGCGCCAATCGATCAGCGCACCCGGGCGCACGATGCGCGTCGCGATGCCCAGGGCGGGCGCTTCCCTCGTCACCAGCTCCTCCTGCCGGCACTTGCCCCACGTGTACGCGCCCAGCGGCCGGGCGTCGCGGGGGTGCGGCGTCCCCTCGTCCTGGCGGTCCCAGGCCGTGCGCGGCGGCTCGAGCACGGACAGGCTGCTCACGAGCACGAGGCGCGAGACGCCGGCGGCGTGCATCGCGCGGAGCAGGTTCCGTGTGGCGTCGATGGTGTTGCGCTGATGCTCGGCGTACCCGCCCGCGGTCTCCGCGGCGGCGTGTACCACGACGTCCGCGCCGACCAGCGCCTCCGCCTCCAGGCCGCTGGCCAGATCGGCGCTCACCCACTGCTCGACCGGGACATCGTCGCGAGCGCTGCCGCGGCCGATGCCCCTCACCCGCGGCAGCACGCGGCAGATCTCGCTGCCCAGGAAGCCTCGGGCGCCCGTGACGGCGACGAGCGGCAGGTCGCGGCGGGGTGCCGGGGCGACGCGCGCGGTGCGCGTGCGACCGGCGGCGGCCTCGATTCCCGACACCAGCGATTCGAAGATCCCGGTGACGGTGAGGAGGTGCGCCGGGGAGACCGGGGACGGCCCTCCCGTGGCCGCCGCCCGGTAGAACGCCTCGATCAGCTCGAACAGCCCAGGGTAGCCCGACCCCGCGCGGATCCGCCTCACCAGGCCGAGCGCGCTGCGGGTCTGGAGCTGGCTCCCCTCGATGACCGGGTTCAGGATCTTCTCCAGCGGCTCCGTCCCGGGGTTCGCGGCGCCCACCACCATCGAGCGCACGAAGTCGCAGGTGAGCGCGCCGTGGGTGCCGGTGAGCGTGAGCGAGGAGGCGACGGGCCGGGCGCGGAGGGAGACGGAGAGCCGGCCCACGAGGTCACCCGCGCGCAGCAGGGCCTGGACGTCGGTCGGAGTGGCCTGCACGCCGGCGATCTCGATCGGCTCGTCCGGGGCGAACCGCTCGAGTACGGACACGAGCGAGTAGAGCGGATGGGGCAGGATGTCCACGAGGGTCTTGGCGAGCGCGGACGCCCCCGCCCGGCTCGCGGCGGCGCCGGCCGGGCGGAACGCGAAGTCGCTGTCGACCCTCACCAGGTGACCGAGGCCCGGCGACCCCGCCATCAAGTGCTCGAAGGCAGGGTCGCGGAGCAGCTGATGTCCGGCGCAGACCAGCCGCCGCCCTTCGGCCGCTGCGTCCAGGATCGCGCGTCCGTCGCGGACGCTGAGCGCGAAAGGCTTCTCGACGTAGACGTGGGCGCCGCCTTGCAGCGCGGCCATGGCCGCCTCGAAGTGCGCGGGCGGCGGAGTGCAGACGTGAACGAGATCGGGCCGCGCCTCGTGGAGCAGGGCGTCGGGGGACGGGAACGCCGGGCATCCGGCCCGTCCGGCCAGCGCTTCCGCGGGGACGGCGGCGCGGTCGTACACCCCGACGACTCTCGCCGCTCCCGCGAGCCGCTCGACGGCGGCCAGGTGATGGCGGGCCATCTGTCCGGCCCCGAAGAAGGCGATGCGCAGGCTCATTGGGTCAGGTACTTTCGAATGCGCGGGCCCAGGCTGCAGGTGACGGCCAGGGGCAGGCGCCGCCAGGCCTCCGCGAGGAACACGGAGCGGGGACGGGTGGAGGCGGCGGGACGAGGGCGGCCGGACGTCGGGATCGTGTACCAGAAGAGCGGCTCCTCCATGGCGCCCCACTGCCTCTTGAAACGATAGGTGCCGGAGCCGCGGGTCGAGCGGCCGAAATCGAAGCGGCGGAAGCCGTCCGCACAGGCGGCGCGGAGGGTCTGCCAGTAGAGCAGCATGTTCGGGCAGAGCCGGCGGTACGCGCTCGCGCACGAGGCCCAGGGAACGGTGAGGCCGTCCTTGAAGGCGAGAGCCACGAGACCGCCGACGGCGGTGTCGCCCTGCCGCACGACCACCGTGCGCGCGCGGGTGCCGAACGCATCGAAGATGGCGGTGAAGAGGCGGCGCGCGTGCACCGGCGACCCCAGCTCCCGCATGCGTTCGGCGAAGACCCCGTAGAAGGCGTCGAGCTGCTCGGCACCCCCCAGGGTCACGGACAACCCTGCCTTGTCCGCCTTCCGGATCTGGTTGCGGACGCTGCCGTCCAGCTGCGCCCACAGCCGGCCGGCGTCCGCGGGGAGAGGCAGGGTGAGGTTCACCTTGTGCTCCATTGGCTCGCCGGCAACGGCCAGCCTCTGTGCACACCGCAGCTCGACCGCGGCCGCTCCCCGCCGCCGTGATTCGTCGAGCAGACGGGTCACGAGCGCGTCCGCCAGCTCCCCCGTCGCCCCGCAGGGCCCGCCTCCGTCGAGGAACGGCATCGAGCTCACGACGGTGCCTCCCATCGGCCTTCTCACGACGAACGCGGGAAGGACGGCGCGGCGCCCGCGCCCGTCCTCTGCGCTCAGATAGAGCGGATCGTGTCCATACGTCTCGCGGATGACGGTGAGCCACTCCGGCGCGTGGGCGAGACCCGAGCCCCTGAGGCTCTCCACCGCTTCCGCCCACGGAGCGCCGCTCTCTCGGTCCGCGCCGGACACGGAGAGGGACGCGCGCGTCAGGATGGCGGTGGTCACAGCGCGCGTGACCCCGCCGCGACGAGGCCCTCCGCCGCCGGCGGTTGGACCGGCTCCCCCTGGAAGGAGCGCAGCACCTCGGAGGCCGGAGCGAACGGGAACCGGGCGAAGAGCGCGGAGAGCTTGGCCGGCTCCCTCTCCACGCCCACGTAGTGACGGAAGCGGTGGTGCCAGGCCATCGAAGGGCGCGGCTGGTCCGCGTCGAGCTCCCAGGGGTGCACGTAGAACATCACCGGGCGCCCTTCCGCGGTGTTGACGTGGGCGATGCCGAAGGTGCTGACGGAGACGGGAAGGAGGCGGAAGAAGCCGCCCCCTCCGATCGGGAGGTTGACGCCCGCCATCCGCACCGTTCCGATCGGAAACTCCATGAGCGCCGTGGCGCCGTCGCGATGGATCTCGTACGGAAACCGCGGTGCGCCCGGCTGCCCGTACCGATCGTGCAGGATCGGATACAGGCTGGAGTCGTATCGGAAGCCCTCTTCGAGCAGGATCGGATAGGCCCAGGCCTGGGCGAGGCCGATGGAGAAGTTCGGGGCCCGGTATCCGACGACGGCCTGCCCGAGAGCGTCTTCGATCCGCGCCTTCGCCCGCCGCGTATCGGCGCGGAACTCGGCGGGGGTCTGGACGTTCACGCTCTCGTGCCGGTCGCTGTGGCAGCCGATCTCGTGTCCCCGCGCCGCGATCCTCCGCACCATCCCCGGGTGCAGCGCCGCCACCTCCCCCACCACGAAGAACGTGCCCCGCGCGCGGTGGTCGGCGAGAAGGCCGAGGAGACGATCCACGCTGGCCTCGACGCGACTCTCGTAGTCGCGTGGGGCCTGCCCTTCGGTGGCGCGGCGGAAGATGGCGGCGTGGTAGTACTCCTCGACGTCCACGGTGAGTGCGTTGGTGATCACGTGCGGGCTCCTCGGGGTGCCAGGAAGAGGCGGGTCGGATCAGCGCGCGCCCGCGGGGGGCAACGCGGCCAGACGGTCGGACGGATTCCACATCGCGATGCGCTCGCCCCGGCCGAAACGGATCCAGGCCAGGAGCACCGCGAAGTTCGCGCGCAGGAGGTACGCGGGAAGGCGCAGGCCCGGAGCCTTCGTCCACAGCCCGGCCAGGGCCACGGCGTAGAACGCGCACTGCAGGATCATGGTCAGGGCGTAGAAGGATGACCGCGGGAGAAGGACGGCGTTGGCCAGGGCGGCGAGGACCATCGCCACCGGGACCAGCCAGCGGCAGAGCTTGTGGCTGGCCAGCTGCCAGGCGAACAGCCCGTAGCGAAGCGGGTTGAGCATGCGCGCGTTGCTCGCCAGGACGTGGAGGCCCCTCACCACCGTCCGGACCTTCCGATCGAGCTCCCGCCGGTCGTCGGCGATGTTCCGGTAGTAGCCGGCGGTGCGCGGATCGAGGACGCCGCGCAGGCCGAGATCGACGGCGCGCAGGAGCGTGCTGAAGTCGCTTTGCCGGTCCGAAGCCCAGCGCGCGCAGACCGCGCGCCGCGCCGCGAAGAACGAGCCGCTCAGGCCGACGAGGCTGTTCACCCGCGTCTCCAGGGCGCGAAGGGACATCTCGTAGCGCACGTAGGCACCCTCGCCGCTGACCCGTCCGTCGTCGTCGACGAACCGGTCGATGCTGCTGACGCAGCCCACGGTGGGGTCCGCGAAGTTCGCGACCATCGTCGCCACCCCGTCGCGGTCGAGGGCGGTCGCGACGTCGGAGAAGATCAGGATCTCGCCGGAGGCGGACTGAAGCGCGAGCTCCTGTGCCGCCTCCTTGCCTCGCCGCTCCGTCGCCCGCACCAGGCGGACGCGGGGCGAGTGGGCCGCGACGATCGCGTCCGTGCCGTCCGTGGAGCAATCGGAGGCGACGAGGATCTCGAGGGCGTCCGCCGGGTAGTCCTGCTCCAGGGTGTTCTGGATCTTGTCCTCGATGCGGGCGGCTTCGTTGTGGGCGGTGATGATGAACGACACCCGGGCCGTCCGCCGCTCGTCCCTGATCACGGGGCGGTCCCGGAAGGCGGCGAGCGCCCTCAGCGCGCACGGATAGCCCACGTACGCGTAGAAGACCAGGGCCACGGACCCCCAGAAGGCGATCTCCGCCGTGAGGCTCATGACGCCGCCTGGCCCAGGGACGGCGCGGGCACGGCCGTGACCCTGGCCGCCACGCACTCGGCGATCGCGATCTTGTCCTTTTCGGACAGCCACTGGTGTGTCGGAATCGTCAAGAGCCGCTCGGCCACGCGCTGCGCGCACGGAAAGCGCTGGCCGTGAACGGAGGGACGGACCTCGGGGATCTCGCTGATGGCCGTCGGGTAGGCGACGCTCACCCCCAGCCCGCGCTGCTGGGCCATGGCATGGATGCGGTCCCGTTCCCGGCGATTGGCGACGTAGACGGGCAAGCGCAGGTAGGGATGCGAGCCCTCGTGACCCAGGGGCAGTGAGAGTCTCCGCATGAAGAAGGCGGCCGCGTCCGACCGGGCCCGGTTCGACCGGGCCAGGTGCCTGCGCCAGCCCCGGAGGACGCCCGCCTGCATCCCCGATAGCCGGCGCAGCCGGATTTGCCGGGGATAGACGGTCTGACCGAGGCGCAGGAAGGGAAGGGCCGCCGGGAACCAGTACAGGCCCGGCCGGATGAAGACCGCCATCACCGCCAGCCGCACGAACTCCTTCAGCAGCTCGATGGCGCCCGGCTTCTTGAGCTGACGGCACTGCCGGGCCAGCGCGCTGGCCATGGCGTCGGAGTTCGTGACGATGATGCCGCCCGAGCCGCAGGTGATGTTCTTGCCGCGTCCCAGGCTGAAGATGCCGACGTCGCCGCGCGTTCCCACCGCGCGGCCCTTGTCTCGCGTCCCCATGGCTTGCGCCGCGTCCTCCACGACGAAGATGCCGCGCGGCGCGCAGAGGGCCTGGATGCGCTCGAGGTCGGACGGAATCCCGAACAGGTTGTGGGCGAGCACGCACAGCGTGTCCGCGTCGAGGCGCGCCTCCAGCAGCGCGTAGTCGTAGTCGAACGTCCTCGGATCGATGTCGCAGAGCACCGGCCGCAGCCCCGCCTGGGACACCGCCGCGGGCACGGAGAAGCAGGTGTAGGCCGGGATCACGACTCCCGTCCGCCGCGACGCCGATTTCACCGCCTTCAGGGCCAGGGTCAGGGCCGCGGTTCCCGAAGAAACGAGGGACACGTGGCGGACACCGAAGTGCCGCCCGATCTCCTGCTGGAGAGCGGCCAGGGTTCGCACGGGACAGAGGGCCCCGGCGACGGCGTGCCAGAGATCCGCGAGGCACAGGGGCGCCGCCGCCGGGGGCAGGGTACGGCCGATCCTCATGGACGTCGCTCGCAAGCGGTCGCGCGCTCAGTAGACATCGAAGGCATCGACGGTGACCCAGGTGTTCTGGGCGGACGCGTTCTTGAGGCCGGTGTTCTCGATGGTCAGGGTGTGGCTCGTACCCGGCAGGCCGGTGGCGGCGTACATGACGGCCTGGAATTCCTCCTCGACGGGGGCGAAGGTGTCGACCTGGGCGACCTCCACTCCGTCGAGCAGCACGCGCGCGATGCCGCCGTAGAACGTCCGGTATCCGATCCAGCGCACCGCCGACCCCGTGAAGGTGAAGGTCGTGCTGGCGCCGGCGGTGGTCGAGTAGTTGACGCTCTCCCCCGTGAAGTAGCGGAACCCCCCCAGCTGGTTCCAGGTGCCGCTGTAGCTGGCGGCGGCGGCGCCCTCCTGGAAGCGGGCCACCACCGGCGCGGATGGCGAGAGCATCACGTCGAAGGCGTCCACGACGACCAGCGCATCGATCGAAGAGGCGTTCCGGGTCCCGGTGGCTTCGACGGTGAGAGTGTGGGCGCCGTCGCTCAGTCCGGTTGCGGTGTAGACGACGGCCTGGGCCTCCTCGGTCGCCGCATAGGTGTCGACCGTCGCGGCCAGGACGCCATCCACGAGCACCCGGGCGATCCCGTACGTCGGTCCACGCAGGCCGATCCAGCTCACGCCGGTGCCCTTGAAGCTGAAGGTGGCCTGTTCCCCGGCCGTCCGCGTCAGCGCGGCCGTGCCCCCGGCGGTGTTGGGCGCGCTTCCGCTCCAATCCCTCGAACCGTTGCCTCGCAACCAGCCGCTGGTCCAGGCGATCGACGGATCCTGGTCCTCCACGCGGCCCCTCACGTCGAGGGCATCGATCACCACGTTCGTCCCGGTGGACGCGGCCCTCTTGTCGCCGGTGGGGCCGATGGTCAAGGTATGGGTTCCCGCGGCCAGGCCCGTGATGACGAAGGTGACTTCCTCGCTCTCGTTCGGGTCGTAGGCGTCGACGCGGGCATGGAAGGCTCCGTCCAGGTAGACCTGGGCGATCCCCATCTGGGGTCCGCGCAATCCGACCCACCGCACCTCCGTGCCGACGAAAGTGAAGGTGGCCTGCGCTCCCGCCGTGGCGGAGACGATGGCGGCGCCGCCGCTCCAGGCCCGCGTGGTGGCCTCCGCCGGCGACCAGCCCGCGCTCAGGGACAGGCCGGACTCTTCTGTCCGTGCCCCGATGGCCGGATGCGGCATGGCGGGCGCGACATCGAAGGCATCGACCACGACCGCGTAGTCGGCCGAGGCCGCGTTCTTGCGACCCGTGGATTCGACGGTCAAGGTGTGCGGCCCGCTGCTGAGGCCGGTGCGGCTGAAGATCACGGACTGCGGCTGATCCGTCGTCGCATACAGGTCGAGCTCGGTGATGAACACGTCGTCCACGTAGACACGAGCGATCCCCGCCCATGGGGCCAGGAAGCCGATCCAGCGCACGGTCGTGCCCTGGAAGTGGAACGTTGCCCTTGCCCCCTGCGAGCGGTTGAAGGACGCGAGCCGGCCGCTCCAATCCCGGCTCCGGCTCCCATGGAACCAG
>Ga0075425_100008022_pt1 | contig 11179 bp, 9 predicted proteins | sample SoiMethybrSBSTD4_FD_75300 | JGI IMG/M metagenome (GOLD analysis project Ga0075425, IMG submission 75300) | Bulk soil microbial communities from a Populus tree surrounding site in Tennessee, USA - Soil MetaG P. TD hybrid SBSTD4 | ecosystem: Environmental > Terrestrial > Soil > Tree plantation...
TATTATTATTATTATTATCTGGGTCTAATTCTGGTTGCTCTCCTCCTTGACTTGCTACTCTGGCGTTCTTGACGGTTGTTGCCGCTGCTGCTATGCTTGTAGCTGTACTAATACTGACAACATCTCTTTGTATTATCCTCTGGTTATAACCCCCTATCGCAATCATTATTGCCGCAAATGATAATTTTATAATGAGCCATTTTCCGTATAACGAAGCAAGTGTTAAATCAAGATTATTTTCGATAAAGTATAGCAGAAACGGGCCCGTAACTACGATCACTCCCAAAATAGTTACAGGAATGGTAGAAAATCGTGGAATGATTATTGACAATGTTGATGCTTTGACACTTTCTTCTAACGTTTCTGCAGATTTTATTTTTGGTGCAACTATAAATGCTAGATAAATTATCCCACCAATCCAAAGAGAAGCTGCCAAGTTATGTATAAAGTCTATAGCAATTGGTAATAGTTGACCATTTGTAGCTCCATGGCCGATCAAAGTAGTAGTGGCCAGGATTGCAAGGCCTACCACAAATAGGCTAGCAACCTCTCCTTTAGAGAGCGAAATACTAGAGGCTGGCTTTACTCGCCCAAGTATCCTTCTTACGTATATCACCAAAGAAACGGCCAAGACTATGAAGGATTCTATGGTTCTTATTACCCACACACTACCAAATTTAGTTCCTATAGCTTCATTGATTCCAGTGCCGATATCGTTTGCTTGGACATAAATAATTCCGAAATCGGATATTACAAGAATAGCAGAGCCAATTATCATGAGAATAATCAAACTTTTATCGATTCTCTTCCTAACCGGCGCAATAGCGTCGTTTAACCATCTGACCTGTGAAATTGGCTTCCATAACCACAGAGTAGCAAAGGCTGCTCCCACCACTAGTACTTGACCCACATATGCGGGAAACCTCGCTATAGCGTTAGGTATGTAGAGCTGGGATTGTGAACCAAATTGAGCATTTGAATGCTCTGTAGAAGGGAGTGCTGCCTGGCCTATGCCAAATACAAATGCACTGTCCACCACATGGCCATCTGTAGAAGAAAGCACTTTAGTAGAAACTGTATATACGCCATCCTTTAGACCGGAGGAAGGAAGTGTTACACTTAGTGATGACGGATCGCCACCTATGTAGTGTTCATCTTTGTTATCAACTTGTTTTCCGCCTGCGTCTATGACTTTTATTGTACTGTAGCGCAGGTCTATGGGTTCACTAAAGTAAACATCTACTTTAGTCGGCGGAGTAGGCTCAGATTGTGAAGGTGACGGGTCACTTCTTATTGTAAAGGCATGGCCATATGCCTCGGGTAGCCCATTAGGAAAGAAAGATAGTAAAACGAGTACCGATATAATCCCAACAATGACAAAGGGTATAATGATAACACAAGACGACGATCTATTGAAGGGCCTCATGTTCACGATCTATCAATGTACTTTGCATTATTATGGTATTTGATTATTTCCTATTTTATAGTACAACCATCGAAACCCTCGTAAAGAATAATAAAGAAACCAACTAAGTAGCCTATATGCAAAATAAGAGCTGCATTTTTTGAGTATAATTATACTTGTTTTAACTGTACTTTTGATCTTATCTTTTTCCAATGAAAAACTGCCTATGCTCATATAACAAAGAAATTCGGCAACATTCAAGTTGAAGTTCCCAAGATAATATGCCTGTTTTGGTTCCGAGTGTCTTTAAGGGATTAGTTAGATACTGCAAGAAAGTTTGTCAATGTTATGACCAGGATTCGGGTTATATGTTAGTAAAATAGCGCATGACCTTGGTTGCAAAAAGATCGAGTGACTCAATTTCTCGTCCCGACTCGAAATTAACAATAAGATACTCAATTCCGGAGTCAGTAAATAATTGTATCTGACTTATTATTTGCTCTGGAGTACCATAAATAACAAACTCATTTCTCTCCTCTTCTGGTACTCCTTTAAAACGTTCATTTAATCTATTTGCAAGTAATTCCTGATTATTATCAATAATTACATGAACAAGTTTAGTCCTTAGGATTGTGTCAAAATCTCTGTTTAACGTCATGCAATGATCTTTAAGAACAGCCAACTTCCTGCTTATAGTCTGAGGAGAACCAAAAATATTGCAGGCATCGGCATATTTTGCTACTAATTTTAAAGTTTTTCTTTCTCCACTACCTCCTATCATAATCGGAGGCATAGGATCCTGAATTGGCTTGGGATTACAATATGCGTTGTACAATCTGTAGAATTTACCATTAAAAGTACTCTGATTCTCATATTTATTCCACATCTTTCTTATAATCTGTACCGCTTCTTCTAGCATCAAGAATCTATCTTTATTTGATGGGAAGTTTATTCCGTATGCCAAGGATTCTTCTTGGTTCCATGCAGCACCTATTCCCATAATTAGTCGACCATTGCTCAATACATCTAATGTTGCACCTGTCTTTGCAAGTACGGATGGGTATCGGTATATATTGCCAGTTACAAGTGTCCCTATCTTTATATTGGAAGTTAATGCAGCCAGAAAGGAAAGCGCTGTCCAGCCTTCTAATATGGGTTCATTTACCGATCCCACCACAGGAATTTGATGAAAGTGATCCATTAGCCAGAAAGAGTCATAGCCAAACCTTTCAGCAGTAGTAATTAAATTCTTTAACGTAAGAGCTATGTGTGAAACGTCCATTCTAGGGTAGTCGTAACTAAAATTTGGGTGCTGTATGCCAAACTTCATCTTTACTTTTCTTTTTTCAGAATGATACGCTTTCTTTTTTACTTTACTCCAGTGTTAACCAAGTGTTGCGACTATCAGCATCTACAAAACGTTAAATTCAGAATATACTACAGATTTTTTTATCCAATGTTCATTTTGAGCATCACTGTCCATAGGCTTGCACAAGCAGAATTTATAATAAAGAATTTTTTGGCTCTTAAGACTATAGCCGCAGAGGAAAACGTGTTGCGAAGTTAGCCATGATGAAGATTATGATAAATTGCAATACCGCCTGAGTAGCGACAACCTTAACATATCGTTTCATAAATTTCTGGATCTTTGTCATATCCGGTTTGTCATTTCTCAATTCAAAATATATGCGAAGGTTTGTCGGTAAGAGAATGCCCAACCTCCTTGTATGAACATAGTTATTACTATGACCAATACTGCAAGCATCCAATAAACTATAGGAGGATGTAAAGAAATGAAACCTAGCCTTAAAGCAAGAAAGTAACCTGCAGTAGTTGTAACCGCAGAGACTGTTGGCATGTAAAAGACCATCTTTGGCATAAGCCAGAAGGTAACTTCCCTTCGTGTCGAAAGGCTTACCTTTCTAAGTACCGGCCCTAGTAAAAATGCCATAAATATATCAGTTCCTGTCCACAGGATGGAACTAAAAACATGAACATAGTTCAAAAGTATAAAGTTAGCGGTTATAATTGCCACAATAACTGCGCCGATTGGTATGCCGACCCATACATTATCTCTTACGGATATTTTCGGCGGTTGTTCTATAAGGTTCACCAAATATTAATCCCTACTGTCCTATCAACATGGCTGTAGTAATATAACTTGTATCAGGGCATTTTAATATGTCTACATTAATTATGTCTACATTAATATGGATGTCTTTTCTTGGTCGATTAAATCACAAACAAACAAACAAACTAACAGATTCTCCAATGAAGAGATTCTCTGTCTTTGTATTGTCCAAGATGGAAAATCTGTAACTAGAACTTTAACCTATTTCTAGCGCAGATCTTTGAATTGGAAGCTTCGAAGTAACTTCTCCTTGTAAACATTAATAACTATGCATTCTATATTCTGCTATAGAATATAATAATGATACAATTACCTAGAGTATCGCAAACATTTTTGATGGCATCTATGCTGCTCGCGATTTTAGCAACATCATTGTTTGCATCAACAATATTTATGCATAATGCAGCCTATGCTCAGAGTTCTAATACTGGATTTGGAGAAACAACTTATCTAGCGCTTCCAAATGGCAAAAGTATTCCTATCACATATGTAATAAATACAGGTAAGGTTTTGGGTGTGGTATTAGACAAAAGTAGAGCAACACTTGATGTAATACTCTCATCAACGTCTTCTGCTGATAATGGAAATTTAACAATTCAAATACCAAGAGATGTAGTTGATAATAAAAAGGAGGGTAATGCAGATGCACCATTTAGAGTACATGTAGATGGTAAAGATGCAACTGTCAGAGAGACAGACAATAGCAAAACAGCAAGAACTTTATCAATTCAATTTAACAAGGATGCCAAAGTTATAGATATAATAGGTAGTACAAGTAAGGTACAGTAAAAGTAATTAATTATTGAAAATTATCAGATGAAAGTAAAGCTTTGGGGTAAAACCTGCTATCAATATGCCTATTGGGCTATGATGCCCGATATTAGCCATTTTACATAGCTCTACATCTCATCAACTTTAAATCGTGATTTTTATATAATACAAAAAAATTCAATGATCATGATACATCATTTTAAACGGTATTATCTAATAATACTTGAGAGTAAAATAATGGTTCATGTCCTCGCCATAGCAACGTTGTTATTGCTAAATATAATATTGTAGTAATAAATTAGTGCATTTGTTACCTTGTATTCTACACAAGATCTTAAAGATGACCACATTATTTTGAGAAGGGTAAAGAATATCCTTGAAAGATGCTCAGATAAGCTTTATGCTAACGCAAGTATTCCTATAGAAGACATAGAAATCATTTCTGTAGTCATAGAAGAGTTTGCGGATAAATTTCATCATGCCAAGGAAGAACAAGCTTATTTTCCAGAGACTAAAGGCAACAATAGATTTGAAGAAGATATACGTAAATTTCTGATTGAACATGAGCTAGGCAGGAGAATTGCAATCATGCTGAGAAGAGAATTAAATGTTTGGAAGGAGAATAAAAACAAAATGAGGCAAGCAGCAAAGGAAACAGAAAAAGGAACAGAAGTGTCAGAGCCAAATAAGAAAGTATTGATGGAAGATGCTGACTCGGAAATAAAAAAACCGACAGCAAGATTCCTCAAGTCTTACGCTGTATTTATAACCGACCACACAGGGAAAGAGGATAAATTTTTCGATTTAGTACAAGAAGCAAACATCATATCTGAAAAAAAAGACCAAATGCTACTGAGGCATTATGAAGCATGCAAAAGCCAAATAGGCGGTAAGATCAAAATCGAACAAATGATGCGACTAATAGAATATCTAGAAGGTACATGGTGGATGAAAAACGAATGATAAAGCGTTATAACAGCAATTATCAACATCAAACCTAAAATATAATAACATCATATTGTGCTAAGAAATCGATTGTTTAGACAATTATATTTGCTGTCAATCTTTTCCATTTTAGGATTGACTTCGATCATAGCTCTGGAGCTTATTTTTAATTCTGTAGTTAATCATAATAATCTGCTGGCTTTCGAACAGAAGATCGCTTCAGCATATGCACAAGGTTCTGCAAACAATATTGATAAAAGTTATGAGATTTTTGGCAATCCTATCAATATTAGCAACAATCCCAGAGATTCAGTATACTCGCAGGTAGCCACATATAAAAATAATACATATGTTGTATGGGAAGAGGAAACTCCCTCAACTACAGCTGATAATGGGGAATCTTCTAGTCGCGGTTCTACAAACTATGATATATTCTTTAAGAAAAGCACAGATGGAGGATTAACTTTTAGTAAAGTTATTAACATTAGTTACAATGCAGGTTTTTCACAGCATCCACAAATAGCAGTATCCGGGAGTAATGTGTACTTAGCTTGGACCGACGATACATCATCCAACAAACAGATATTATTTAGAATGAGCAGTGATGAAGGATCTAACTTTGGCAGGACGATCAAACTAAGCGATAGCGTCAGTGAATCATATAACCAGGAAATGTCCGCATATGGAAATAATGTGTATGTGGTTTGGGAAAACAAATATAACAATACTAACAATATCAGAGATACTAGTACTACTAACGCTATGGACATTAATAACGGTATTGACAGTGAGTCACTTGCTGCAAATAAATATGCGATCAAGAAATTCGACAGAATATTATTTAAGGCGAGCACGGACGGAGGAAATAGTTTCAAAAAGGAAAAAATTATAACGACCCGTGTTGAGGGGATTGCACAAATGTATCCTAAAATAGCTGCCTCTGGAAATGATGTCTATTTAACGTGGAGTCTGGGTATGCCCACTTCTAGAGTGCAAGACAGAATTAGTGACTATCAGATCAATGGTGTAGACCGAGAACAGGGAATATTTTTTACAAAAAGCTCGGATAGCGGAGAGAGCTTTACTAACATAGTGAAAGTAAATAGCAAGGCGAGTCATGCCGGAGAGTCACAAATAGCTGCCTCTGGAAATAAGGTATATATTGTATGGAGTGGAAACTCCGACAATCTTATACCAAATGATCTTTTCTTTATAAGAAGTACAGATAATGGAAATAATTTTACAACTGAGAGTTCGCTTAGCAAAAAAAACTCGCTAAACGCTGAATTAGCAGTAAATGGGAATAATGTGTATATAATTTGGCAAGATTTTTTAAGACCCAATAATCAGGAAATTTTAATTAAAAAGAGTAGCGATGGTGGAGAGACATTTACAGATATATCAACAAACTTAAGTAATAACAAAGGCACATCTGAATGTCCTTCGATATCAATATCTCAAAATGTTGTATACACTCTATGGGAGGATGATACGCCTGGAAATCATGAAATATATTTTGCTAGAAGTTATAATAATATACTATCTTAACAAAGGTCCAGCGATAAGTAAGTCATACAGGTCATATATACATAGACAGCTCCGCAGGAATTAGAATTAATTAACTTGTTATGCACCCATGTATTTCGTTGTAGTTATTGCCAAAATTGCGTAATATTATTGTAGTATTATTTTATTTTTTATTTGCTTATCAAATCATTTACATATGATTTATATAAAAATAAAGGGAAAAAAGGATAATCGCGTTTTGTTAATCTGTCCTTTTATTATGTCTTTTTTGTATGTTGCGATCTTTCTACTGACTTAGTGGCTTGGCCATTGCATCTAAACTGTATGTCACTGTAAACTTAGCGCCACTCAGAGTATGAAATGCAACTGCATTGCCTACAAATCTCATAGAACCAGATGCTACTGGTGTTCCACTATTTGTCTTTACTAGCGATATTGCAACTTCTTTTCCTGGAGCCATTGGTGCTGTAAGCGGTGAACCATGCCCGGAATCAGGTTTTACAGTCGAATTGAATCCATGTAATACAACAACCTCTACTGGCTTGCTAGCGCTCCATGTTACTGTGCCTACCCATACTTTACCGTCATCTCTTGGTGGAAGTGCCATTACTAGCTGATGTGCTGAATGACCAGGCAATGGATCTACTGTTGATTCTGCCGTCTTTTGTATTGTGACTGCGTCCGCCTGTTCACCACCACCACTACTCGTTTGCGATGCTGATTGATCATCTGTACCACCCTGTTGTGGAGTTACACCCGGAACCTGTGCACTTGCAGTTAACGCTGACGCCGTAATCGAAATGGCCAGAAGAGCCATTAGCGCTGTCAGAGCCACTATACTCAGTGTAGGAATACTTTGTCTTTTCATAGTGCTAATCATACTAGCGGTTGGATATATAACATTTACACATAACAATGAAGGTTACCCTGTGTAAGAGACAAAAAAGGTCAAAGGTAAACGACGTCATTTTATATAGAATATATATCTATATATATATTTACTGGCGTCGACTGTAGCTAATTAGTTATTTTATCTAATTTCGCTTTTTGTCTCACGCGCCACTAGAAGTTTAAAAACGAATTGTCAGGAGATCAAATGAAAGGAAAAAAGATGATGGCTGTTATGTCGATTTCTTTAAGAATTCCAAAGTCTTTTGCCAAGCATCGACGGTTTCATTTGGAGCGTAATTAGCTCCAGAAGGATTTGCAAATGCATGTCCTAATCCTTTGTATATGTTGATTTCATTTGGAATACCAATACTATCTAGTGCTGCTTTGAATCGCTGTATATTAGACAGTGGAATAGCTTGGTCTTTATCCCCAAATATTCCAAGTACAGGCCATTTTATCTTTGAGAGTTGTTGTTTATCAGTTACTAGCGGAGTTCCATAGTATAATATAGTTGCAACTAGCGGGTGTTGTTCGCTATGTAATGCTAATTGCAGGGATTGGCCTCCACCAAAACACCAACCAATAGATGCTATTTTGGAGCTATCCACAAAAGGAAGGGAACTTACATAGGTTACCGCCGCTTGCAAGTTAGAAATAGTTGATGCAGAATTACTTCTTGCAGAGCTGGCTAATTGCTGAGCCTGTTGACTTGTTTGAGCGACTTGTCCCTTGAACAGATCAACTGCTAATACTACATATCCTTCCCTTGCCAACGTATTTGCCATGCTCTTGATGTAGTCATTTAATCCCCTATTCTCATGAATCATTATTACAGCCGGAAGTTTTTTTCCAGTGGCTGCTGAGGGATATGCTAGGTAACCAGAACTAGTGTCAAAGTAATTGACATCTCTTTTGATTTGTAGTCCTTCAGTAGTATTATTACTATCACTAAAAGTATTAGTGTTAGCTACAGCGATGTTGGATATGGCTGCATTATTTGTAGTAGTACTGACATCATTAGCTGCTAATGCATTCAACATAGCAGCATTTGACTGAGCATATGCATCTGGTATTGCACCGTGGTTGGAGATGTTCATTGGCAATGCTACCGATGCAATGAATAACGACAGGGAAACTAAAACTAGGCTAGTTTTTCTCATTATGATTGTATTTATTTTCATACTCACTTTCCTATTAGGTAGTTGATTTATTAATGAAAACATTATTCTTCAAAAATACCTGGCAAACTAGTTATTGCTTTTAGCAATTTCGTATGGTGTTATCTTACATACTTATTGAGAGCAGGAAAACAACGGATATGAAAAAGAGATTATTTCATACAGAGCATAGGCTTCAATACAATTATGCAGTAGATGACATACCTATTACAAAATGGTCTTCTTACAGTTGTTATTGTAATTCATCTACTAATATATCGATTCATAGACATAGATTGGATACTATGAACTCGATACAGTAGGTGTGAAGATGTAATAAGTGTGGTTTTAGACGGAAAGAGATATGGTCATCTTATGGTAGAGTATTGTGGTTAGCAAAACGCTGATATCACAATAACGATCATATGGTCAAATATGGTCAGTTATGCATGGTCTTACTAGTATTTATGGTTATATTTGTGTACTCTTAAAAATAGACTCAATAGTAATATGCTTGCTTCCCCCTCCATATCATGAATTTTTTGATGTCATTGATAACGATCACAGTAATGAATTTTTTTGACTAATTCTTTTGTCGACCTCCCTCTTCAACCAGTCTTGGTAGTATACACGGTTAATTGTTATAAAATGCTCTAACCTTATCAATATTGAATTGACTATAGGAATATTCGCACAAAAAAATACCGCAAAGATGAGTTCCTCCTGGCACCGATTTGGAACTATTAACAAATACTCTTGCATTTCACGGTAGATTCTTTCAAGTATCTCCTTGTGATGATACATATCAATACTAATTAACACAATAAATTCTACATAACCTGTTAGTTGCATTGAGGACAGGTTTGTTGAAATTGAAAATTGTAGAATATGATTTTGTTTCATCATTTCCAATCTCCTTTTCACAGTTTTGGATGACAGTGAAGATTCTTTAGCAATATCGTCAATTTGCATTCTAGAATTTGATAGCAAATATTTCATAACCTCTAAATCAGAACCATGAATTCGCATAGTTATTGGACTATAGCTAATAAAGATACTCTGCACCGTGGATGGCGTTAGTAAATCAGTCAGTGTTGATAGCTTCTCTTCTGCTCCTGCCCTGAGGATTGCCAGGGAATCGTGTTATAACATATAGTATTATGAAAGCTATATTTCCTGCAATTCCTATATAATACCACATTCTTCCCCATCTTTTTATCATTGGCAATATCCAGAATATCTGTGCGATCCCGGAACCTAGAAAGAATGTAGCTGTTGGAATATTTCCAAGCATTCTCGGATGTGAAAGCGGCATGTACAGATGTACTATTCCAGCTATTGCAGTAGCAACAGCAGCTGCAATGAACAAGTATTGGTAGTTATTACGAAATGACGATCGTTGTTGTTGCCTCATATTATTTTTAGACCTATTGTATCCTTGTACCCCTTCTATACTCAATCTCTGAGATTTCTTATGCTGTTACTTTTCCTTCAATTGGTGTACTTCCAAAATGGTCCTTGGTTGCCCTGGGGTCTACCATTATACTGAAGTTGCCGTTATCAGACAGAGTTATACTAACAGGAACATTGCTAACTGGTCCATCTTTCATAGTTATAGTAGCGGCACCGTCATAGGTAGTTCCAGTACTGGTCTTTGATGGATTTCCAGTAAGCTTAAATTCGTTTATAGTATGCTTATGCATAGCTGAGCCATCCTCTTTTGCCATGCTAAATCTGGAAGTAATAGTAGGAGAATCGGCCTGGTCCTTTTGTGTACTTGCTATAGTTCCGCTCTTGTCTGCTGCAGGGGTCTGCGCGTGAGCTATATTGACATATGCAGGTAGAGATAACATGCACATAGCTACGAGCGATGCCATTGAGACAGACAGTAGCAATGTATAGATGGGATTACTGATAGATTTTGGTTTAAACACCTTAGATGTGTGTCTGAAGTTTCTTTGACATTACTGCCTGATATCACACATACTATTTAGTTGTGATGCAACCAGGGCTGCACAATGGTGACAGAAATTTCTATTAACGTCTGTTAACATAACGGACACATAAAAAATGGTCAATAACAAAATAGTTCTACTCATACCTTTACCTTATTTACGTATTTTTTCTCTATCTTTTCAATTTCTTTGTGATACCTGCATGTCTTTCATTCCAGTGTGTTAGGAATTCAGTGATCGTAGGTTCAAAATCAGTCGAGTGCAAATTTATCGCGGCTGGTTTTCTTCTAGCAATATTTCCCATTTTGTTTCCATATTTTATACAAGTCCAACATCCAATGAATGGAATTAATGGAGCAATATAGTATCCCGCGTGCCTGCCTGTAAATCCCCACGC
>Ga0075425_100008023_pt1 | contig 11178 bp, 9 predicted proteins | sample SoiMethybrSBSTD4_FD_75300 | JGI IMG/M metagenome (GOLD analysis project Ga0075425, IMG submission 75300) | Bulk soil microbial communities from a Populus tree surrounding site in Tennessee, USA - Soil MetaG P. TD hybrid SBSTD4 | ecosystem: Environmental > Terrestrial > Soil > Tree plantation...
ACTGCGCGAAGCCGCCAGACGCCTGTCCAACGTGGCGCGCGGCGTCTTCGACGAGGTTCGCCGCGGGCGCTCGGAGCGCGACGTCGCGTTCGCGATCGACGCGCGTCTTCACGCCTCCGGATTCAGCAAGCCCGCGTTTGATACGATTGTCGCCAGTGGTCCCAACGCCGCGCTGCCGCATGCCCACCCCGGCGAGCGAACATTCACCGAAGGTGACCTCGTGGTGCTGGACTTCGGCGGCATATACGACTCATACTGCGTCGACCTCACACGAACCGTGGCCGTCGGCAAAGCCGGCCAACGGGCGCGCGAGGTCCACGCGGCGGTCCGTGAGGCGCACGATCGAGCCATCGCCGCGGTGTCGCCCGGTCGATCCCGATTCGACATCGACGCGGCGGCGCGCGAGACGCTCGGCACGCACGGCCTGGCCGAGGCCTTCGGCCACGGCACGGGGCACGGTCTGGGGATCGAAGTGCATGAAGATCCCCGCATCACGCGGCGGCGTCCGGACGTCGACACACAGGACGAAGCTGTCGCCTCGGGTATGGTCTTCACGATCGAGCCGGGCGCGTATCTCGCCGGGTGGGGCGGCGTTCGCATCGAAGACGACGTGCTCGTGACGGCCGACGGCGCCGAGGTTTTGACGGACGTGACGACCGAACTCCTCGAGATTTGACGATTGGACGACTTGAGGATCTGAGGATTTGAGAAATCTGAGGACCTGAAGATTGGATCTCGAGCAGCTCAAACAGATTCTGAATCTCGTGCGCGAGCACGAGCTCTCCGAGATCGAAATCGAACACGAAGGACTCCGTCTCAAGATTCGGAAGAACGGCGCCGGCCCGCCCATCGTCGCGCTTCCCGCCGCATCGGCCGTTCCCGTCGCGATACCTTCGACGCCTCCGGCCGCGTTGTCGCCCGCCGCTGCCGTGTCGTCTACGCCGTCCGTGCAAGTGAGCGAGGCCGCGCCCGAAGCGGAGGTCGAGCTCGCCGTGGTGAAATCTCCGATCGTCGGCACCTTCTATCGGTCCTCCGAGCCGGGCGCGCCGTCGTTCGTCGAGATCGGATCCACGGTGAAGAAGGGCCAGGTGCTCTGCATCATCGAAGCCATGAAGCTGATGAACGAGATCGATTCGGAGTACGACGGCGAGGTGGCGAACATCTACGTCGAAAACGGCCAGCCCGTTCAGTACGGCGAACGCCTGTTCGCCATCCGAACGCGGTGAGAGCGACGTCGGCTGTGACGGCCTGTTCTGGATACGCGCGAGCACAGCGCCCGCGGCTCGAGCGCGCGCGAGGCGAGCGGGGGTGGGGCCCCGCGAGCGCCGAAGAGCGGTGCGAGCGCGTCAGCTGCGTGGGGGTGGGCCCGCGTTGACACCCTGTTCTAGATACGCGCGAGCACAGCGGTGCGAGCGCGTCAGCGCGTGAGGGTGGGGCGGTGACACCCTGTTCTGGATACGCGCGAGCACAGCGGTGCGAGCGCGTCAGCGCGTGAGGGTGCGTCCGCGGTGACACCCTGTTCTAGATACGCGCGAGCACATTGGTGCGAGCGCGTCAGCGCGTGAGGGTGGGCCCGCGGTGACACCTGTTCTAGATACGCGCGAGCACAGCGGTGCGAGCGCGTAAGCGCGTGGGGGTGGGGCCCCACGCGAAAGTAAAGAATGTTCAAGAAAATTCTGATTGCCAATCGCGGCGAGGTGGCGCTGCGGATCATCTTCGCGTGCCGTGAGCTCGGCATCAAGACCGTCGCCGTGTACTCGGAGGCCGACGAGAACTCGCTGCACGTTCGCTTCGCCGATGAAGATGTCTGCATCGGGCCGCCGCGGAGCGCCGACAGCTATCTCAACGTGCCGGCCGTGATCAGCGCCGCGGAGATCACCGGCGCCGACGCCATCCATCCGGGCTACGGCTTCCTGTCCGAGAGCGCGTACCTCGCGGAAGTGTGCGAGGCGTGTCACATCCGCTTCATCGGGCCGGATCCGCAGGTGATCCGCTTGATGGGCGACAAGGCGCGCGCGCGGCGCGTCATGAAGAAGGCGGGCGTGCCGATCCTTCCTGGCAGCGACGGTCCGATCGAGAGCGAGGACAAGGCGCTGAAGCTCGCCAAGGACATCGGCTACCCCGTCATCGTGAAGGCGACGGCCGGCGGCGGCGGCCGCGGCATGCGCGTGGTCCGCGCGCCCGCGGAGCTCTCGCACGCCGTGAAGACAGCGCAGCGCGAGGCGGAAGCGGCGTTCGGCGTCGCCGACGTCTACATCGAGAAATACGTCGAGTCGCCGCGGCACATCGAGTTTCAGATCCTCGGCGATCATCACGGCTCCGTCATCCACCTTGGCGAGCGCGAGTGCTCGATCCAGCGCCGCCATCAGAAGCTGCTCGAAGAATCGCCCTCGCCGGCGCTCAGCGAGAAGATGCGCCGCAAGATGGGCGGCATCGTCATCGACGCGGCGAAGGCGGTGCAGTACACGAACGCGGGCACGTTCGAGTTCCTGATGGATTCCGACGGCCGCTTCTATTTCATGGAAGCGAACACGCGCCTGCAGGTCGAGCACCCGGTCACCGAAATGGTCACGGGCATCGACATCGTGAAGGAACAGATTCGGATCGCCGCCGGCGAACGCCTCTCGTTCAAGCAGAGCGAAGTGACCTTCGCAGGCCACTCGATCGAATGCCGGGTCAACGCCGAAGATCCCGAGACGTTCGTGCCGTCGCCGGGCGTGATTCACGTCTTCAGCGTGCCGGGCGGACCCGGCGTCCGCGTGGAAACGTTCGCGCACTCGGACTGCACGATCTCGCCGTTCTACGACTCGATGATCGCCAAGATCATCGTCCACGGACGCGATCGATCCGAGGCCATTGCGCGCATGCGCCGGACGCTCGAGATGTGCGTCATCGAGGGTATCAAGACGACGATCCCGCTGCATCTGCGCATCCTGAACGATCCCGACTTCGTCGCCGGCAAGCTGAGCACCTCGTTCATGGAGCGCTTCCTCTCACGTCCGAGCACCTCGGGCGGCCGGCTTGCGGAAGCCGTTTGACAACGCGGATTGCGGATTCGGGATCGCGGATGCACGCGCAATCCGAAATCCGCGACGCGAAATCCGCAATGACCCTCAGCCGTCTGAACGCCATCGTCGACGCCGAACGCGCGGTGCAAGCCGGTTGGACGCCGATCGATCTCGCCGACGCCTACCTGCGCGGCGGAGCACGCTTCCTTCAGCTGCGTGCGAAAACGATGTCGAGCGCCGAAATGCTCGACGCGGCGTCGGCGATCGTGTCGCGCGCACACCGCGTCGGCGCGGTCGTCATCGTCAACGATCGCGCCGACATCGCGCGTCTCGCGGATGCCGACGGCGTGCATGTCGGCCAGGACGATGTGTCGGCCCGCGACGCGCGGCGCGTCGTCGGCGATCGGGCGATTGTCGGATTGTCCACGCACAGCGTGACGCAACTCGAGCGGGCGCTCGACGAGCCGATCAGCTACGTGGCCATTGGACCGGTGTTTGCGACGGCGACCAAGGACACAGGGTATCGCGCGGTCGGCCTCGACCTCGTGCGCGCCGCGGCTGAGCGCGCCGGTCGCCGCGGCGTACCGCTCGTGGCGATTGGGGGCATTACGATCGAAACAGCGCGCGCGGTCGTCGAGGCCGGCGCCGCCTCGATCGCCGTCATCGCGGATCTGCTCGTTGGCGGCGACCCGGAGGCGCGCGCGCGGGCGTTCTCGGAGAGACTGTCGTGACGGCTGTTCCGGGCGTCGTGTCCGCCGCGTATAATCCCGGGGTCTTATCGACGAGTTGGCATTTTACGGCTTCGGAAAACTGAGAGGGACATCGTGGGTGGGTACTTGTTTCGGACCAAGTCGATCGATCGTCTTCGCGCCGACGCGGACGAGAGCGGCGAAGGCACGCTCAAGCGCACGCTCGGTCCATGGGCCCTGATCGCGCTCGGCATCGGCGCCATCATCGGCGCCGGATTGTTCGTCCGCACGGCGGCGGCCATCGCGGATCGCGCGGGCGCGTCGGTGGTGGTGGCCTTCATCGTCGCGGGATTCGGCTGCGCGTTCGCGGGGCTCTGCTACGCGGAGTTCGCGTCGATGATTCCCGTCGCCGGCAGTGCGTACACCTATTCGTACGCGACGATGGGCGAGCTCGTGGCGTGGATCATCGGGTGGGATCTCGTGCTCGAGTACGCCGTCGGCGCGGCGACGGTGGCGATCGCGTGGAGCGAGTACTTCAACCGCGTGCTCGAATGGATTGGCTTGCGCATCCCGTACCAATGGTCGCATTCTCCGTTCGAGGCGGCGCACGACACCGGCGTGCACGGGGTAATCAACATCCCGGCCGTCTTCATCCTGCTTCTCCTCACCGCGCTGCTCATTCGGGGAACGAAGGAATCGGCGTTCGTCAACGGCCTGATCGTGATCATCAAGGTCAGCATCGTGCTGATGGTGATCGCGATCGGATGGGGATTCATGAACCCGGCGAACCACACGCCGCTGATTCCTCAGCCGACGACCTACACGACGCCGCAGGGGATCACGCACAGCTACGGCGGCATCATGGGGATCCTGGGCGCGGCCGGCGTCGTGTTCTTCGCCTACATCGGATTCGACGCCGTTTCGACGGCGGCGCAGGAGGCGAAGAACCCGAAGCGCGACATGCCGATTGGCATCCTCGGTTCGCTTGTCGTCTGCACGGTGCTGTACGTGTTGTTCTCGTACGTGTTGAGCGGCGTGGCGACCGTTGAGGACTTCAGGTCGGCCGGGCGCGAGGCGTCGGTCGCGTTCGCGATCACGAAGTACATGGCCGGATACGAGTGGTTGTCGAAATCGGTCACCGTCGCGATTCTGGCGGGGTTCTCGTCGGTCATCCTCGTCATGCTGCTCGGGCAGTCGCGCGTGTTCTTCTCGATGAGCCACGACGGTCTGGTGCCGCGGATTTTTTCGGACGTGCACCCGCGCTACCGGACGCCGTACAAGTCGAACATGCTCTTCTTCGTGTTCACCGCGCTCTTTGCGGCGTTCATCCCGGAAGACGTGGTCGGAGAGATGACGAGCATCGGCACGCTGTTCGCGTTCATCCTGGTGTGCGCCGCCGTGTGGATCATGCGGCACCGTCGGCCGGACGTCGAGCGCGCGTTCAGGGTGCCGGCCGTCCCGTTCGTCGCCTCGGCGGGCATCTTCGTCTGCGGCGCGATGATTTACGGACTGGGATGGACCAACTGGCTGCGGCTCTTCGTCTGGCTCGTGATCGGACTGACGATCTACTTCTCGTACGGCAGGCACCACAGCCGAATGGAAACCGCCGTTCAGGCCGCGCTGCGCTGACGCGTTCGGGTGATGGACGCCAAGGGCGACCGCTTCCTTCGGGCGCAGGGCCCGGGGTTCGCGGTCGCCCTTCTCGTTTCGGTGGTCGTCCTCGGCACGCTCGGCTATCACTGGACCGAAGGCTGGGGGCTGTGGCGCGCGTTCTACACGACCATCCTCGGCATCACGACCGTCGACCTGCCGCCGATGTCGCGCTCCGGCCAGGTCTTCACCGTCGCTCTGCTGCTGGCCGGCGTGAGCGCGGCGTTGTACACCTTCACGCTGCTCGCGACCCTCGTCGTCGGGGGCGGCCTTCCGAAGCGGCTCCAGCGACGCCGCCATCAGCGTATGCTCGAAACGCTCACCGATCATTTCATCATCTGCGGCTACGGCCGCATCGGCAGCATCGTCGCGCAGCAGTTTCAACGGCAGCGCGTGCCGTTCGTGGTCGTCGAGCGCGATCCCGATCGCGTGCAGGCGGCGGCCGATGACGGCGCGCTCGCCGTGGAAGCGGACGCGAGCCGCGAAGAGGTGCTCAAGCGCGTCGGCATCGATCGTGCGCGCGGCGTGATCGCGGCGGTCGGCACCGATGCCGAGAACGTGTACGCGGTGCTCACCGCGCGCGTGATGCGCCCCGATCTGTTCATCGTCGGTCGGGCGGAAACGGAGGATGCCACGCAGAAGCTGAAACGCGCGGGAGCCGACCGGGTCATCTCGCCCTACCAGATTGGCGCGGTGCAGATCGCGCAGACGGCGCTCCGGCCCGCGGTGGTCGACTTCGTCGAGCTCGCGACGAGCTCGGACAATCTCGATCTGGCGATGGAGGAGATTACGATCGCGGCGGCATCGGCGCTGGCGAACCAGTCGATTCTGAACGCGAACCTGCGGCAGCGGTATGGGGTGATCGTCGTCGGCATCCAGCGTCCGACCGGCAAGATGGCATTCAACCCGGAGCCCGACACGGTGATGGGTCCGAACGACAAGCTCGTCGTGCTGGGTCGTCCTGAATCGCTCAAGCGACTCGAGAGCGAGGCAGCCGGCTGAGTCGTTGCGCAAAGCTTCTGTTCTGGAGATGGACGAGCGCTAGGGGCTGATTCCAATATCCCAGCGTCGAGGCTATCGTCGGCGACGTTCTGTTCTCAATACGCGCGAGCGCCACGGCGCGAGCGCGTCAGCGACGGGGGTGGGGCCCCGGCGTATTAAGAAGGATGGGCCCCGCGCGAGATCAAAAAATGCCTGCACGCCTTTTAGACGGAACGGCCGTGGCGAACCAGATCCGCGGCGAGCTCGCGCCGGCGGTCGCTTCGTTCACGGCGCGGGCGGGGCGGCCGGCGGGTCTGGGGATCGTCCTGGTCGGCGACGACCCGGCGTCGGAGATCTACGTGCGCAACAAGCTCAAATCGGCGGGCGAAGCAGGACTGCGCGCGGACCTCGAGCGGCTGCCGGCGACCGCGTCGCTCGGCCAGCTGCTCGCGGTGGTGGAGCGGCTGAATCGAAGCGACGTCCACGACGGCATCCTGGTGCAGTCGCCGCTGCCGGAGGCGATGGGCGCCGACGCCGAGCGTCGCGTCTTCGACGCGCTCGATCCCGCGAAGGACGTCGACGGGCTCCATCCCGTCAACGTCGGCTATCTCGTGCAGAATCGCGCGGCGCTCGTCTCGTGCACGCCGTCGGGCGTGATCGAGCTGCTCGAGCGATCGCAGGTGACGATCGCCGGCGCGCGCGCCGCCGTGCTCGGCCGGAGCGATATCGTCGGCAAACCGATGGCGCTGCTGCTGCTGCACCGCCACGCGACGGTCACGATTTGTCATTCGCGCACGTCGAATCTCCGCGCCGTCACGCGCGAGGCCGACATCCTCGTGGCGGCGATTGGCCGTCCCGGATTCGTCACGGCGGAGTTCGTGAAGCCGGGCGCGGCGGTCGTCGACGTCGGCGTCACCGCCATCCGCGATCGTCAGATCGTCGAACGCATGTATCCCGCCGGGTCCAAGCGGCGCGAGACGTTCGAGCGCCGCGGGTCGCTGACGGTTGGCGACGTCCATCCGGAGGTCGCCGACGTGGCGGGCGCGCTTTCACCGGTTCCCGGCGGCGTCGGCCCGCTCACCGTCGTCATGCTGCTGAAGAACACGCTCGTCGCGGCGACTCAGAGGGCGGGATGGGCAGAATAGGGCGTGGACCGAAAATCGTGTAAGGCTACGTCCGGTTTCGTATAGTACGGAACCGAAATATCAGGCACGACCACGCGAAGCGACGCCATGCTTCGAATAGCCCTGACCGGCGGCATCGCGACCGGAAAAAGCTACGTGCTCGAACAGTTCCGCAGGCACGGCGTGCCGTGCCTCGACTCCGACGAGCTCGCGCACGGCGTCACCGCGGCCGGCACCGAAGCGACGGCGGCGATCGCGGAACGGTTCGGCCGCGAGGTTCTCGCGCCCGATGGATCGGTGAACCGCGCGAAGCTCGGGCCGATTGTCTTCGCCGACCCCGCGGCGCGGCGCGACCTCGAAGCGATCGTGCATCCCGCCGTCTACCACGCGATCGCGGCGGGCATCCGCGGGTTCGAGCGGCTCGATCAGTACCGGTTCGCCGTGGTCGATGTGCCGCTGCTGTTCGAGACGGGGCACGACAACGATTTCGATCGCGTGATCGTCACCGTCTGCCCGCCGGAGATGCAGATTGCGCGCCTGCGCGAGCGCGGGATGAGCGAGGCCGACGCGCGCCGGCGTCTGTCCGCTCAGTGGCCAACGGACCAAAAGGCGGCCCGGGCTCACTTCGTCATCAGGACCGATGGCACGTTCGACGACACCGACCGCCAGGTCACTGAGATCGTCAGCGCCCTTCGATCAATCTGACCGTCCACGGCGGCCCCAGCCCCAGCAACCAGCGACCAGCCCCCAGCCCCCAGCAACCAGCTCAGACTTCCACTTCAGTCGTGTCCTGCGCCGGCGCGATGCGCTCCTCGACGAACGTGTTCCAGTCGTGGCAATGCGGGCACTGCCAGAGCAGTTCGGTGCTCCGATACCGGCAGCGCATGCAAACGTGCGGGTCGAGGTAGAAGACGGCGTGCTCGGTCAGCTCAGTGTAGCGATCGACGAGCGACGGCGGATGGTGAAGCTGTCCGAGCGCGCGCCAAATCGCCTGGTGGATGCTCAACGCGTGAGGGTTCTGAACAAGGGCGGAGAAGAGGAGATCGAGCGCTTCACGCGGATGGCCGCTCGACGCGAGGTGACGCGAGAGAGCGAGGCGCGCGCGCCAGTCCTGCGCGTTCTCCTCGATGAGGCGCCGGCAGAGGCGCGTGAAGCGCTCGGGATTGCCGGTGCGAATCGCGAGCGCCTCGAGTCGATCGAAGGCGAGGTACGCACGATCGGGTGCGACGTCGATCAGTTTTTCCCAGATCGCCGCCGCCGCGCGCTCGTCGCCCTGCGCGATGCGCACGTCGCCGAGGTTCAGATAGGCCGGCACGGCGCGCGCGTCGAGATCGATCGCCCCTTCGAAGCGGCGGATTGCTTCCGCGTAGTCTTTTCGCCGCAGGGCCTCGAGTCCGATCTCGTTTTCGAGGAAGGCGAGAATCGCCTGGCTCTGCGGCCGCGCCTCGGTCGTCGTGAGCTTCGAGAGCCGCTGCCGCGTGTCGTAGGCCTCGGTCCACTGATGCTGCTCCTCGTGCAGTTTCTGCAGATTGAGCAGCGCGTACTCGTTCTGCTGATCGAGCCGCAGCACTTCGTTGAACGCCTCGGCCGCGCGATCCACGAATCCGCCGCGCTTGTAGTCGAGCCCGAGGCAGAGCAGCACGTACGCGTGCTCGAGCCTGCTCAGCCGCGGCCGCTGCAGCAGATGCTGATGGACGGTGATCGCTTTGCCGACCTGACCTTTCTCCCGGTACAGGTTGCCGAGGATCATGTGCACTTCGAGCGCGTTCGGATCGAGACTCGCGGCGCGGCTCAATTCCTCGATCGCGAGATCGATCTGGTTCGAGACGAGGAAGTTCAGGCCGAGGATGTAGTGAGGAGATTCGCGCGCGCGGCGGCGATCGATCCACTGGCCGTCACGCAGCTTGTAGCGTTCCCACGCCTTGCCGATCGCAAGCCCTGCCAGCAGCGCCACCAGCGCGGCGAGCAAGGGGGCATACGCGTTCATTTTTTTTGTGCGTGGGGAACATCTTTTGCGGCGCGCGGGGCCCCGCCCCCACGCGCCTGGCTCAGGGCTGCCCCCACGCCAGACGACCTCGCAGCATTATTCACTGCGCGCGGGGCCCCACCCCCGCTCGCCGCGCTCGCGCTCGCTCGAGCCGCGGACGCTGCGCTCGGTCATATCCAGAACAGAACGTCCCTGTGGTTCATGCCGTTCTGTTTCGTACCGTTGAAATTCGTACTCGGCGACCAGCGATTCCCACTTGTTCTGCGCGCGCAAGATCAGTTCGACGAGCTCGCGCGCGGCGCCGGCGCCTCCGCCGGCCTGGCTCACCCAGTGCACGCGCGAGCGGACGTCGGGCGCCGCGTCCGAAGGCGCCGTCGCGAGCCCGACGCGCGCGAGCACCGGCAGATCGACGATATCGTCGCCCATGTACGCGACCTGCTCGTCCTCGAGCAGCAGCGCGTCGACGATCTGGCCGTACGTCTCGATCTTGCTCGATACGCCCTGGTGCACGAGCGTGACGCCGAGCTGCGTCGCCCGCTGGTGCGTCGCGGCCGACATCCGCGCGGAGAGGAACCCGACGGTCAGCCCCGCGCGCTGCGCGAGCACGATGCCCGTTCCATCCTTGATCTCGAACTGCTTGCTTTCGGTGCCGTCCGCGTGAAGCAAGATCCTTCCGTCGGTCAACACACCGTCGACGTCGAACAGCAACAATCTGATGTGAGCAGCCTTCGTCGTCAGCGACATTCAGCGACTCCGGTTGGGTTCGAACCCCGAACCAAGAACCCCGAACCCATCAAAACAGCTCGGTGTGCGTGTGCCACAGGTCGTGCAGGTGGACCACGCCGGCGACGTCTTTCTGCTGATCGCCATCGGCGACGACCACCGCGGTGATGTGATGCCGTTCCATGACGTTGAGCGCCTCCACCGCGAGCATGCTGCGGGGCACCGAGATCGGGTTGCGCGTCATGACGTCGGCGGCGACGAGCGACAGGATATCAGGTGCCTGTTCCATCTTGCGTCGGAGATCGCCGTCGGTGATGATGCCGACCAGCGCCGCGTGGTCTGCGGCGCCGTCGACGACGCAGGTCATGCCGAGCTTCTTGCTCGACATCTCGTAGATGACGTCGCGCATCCGCGTGTCGGTGCGGACGACCGGACACTGCACGCCGGCATGCATCAGCGCTTCGACGCGCATCAGCCGTTTGCCGAGCTTGCCGCCCGGATGCATCCGCGCGAAGTCTTCCTCGCGAAATCCTTTTTCGACGAGGAGCGTCATCGCCAGCGCGTCGCCGATCGCGAGCGCCGCCGTCGTGCTCGCCGTCGGCACGATATTCATCGGACACGCTTCTTCCGCGACGCTGCAATCGAGCGCGACGTCTGCGGCCTGCGCCAGCGTCGACGCTGGACAGCCGGTGATGACGATGAGGCGCGCGCCGAGCCGCCGGATGGTTTCGAGCAGACGCAGGAGCTCGTCCGTCTCGCCGCTGTAGGACAAGGCGACGATGACGTCGTTGCCCTGAATCACGCCGAGATCGCCGTGAATCGCTTCCGCCGGATGCAGAAAGAACGACGGCGTTCCGGTGCTGGACAGCGTCGCTGCGATCTTCCGGCAGATGATCCCCGACTTGCCCATGCCCGTCAGGATGACGCGTCCCCGACACGCGCGCAGCAGCTCGATGGCGCACGAGAACCTGCCGTTGAGCCGCTCGACGAGCGCCAGGATCGCCGCCGCCTCCGTC
>Ga0075425_100008024_pt1 | contig 11177 bp, 8 predicted proteins | sample SoiMethybrSBSTD4_FD_75300 | JGI IMG/M metagenome (GOLD analysis project Ga0075425, IMG submission 75300) | Bulk soil microbial communities from a Populus tree surrounding site in Tennessee, USA - Soil MetaG P. TD hybrid SBSTD4 | ecosystem: Environmental > Terrestrial > Soil > Tree plantation...
CTTCGCCGCGCAGACCATGGCGAGCCCGATGCCGGTGTTGCCGCTCGTGGCTTCGATGACGGTCTGGCCGGGCTTCAGCGCACCCGTGGCTTCGGCGCGCTCGATGATGGCCCGCGCCATGCGGTCCTTGACCGAGCCCATGGGGTTGCGGGACTCGATCTTTACGTAGACGTTGACGCCGGGCGGCGCCAGCTTGTTCAGCCTGACGAGCGGGGTGTTGCCGATCGTCTCGAGGATGTTGTCGTAGCGGGCCATCGTTCTCTCCTTCCCAGGCGGCGGTTCGTCTGGGAAGGCATGCTGGGCCGCGACCGTGGCAGCGCCCGTGTAAACGACCGTGGTTTTTGGCGGCCGGCCCGTGGTAACGGCCAGCGCGTTGGAGGGGGCGTACGACCAGCCTACAATCGGCCCCCCATGGGAGCCCTGGCGTTGAAATTCCTCGGCGATTTCGAGATCGCTCGCGACGGCGAGCGCCTCGAGTTGCCGCCGTCGCGCAAGACCCGCGCCCTGCTCGCCTATCTCGCGCTGACAGGGCGTTCGTTCCGCCGCGAGCATCTCTGCGAGCTGCTCTGGGAGATCCCCGACGATCCGCGCGGCTCCCTGCGCTGGAGCTTGTCGAAGCTGCGCCGCCTCGTCGACGACGAGGGCCGTGAGCGCGTCGTCGCCGACCGGCTCGCCGTGAAGTTCGATGCCGCGGACGTGAACGTGGACGTCGCGGCGCTCGCGACGCTCGTGCAGGGGAAGCTCGACGCGACGCCGCTCGATGACCTCGAGGGCGCCGCCGCGCGTTATTGCGGGACGCCGCTCGAAGGCCTCGAGCTGCCGACGTTTCACGACTACACCGCGTGGTACTTGGGCGAGCGCGAGCGCGCGACGGCCAATCAGGTTCGGCTCTTGAATGCGCTCACGAGGCGCCTCGCGGGAGATCCGCAGCGCGCCGTCGAGCACGCTCGCACGCTCGTGCGCATCGCGCCGTACGACGAGAAGGCGCGCGCCGCGCTGATTCGCTTGCTCATGACGGTGGGCCGGCCGGAGCAAGCCGAGCAGCATTATCAGATGGGCTCGCGCTTGCTGAAGGAAGCCGGCGCAACGCCGACCGGCGAGCTATTCCGCGCGTGGCGCGGCGCTCCCGGCGCAACCCCACGGCCGGCGGCGCCACCCGTAGCTCGGCCAGCCGGCGCATCGCAACCTGCGGCTGCAGGCGCGAAAGTCGAGAGCGGCAGCGCGCAAAGCGCCGGAGAGTCACGCCTCGTCGGCCGCGACGCCGAGCTCGAGCGCCTCCGCGCCGCGATGACGGCGACGTTCGAGCAGCGCCGCTGCCGCGCCGCGCTGCTGCTCGGCGAGCCCGGTATCGGCAAGAGCCGCTTGCTCGACGCAGCTGCCGCTCTCGCGCGCGACGCGGGCGCGCTGGTCATCGAGGCGGCCGCGTACGAAGCCGAGTCGATTCGGCCGTTCGCGCTGTTCGTCGATGCGTTGCGCAAGCTCGACCCGACCACGGCAGCGGCGGTCTTCGACCGCGGCGACTCGCAGAACCGCGACCGGCTGTTCGAGCGGCTCGCGGAGCTCGTCGCGGAGCGCGCCGGCGCACGGCCCGTCGTGCTGAAGTTCGACGACCTCCAGTGGAGCGACGAGTCGAGCGCGGCCGCTCTGCACTACGTCGTTCGCACGAGCGCGAACTTGGGTCTCCTCGTGCTGCTCGCGGCGCGGCGCGACGAGCTGCGCGACAACACGCCGGCCTTGAGAGCGCTGCGCGAGCTCAAGCACGCCGGCTTGCTCGAGGAGATCGATCTCGCCGCGCTCGACGAGCACGCCGTGCGCGAGATCATCGGCGCACGCGCGCCGCAAGCCGATGCGGACAAGCTTTGCAAAGGTTGCGGCGGCAATCCGCTGCTCGCGATCGAGCTCGCGCGCGCGGAGGCGGCCGGCGAGAGCGGACAGTCGCTGCGCGAGGTCATCCAGGAACGGCTCGCGCGCTTCGACGCAGACGGCGGCGAGGTGCTGCGCTGGGCAGCCGTGCTATCGCCGCGCATCGACGCGGCCTCGCTCGCGAGACTGACCGGCCTCGACTGGAACGCGATCGGCGAAGCGCTCGAGACCGCCGCGCGGCAGTCGATGCTGGTGGCGGCGGACCGCGGCCTGCGCTTCTCGCACGAGCTGATCGGCCGCAGCATTTACGCAGGGATTCCGCCTGCGCGCCGCCGCACGATGCACCGGCGCGTCGCCGAGGTGCTCGAGCAAGATACGGCGCTCGAACCCGAACGCGCCGCCGATCTCGCACACCATGCGGCGCAGAGCGCCGACGCCGCGCTCGCGGCGCGCGCGATGGTCTCCGCCGCGCGGCTGTGCTTGCGCTTCTTTGCCAACGACGAAGCGAGTGCGCTCGCGGCCAAAGGGTTGCAGTGGGTCGAGCAGCTCACCGGCGTCGCCGAGCGCATCTCCCTGACGATCGAGCTGCGCGAGGCCATGCTCACGGCAGCGCCCGTCACCGATTGGGAGGCGGCCGCGCGAGAGTTCGCAGCCCTCGCCGAGCAAGCCCTCGACCACGGCGCGCTGTCTCATGCACGCCGCGGCTACTTCATGGCGAGCCACCTGCACTGGATGCACGGCGACTTCGCGGGCGCGCGCGAGGAAATCCTGCAATCGGAGCGTGTCGCGCGCAGCGGCAACGACGAGGAGCACATCGTCGGCATGGCCGAAGCGGCGCGTTGCCTCGCGATGCTGGAGCGCGACCTCACTCATGCCGACGCGATGCTCATGGAGGCGCAAGCGCTCGCCGCGCGCAAAGGCATGACGCACAACGCGATCCCGGGCGCGCTCGGCATGTTGCGCTTTCACGAGAACAAGCTCGACGAGTCGGTCGAGCTGTTCAAGCAGGCGCGCATGCTCGCCCGCGCGAACGGCGAGCGGCTCGACGAGTTTCAGGCCAACGAATACCTCGCGATGATCGACCTCGAGCGCGGCCGGCCCGCGGACGCGAGAGTCCACTGCAAGATGCTCGTGGAGCTCGGCGACAAGCTGCGCGAGGGCAGCGAGCGGCCATTCGCACATGCGCTCGACGGGCTCTGCCACTACGCGCTCACGGACGACACGGCCCCGCTCGACGCGGCGCTCACGGATTTGCGCGCGGCCGACGCCAAGCATCGGCTCGCCTACACGCTGACACGCGCCGCGTTGCTCGACGTCGAGCGGCAGCGGCCCGAAGCCGCGACGGCGCGCGCGAGCGAAGCGCTCGGCTATGCCGAAGCGCTCGACCGAGCGACCGAGATCGTGCTCGCGCACGCGGCCTTGGCGCGGGCGCGGAAAGCCCTCGCCGACACTGCGGGGTATGCCAAGCACGTGGCGGCGCTGAAGTCGCTCGACGGGGCGTCCGTGGCAAAATGGGCGCTGGATCGTGCGTTGGCGGTGGCCACTCAAGCGGGGTAAGACGCCATGGCGACGAAACTTTTCCTCGAGCGCACCTTCGACGAGCCGTTGACGATCGACGACGTCGCAGAAGGCGGGCGCGAATTGAAGTGGTGCCTCGAGGCCTATCGGTGCGAGTGGCACGGCAGCTTCCTCGCGCTCGACGGCCGCACGATGATCTGCTCGTTCTCGGGCCCCGACATGGAATCCGCGCGCGTCGCGCTGCGCGATCCGGACATGGACCTGTCGCGGTTCTGGCCCGGCACCCTGTACCCGGGCCCCAACAAGGTCACACCGAACGTCGTCGTCGAGCGATCGTTCGAGGCGCCGGTCCTGTTCGAGGACATCAAGGCCTTGAGCCAGGCCGCGGCCTGGTGCCTCGACACTTACAAGGTGAAGTATTCGCACTCGGTTCACTCGCTCGACCGAAAGCGAATGCTGTGCTTCTATGCCGCGCCCGACGCCGAAGCCGTGCGCAGCGTGCAGCGTGAGGCCCGCGCGCCCGTGAGCGCGATCTGGACCGGCACGTCGGTCGCACCCGCGTAGCGCGGGCATCTTTCGAAAATTCCACGCGCGCTCCCACGGTCAATCCAACGACCGTGCCCCATCGTGCGCACCGTACCCGGCCGTCGGCCGGACCAACTACTAACGAGGGGCAACGCAATGAACGTAACCGCAATCAAAATCGACAACGGCGTCAACGTAGAGGCGCTACTCGGCGCACGCGCCGCGCTGACCGAGGCGCCCGCCGCCGCGCACTTCAAATGGCGCGCGACCTGCGACTGGGTCCGAGGCACGCATAGCCGCACGACGGTGGAAGGCTTCTACGGCCTCGGCGCCGAGCAGTCGCGAGGCAAGTCGTTTCGCTACGACGCCGATCATCCCGAGGTCTTTGCTTCCGAGGACAAGGGCGCGACCCCGGTCGAGTTCGTGCTCGCGGCGCTGGCGTCGTGCCTGACGGCCGGCATCGCGGCCGTCGCGCAGAACCGCAACATCCAGCTGCGCTCGGTCAAGGCCACGCTCGAGGGTGGTATGGACCTGCAAGGCATCCTCGGCATCGACAGCGACGTGCGCAACGGCTTCGACGGCATCAAGGTCGTCTTCAAGATCGACGCCGACGCCACGCGCGACGAGATCAGGGCGCTGGTCGCGCAGTCGCAGCGGCGCTCCGCCGTGTTCGACATCGTGACGAACCCGACGAACGTCGCGGTCGAGGTCGCGTAATGGCCGGCGCGCGGCGCATCGGCAGAGTCACCGGCACCGTCGACGCCGTCGTCGTCGGTGCCGGCCATTCCGGACTCGCGATGAGCCGCGCGCTAGCGGCGCACGGCGTGGAGCACGTTGTTCTCGAGCGCGGCGAGATCGCGAACGCTTGGCGGCACGAACGCTGGGACTCGCTGCGCCTGCTCACGCCGAATTGGCAGAGCCGCTTGCCGGGCTACCGATATTCCGGAGCGGATCCCGACGGCTACATGACGGCGGCCGAGGTCGTCGACTTCATCGACGGCTATGCGCGCTTCGTCGGCGCGCCCGTGCGTACCGGCACGACGGTCACGAAGCTGCGCGCCGTGGACAGCGGCTACGTCGTCGAGACCGATCGCGGGGCCTGGCGCTGCCGCGCGGCCGTGCTCGCGAGCGGCGCGCACGGCGTGCCGGTCGTGCCCGACGCCGCGGCGAGGTTGCCGGCGAGCGTTCGGACGCTGCGGTACAACGAGTACCGAAATCCGTCCGAGCTCGATTGGGGTCGCGTGCTCGTCGTCGGTTCCTCGGCATCCGGACTGCAGCTCGCCGACGAGATTCGCCGCTCTGGCCGTAAGGTGACGATCGCCGTCGGCGAGCACATCCGCATGCCGCGCCTCTATCGCGGCCGCGACATCCAGTGGTGGCTCGACGCGGTCGGCATCCTCGACGAGCGTTACGACGAGGTCGACGACATCGTGCGCGCGCGCCGCGTGCCGTCGCCGCAGCTCGTCGGCTCGCCGGAGCGACGCACGCTCGATCTCAACGCGCTGACCGAGAAAGGCGTCAACATCGTCGGCCGGCTCGTCGGCGTCGACGGCAATCGACTCCAGTTCTCGGGCTCGCTCGCGAACCACTGTGCGATGGCGGACTTGAAGCTCAATCGCATGCTCGAGCGCATCGACCGCTGGGTCGACGAGCACCGCGTCGGCGACTTGGTCTCCGCGCCCGAGCGGCTCGCGCCGACGCGCGTCGAGGCGGCGCCTCGCCTCGTGCACGACGTCGCCAAGGAGCCGATCGCCACGGTGATCTTCGCGACCGGGTTGCGGCCCGACTACTCGTGGCTCGAGCTGCCGGCCGTCGACGCGAAGGGACGCTTGCGTCATGACGGCGGCGTAGTGGAGCCGGGGCTCTATGCGCTCGGCTTGAATTTCATGCGGCGCCGGAAGTCGAGCTACATGCACGGCGCCGAGGACGACGTGCACGATCTCTGCGAGCATCTCGTGCACCATCTGCACGCGACGAAAAGCTCGACCACAACGGCAGACGGTAGCCGAGCGCGGGTTGGCCGATGAACGACTCTGCGCGAGATCGTTGGGTTTCGACGCTGAGAAGCGCTCAGAGCGCTTCGATGTCGGCTGTCGCTCGGCGCAAGATCTCGGCGATCTTCGCCGTTCGATCGCTGTCGGGCCCGTGGCGCCAAGCGTCGCGGAACACGCGCTTCGTAAGCTGCGCGAACGCCGTGTTGACGTCGGCTACCGCGCCGCCCGCGACGCCGCGCAACGCTTCCTTCATGCGCTCGCCCATGTCGATGAGCACATCCTCGTTCTCGTCGAGGTAGCGCTCGCCTTCCGGCGTGATGTGGTAAACCTTCTTGCCGTCCTCCTCGACGATTCGCACGTAGCCCTGGTCCTCGAGCAGCTGCAGCGTCGGATAGACGCTGCCGGCCGACGGCGTGTAGCAACCGTGCATGCGCTCTTCGAGCGCCTTCATGATCTCGTAGCCGTGCCGCGGCTTCTCCCGCACGAGGCGCAGGATCACGAGCCGCATCTCACCCGGCTCGAACCAACGGCCCCAGCGCCGATGCCGGCGCGGACCGCCCGGAAAACCGGGGCCGAACCCGCCCGTCAGAAACTCACCGAAATTCGCCCAGTCCTTACGCTTCATGGGGTTAGCTCCTTGCGATAGGTCTAACGCTATATCGTGGCGACATAGCGTCCGATATATCGCAGCGCAGCGCAAGGCCCGCGCGTCCGGCGTCCGCGTGATGATTCGAAAAAGCGTGGGAGTTGCAGATGGCGGGTGGCTCCGACGGCCACCCGCCTCGTGCAACGGCGACTACTGAGGAGGCGGAGTGCCGCGGAACCGGCCGACGTACGCGGCCTTCGCGACGGTCTTGCCCTCCATCGCGGCGAGCAGCTCAGCGCGGCCCGCCGTGTTCGGCAAGTCGAGATTCGCGCTCAGCGCGTAGAGCTCGAACACATAGTGGTGATAGCGCGGGCCCGGCGGCGCGCCGGGGCCGAAGTAGGCGTTCTGGCCCGCGATGTTCTTGCCCTGCACCGAGCCCGCGGGCAGGCTGCCCTCGGGAATGCCCTTCGCTGACGCAGGGATGTTCCACGCGATCCAGTGCAGCACGTCGCCCGTGCCGCCCATCAGCGCAACGTCGAGGTCGTGGAAGATGATCGCGTAGCTGACCGTGTTGTCGGGCGCGTTCGAGAACGTGAAACCGGGCTGCACGCCCATGGCTCCCGCGTACTTCGCCGGCACGATCCCACCGTCCTCGAACGCCGTGCTCTGCATGAGCAGCGGCGGCAATCGGAACCCGCCACGGCCACCGCCGCCACCACCACCTCCACCACCGCCTTGGCCGAAGGCCGGCGCGCTGAACGCCGCCATGATGATCAATAGTGCCGCCGCGCGGCCCGTTCTCGATTGCATGCTTTTTCCCCTTTTTCGGCCACGCCGGACGGCGTGCCTGTCGCTCAATCGTAGTCCGGCGGCATCCGCCCCGGCAATGGAGTCGCGGCTAGCGGCCTTGCCGATCAAGGGCTTCACTGCGGCCGCGAACTCGCGCCACGTGGTGCAGTCGAATTCGCGTCCCGCATGGTAACTTTGCAGAGCAACAATAACGGGGGATGCTCATGAAACTCGCGGTCCGTGCTTGCGCGTTCGCGCTCACCCTGCTCCTCACCGCCGCCGTAACCGCTCAGCCGCGGGCGAGCTCGACCTCGCCGTCGGGCCTGCCGCAGGGAATCACGCGCGTGACGACGGTCGAGGGCATCACCGAATACCGGCTCGCCAACGGCCTGCAAGTGCTGCTGTTTCGCGATCCGTCGAAGGCGACGATCACCGTCAACATGACCTACCTCGTCGGCTCGGTTGACGAGAGCTACGGCGAGACGGGCATGGCGCATTTGCTCGAGCACATGATGTTCAAGGGCTCGACGAAGTTCCCCGACATCCTCGCGGCGATCCGCAGCCACGGCGCCCAATTCAACGGGACAACGTCGTGGGACCGCACGAATTACTTCGAGACGTTCGACGCCAGCGACGCGAACCTCGAGTGGGCGATGGATCTCGAATCCGACCGCATGGTCAACGCGTTCGTCGCGCAAAAGGACCTCGACACCGAGATGACGGTCGTGCGCAACGAGTTCGAAGCAGGCGAGAACAACCCGACGGGTGTGTTGTTCGAGCGCGTGCTGTCTGCCGCCTATCTGTGGCACGGTTACGGCAACTCGCCGATCGGCAGCCGCAGCGACATCGAGAACGTGCCGATCCCGCGCTTGCAGGCGTTCTACAAGCGTCACTATCAACCCGACAACGCCGTGCTCGTCGTCGCGGGCCGATTCGAGGAGCAGCGCACTCTCGATCTGATCGCGAAGTATTTCAGCTCGATCCCGCGCCCGACGCGCGAGCTCACCTCCAAGTACACGATCGAACCGACGCAGGACGGCGAGCGCGAGGTCGTCGTGCGCCGCGTAGGCGACATCCAAATCCTCATGGCCGGCTATCACGTGCCGGCCGGCGCGGACGAAGACTTCGTGCCGATTCAAGTGGCCGCGGAAGTGCTGGGCGACGTGCCGTCGGGTCGTCTCTACAAGGCGCTCGTAGAGCCCGGGCTCGCGTCGCAGATCGCCGTGCAAGAACTGCAGCTCCGCGACCCCGGCATGGTCGTCTTCTTCGCGATCGTGCCCAAAGACAAGTCTCTCGACGCCGCGCGCGATGCCATGATCAAGACGATCGACGACATCGCGACGAATCCGGTCACGACCGAGGAAGTCGAGCGAATTCGCAACCAGGCGATGTCGGGCTTCGAGCAGCAGATGAACAACTCGCAGGGCATCGCGATCCAGCTCAGCACGTGGGCCGCGATCGGCGACTGGCGCTTGATGTTCCTCGACCGCGATCGCGCGCGCACTGCCTCCGTGGAAGGAGTGCAGAGCGCGGCGCGCAAGTATTTCAAGCCGTCGAACCGCACCGTGGGCCTATTCATCCCCGGCGATCCTGATCGCAGCGAGATCCCGGCGCGCCCCAACGTCACGGCGATGCTACAGGGCTACAAGGGCGACCAGGCCCGCGCCGAGGGTGAGGCGTTCGATCCGACGCCGGCCAACATCGATGCGCGGACGACGCGCGTCGATCTGCCCGGCGGCGTCAAGCTCGTGATGTTGCCGAAGGAGACGCGCGGCGACGCCGTCAACGCGGTCATTCGCCTGAACTACGGCGACGAGAAGAGCCTGAAAGGACCAGGCCGACTCGCGGGCGTCACGACGCAAATGCTGATGCGCGGCACGCGCTCGAAGTCGCGGCAGGACATCCAGGACGAGCTCGCGGAGCTGCAGAGCCAGCTCAACGTCGGCGGCGGCGCGGGCCTCGCGTCCGCGAGCATGCAGAGCACGCGCGCGAACCTGCCCGAAGTTCTCGCGCTCGCGATCGAAGTGCTGCGCGAGCCCGCGTTCCCCGACGCCGAGCTCGCGACGCTGAAGCAGCAGACGATCACGAACCTCGAAGCGTCGCGCAGCGAGCCGCAAGCGATCGTCCCGCGCGCGTATTCGAGGCACTGGGCGCGCAACTATTCGAAGGACGACCCGCGCTACGTCGCGACCATCGACGAGGACCTCGCGTTCATCAACGGCGTCACGACGGCGCGGCTCCGCGACTTCCACAAGGACTTCTTCGGTGCGTCGCAGGCTGAGGTCATCGTCATCGGCGATTTCGATCCCAACGAAGTCCGCGCGCTGATCGCGGAGAAGCTCGACGGCTGGCGCAGCCCGAAGCCGTTCAGCGACGTGCTGAATCTGTACGCGAACCTGGCGAAAGACCCCACGAGCCAGGACTTCAACACGCCCGACAAAGAGAATGCGATGTTCCTGGCCGGCATGCCGATCGAGATGCGCGACTCGCACCCCGACTATCCGGCGCTCGTGTTCGGCAATTACATCTTGGGATCGGGCCCCGCTTCGCGGCTGTTCGGACGCATCCGCGGCAAGGAAGGCCTGAGCTACGGCGTCGGCTCGAGCTTCAGCGCCTCGCCGCGCAGCGACGGCGCGCAGTTCACCGTCAACGCGATCGCGGCGCCGCAGAACGCAGCGAAGGTCGAGGCGTCGTTCCGCGACGAGCTCGCGAACGTGCTGCGCGACGGCTACACGAAGGAAGAGTTCGACGCCGCCAAAATCAGCTGGGCGCAAGGGCGGCAAGTCGGCCGCACGCAGGACGGCGGCCTCGCGGGTCAGCTCGGCCTCTGGACGCACGTCGGCCGCACGATGGCGTGGGACGCCGACTTCGAAGCGAAGGTTGCCGCGCTGACCATCGAGCAAGTCCGCGACGCGATGCGCCGGCACCTCGACGTCACCAAGATGACGTTCATGAAAGGCGGCGACTTCGCCGCAGTGGCCGCGGGTGGCGGAGCTCAGTGAGCTCCGCTGCCACCCGGCGCGCGCGTCAGCGAAGCACGAAGAGGTAGACGAGCGTCGCCGCGCCGAGCACGGCGGCCACGGCGAACACGATCCAGACGACGCGCGAGCTGCCGGGCTCGATGTGCGGCGTCGCGGCGACGATGCTCGCGTAGTCGCGCGCAAAAATCCGCCGGCCCTTGGCCGATCGCAGCAGCACGAGAACGTACGCGCCGATCACCGTCCCGAACGGAATGACGGGCAGGCTGAGCGCCGATAGCACGGCCGCCGCCGAGGCTGCCCAGCGCTGGAGCCCCCGCAGGCCCCACGCTACCGCGACCGACGCGAGACCAAACACGAGACAGACGACGGCGAGCGGCCACGCGGTGAAGTCGGTACCCCTGACGGCGACGAGCAGGAAGTAGACGCCGAATAGCGTCCACAGCACGCTGCCCGCGTAGTACATCGTCCCGACGGAACGCACGGACGCTTCGTGCCCCAAGTGCTCGCGGCGTGTTGCCTCGAGTCCCGACGCGCGGCGCACGTCGTCGACGAACGCTGTCGGAGCCGCGTCTGGATTCATCTCTGTCGACATCGAACGACCCCTCGCGCCCAGGTTTCCGCGCAAGCGCGCACCATCGTAGTGCCGAACCACTCCGCGGGGGCATTCTACCCACGTTTGCGGCGGCGAAACGCGCCCGCTATCGTCGCGACCATGAACCGGCCGCGCTCGTCTCGCCAGCACTACGAAGCCTTTCGGCGCGATTACGCCGACGGTACGCTCGACGACAGGATCGCGGGCGTCGACAAGCAGCCGGCCAAGACGCCGCCAGCCAAACCACGCCGCGAGTACTTGAAGGACTATCTGGGCTGGCTATGGCCCGAGCGCTGGGCCGTCGCCGCGATCTTCGTGCTCGCAATCGC
>Ga0075425_100008030_pt1 | contig 11173 bp, 13 predicted proteins | sample SoiMethybrSBSTD4_FD_75300 | JGI IMG/M metagenome (GOLD analysis project Ga0075425, IMG submission 75300) | Bulk soil microbial communities from a Populus tree surrounding site in Tennessee, USA - Soil MetaG P. TD hybrid SBSTD4 | ecosystem: Environmental > Terrestrial > Soil > Tree plantation...
CCGTTCGCGGCCGACGCGATCTACGAGGCCGTCGACGCGGGGATCGGCACCGTGATCTGCATCGCCGAGGGCCTGCCCGCGCACGAGATGCTGCGGATCTACAACTACATCCGTCCCCGGGGGGTCACGATGCTCGGGCCGAACTGCCCCGGTGCCTTGTCGCCCGGGAAGGCGAATGTGGGGATCATCCCGGCCGAGATCTTCCGCGAGGGCGCCGTGGGCGTGGTCTCGCGCTCCGGCACGCTCACCTACCAGATCGGGCACGAGCTCACGCAGCGCGGCCTCGGCAACTCGACGATCGTCGGTATCGGCGGCGACCCGGTCGTCGGCTCCTCGTTCATCGACATCGTCCAGCGCTTCGAGGCCGACGACGAGACGGAGATGATCGTGCTCGTCGGGGAGATCGGCGGAGACGAGGAGGAGAAGGCCGCCGCGTACATCGAGTCCGAGGTCACGAAGCCGGTGATCGCCTACATCGCCGGCTTCACGGCGCCGCCCGGCAAGACGATGGGACACGCGGGCGCGATCATCTCCGGCTCGTCGGGCACGGCGCAGGGCAAGAAGGAAGCGCTGGAGGCTCGAGGCGTCCAGGTCGGCACGACGCCGACCGAAGTCGCCGACCTCGCCGCGGCGACCGCCGGCGTCGGCGCGTGACGATCTCGCTGGCACGCGGGATCCCGTCACCGGACTGCCTGCCCGTCGACGAGCTCGCGGACTGCGCCCGCGAGGCGCTGCAGCGAGACGGGCGAACGATCCTCTCCTACGGGAGCACGCTGGGGTACGAGCCGCTTCGCGAATGGATCGGGGAGCGGCACGGCGTTGCGCCCGAGCAGGTCGTCGTCACGAACGGCTCGCTGCAGGCCTTCCACTTCGTTCTCTCCACGCTCGGCGGCGGCCGGGTCCTCGTCGAGCGGCCCACGTACGACCGGCCGCGGAAGATTCTCGTGGAAGAGCGCTGCGAGATCGGTCAGATCGCGGTCGACGACGACGGTCTCGACGTCGCCGAGCTCGAGCGCGAAGGCCCAGCAGCCCTGCTGTACACGATCCCGACTTTTCAGAACCCGACCGGAGCAACGCTCTCGGAGGAGCGCCGGCACCGACTCGCCGCCGTCATCCGGGAGCGCGGCCTGCACGTCCTCGAGGACGACCCCTACGGGCTCGTCCGTTTCGAAGGGAAGGCTCTTCCGAGCCTGCTCGAGCTCGAAGGCGGCGAGTACGTGCGCTACAGCTCGTCGTTCTCGAAGACGGTCGCGCCGGGCCTGCGCGTCGGGTACCTCATCGTTCCGAGGGCTCTTGCTGCCGAGCTCCTGCCGCTGGCGGCCTCGACGTACATCACGCCGGGCCTCGTGGCGCAGGCGACGTTGAACGAGTTCCTGCGCCGCGGGCTCTTCGAGTCGAACCTGCGGCGCGTCTGCGATCTCCTCCGCGTGCGGCGGGATGCGATGCTCGAGGCTCTCGAGAAGCACCTCGGCGGGGTCGCGCGCTGGACCAGGCCGGAAGGCGGCTACTTCGTCTGGCTGGAGCTTGGCGACGACGTCGACGCGGCCGACCTCCTCTCTCGCGCGCAAGAGGTTGGCGTCACCTTCGTGCCCGGTGTCGACTTCGGCGGGGAGCCCAACACGCTGCGGCTCGCATTCAGCTACGTCACGGCGAACGAGGTCGCAGAGGGCGTGACCCGGCTTGCCAAGCTAGCGGCGTCGGCGTCGCCGGTATAGCTGCGACAGCAGCACGCCGCCCAGTAGTCCCAGTCCAAGGCTGAGCAGCACCAGCCAGATCACCGAGACGCGCGAGGTCCCGACGACGAAGTGGACGTGGACCCGCTTGCGGTTCTCGAGCACGAACGCGATCGCGTAGGCGATCACGGCGAACAGCAGCAGCAGCTTCAGGTAGAGCCATGGCTGCCACTCGCGGAGGTGGCGCTGCTCTCCAGGAGCCGCCGGTTCGCCGACGGGCGGTTCCTGCTCGGCACGCGGCGGCTCTTCGTCAGAGCGGCGCAGCAGGCGCATCGGCCGGAGTCTAAGCGGCGCGGACGGCGCCCGTAAGCGGACGAGGCACGAGGCGTGGCTGGCGCGGCGGAACTAGCGAGCCGCGGCTGTGTAGGCGGAAGGTGGGGCAGGGTGCTTCGAGCGAAAGGGCGCAGAGCCCGGCTCGGCGGAAATAGCAATCATCGCAGCTTGCTTGGGTTCGTTTGCTCATGTTCCTGCCCACTCCCTCGATCTGACGCCACCTGGTTTAAGGCAGGACTATAGGTCTCCGGGACATGGTTTCAAGACTTGCCTGTGGAGAAAACATTGCAATTTCCGGCGGTTTCAAACTGTCCAAAATTACTCGTTCTTCACGCTTTCGGACCCAGCGTTGCCAGCTTCTGCAACGCTTGTTGAACGTTTTCCACAGGGATGATGCGCAGGCCGTCGGCATAGCGTCTCGCTTCTCGTGCGTTCTCCCCGGCTGGCACAAGGAAAGCATCCACATGGGCCCGGCGGGCGCCGAGCGTCTTCTGCTTGACGCCGCCGATCGGGAGCACACGCCCGTTCAGGTCGAGCTCACCGGTCGCAGCGATCCTGTGCCCGTGCGCGACGTTGCGGCCGAGCTCCTGCAGGATGTCGAGCGCGAACGCGAGGCCGGCCGACGGGCCGCCGATTCCCTGCGCGTCAATCGTGACAGGCACCGGCAGCCGCACCTGGAGATTGTCCGAGGCGAAGATGCCTAGGATCGCCTGCTTCGCGTTGCCGGAGGCGGCAGTCGTCGTGACTGTCGCGTTGCGAACCGCCTTACCGCGACGAAAGCGCAGTTCGAGCGGGTCGCCCGGATGCTTGCGGGCGAGTGCGGCGTGGAGCTCGGCGATGGTCTTCACCGGCTGCCCGTCGACGGCGAGGATCACGTCGCCCGATTGCAGGATCCTTGCGGCGGGCGCGCCGTCCTCGACCTGCAACACGGTGACACCGGCAGTCTGCTGAGTCACGTGATAGCCGAGCAGCTTGAGGGCGACGTACGGCGCGATCTTCTGCGAGTCGGACATCTCCACCTGGCCCAGGCGGCGGTCGAGCGAAGAGCTGATCGGAGGCGAACGGACCAGCGATGACCCGTCGGCACGGGCCCAGGGCAGCAGGCGCTCGATCAGCCTTGCCGGTCGCTCGCGCACATCGACGAAGTAGATCTGGCCCGGCGCGCGCTGTCGCTTCCCTTCGACGTGGACGAGCGGTGCGACCGGATGCGCGGGGTCGACGAGCTGCAGCTGGTAGCCATCGGCAGGAGCGATCCAGAGCGCGAGCGCCGTGACGATCAGCAGGAACCCCGCGGTCGCGGCGAGGCGGGTCGGCGACAGCCACGCGCTGCGACCGCGTGGCTTCGGCGAGTCGGCGTCGGTCAAAGCAGCCCGCGCGTCAGGCCGCCGTCGACCGGGATGACCGTGCCTGTCACGTAGCTGGCGGCATCCGAGGCGAGGAAGCAGACGACCTGGGCGACCTCGCGCGGCGCGCCGAACCGGCGCAGCGGGATCGCCTCGAGATCCTCCGGCTGCGGGCCGTTCTGGTACGCCTCGGCCAGGCGTTCGGTCTCGATCCTGCCCGGCGCGATCGAGTTGACGGTGATGTTCTTCGGGCCGACCTCGCGCGCCATGGTCTTGGCCCACCCGATGACGCCCGGGCGGACGGAGTTCGAGAGCGCGAGGTTGTCGATCGGCTCCCTGACCGAGCTCGACGTGATGTTGATCACCCGGCCGTGACCGCTTTGCTCGAGCTGCGGGAGGCACAGCGCGGTCAAGCGGATCGCCGAGAGGAGCAGGAGCTCGACGGCCTGCTCGACCTGCTCGTCCGTGAGCCCGACTCCAGGGGTGCGCGGCGGGCCGCCGCTGTTGTTGACGAGGATGTCGATCGAGCCGAACGCGTTGAGGGTGCGATCGACGAGTCGCTTCAGGTCGGCGGGGTTTGTGACGTCCCCGCGGACCGCGAGGCCGCCGATGCGCTCGGCCTCGCGTTCGAGCACCTCGCGGCGGCGCGCGAACATCGAGACGTTCGCTCCTTCGGCGGCGAGCGCTTCGGCGATCGCGAGACCCATGCCGGCGGACGCGCCGCAGACGATGGCCGTGCGGCCGCTCAGACCGAGGTCCACGCCGCCCGATCTCCGGTCGCTTGGGCCCCGCCGCCCGGGCGCGCGGAGCGCGTTAGATGTTCACGCGCGCGCGCGTCCCCACCCGGGTGGGGATGAGGTTCCACCCTCCGCCCGCGGGGAGCGTAGCTCTCCAGACGTGCCCTGTCTGTGACCGGGTTGTGCCGAGTTTGCGCCAACGTTTGCACTACGCGGCGGTCGTGAGGACGCCGACGACCTCGCGTACCGCCGCGGCCGAGGTCTCGAGCGCGCTTCGCTCGTCGTCGCTCAGGTCGAGCTCGACGATCTCCTCGATCCCGCTCGCGCCCAGCTTCACGGGGACGCCCATGTAGAGCCCGTCGATCCCATGCTCACCCTCGAGGTAGGCCGTGCAGGGGAGCACGCGGTGCTGGTCGAGCATGACCGAGTCGACCATCTGCGCGGCCGCCGCGCCCGGGGCGTACCAGGCCGACGTGCCGAGCAGCTCCACGATCTCGCCGCCGCCTTTCGCCGTGCGCTCGACCATTGCGGCGATCCGCTCCTCCGAGACGAGCTTCCGCAGCGGGATCCCGCCGACGGTGGTCGCCGAGACCACGGGCACCATCTGGTCGCCATGGCCGCCGAGCACCATCGCCGTCACGTCCTTCAACGATGACCCGGTCTCCCACGCGATGAACGTCGAGAAGCGGGCGGTGTCGAGGATCCCCGCCATGCCGAATACGCGCTCCTTCGGCCAGCCGGAGACGTTCTTCGCCACATGGCACATCGCGTCGAGCGGGTTCGAGACCACGATCAGCACCGCGTCCGGCGACTGCGCGACCACCTGTTCCGTCACCGAGCCCACGATCGTCTCGTTCGTGGCCACCAGGTCGTCGCGGCTCATTCCCGGCTTGCGCGGCACCCCCGCCGTGATCACCACAACGGAGGAGCCCGCGCTCTCCTCGTAGCCGTTCGACCCCGTCACCGTCGGCTCGTAGCCGAGCACCGCGCCCATCTGGTTGATGTCGAGCGCCTTGCCCTGCGGCAGGTTCTCGACGATGTCGACGACGACGACGTCGCAGTAGTCGCGGGTCGCCAGCACCTGCGCACAGGTGGCGCCCACATTCCCGGCCCCGACGACCGTCACCTTGCGCCTGCTCAAACTCGTGCCCCCAGGACGTCGATGATCGCGTCGGCGACCTCGCTCGTGCCCACGGCGGTTGGGTCGTCGCGCGTCGGCTTCATGTCGTACGTGACGCTCCGGCCCTCGCGGATCACCTCCGCGATCGCGCCCTCGAGCCGATCCGCCGCGTCTCCCTCGTCGAGGTGCCTGAGCATGAGCATCCCGGAGAGCATCATCGCCATCGGGTTGACCTTGTTCTGCCCCGCATACTTGGGCGCAGACCCGTGCGTCGGCTCGAACACGGCCGCGTGGGTGCCGAAGTTCGCGCCGGGCGCCAGTCCGAGGCCGCCGACCAGTCCGGCTGCGAGGTCGGAGACGATGTCGCCGTAGAGATTCGGCAGGACGAGCACGTCGTACTCCTCGGGCCGCTGAACGAGCTGCATGCAGAGGTTGTCCACGATCCGGTCCTCGAACTCGAGATCCGGGTTCTCCTCGGCGACCTCGCGCGCGACGCGCAGGAAGAGCCCGTCCGAGAACTTCATGATGTTCGCCTTGTGCACGGCCGTGACCTTGCGCCGGCCGTTGCGGCGCGCGTAGTCGAACGCGAACTGAACGATCCGCCGGCTCCCCTCGATCGAGAGCGGCTTGATCGAGATGCCAGAGCCTCGAGGCACCTGGCCGCCGCGCGCCTCGATCCACTCGGCCAGCTCCTCGGCGTGTCCGGAGCCCTCCTCGTACTCGATCCCTGCGTACAGGTCCTCCGTGGCCTCCCGGACGATGATCAGGTCGACATTCTCGTAGCGCGAGCGCACGCCTTCGTAGCTCTTGCAGGGGCGCACCTGCCCGTACAGGTCGAGCGTCTTGCGCAGGGTGACGTTGACCGATCGGAAGCCGCCCCCGACAGGAGTCGTGATCGGGCCCTTCAAGGCGACCCCCGTGCGCTTGATGGAGTCGAGCACGTGGTCGGGCAGCGGGTTGCCGCCGTACTGGTCCATCACGTCGGCGCCGGCCTCCTGGACGTCCCAGTCGAAGCCGACCCCGGTGGCCTCGAGGACTCGCCTGGTGGCCTCCGTCAGCTCGGGCCCGGTGCCGTCGCCGGGGATCAAAGTCACCTCGTGCGCCACGGCGCCTGACTCTAGCGGAGCTATATAGATTTCCCGGCGTGAACGACTTCAAGCCAGGGCTCGAGGGCGTCGTCGCCGTCGAGACGGAGATAGCGGAGCCGGATCGCGAGGGTGGATCGCTCCGCTATCGGGGGATCGACATCGAGGAGCTGGTCGGCCACGTGCCCTATGAGCAGGTCTGGGGCCTCCTCGTCGACGACGACATCAACTCGGCGATGCCTGCGCCCGAGCCCTACGAGCCCGTCGGGCTGACCGGGAACGCCCCGTCCGACCTGCAGACGGAGACGGCACGGCTCTCGGGCTACTGGAAGCTCGGGAAGCTGAACGAGATTTCGGACGAACAGGCCCGGGAGGACCTCGGTCGCCTCTCGGCGCAGATGATGGAGATCGTGGCGCGCTCGGCCGCGAAGGCCGACGGTCGCGAGCCTGCCCCCGACGACGTGGTCGCCAAGGGCGAGACCGCCGCGGAGCGGTTCCTGCTCCGCTGGCGCGGCGAGGCCGATCCCGATCACGTCAAGGCGATCGACACGTACTGGATCTGCACCGCGGAGCACGGGCTGAACGCGTCGACGTTCACCGCGCGGGTGGTCGCGTCGACCGGTGCGGACTGCGGGGCCGCGCTCTCGGCAGCCGTGGGGGCGCTCTCGGGACCGCTCCACGGAGGCGCCCCTGCGTACGTGAAACCGATGCTCGAGGAGGTCCAACGGATGGGCGACCCCGAACGGTGGGTTCGCGAGGCGCTCGCGAGCGGCAAGCGGATCATGGGCTTCGGTCATCGCATCTACCGCGCCGAGGATCCGCGCTCGCGGATCCTCAAGCGGACCGCGCAGGAGCTCGGCTCGCCGCAGGTCCAGGTGGCCGAGGAGCTCGAGCAGGTCGCGCTCAAGGCGCTCCAGGAACGGCACCCCGAGCGGGTCCTTGCGACGAACGTCGAGTACTACTCGGCGATCGTGCTCGATGTCGCCGAGATCCCTCCGCCGCTCGCGCCGGCGATGTTCGCGTGCTCGCGGGTCGCGGGCTGGTCCGCGCACATCCTCGAGCAGAAGCGGACCGGCCGGCTCTTCCGGCCCTCTGCGGTCTACGTCGGCCCTCCGGAACGGTCACTCGCCTCGGTGTGACGCTCGCGGAGGCAGCCGCCCGCGCGGACGAGCTGGCGAAGGGAGGCAACGAGCGGGAGCTTGCCGACCTCCGCCGCGAATGGGCGGACGAGCTGGAGGTCGCCGCGCGCTCGAGCGACTACCGCGAAAGGACGGCCGCGTACCGCGCGATCGGCCAGTTCCGCTTCCGCCAGAAGGCGGAGCTGCTCCGGCGCGGCCTCGAGGACGAGAGCCCGGCCGTTCGCGGGTCGGCGCTGCTCTCGCTCGAGCTGCTCTCGCGCGACGCGCCGCGTGAGATCAACGCGGTGCGGCCGATGCTGCACTCGCTGGCGAACGCGGACGACAACGCCGCCGTCCGCCGCCTGGCCGTGCTGTCGCTGCGCAACGGCTCGCCGCAGCGCGACACGGTCGTCCTGCTCCAGGGAATCGCCGAGGAGGAAGGGCTCGAGCGGGACCTCCGCGAGACGGCGGCGAAGGTCGCCGCAGGGCTGGAGAAGAAGGCGAGAGCTCGCTAGAGCTAGCGCTTATGGCCCACAGGCGCAGGCCTTGCCGCGCAGCTCGCGGCCGCACGACGGACAGATGCGCCGCCGCTGGCGCCACTCGAGACCGTTCTTCCGGAGCCCTGCGATCGCCATCATCAGGCCGACGCTCGTGGTCGACAGCAGCATCGCCAGATGCGGATGGAGGCTCATGGCCTCGTATTCCGCGTGCTCAGTCACCCGAAACGTCGCGGCGGCGGGCGCGAGCGTGCGGGTGGCTCCTGAAGTAGACCTCTCGGCGGCGCCGGTCGCTGACATGCGTGTAGAGCTCGGTCGTGCCGAGGTCGGCGTGGCCGAGCATCTCCTGGACGCTGCGCAGGTCGGCCCCGCCTTCGAGGAGGTGCGTCGCGAACGAGTGGCGGAGCAGGTGAGGATGGACGCGCTCGGGCTCGAGGCCGGCGCGTTCCGCGAGGCGTCGGAGGATCAGGAACGCACCCGCGCGCGTCAAGGCGCCTCCCTGCGCGTTGAGGAAGAGCTCCGGACGGTGTCGTCGGTCGAGGTACGGGCGGCCGTGCGCCAGGTAGCGGCGCAGCGCGTCCGTGGCGTGACGTCCGACCGGGACGACCCGCTCCTTGCCGCCCTTGCCGGTGCAGGCGACGAGGCGTCGCTCGAGGTCGACATCCGTCTTGCCGAGCCCGACGGCCTCGCTGACGCGCAGGCCGGCGCCGTACAACAGCTCGACGAGCGCGCGATCCCGCAGCGAGCGCGGCGTCGTTCCCGGCGCGGCCTCGATCAGCCGCTGTGCCTCGGCGGCTGACAGGGTCCGCGGGAGGCGCTTCCGCCGGCGCGGAAGCTCGAGCGCCGCGGCCGGGCTGTCGGTGCGTGCGCCCAGCAGGATCAGGTGCCGGAAGAACGACCGTACCGCGGCGACGCGGCGGGCAATGGTCGCGGGAGAGAGCCCTGCCGCGCGCAGCTCCGCGAGCCAGCGCTCGAGGTCTTCGCCGGTCGCTTTGGAGGGCGGACCGCCCAGCCAGTCCTCGAGCGCCCGCAGGTCGCGCCTGTACGCGTCGACGGTCTTGGGCGCCCGCCGGGCCGCGAGCAGGGCGAGGAAGCCTTCGACCTCGGGATCGCTGGCCATCGGACGTTCTTCCTTCGTCCTGCCGCTCTAGAGTTCCTGCGTGTCCGAAGGGCTGGAAGAGGCGGCGCGCCTGTACGACGCGGCCGCCGAGCAGCTGGAGCAAGCCGCGAAGCACTGCCGCACGGCGGCGCGCCACTTCCGCGACCAGGAGGTCCCCCGCGGTGCGGCGCACGCCTGGGCGGCGCACGGTCACATCCGCGCCGCGGAGGACTCTCTCGACCAGCAGGCGCGGACTCACGCCGGCAAGTCGAATCCCTAGCTACTCCTCGGGCGGAGCGATCACCTCTCCGCGTTCGATCCAGGCGGTCAGCTGGTCCTTGAAGGTGTCCAGCGAGCCATGCCACTGGATTCCCTCGGCCATCTCGTCCGAGATCGGGCCGAAAGCGCTGAGCTCGTGGCGCAGCACGGTGGCGTCGCCGTCCTCCACGAACTCGTACCGGTGGTTCAGCGTGATCCCGCCGCCGAGCTGGTGGCTCGTCTGCGAGTACCCGGCCGGGGGGTCCCACCAGCCGATCGTGCCGTAGAGCTTGCCGGTGCCCTCGCCCCAGTCCTCGTAGATCTGGCCGCCGACGCGGCGGTCGTTGACGACGCGCTGGAGCCGATCCTCGCCGTAGCTGACCTGGAACCACTTCTGCGTGTCCAGGAAGGCCTCGAAGACCTCCTCCCGCGGCTTGCCGAAGCGGAGCTCGTTGGTGAACGCGATGTGCCTAACGGGGTGCATGTGCATCACCTCTCCTTCAGGTGGCGCTCGAACGCCAGCAGTTGCGAGGCGGACGCCTGTTGGAAGCTGTTGAGCCAGCGCTCGAGCTCGCGCTGGATCGGGACGGCGTTCAGCTGGTTCCAGCGCTCGCGGCCCTCGCGGCGGACGAGCACGATGCCGGCCCGCTCCAGCACGCCGAGGTGCTGCATTACGGCGAAGCGCGAGAGCTTCGGCAGTACCTCGGAGAGCGCGGTCGTTGTCATCGGCCCGTCACGCAGTGCGTCGAGCAGCGCGCGCCGGTGTGGCGAGCTGAGCGCCTTCCAGACTCGGGCGTCTTCCCCCATTACGTGATAAAAATATCACATATGTTGAGGCATCGCTTGTGATGCCGACGTCAGGACGCGGGCTTTGCCCGTGCGTCCGTCGGAAATGACCGGTCGACGCGCGGGCCAGGTCGAAGCCGTCATAGGAAGGCTCAGGACCGCGGGTGCGCCTTGTCGTAGACGCGGCGCAGCCGGGCAGCATCGACGTGGCTGTACATCTGCGTCGTCGAGAGCGAGCTGTGGCCGAGGAGCTCCTGGATCGTCCGCAGGTCGGCGCCGCCTTCGAGCAGGTGCGTGGCGAAAGCGTGCCGCAGCCGGTGCGGGTGGGGGAGGAGCCGTCGGAGCGTGCTCGTGTCGAGCCGTTTCCCCCGCGCGGAGAGGAAGAGCGCGTTGTTCGCGCCACGTGCGAGCTGGGGCCTCGCATCTCGGAGATAGACGGCGACGCGATGCGAAGCCTCTTCGCCGAGCGGCACGACACGCTCCTTGTCGCCCTTCCCGCGCACATGCACGAGCTCCTGCTCGAAGTCGACGTCCGCCAGGTCGAGGTCGACCGCCTCCTGGGAGCGAAGCCCGGCCGAGTAAACGAGCTCGACGAGCGCCCGGTTCCTCAGCGCCAGCGGTGACGAGCCGTCGAGCCCCGCGAGCTCGCCGTCGACCTCCTCGGGGCGCGGCGCGTCGGGAAGGCGCCGCGGGCGGCGCGGCGCGAACGACGCATCGGGGACGCGTTCCGCCCCCAGGGCGTGCCGCAAGAAGGCGCGAACGGCCGCGAGCTTCCGCCCGATCGTGGCCGGTGCCAGCTTCCGAGGCCGTGCTCGTCCGAGCTCCGCGGCGTAGTCGGCGAGCACGCGCACGTCGACGTCCTCGAGACGAGTCCCGCGGTGCTCGAGCCAGCGCGCGAACTCGCGCACGTCGACGCCGTAGGCCCGGCGCGTCGACTCGGCGAGCGCCGGGCTCGCGAGAAACCGGTCGACCTCCCGCTGCACGGCGACGACTTCGTCGCCGAGGGGTCGGTCCCCTACGCGACGGCCGCGATGATCTCTTCGCTCAGGCTGGGGAACTTCTGCAGGAACTCGACGCGCTCGGCCTTGAAACGCTCGACCAGCGCGCGGTACTCGTCGTCGCGG
>Ga0075425_100008031_pt1 | contig 11173 bp, 7 predicted proteins | sample SoiMethybrSBSTD4_FD_75300 | JGI IMG/M metagenome (GOLD analysis project Ga0075425, IMG submission 75300) | Bulk soil microbial communities from a Populus tree surrounding site in Tennessee, USA - Soil MetaG P. TD hybrid SBSTD4 | ecosystem: Environmental > Terrestrial > Soil > Tree plantation...
GCCAGACGATGGACCTTCGGTCGCGAGGTCACGGCGGGCATGGAACAGGGTAACGCCGGCCGGAGGCCGGGATCAACGACGGACGTCGGTCTCCACCTGGGCACGAAGGCCGAGGAAACGCCCGTAACGCTCGGCCGCCGCCTCCACGGCACGGCGCTCGTCGCGCGTCACCGGGTTCCAGAACGTCACGCTCAAGCCCACGGTCGCGCTGGAAAGGGAGCGCCGCCAGTCGCCGCGCACCCGCCCGTCGATGACGACGCGCGCCAGGCCGACCGCGTCCACACGGTCGGCCAGAGACGACGGCGGATCGAACGCGGCCGCACGGTCCTTGTAGGCCACGAGGTATTCGTCCCAGGCCGGCAACAGGACCGCGGTCGTCCGTCTCGACCCTGGGGCAGGACGGGCCTCGACCGACGAGAACAGGAGCCGTCCGTCGTGGGGCTCGGCCACGAGCCTGGGCCCGGCGGCGGCGATGGCGGCCTGCGTGTCCTTCAACAGGAGGCCCGTCCACCACGCGAAGTCGTGCGCGGTCGCCGGACCGTGGCTCCTGAAATACCGCTCGGCGAGGATGGCCAGGGCCTCCTCGCGCGAGAGGTCCCGGGAGGGCGGGAGCCATTCCTCGAGAAGCACGAACGTCGGTTGCTTGCCCTTCCGCGAGCCGAAGCAGATGAGCCCCTGCTGGGCGAGATGTCCGAGGATGTGGATCCCCCGCTGCCCCGCGGGCGAGACGCCGCCGCGCTGCAGCGCCGCGTACGCCTCGGCCCGAGTGAGCGCACGGCCCTCCAGGGCGCGCGTCAGCACTTTCGCCGCGCGCTGGAAGGTCGCGGCGTCGAGCTCGAGCTCCCGATACCGCCCCGCGCTGCGGGCGATCACGCGGGGCGTGAGCAGGCGCAGCATCCAGCGGACGTCGGCCGCGGGCGCGTAGTGGAGGGTGCCGCGCATGGGCCACGTCCGCACGATCGTCCGCGCGGCCACGGCCTCCTCGACCTCCGATTCCAAGGCGGAGGGCAGGCGCAGTCCCAGCGCCCAGCGCGAGCCAAGGTAGTCCTGGGCCTGGACGGCGCCCATCCAGCGCACGAGCTCGGCCGGCGTGGTGAAGCGAGCGCGGGCGATCTGCTGGCTGACGAGCCGCCGGCGGGTGATGGCGGTCAGACGCAAGGCCCGGATTCTAGCAAACCGGCCTCGCTTCAATGGATTGAAACGGTCGGCGCGATTACCGCCCCGGGCGGGCAGGCATGGTCTACTCGGAGGAGATGGAACCGGCTGAGCCTCCCCCTACCGCGGGCGCTCGCGCTCGTGCCCTGATCGAGCGCGCCCGCCTCCTGCGCGAGCGGGCGCTCGTCGCACTCGCTCCCGTCCGTGCGCGCGCTCTCCGCGCTTGGCGCGATCATCCGCGGCTCGTGATCGGCGGAGCGGCCTCCGCCGTCGCCGTGCTCGCGCTGACCGGGCTCTTCTGGGGCCGCTGCGGCCTGGCCGGGTGCCCGAACGTCGACCGCCTGCGGGCCTACCAGCCGGGCAAGGCCTCGCGCCTCCTCGACCGTCACGGCCGCGTCTTCGCTGACCTGCGTCCGGTCGAAGGCGCGACCGTGCCCCTGCGCCTCATCCCGAAACACGTGCGCGACGCCTTCCTCGCTGTCGAAGACCAGCGCTTCTACGCGCACGGCGGGGTCGACTGGCGGCGCGTGATCGGGGCCGCTTGGGCCAACGTCCGCCGCGGCGGCATCGAGCAGGGCTTCAGCACCGTGACCATGCAGCTCGCGCGCAACGTCTTCCCCGATCGCATTCCCGCCCGCGAACGCACCCTGCCCCGCAAGCTGCTCGAGGTGCGCGTGGCCTACGAGATCGAGGACCGGTTCGACAAGGACGAGATCCTCGAGCTGTACCTGAGCCACATCTACTTCGGCAACGGCGCGCGCGGGGTGGAGGCGGCCGCCCGCCACTACTTCGGGACCAGCGCCTCGCGGCTCACCCTTGGCCAGGCCGCGCTCCTGGCCGGCCTCATCCGCGGGCCCAGCCGCTACGATCCACGCCGCTTCCCCGATCGCGCGCGCGAGCGGCGCGACCTCGTGCTCACCCTGATGGAGCAGCAGGGGCGCGTGCCCGCCGCCACCGCGACCGCCGCCCGTACGATGCCGCTGGGCGTGGTGCGCCGCCGCGCCGCCGCCACCGCGGACCCCGGGCTCGCTCCGTATTTCGCGGAGGAGGTCCGCCGTCAGCTCGAGGACCGCCTGGGCGAGCGGCTCTACGACGAGACCCTGACCGTCACCACCACCCTCGACGCCGGTCTCCAGCGCGCGGCGGAGAGCGAGCTGGAGCGGCAGCTGCGGGCGGTGGAGACGGGCGCGCTGGGGTCTTTCCGCGGCCCCCGTTACTCCGCCACCGTGCCCCCGGCGGCGGGCGCGGCGGAGAGCGGCACGCCGTACCTTCAAGGCGCGGTCGTGTCTCTCGAGGTCGGCAGCGGCGACGTCCTGGCCTGGGTCGGGGGCCGCGATTTCCACCAGTCGCGCTTCGACCGCGTGAAATCCTCGCGCCGGCAGGTGGGCAGCGCGTTCAAGCCGTTCGTGTACGCGGCCGCTCTCCGCCATGGGCACTACCTCAGCGAGCGGCTCAGCGACGAGCCCATCCAGGTCCGCCTGGGCGGCAACCGGGTGTGGGAGCCGCAGAACTTCGACCAGGAGTACGACGGCGAGGTCACGATGCGCGACGCCCTCGCCCGCTCCAAGAACATCCCGACCGTGCGTCTCGCCTCCGCCGTCGGCCTCAAGGAAGTCGCCAAGGCCGCGCGCGAGGCCGGAATCCGCTCCGAGATCGAGGAGACCCCGGCCATGCCCCTGGGCACGGTGGCGGTCAGCCCGCTGGAGCTGGCGACGGCCTACGCCGCCTTCGCCGGACTCGGGCAAGTGGCCGCCCCGCGCCTCCTCTTGCGCATCACGGCGGAGGACGGGAGCGAGATCTTCGCCGCGCCCGCCCCGCGCCCCGAGCGCGTCATGGAGGAGGGCGTCGCCTTCCTCATCACGAACGTCCTGCAGGAAGCGATCGAGCGCGGCACGGGGACGGCCGTGCGCGCGAGCGGGTTCGAGGCGACCGCCGCCGGCAAGACGGGGACCACGAACGATGCGACCGACACCTGGTTCGTGGGCTACACGCCGCGGCTGGTGGCGGCGGTATGGATGGGCTTCGACGAGCCGCGGCCGATCATGGGCCTCGCCACCGGCGGGCGGCTGGCCGCGCCCGTCTGGGGCCGCATGATGGTGCGCGCACCCGAGGCCCTCACGACCACCGCGGCCTGGACCGCCCCGTCCTCCGTCATCCAGTCCTGGATCGATCCCCGGTCCGGGCGGCCCCTCACCGACGGATGCCGGCCCTACGACGGCGAGGCGCTCCGCGAGCTGTTCCTGCGCAACGGGCTGCCCGAGGCGATCTGTCCCGATCAGGGCGAGGTCACGCTCGCCGACGTCCACCCCGAGCAGTCGGACGAAGACGAGGCGCACGACGGCGAACCCTGGCCCGAAGACATGGGCTCCCGCTCCCACCCCGCCCCGCCGCCGGAATACGAGGAAGCGGAGACCTGGCGCCGGGCCCGCGAGCAGGCGCGCGAGGACGCCGAGCGCGCGTGGCGGGAGGCGCGCAAGGAATACGAGCGCCAGCTCAAGGAATGGCGGAAGGAGCAGAAGCGGCGGAGGAAGGAGCGCGAGGAGTAGCTACTGCACGTAGCCGAGCGCGCGCAGGCGCTCGAGCTCTTCGCCGCTGACCGTCGTGGCCAGCTGGGAATCCGGCTTGAGGCGCGCGCTCAGGGCCATGCGCTGCCAGGCCTGCATCTCGCGCAGGAGCCGCGCCACGATCTCCGGATGCTGCGCGGCCACGTCGGTGGCGTCCAGCGGGTCCTTCTTGCGATCGAAGAGCTGGAACTCGGGCCGTTCCGGAGCGCGGACCACGTGATGGGCCAGCTTCCATCCTCCCAGGCTCAGCGCGAACGACTCCTCGGTGACGGTGACGCCGGGATCGGGGCGGCCCGACGCTTCCGTGATGGCCGGCCGCGGCCAGCCCTCGTGCGGGCCGTCGCCCCGCATCCAGGGCACGAGACTGGCCCCCTGGATGCCCTTGGGCGGGGCGAGTCCGCTGAGGTCGAGCAGCGTCGGCATGACGTCGATGAGCTGGACGGTCTCGGCCGCGCGGCGCCCCGCGGGCACGCCGCCCGGCCACCAGAAGAAGAGCGGGACGTTGGTCAGCTCGCCGTAGATGCTCTGGTTGTGGAAGGAGCGTCCGTGCTCGAAGAACTCCTCGCCGTGGTCGGCCAGGAAGGCCATGAGGGTCCGGCGATCGAGGCCGAGCTCGCCCAGCCGCTCGCGCAGGCGGCCGATCTCGGCATCCATGCCCCGAATGGAGCCGTCGTACATGTCCTTCTCGAACGCGATGTAGCGGTCGGGGTCTACACCCGCGGCCACCAGCTCGTCGTGGCTGGGCATCCCGAAGCGGCGCATGTTGGCGTTGCGAATGAACGGCCGCGCCTTCTCCAGCTCCTGGTCGTGCTCCTGGCGCAGGCGCGGGTCTCCGAACATGGAGTCGTAGGGCGGGTAGGGCCGGTGGGGGCTGTGGGGATCGACCACGTGGAGAAGCACGAAGAACGGGACGTCGCGGTGTGCGGCCAGCCAGGGCAGGAGGCGGTCGATCTCGGTGCGCGCCGCCTTCGTGCTCCCGGCCTGCCGCTCCGGGAACGACCCCTGCTCGTGCAACTCCTCGAACCCCTGGTGCTGGTTGCTGAACTTGCCGACGAACTGGATGGTCTCGAGCCCGAGGGTCGCGTAGCCCGCCTGCCGATAGACCTCGGCGATCGTGGTGGCCGAGCTGGGCAGGAGGTCGTTGAAGGACTGCACGCCATGCGTCGAGGGATAGAGGCCGGTGAGGATCGACGGGCCCGAGGCCTTGGTCCAGGTGGCCTGGGCGACGCAGTCGTCGAAGAGGGTCCCTTCCGAGGCCATGCGTGCGAGGTTGGGGCTGGTCGGCCGCGCGTAGCCGTACATCGGCAGGTGGTCGCGCCGCAGCGTGTCCATCCACACGAGGATCACGCCCTGGGGGCGAGCGGCGGGCTGGGCGGCGGCGCTCCGCTCCGGAACGGATCGGATGACCGGCGTACCCCAGAAGCCGAGGGCGCGCGGCCGCTCGGACGCGAGTTCCAGAGACAAGGTGACGTCCTTCCCGGCCAGATCCGCCAGATCCACCGTGGCCGTCTCCCAGCGATGTGCGGTCGTCACCGTCCTTTCCAGGAGAGGCCCGCCCTTGCCGCCGCGCACGCCGGCCGCGACCACGCGAAACGTCACCGGCACGTTCTCGATCGTCCCCACCGCCAGCTCCAGACGCGGCCGCGCGGGCATGTGCACCTCGAATTCCAGCGCGTCCGGAGCCCGCGCGACGAGCGCCTCGCGATAGACCTCCGACATCCCGTGCCAGCCCAGGCCGGCGTTGACGCTGGCGAGGTGCTCGCGACGGGTCACGACGCGCACGGACTCGATCTCGAAGGTGGCGCCGGGCGCGTCCGTGGGAACGATCATGACGTGGCGCGAGAACGAGGCCGGCAGGGACGCCGTGGTGCGGAGGACGTACGTCCTCATCTCCTCCCCCGCCACCAGGGGGCTGTTGAACGGCGCGGGGATGATGGGAAGGATGTCCGTTTCCAGCTTGAGGTCGACCTTCTCCGTCGGCCGCAGCACCACCGAGAGGTTGCTGCCCGCGGACGCCCGCATGCGCACCTGGATTTCGTGCACGACGTCCCGGTCGTCGGAGGGCGGCCGCTCCAGATCGATCAGGGCCACGCCGGCGGAGGTCCGGCCCACGAGGCGGCCGTCGTGAACGGCCAGGCCCTGAATGCCCGGCCCCGCCGTCCAGGCCGGCGGCTTGGCCAGGGTCGAGGCGGGCGTCCGCCCGGGAGCCGCCGCCGTCGCCGCGGCGAAGCGCCACTCCACGGGCGGAGGGAGGTCGACGCCGGTGGGGCTCGCGCTGGCCGCCGGTACCGGCTTGTAGAGATCCACCAGGCGGATGGGGGCGGCCGGCGCCTCGGGCCCGCGCGCGCGGCAGCCGGGCAGCGATGCCGCGGCGAGGCCGTAAAAGGCGACGGCCAATCGCACTCGGCAGGCCCGGTTGAGTGTCATGAGAGGCGGATGTTACTGGAATGCCCGTGGGGCTGCGAACCGGCGGACCGCCGCCGGGCCCCATCCGTGAGATCCTGACCGTCCGCCGCCGCGGGGGCGGCGCATGGGGAGAGCGGCCATGGCGGGCACGGGGACGTTTTTCGGGATCGACCTCGGCACGAGCAGCTGCAGCGTCGCCTACGTCGTCGACGACCCCCGCCAGCGCGCGAGCCAGATCGTCAACGTGCAGACGGTGGACGTCCCCGTGGACGAGGACGAGACGCAGAAGCGGTCCAACCGCGTGCCCTCGGTGGTGGCTGCCGCCACCGGCGACAAGCGCCGCAAGCGGCCGCTCTTCGGGTGGGAGTTCTTCCAGTCCTTCGACGAGAAGCGGCGCGACAGCCCGCTCCTGTCCCGCGGACGCGACTTCTTCGGGTCCGTGAAGTCGGACCTGGGCACGGAGCGCATCTATCCGCGCTCCGTGGTCCCCGGCTGCCGCACGCCGGTCGAGGTCACCGGGGTCATGCTGGAGCGCCTCGTGGCCCTGGCCCGCGAAGGCCGCGCGTCGCGCGATCCGCGCCGCAGCGACGTGGTCCTCACCGTACCCGCGTCCGCCAGCGCGCTCGCCCGCGCGGAGACGCGCGAGGCCGCCCGGGCCGCCGGCCTCGACCCCGCACGCGTCCATCTTCTCGACGAGCCGGTCGCCGCCCTTCTCGACCTCCTCAACAGCCCGGATGCCGCCCACGTCCTCGGGGACGCCCCGCGCCACGTGCTCGTCTTCGACTACGGCGGCGGCACCTGCGACGTGGCCCTGGTGAAGGCGCGCTTCGATGCCGCCGCGCACGCCGGCCTTTCCGTCGAGAACCTGGCCATCTCGTCCTACCACCGGCTCGGCGGCGACGACATCGACCGTGCGGTCATGGACGCCGTGGTGTGGCCGCAGATCGCCTCTCCCGCGGAGCGCGCGCGGTTGACCCTGGCCGCGCGCCGCCTCGTCGAGGACACGTTCGTCCCCACGGTGGCGCGTGTCCTGAAGGAGCGGCTCTGCCGGGCGGTGGAGGACCGCATTAAAGAAGATGGGTGGCCCGGGGTCGAGAAGAGCCCGGTCAAGGTCCTCGCCCCCGCGCCCGAGTTCACGATCCCGGACCTGGCGCGCAAGACCCCCCACCGGTTCGAGATGAGCTCGGATCAGTTCCGCCAGGTGATGGCGCCCTTCCTGGCTCCGCCGGGGCCGGAGCCCGACGAGCGGTCTCTGCTGGGGCCGGTGATGGAGACCCTGGAACGCGCCGGGCTCACGCCCGATCGCCTCGATGCCGTCGTCCTGCACGGCGGCAGCTCGCTCAACCCGTACGTCGGCCACCTGATGCGCACCACCTTCCGCGGCCAGACGCTCTTCGACCGTGCCACGATCGTCGCCACTCCCGACCCGCTGGTGTCGGTGGCGCGCGGGGCCGCGCTCTTCTCCTACTGGAGCCACGCGCGCGCGGTCGAGATCATCCGGCCGATCATGGCCGAAGACCTCGGCATCATCGTGCGCAGCGGCGAGCCGGTGCCGCTGGTCGCGGGCGGCACGTCGCTTCCCTATCCCGACGACGACTCCGTGCACGACGTCACGGGTGAAGGCCAGCTCGCCGTGCCCAGCGACGCCCTCGCCGAGATGCTGGTCCCCGTCTACACGGGGGCACTCCGCGCTCCGCGCCTGGCCGGGACCATCCGTGTGCCCGTCCCGCCGGACACGGCGGCGGGCACGCCCGTGCGCATCAAGCTGCGCGTGGACCGCGACAAGACCCTGCACTGGTGGTTCCAGGTGGGCCAGGCGGCGGCCGCGCCCGCGTCTTCCGTGAACGATCCCTGGTGCAGCCGGGCCCTGACTCCCGATGAGCGGCGGCTCCTGGAGCACCGCCGCCAGATGAAGGCGGCCGTGGCCGCCGGCCAGCCCGTGCCCGCCTGGATGCTCGGCAGCGAAGCGAACCTGATGCGCTGCGCCGGGCAGCTCGAAGAGGCGCTGCTGGCCGCCGAGCAGTGCCTGGCCGAGGCGCCGTCGGACGCGAACACGCACAACATCCGCGGCCTCGTCCTGGACCAGATGGGCGCGATGGCCGAAGCCGAGAAGGCCTTCCGCGCCGCGGCCGACCTCGCGCCCACGCGCGCGGTCTTCCAGGGGAACCTGGGCATGGCCCTGGCCGAGACCGGCCGCCGTGACGAGGCCCTGGCCGCGCTGAGCCTGGCCGTCACCCTCGACCCTCGTCTCGTCTACGTGCACGTGGCGCTGGGTGACCTCCATCGCCGGAAGGGCGACGAGCCGGGAGCACGGCGCGAATACGGGCGCGCGCTGGAGATCCTGAACGACTCCATGGCCGACCGGCCGTTCGAGGTCGTCTCCTGGCGGTACCTCGCACGGCTGCACCAGTCCCTCGGCGACTACGCTCAGGCGGACAAGGCGCGCAAGGTGATCGCGGAGCTGGAAGCGGAGGCGCTGTACGAAGGCGATCCCGCCGCGGTGGTCGCGGGCCCGGATCGTGCGACGGTGGCGCCCCTGAAGGCGCGATGAAGCGCGCGGCTTCGCGACGGCGGCCGGCGTCTCGCGCGAAGGCCGGGAAGGCCAGGCCCCGGAGCGCCGTCGCACGTACGGCCGAGCGTGCGCGCCGCGACCTCGATCAAGCGGCGGAAGCGGTGCGGGCGGCGGCGGCGGCCCTCACTCAAGTGGGCGACCAGATCGGGGCGGAGGCGCTGGAGGGTGAGCGCGCGCGCCTGGCCGCGGAGCTCGCGTCCGAGCAGATCCTGCGCGACCTGGCCAAGCTGCAGCGCGCCTTCACCGCCGCCCCCGACGGCTCGCTGCCTCCCGACATCGAGGTGCTGCGCAAGCTCCCGGACGCGGTGCTGGCCTGGGCCCGGGAGCGCTTCGGAGTGGCCCCCCACCTGGCCGTGGGCCAGGAGCTGGAGGTGCCCGCCGACCGCCTCTCCGGGTTCATCCTCGACGGCACGCTCCCGCCGCGGGGAGGACTCGTGCGCCTGCGCGTGATCTCGCCGGGCTGGAAGCGCGGCGCGCGGATCCTCGTCCCCCCGCGGGCACTCCTGGTGTGACCGGCCCCGCTAGAGCTTCAGCCCCTGCAGGTAGGCCACGCTCTGCGGGATGTGCGTGAGCGGGTCCGTGCTCTCGTCCTCGACGTAGTACTCGGTCGCCCCCGCCTTCATGGCCGCGCGCAGGACGGCGGGCCAGTCGATCTGGCCCGTGCCCACGGGCACGTCCGCGTCCGGCGTGGCCGTCCCCTTGCCCGTCTCGCGCGGATAGCCCTTCTTGATGTCCTTGAGGTGGAGCGAGCGCACGCGACCCGTGTACTTCGTCATCAAGGCGACGGGATCGGCGCCGCCGTGATAGGTGTGGAACACGTCGACCTGGAAGTGGACGAGCTTGGGGTCGAGGGCCTTGGCCAGGGTGTCGAAGAGCGTGCCGTCCGGCGAGGGCACCATCTCGTAGCCGTGCGTGTGGTAGCCGAAGCGCATCCCCGCGTCCGCCGTGGCCTTCCCCGCCTTGTTGAAGACGTCCGCCGCCTTCATCGCGTCGTCGCTCGTGAACGCGTCCTTGTGCGTGATCCACGGGCAGACGATCGTCCCCGCGCCCAGGCCCTTCGCTTCCGCGATGGCGCCGGGCAGGTCGTCACGGAGCCGCTCGAGGCCCATGTGCGCAGACGTGCAGCGCAGGCCGGCGGTGTCGAGGGCCGCCTTGAGCTCGGGCAGGGTGTGTTTCCAGAGGCCGGCCCCTTCCACGGTCTGGAACCCCATCCCGCGTATCTTGGCCAGGCTGCCCGCGAGGTCCTTGGGCAGGTACTCGCGGAGGCTCCAGAGTTGGAGGCCGATGGGCCCGTTGACGGGGCTCTTGATGGTCGGCCCCTCCGCGGCCAGGGCCCAGCGGTCCGCAAGCGCGGTCGCGGTGAGGCCGGCGGCCATGGTGGTCAGGAAGTCGCGGCGGGAGGACATGGGGTCACCTCGCTTTCGGTCTGGACCCGGAAGCTATCACACGGCTCAGTAGATGTAGACGGGCGTGCCCACCGAGACCATGTCGTACAGCTTCTCGATGTCGGCGTTGCGCAGGCGGACGCAGCCATGGCTGACCGCGCGCCCGATGGAGTCGGGCTGGTTCGTGCCGTGGAGCGCGTATCCGTTGCCCATGTTCAAGCGGCGGGTGCCCAGCACGCCTTCGTAGCGGCGCTGCGTCGTGCCGACGGGCGGGACGACCAGCTTGCCGTCCACCATGATCTCGCGCCCGTCCGTCGCGCTGAGCGTCGTCTGGCTCCCGTCCGGGGCGCGGCGGACCACGTCGTTGCCGGAGATGGAGACGACGGACCCGTCGGACGCGGTCAGGCTCTGCCCGCGCTCGAGCCGCACCAGCCCCGCCTGCCGCTTGCGCGCCTGCTCCACGTAGTGCCAGTCCGGCGGCTGCCAGACCGGGTCCTCCTCCTTGCTGATGATGGAGAGGCGGCCACGCGGGGTCTCGAACTTCCAAACGTCCTCGCCGCCGCCCTCGCGCACCAGCGTCTTCCCGCTGCCGGTGGCGACCTGGGTGTGGAAGAGGACGTCCTCTCCCTTCTTGTACCAGAGCTCGTGTTCTTCCGTGCTGACGACGATGTAGGGCTTGTCGGCGGCGGGCGCGGCCGATTCCTCGGCCTGGCGCAGCGCGTCCGCCGTGGCGCCGAGGCTCCACTTCACGCCCTCCAGGAGGTCGGTGTCGTCCTCGAGGACGGCGCGGCCCACGTTCCGCTGCAGGCGGAGGGACGCGGTGTGGGCGAAGAGCGCGGTGCTGCCCGCGGTCACCAGCAGCATCGCGCCGATGAGATAGAACGCCACGCCGCCGCCGTGGCCGAAGAAGCGCACGACGCGCGTGCTGAAGGGCGGGCTCGTGGCGGAGCCAGGATCGGGAGTCGTCATCAGTGGAAATACACCGGGATGCCCGCGGCGAGGTTGGGGCGGATGGCCTGCAGGTCGGCGGCGTCCGCACGCACGCTGCCGGGCAGGACGTAGGAGTCGTCGGCGAGCGGGCCCGCCTTGGG
>Ga0075425_100008033_pt1 | contig 11172 bp, 9 predicted proteins | sample SoiMethybrSBSTD4_FD_75300 | JGI IMG/M metagenome (GOLD analysis project Ga0075425, IMG submission 75300) | Bulk soil microbial communities from a Populus tree surrounding site in Tennessee, USA - Soil MetaG P. TD hybrid SBSTD4 | ecosystem: Environmental > Terrestrial > Soil > Tree plantation...
AGCGCGTACACGACCGTGCCCGAGCGGGTGGCCGCGTCGAGCACGCGGCGCAGGTCGAGGGAACGGGACTCGCGGCTCCCCGCGCCGTCGAGGAACCCGTCGGAGACGACGAGAGCGAGCTTGCGTCCAGGCATGCGCGCGAAGCTGCGCACGACGTCCTCCAGGACGTTCAGGGTGGCGAGCGAGTAACGCAGGGCCTCGCTGAGGAGCTGGACGGCCTGGCGCTCGACCTCCCGCTGCGCCACCTTCTCCACCGCGTCGCGCGTGACCCCGGTGGCCCCGGCGGCGGCGCCCGCCGCCGACTGCCCCGCGGGCCCCGCCTCCACCGCCGCTTGCGGGCTGTTCGCGTCGAGCAGCGTCCCCGGCTCCGTCATCACGGTCTCGATCCCGAGCTGGAGCGCGCTGCGGTCGCCCCTGAGGACGAGGGCGGCCTGCTCCGGAGTGAGGCGCGCACTGCGGTTGGTCGCGGACGACGGCTCGCGGGTCACGAGGCGCTCGATGGCCTGGCCCAGCACGGCACGGTCGCGCGTGAGCTGCTGGATGGGTCCGGTTCCGCTCGTGGTGACGACCGCGATCGAGTCGTCGGCCCCCGCCACCTCGTCCACGAAGCGGCGCAGCGCGCGCTTGGCCTCGACCATGCCCTCGAGGCCGATGTGCAGGTCGTCGACGAGGATCACGACCTGGCGGCCGGGAGCGGCGCCCCCGGGCGTCGCGCCGGGCGTGGGCGAGGTCGCGGGCGAGCCCGCCACCACGACGCCCGCATCGGAAGGCGCCGGCGTGGCCACGGCCGCCGGCCGCGCGCGCGTGACCACGAAGAACTGGGACACGGCCTGGGGTTTTCCGTCCTCGAGGATCTGGAAGTCCGCTTGAGCGAGGTCGCGGACGACCGCGCCCTTGGCATCCGTGACCACGGCATCGAGCTGGACCACTTCCGCGCGGGCGCCGGGCACGACCGGCTGGGCGGGCTGGGCCGGAGCCGGGGCGGGCCCGACGGCGAGGAGGAGCGCGAGAGCGAGAGCCGGCGAGGAAGGACGCATTCGCGCGCAGACTAACACGGCGGGGGCGGCGGGCCGCGGGATATGATCGGGAATTGCCGATGGATTGTCCTCGCTCGGTCTTTCTTCTGTCCGCCGTCCTCTTTTCATTCGCAGCGATCGCGTCCGCGGCCGAGCGCACCGTGGCCGTCACCTTCGACGATCTCCCCGGCCCTCCCGTGGCCCTCCTCGCGCGCGACGTCCCCACGCTCAGGGAGAACACGCGCAAGCTCCTGGCCGCCCTCCGCGACGCCAAGGTGCCGGTGGTCGGGTTCGTCAACGAGGGCAAGCTCTTCCTCGAGGGCGAGACGCCCGCCCTCACGGAGCAGCGGATCGACGTCCTGCGCTCGTGGGTCGCGGAGGGCCACGAGCTGGGGAACCACACCTATTCCCACCGCGATCTCAACATGCAGTCCCTCGAGTGGTTCGAGCACGACGTCGTACGTGGCGAGACGGTGACGCGCCGGCTCCTGGAAGAGAAGAAGCGCACGCTGCGCTACTTCCGGCACCCGTTCCTGCACGTCGGGCTCGATCTGGACAAGCGGCGCGCCTTCGAGGCATTCCTGGCCGGCCGCGGCTACACCATCGCGCCCGTCACCATCGACAACGACGAATACGTCTACGCCGCCGCCTACGCGGACGCGCGCCGGCGCGGCGACGAGACCGCGGCCGGGCGTCTGGCCGACGACTACCTCCGCTACATGGAGTCGGTGTTCGCGTTCATCGAGGGTGTCTCGCGCGGCCTCCTCGGGCGCGAGATTCCGCAGGTCCTCCTCCTCCACGCGAACGCCCTCAACGCCGATCGCTTCCCCGCCCTGGCCGCGATGATGAAGGCGCGCGGGTACCGTTTCGTCACGCTGGAGGAGGCGCTGCGGGACGAGGCCTACCGCCGGCCCGACACCTACGTCGGCGAATGGGGCATCTCCTGGCTGCACCACTGGGAGATCACGGAGGGGCGCAAGCGCTCGCCCTCGCCCGATCCGCCGGACTGGGTCACGAAGGCCTACGGGGCGGCGACGCGCTGAGGCAAGAGGGCCTCGCCTCGGCTAACATGGGCCGTGGACACGACGACAAGGAGGCCCTGGTGAAGCGGTTGCTGGCGGTGGTCGGGCTCGCGGCGCTCATGGCGTGCGGGGGCGGCAACGGAGCGTCGGACACGCCGACGGGACCGACGACTCTTCAAATCGAGGACATCACCGTCGGCACCGGGGCCACCGCGGCCGTCGGCGACACCGTCACCGTCAACTACGTCGGCACCTTCCTCGACGGCCGGGTCTTCGATCCCGGCACCGCGCCGATCACGTTCCGCATCGGGGCCGCCCAGGTCATCCCGGGATTCGAGCAGGGCATGGTGGGCATGCGCGTCGGCGGCAAGCGCCGCCTGACCATCCCCTCGTCGCTCGCCTACGGCAGCCAGGGCGCGGGGAACACGATCCCGCCCAACACCCCGATACGGTTCGAAGTCACCCTGGTCTCGATCGCCGGCAAGTAGCTCGCGACCGTTGACGATCATGCGCGTACGGGCGACGGGCGCCGCGCTCCTTTCGTTGACGCTGGGCTCCCTCGGTTCGGCGTCCGCCAGCCCGCCGCCGCTCGCCCTCCCCGAGAAGGAGCTGGCCGTGGAGACGTACACGTTCGCGACCCAGACCGCCAAGTTCCCCGCCGACGTCCGTGAGGCCCTCGCACGACAGTTGGAACAGCCGCAGCTTCAGATGGCGGACGCCGGGATGCCCTTCGGCGAGTCCGATGCCATCACGGATCCCAGCCTGCCCGGACGCCGCCTCATCCAGGCCGCGCTGGGACCGCGATTCGCCTTCATCCACTTCGAGCAAGGCGGCGTGGCCTTGATCCGGCGCGTCGTCCTCTTCGAGAGGACCCCAAAAGGCATGAACGTGCGATGGGACGGAACCGTGTCGCACACGTACCGCGACGCGAAAGAGCTCGAAAGCGCGATCCGGACGGGTTCGCTGTGGAAGGCGCCGAAGCGCTAGCGCCCGCGGCCCCCGTTGCCGGTGATCCCGGCCGCCGCCGGGTACGAGCCCAGGATGCGCACCTCGTGGGCGACGCCGCGCAGCTCCTCGAGGGCCTGCGCGACCGCGCCCGCGGGATCGCCCAGGACGTCGAGGTAGAACGAGTACTCCCAGGGCCGGCCCTTCAGCGGGCGCGACTCGATCTTGGCCAGGTCGGCGCCGCGGCTGGCGAAGGCCCCGAGGGCCTGGTGCAGCGCGCCGGGCACGTTTTTGGTCGTGAAGACGATCGACGTCTTCGAGGCCCGCTCGGCCTGGACGGCCTCGCGCGCGAGGAGCAGGAAGCGCGTGTAGTTCTCGGGATCGTCCTCGATGCTCTCGAGCAGGATCTGGCCCCCGTAGAGGCTGGCGGCCAGGGCGGGCCCGATGGCGGCCTGGGTGGCGGGGCCGTCGCGGAGCAGGTCCATCACGCTGCCCGCGGTGTCGTAGGTCGCGATCGCCTCCACTCCCGGATGTTCGGCGAAGAACTTCCGGCACTGGGCCAGGGCGACCGGATGCGAGGCCACCCGGCGGATCACGGCCAGCGTGCTCCCCGGCCGCGCGATCAGGCATTGCCGGATGCGCAATTGCGTCTCGCCGATGATGTGCAGGGGCGACGCGCTGAGGCGGTCGTAGTTCTCGTGGATGGAGCCGGCCAGCGAGTTCTCGAACGGGATGAGCGCGCGCTCGGCCTTCCCGCTGGCCACCGCCAGGAAGGCCCCGTCGAACGTGGGATGGGGCTGGGGCATCCAGTCCGTGCCCAGCAGCTCCAGCACCGCGGCGTGGCTGAACGAGCCGCGCTCTCCCTGGATGGCCACCGTCCGGCTCGTCGTCCCTGTCGTGCGCTCGGGCATGCTCTCTCTCCCTGAAAACCGAAAGGCCCGTCCCGGGGTCTCCGGGAGCGGGCCTCACCTGCGGCCGATCGGCGGGGTTGGCGCTACACGCCGTCCCGACCCGCTCCATTGGAGCAGGTAAAGGCGAATCCGGCCATCCCGACCGTCGTCGACATCGTGGAAGGGATTATGGGCGCCGCGCGCACGTTGTCAAGCGAGGCCCCGGCTCATCGCGATCGCGCGTTGCCGTTGTCCATGTCGGACTGGATGAGCCAGCGGCCGTCGGGCCCCTCCACGAGCGTGAGCGTGAACTTGCCGATGTCCGGCTCCCCCTTCGCGCGCGCGAAGCCGCCGATGACGTAGCCGATCTTGCCGTCGACCGCGTAGGCGAGCGCGCGCAACGCGAGCGGGCCGCCCTGTCCCGCGTAGTGCCGCTCGATGGCGGCACGGCCGCGGACGGGGGGCGCACCGCTGGAGAGGACGAAGCCGTCTTCGGCAAACAGCGCGGCCAGGGCCACCGCGTCCTTGCGCGCCCAGGCCGCCTCGTAGTCGGTGAGGACACGGGCCAGGGGCGGGGGGAGGGTGATGCTGGGAAGAGCGGTCGGCGAAACGGACGGGAACGGAGACGGAGACGGAGTCTGCGCGGCGACGGAACCGGCCGCGAGCACCGATACCAGCGCGAGCAGCGTCTTCAATCCTTGGCCGCTCGCATGCAGACGCAGAAGTCCGCGAAGAGCACGCCGCTCTTCAACGCCGCGGCCAGGATCTTCTCGCGCTGCTCGGCGGTGGTGGCGTCGCCGAAGACGTCGTGGCGCGCGCCTTCCAGGCGCAGCACGTTCGGCGTGTGGAGGGTGAAGCGGGCCAGGGTCCACTTCCGCGGCTCCCCGTGCACGAACTCCTGCACGTTCAGGATGCGCTCGGAATGAAAGGTGACCGCGTAGCCGACGAAGACGGCCGGGTCGTCGTCACCCTCGTCGAACTGGGCACGATACCGGTGGTCGGGCCGCTCGGTGACGGTGAGGGTCTCGACCTTCTCGCCCTCGGGGTTCACGCATTTCCAGGTCCCGAGGACGTGCGCGTCCACCGCTTCCGCCGCCCCCGGCGCGACCGGCTGCTCGTACAGGCAGCCGGCCAGGGAGACCGCGCACAAGAGCACGGGGCCGACGCGCACCGTCACCGGGGCGAGGGCTCGGAATGGGGGACCATCTTGCGGATGTTCTCCCCGAGCAGAATGGTCGCGTCCTTCATTCCCTGCCGCGCCTCCTCGTTCTCGTGGTCCATGCCGAGCACGGATCCGAACTTCGCCATCGCCTCCGTCGCGTTCCCCGCCTTCATGGCCGCGTGCGCTTCCTTCAGGAGCCGCTGCACGGTGGCGGGATCCGCGCTGGGCCGGCCGCGCGGGAAGGGGGGCGCCGGCGGCACGGGGATCCCACCCGGCCCGGGGATGCCGCCCGGCCCGGGTCCTCGCTCCGGAGGCTCCGCGCGCTCGGGGTCTTCCGTCCGCTCCGTTTTCTCCGGCCTCTCCGGCTCCTCGATGTCGATCGTGCTGACCACGTTCTTCACGCCGTCGACGTGGCGCGCCATCACCTCCGCCTCGCGCGCGGCCGCCGAGGACGCCTTGCCGGACAGGCTGACCACGCCCTCGTCGACGTCCACCTCGATGTCCGCGCGCCGCGTGCGCGGATTGGACCGCAGGGCGCGCTGCACGGCGACGGCGATCACACCGTCGTGCAGCTCCTGCAGGTCGCTCGACTCGCCGGCCGCCGTTGGCGGCGACGGCTGCGCGTCCCGCCTCCGCGACTTCGACGAGTCGCGATTGAAGAAGCTCAGCAGCACGACGGCCGCGACGGCCCAGAGCCACCACCGCCGCTTGCGGGGGCCTCGGCCGGTCGGCGGCGCTGCAAAGACGCCCCCGGGAGCGCCCGGCACGGGCGGCGGCGAGAACACCGTCGGGACCGGGACCGGCGTCCAGCTCGGCGGCGCGGGCCCCGCCATCGTCGGGGAAGGGGCCGGCGTCTGCGGGATCGGCGGCGGCGTGCTCCGTGCCGCCAGGGGGGACGGGCCCGGATAGGGCGACGGGCCCGGCACGGGCGGCGTCTTCGGCATGACGCGGGTCTCGTGGCGGTCGATGTCGAACGGGACGGGTGGGGGCGTGGGCGGCCGCCCGGAGCCGGCACGGGCCGCGTCCGCAGTCCCTGGCCTTTCGGGCAGGGGCAGGGCCAGCACGCCCTGGAGCGCGGTGGCCATGGCCGTGGCCGACCCGAAGCGCCGGCCCGGCTCCTTCTGCAGGGCCTGCATGAGCACGCCGGAGAGCGCGTCGGGGATGCCGAGGTCCGGCCGCACCTCGCGCGGCTCCGGCGGAGGCGTCTGCAGGTGGTGGAGGATGATCCCCATCGCGGTGTCGGACTCGAAGGGCAGGCGGCCGGTGACCATCTCGTAGAGCACGACGCCCAGGGAGTACAGGTCCGCGCGGCCGTCCAGCTCGCTCCCCCGACGCCCCATGGCCTGCTCGGGCGACATGTATTGCGGCGTCCCCACCACCATGCCCGTGCGCGTGGCCACCGCCCCCGAATCGCCGAGCGCGCTCTCCTTGATCTTCGCGATGCCGAAGTCCAGCACCTTGGCCGTCTCCGTCTCGCCGGAGCCCGCGAGCAGGATGTTGTCGGGCTTGATGTCGCGGTGGACGATCCCGAGATCGTGCGCGGCGGCCAGGGCGGCCGCGACCTGGCGCGCGATCACCACCGAGCGGCGCAGGGAGAGCGGGCCCTGGCGGATCACCTCGCGGAGGTTCTGGCCCTCGACGTACTCCATGACGATGAAGGGCCGTCCGTCTTCCGTCATGTCGAGGTCGTCCACGCGCACGGCGTTCGGGTGCTGCAGGCGGCGGGCGACCACGGCCTCGTTGCGGAAGCGGCGGAGGAAGTCCTCGTCGTCGGCCAGCCGGTTGTTCACGACCTTGATCGCGCGCACCTCGCCGAAGGCCAGGTGGCGGGCCCGGTAGACCGCCGCCATCCCGCCCGCGCCCAGCTTGCCGAGGATCTCGTATTTGCCGCGGAGGACCATTCCCGGCTGCAGCTCGGACGCGGTGAGCAGGTCCGATTGGTCCTTGGGACACGTCCGGAACTCGTTCGGGAAGACGGAATGGCAGGAGGGACAGTAACGCACGCTTTGCCGGGCATTGTAGCCCGAGCCAACGGCGGCGCCGGATCAGGGCCGGCGCGAAGCGCCGCGGTGCAGATCGTTGAAGTCCGGCATGTGGGCCTTGAGGCCGCGGCTTCCCGTGTTCTTCGAATACCCGGCCACGAGCTGGTCGTTCCAGCGGCGGGCGGAGAAGTCGAACGGGTCCTTGGGGTCCATGTCCACGAGCTCGAGATCGGTCTGCGCCATGGTGAGCTTGCCGAACTTGAGCGTGCCTCCGCGCCAGTAGATGTGGTTCGGGGAGATGGCGCGGGGAGAGAGCGGATGGGGCGTGCCCGGCCCGATCGTCTGCACGAGAGTGTCGCCTTCGACGTGCACCTCGGTGATCTTGCCGCGGATGTGCGGGGGCGGCAGCATGAGCTGCGGGTCGAGGATGAGGTCGTTGTCGTCCACCCACACGCCGTGGCCGGGCTCGACCTTGAGCAGGTCGTCCATCTCCACGCTGAACAGCTTCATGAGCGGCTTGACAGGCAGGCCGAAGCCCCGCACGGACTTCGCGTGGACGCGGATACGGCCGTCGCTCGTGGCCTCCACCGCGCCCTTCACCTTGAACGGGATGTCGAGGCCCTTGTCGATCTCGCCCTTCTGGACGAGACGGCCCTCGGAATCGGTGCCGACGGTCAGGTTCTCGACGTTGGAACGCCCGTGGCCGAGCACGTGCTCGTTGAGCAGCGCGTTCATCGACGCCATGTCCAGGACGATGGAGGCCGACTCCACCACCACCTCGTACGAGCTCGTGTCGTCGAGGTAGGGGATGCCGCTGCGGCCGGTCCCCACGAAGCGTCCGTCGAGGCTCTTGATGTGCAGGGTGATGTCGTCGGTGATGTGCAGGTCCACGTTCCGGATCTCGACCGCGACCGGATGGCGTCCCGGCATCGGCTCGGGAAGGGGTGGGGGCGGCGGGGGGAGAGTGCTCGCCGGCGGCGCGGCCGCCGTCGTGCTCGGAGGCACACTCCCGGACACAGCGGGCGCACCCGTGGCGCCCGGGTCCGCGGACGATTCGACCGCGGCTTTGGACCCGGCGCAGGCGAGCGTCGCCGCCAGGACCAAGGCCACGAGGAGGGAGCGCATCGATCCTCCGGCCCTGTCTCGATGCTGGAGCGGGCCCGAGGGTCGGTCAAGGCCGTGCGGGAAGAAACCGGCGCGGGCCCGGCCCTCTACTGGCGGCGGGGAGGAGGGCCTCCGCGGCGGCTCCCCCGCTCGATGCAGTCGCGGGCGTGGGGATGGTTGGGGTCGATGCGGAGCACTTCCTGGCAGGCGGCGACCGCGGCCGCGGTGTTCCCCGCCTCCATCTCGCGCTTGGCCTTCTCCATGAGCTCGCGCGTGGCCTCGCGATCGCGTTCGCCGTCGTCGCGGGCTGGACGCCGCGTGGCGTCCTCGGACGCGGTCTCGGCCGCGGCCGGAGGCGGAGCGGCCGCCACCGCGGTGGGAGGTGGCGCCGCGGGAACGCGCAGGGTGTTGAAGACGCGCCGCACGCCCGGGACGCTGGCAGCGAAGCTCTCCGCGAGCTGCGCGGCGACGGCGTCGCTCACGGAGCCGCTCAGGGTCACGATCCCGTTCGCGACCTCGACCACGATGGGCTGGCTCCGCAGCTGGGACGAAGACGTGAGCAGCCTCTGGATCTCGTTCTGGATGTGCGCATCGGAGCTGCTCTCGACGGGCGCGGCCACCGGCCCGCCGTCGGCGGCGGCGGGCGCCGCGGGAGCGGGCGCGGGTGCTTCGACGGCGGTCGCCGCGGGCGCGACGGGGCGGGCACGCGTTTGCGAGCGCCAGGCGATGGCCCCCACGACGGCCAGGATCACCAGCGCGGAACCGACGAGCGCGCCCGAGCTCGACCGGGGCGCGGCTTCCTCCTCGTCCGTTCGCGCCTCCGCCTCCACCGCGGTCCGCGCCGACGGCGCCGGCGGCCGCACGCGCGTCGCCGCGGTTCGGACCCGCGGCTGCGGGGTGAGGATCGGCTCCACTTCGATCGCGGTCGAGCCCACCGTCTTCGGCGCGGCCGCGCGGACGGTCGCCCCCGGGCGCGCCGCGACCGCGGTGGCGGGCAGCACCGTGAGCGCCTCCAGCGCCGCCTCCATCTCCTCGGCCGTGCGGAAGCGGCGTCCCGGCTCCTTCTGCAGCGCGCGCATCAGGAGCGCGCTCACCGCCGGCGGGAGGCTGAGGTCGGGACGTACTTTCTGGGGAGGGGGCGGCGGCGTCTGGACGTGATGGAGGATCATCTCCATCGGCGTCTTCGACTCGAAGGGCAGGCGCCCCGTGATCATCTCGTAGAGGGTGACGCCCAGCGAATACAGGTCCGAGCGGCCGTCGAGATCTTCGCCGCGCTTCCCCATGGCCTGCTCGGGCGAGACGTATTGGGGCGTGCCCACGACCATGCCCGTCTCCGTCGGCGTATAGCCCGGGCCCACGTCGAACGATCCCTCGCGGACCTTCGCGATCCCGAAGTCCAGCACCTTGGCCTGGGCCTGCCCGTCCGGCCCCACCGTGAGGAGGATGTTGTCCGGCTTGATGTCGCGGTGGGTGATGCCGATGGCGTGCGCGGCGGCGAGAGCGGACGCGACCTGGCGCCCGATGGCCGCCGCCCGCGCGACCTCGAAGGCGCCCTCCTCGCGGATCACCTCCCTCAGGTTCTTCCCCTGCACGTGCTCCATCACGATGAAGGGGCGGCCGTCTTCGGTGACGTCGAGGTCGTCCACGCGCACGGCGTTCGGATGCTGCAGGCGGCGGGTGACCACCGCCTCCGTCCGGAAGCGCTTCAAGAACCCCTCGTCGTCGCAGAGCTTCGCGGCCACGACCTTCATGGCGCGGATCTCTCCGAACGCGAGATGGCGGACGCGGTACACCGCCGCCATCCCGCCCGCGCCGATCTTCTCGAGGATCTCGTATTTGCCGCGCACGACCATGCCCGGAACGAGGTCGGCGGTGGCGCGCAAGGGCGCCTGGTCACGCGGACAGGTGCTGAAGTCGTTGGGGTACGCGGAGCGGCAGGTGTCGCAGTACTTCATCGAAAATGCGTCCTCGCTCCGCTGCGGACAACGCGCGGTCCCGCCCGTTCGCGCGCACTGTAGCACGGCCTCCGCGCCGCCCGCCGGCGCGATCTTGTCTCGCCTCCGGATTTCCCGTACGCTGGCCTCATCAGGGGCGGGAAGCCCGATGACGACGATGCTGCGCAAGATCGATCGCGACGTGAAGCGGTTCCGCCAGATCGTCCGTGGCGTGATCAAGAAGGAATTCCGCAAGTACCTGACCCAGGGCGAGCTGATCGGACGCCAGGGCAAACACATCGTCTCCATCCCCCTCCCCCAGATCGAGATTCCCCGCTTCCGCTTCGGCAGCAAGGAGGCGGGAGGTGTCGGCCAGGGGGACGGCGAGGCGGGCGAGGGCGTGGAGGGAGCGCCGGGCACCGAGCCCGGCGACCACATCCTGGAGGCGGAGGTCAGCCTCGACGAGCTGGCCGCCATCCTGGGCGAGGAGCTGGAGCTGCCGCGCATCCATCCGCGCGGCCGCCGCTCCGTGCCGGTCGAGAAGGTGAAGTACTCGAACATCCGCCGCGTGGGCCCGGAGAGCCTGCGCCACTTCAAGCGGACGTTCCGGGAGGCGCTCAAGCGGCAGGTCGCGCTCGGCCTCTACAACCCCGGCAACCCGCTCATCGTGCCCATCCGCGAGGACCGCCGCTACCGCTCCTGGCACGTGCGCGAGGTGCCGGAGAGCAACGCCGTCATCATCCTGTGCATGGACGTCTCCGGCAGCATGGGCGACCAGCAGAAGGAGATCGTGCGCGTGGCGTCGTTCTGGATCGACACCTGGCTGCGCAGCCAGTACAAGAACCTCGAGAACGTGTACGTCGTGCACGAGGCCTTCGCGAAGGAGGTCGACCAGCACACGTTCTACCACCTGCGCGAGAGCGGGGGCACCAAGATCTCGACCGCCTACGAGCTGATCAACGCCGCCATCGACAGCCGCTTCTCTCCCGACTCCTGGAACGTGTACCTCTTCCATTTCTCCGACGGGGAGAACGGCGACAGCCGCGACACCGACCAGTGCATGGAGCTGCTGCGCAAGGAGCTGCTGCCGAAGCTGAACCTCTTCTGCTTCGGGCAG
>Ga0075425_100008034_pt1 | contig 11171 bp, 11 predicted proteins | sample SoiMethybrSBSTD4_FD_75300 | JGI IMG/M metagenome (GOLD analysis project Ga0075425, IMG submission 75300) | Bulk soil microbial communities from a Populus tree surrounding site in Tennessee, USA - Soil MetaG P. TD hybrid SBSTD4 | ecosystem: Environmental > Terrestrial > Soil > Tree plantation...
ATACTAGCACCCGGTGGCCCTACGTTTTTCTCCCCGAGCGGGAATATATCTCTGGCCGCACCGTAGCGTAGGGGTGGACCAGTTCGCGTGATGGTCCGCAGAGGGAGAGTTTGCCAATCGCCAACCTCGCCACCAACCTTTGAGCGCTCAAGTTCACGCTCCACAAATTCCTCTGCAGAATCGAGCGTTGGTCATTTACGTGACCGACGTGCGCAGCTTTGGTGGCTATTGTGTTGATTGCGAGGTTTCCACGAGTCGCGGGGTTTCCGTGAAAGTACATCGACTGTTTGGCGGCTCCTTCGACCCAGCCGCGATCAAGGTCATGGGCGAGGCATTCGAGTTGGCCTGGGAGCAGATCGCATCTCATTTTGACGGCAACCAGATGATACGCGACAGCGCCCGTCAATCTCTTGCGGACGCCGTGCTGGCAGCAGCAGCCGACAGCATTCCTGATGTGCAAGCACTCAAGGATGCTAGCTTGCGTTTGATGGCCAGCAAGAACAATTCTTTGCGGTACACCACCCGAACCCTACCGATGTAGAGTTCCCTAACGTGCTCGTCGTATTGCCGCACGACAGTGTTGGGCCTTCGATCTACCTGATGCATAGGTGTGCGGCCAACGTGATGAGATGTGCACATCAGCCGTGAGGCCACAAGGTATTCACGGGATTGATTCCCTCGACTCATCTGCAGCTGACGACCCCACGTAGTAAGCAGGAGGCCATGTCACGCATCATCAAATGCTTGCCCCTCAGCTTCCACAGTGCCAGGCGCGAACGACGATGTGTTGATCAGACCACGCGCTTTCAGCCTGAGTTCCCCAACCCAACACCGCCACAGTGACCCTCTTTTCGGGACGCCGGCAAAGCCTCCCCAAGTAAAAATACTGAGCGTAGGCTTTGTTTGCAAAGAGAAGCTGCAGCGTTGCAGTGGCCAAATAATATCGGCAGACACCCGGGGACCCGTCCTTAAGTAAAGGCATCAGGCGCAAGAGCGGCCTGTGGGGATGGTATGATCGCGGGGCTCGCTTTTGCAGTGGCGAAACCACCGATTGGAAATTGCGTCTGATAGCGTACTGGCGTGCTGTGGAACTGGATGAGGATGGCTGCATTTAGCGCTCGCCGCTTGAACTCATTGCCTCATTGAATTTGCTCGGCCGATTCTTGGCCGCCTTTTCAGAAGGCTTAACAGTGCCGGTGGTCTATCCGAGCATTGGGCCCGAAGCGAGAGGTTGCATGCCATGATTGATCGACGTCAGTTAATCCGGGATGCCTCGTGCTGGGCAGTAGCCCTCGGCGTAGGTTTGGCGTTGTCCACAACGACGAGCGAAGCACAGCCGACGCGTCGACGAGGGCCACCGCACCGTGGTCCGCGTTGGCGAGGGGACTGGGGTCCTCGATGGGCCTGGGGTCCCCGGCGTCATTGCTGGTGGGGGCCACACGGCCGCCGCTGCCGCTGGTGGTAAGGTCCCCAGAGGCGCACCTCGGGGAGCACGTGTTGTCGCTAGTCCACAGGCCGCTCCTAGTGCCAGTGACTACATAGAACACCTGATATGCGAGCGCGTTTACCCTGATTTAAGGGGCCGGTTTGAAATCGTAACGTTGTGCTTAACGGAGCCGCATTTTCAGGGTTCGTCTAGAGAATGCTTGGGACGCATCACTGGGCTCGGAGTAAACCGACCCAAGATCGTTGAACGGGGGGCTCTTGAAGGTATCCGACGGGTTCAGATGGAATTTTGCGTTCCTAGCCGATGCTGAGGCATGGATATCAGCGGCTGGCTGGGGAGCCGTTATCGGGCTAACTTATTTCCTGGCATCCCGGCTTGGGCTCTCTTTACTCGTCCCGCCCCTCGACCTAGCGGTGTTCTGGCCGGCATCCGGCATCGTCGTCGGCATCCTGGTGACACTTGGTCGACGCGCGCTTCCAGCGCTTGCAATTGGCGTAATGGCGGGCACACTCGCGTCAAACCTGTTGAGCGATCGCACCCTGCTAACGGCAATATTCAAAGGCCTTTGCAATGTTAGCGAGCCGGTCATTGTGGCTTGGTTACTGGAACGATGGTTTGGGCCAGAGTTCTCGTTTGGGGACTTGCGCCGAGTGCTTGGCTTTCTCACGGCTGCCGCAGCAGCCACTGCAATCTCCGCCATCGGGGGTGCCGCCACAGTGGCTCTGCTTCAAACCAAGGCGCCATACTGGGACGTCTGGCGTGTGTGGTTTCTCTCCGACGGCATCGGCATTGTGGTGGTTGCGCCGCTTATAATTGAGTTGTCTCGAGCCCTGCGCGAACCGCCTTCGCGACGCGAGAGGATCGAGGGCGCCGTCGTGCTCACCCTTTTGGCCTTGATCTCAACCTACGTCAACGCCCACCCAACGCAATCCTGGATTTCCTTCGACCCGGACGCGTTCGCGTTACCGCTGCTGCTGTGGTTAGCAGCGCGCTGGCCACCACCATTTGCTATTGCCGGTGCATTCCTTGTCTCCACCGCCGCTACGACTACGACGCTGTTCGGCGTGGGCCACCTGAGCGATGTTGGTCTGTCCATCATAGAGCGAGTGCACGGCGTCCAGACAACTGTGATGCTGGTCACCGTATTCACGCTCGTCCTTGTGGCATTGTTCGCCGAACGGCGCCAAAGCGAAGAGACGCTAAAGCAAAGCAAGAATCGCCTCCAATTGGCCCTCGACGGAGCCGAGCTCGGAGCGTTCAGCGTGAACCTCATCACGAACCGGCTCGAGTGTGACGCGCGCACTGCCCTGCTCCATGGGCACAACGCGGCACCCGCAACGATCAAGGAATCGTGGCGTTTCGTTCATCGGGATGACCTCGTGCAGATAGACACGGCTATGGTGGAGGCATGCCGCAGCGGAGGCGCCTGGAACGCCGAATACCGGGTGCTGCACCCGCCCGACCACATTTATGCCGGCGAAACGCGTTGGGTAGCGGTCGAGGCGTCGATCGTGCGAAATCCGCAGGATGCCGCCGTCGGATTGCTTGGCATCGCCCGCGATATCACGGACCGCAAACGGGTGGAGGAGCGTCAGCGCACCCTGAACGCTGAGCTCGACCACCGCGTCAAGAATGTGCTCGCGACCGTTAGCACCGTTGCTGCCCGTACAATGGACGCGAGTAGCTCGATGCATCACTTCGTGGCTTCGCTCGACGGCCGCATTCGCTCGATGGCTAGAACACACGAACTGCTGAGCGCCACGCAGTGGCACGGGATATCCGTGCAAGAACTGGTTGGACGCGAACTAGCACCCTATGCGACGAGCGGCAACACCGAAATCAACGGTGCTGACGTCATTCTGAAAGTCGAGGCAGGTCAGGCGATGGGAATGGTTCTGCACGAGCTAGTTACCAACGCCGCAAAGTATGGCGCGCTCTCCGCCCAAAATGGCCGCGTTTCAATCCGGTGGGAACGCCGCATCAACGGGCACAGGCGTTTTCCTCTGGTCTTCGAGTGGCGGGAGATTGGCGGGCCTTCTGTTGTGCTTCCCAAAAACTCTGGATTCGGGACAAGCACAATTCGCGACCTAATTCCTTATGAATTCGGTGGTAAAGTCGATCTTGCGTTTGTTTCCTCGGGGGTCCAGTGCCGCCTGGAACTCCCGGGTGATTGGCTTATCGACAATGGCGGACATCTTTCTTCTGTTGCATGCGCATCATTGCACACCGGTGATACCTCAAATTGAGAATGGCTTGGGTTGGGCGAAGTCACAAATAGGTGCTCGTTCTTGCCGCAGTGCGAGTCTCGCCCGTCACCCCCCGGCTTGCGGCCGAAGGGCGTCTGTGAGCACTGGCGATGGCTTGGAGCGTCCGCTCCGGCACGCGATTATTCTTTGCGGCCCGCTGCGATTTCGTGGACCTGCGACCTGCACGGTGCAAGTCGATCTGGGCCAGCTCTTCATTGGCCCGCGCAGAGGTGCCCACAAAGATGCCCTCCTGCGTGAACCGGTGCCCAAAGCCGATTGCATCTCCAACAGCGCGCCGAAGAGATTATGCCGTCGGCCAGCACGACCGCGGCAGAAACCCAGGGTGCTAGGAACCACGACTCGAGCGGGCGGACGTTCAAAGAGGGGGTTGTCCTAAGGGACATACCCTCGCTTGGCGCTTCAGTCACTGCCAGAAGTGGGAGGCGGCAATCGCGAAGTTCAAGTTCTGCGCGTCGCGGATCGTGAACGTGGTGATACCAATGAGATTGCCCCTATCATCAAACACGCCACCACCACTTGAGCCTGGCGACACGGGCGCCGTAATCTGGATGTACTCGATATTATCTTCAGATCGCCGCAACCCCGACAACAAGCCCTGGCCGAGAGTGTTGATCAGACCCGCCGGCGACCCGATGGTGAACACGGCCTCCCCGACCGATAACGTAGCGTGATCGCGAAAGCCCGGAACAGGCTCAAGCTTGCCATTCAGCACTCTGAGATAGCAACGATCCGTCTTGCGATCCGCGGCGATAACTTCGGCCTGTAGTGTTGTCGTGGCATTGGCGAGCGTGATCGTCTTGGCCTGCGCCACAACGTGGCAGTTCGTAATCGCTTCCTTTGACGATACCGCGACGGCCGACCCCTGGGAGGTAGCAAGCGCGGTTGCTTGCCCCAGCACCGCATAAACCGCAGGGCTCACTATTTTGAAGAGCTGAGTCGGCGGTAAGGCGTCTCGCAGCACCCGAGATGGTCTCGGCAGCGGCACGTTCCACGGTGGCAGAGCGAGCTCTGGCGCCTTGTCGTGAACGCTTGTGGGCGTAGATCTTGGCGGCTTCGCAACCCGAACCTTGGGACGAGGCTCTGCCGTCCACTGCTGATCGGATGCGAGACTAAGAATGATGCGCTCCGCGCCACAGCCGCTCAAACAAAATAGCGCGACAGCAACCAATGACAACTTCATACTGCGACCTCACACTTTGTGACCTGCAGGGTCCAAAGTGATTCGGGCCGCAAGGGCCCGAGAGGTCATTTTGCTGTGGATAATTCGTCTAGATGCGCAAATACCCGCCGACAGTTTATTGGGTATCCCGCGCTCAGACGCACCCCCCTATTCGTTTGGACGAGACCCCCACAGTGCCGCCACTCGCTCCTCGCTGTGCGCGCGAAATCGAACGCGCCCCACGATTATCGGAAGGCCCATCTCGGCGATGAAAGCGCCATGTCGCACCGCCTTTGGGGTCACAGATGTGCCCGCCAAAGACCAAACCAGCCGTGATCAGGCTGCATATGCCGCAATGCGGCCACCGCTTGTTCGACAACTCACGTACAATTGGGTGGCTGCACGTTCACGCACTAAGAGACGCTTTCTGGAAGCGCTTACGCGAAGAGAGAGTAATCGATCGGCCCGTTTGGCACCACGTAGCCGTAGCGCAGGTTGGAGGGCTCCGGCCCCGCTTTTTCGTACTCGACTTTCATTTTAGCGAAGCGGTCGCCCCTGAGGTCAAGGGAAGCCTTCTTCGAATTGATGCCGTAGAGCCTGGCGTTGTTGCCGCCGAAGATTGCGGTTTTTACCGGACCGTCAGCTGCGCCGAGCGCGGCGAAGCCGTGTTTCTTCTGCATGGCCTCCGGAATCTCAAGCCGCCGCAGACCTTCGATCTGCCATTGTGGGGCGCCGGTCCACAGTGCATCGGTACCCCAGCAGACATGGTCGGCGCCGAGACCGTTGATCAGAGTGCCCATCAATGCCGCGCACACGTTCGGCTCGGCAACTAGGGTCGTCGCAAAGAGCTGACCGACGTCGCCATAAACGTTCGTCACGCCATACTGCGAGGGGATGTCGGCAAGATCGCTGGTCCATGCGATCCGGCCGGTGCGCTCAAATTCGGCGAGTGCATCCCTCGGACTGCCGCCGACGTGCCGGTAAGCAGAATGGTAGATGATAAAGTTGAGCTGCGGCCAGTCCTTGGCCGCCTGTCCGACATCGGCAACGTCGGCAAAGCCGCGCAGATGTGGGAACTGCTTTTCGATACCGGGCGCGAACAGCCCCTTGTGCACGCAGACATTTTTGATGCCGGCCTTCACCATTTTTTCATAGCCCTTATAGGCCACATTTTCGTCATCCATGCGCCAAGGATAACGACTGATATCCTTGTGCGTGTTGTCACCGATCGTGTAGCCCTTGCAGGATTCCGGCTTGAGCGCGAGGCCAGCATCGAGCTTGTCCAACCACCCCGGCTGTCCTGGTGTGAAGATCATGTGTGCAAAGACGCGCCGCGAGCCCGCTTCGTCGTTTAACTTCTTGCGCGCTTCCGCCATCTGCTCGTTGGTGAGGAACCAATCCTGCTCAATGTCGGAGGGCGCGGAAGAGATCAGAGAGATCTTCGTGTCACTGTCGAGGAACATTTCCTTCTTGTAGTTATTGAACTTGAGGTCCTCGATGGTTTGCTCTCTTTCAGCCAACTGCTTGTTCCATCCGGCTTTGCCCACGGCATTGCGCATATCGACGAACGTCCTGATACGGGTGTCGTCGCGCAAGAAGTGGGTGTGCATGTCCATGATGAATTGATCCTTGAGCGCGTTGGCACGCTCCTGGGCCATGGCCGGGGTGGAGGCTTCTGCCTTGCTCGCGGCGAATAGAGGGCCGTAGACCTCGTTCATGGCGACGAAGGATGCGGCCATGCCCGCCGCGGTCTGAAAGAAGCAACGACGATTGAGACCCTGCCGGCCGCCAATGTCATCGGCCATGGCGAGCAAGCGTGCCTCGACCTCACGCTGCCGTTCATTTTGCGGATCGGGATAGAATTCGTCGCTGGATACGATCTGCGTCGGAATGGGAGTCAGGTGCTGCACCAGTTCGGACGGCATAAGAGCAGCAAGTTCTTCATCCGTGAGTTGGCTACTCATAGGGTTCCTCCCCCTTCGCGGGCAATCGCTCAGATGGCTTGATTGCAGAGCTTCATTTTGCGTCTTCCAAGGTTTCGGAGCAAGCTACCAGACATCCATCGATCGTCCTGACCCTGTTCTAGCCGGTTCGCGCCCCCTAAGGAGCCAAGAGCCAAATCATTTGCCGTCAAATGCTGATCATCTAATGATGGGAAACCATGCGAGGGCTTGCCCTCACAGGCCTCATGCGGCTGCACGTGACACCCCGAGCTGACTTCAGCTTCTCAAAATGTCTTTGATCGGGTCAGCCGAAAGGCCAGCGGTTCGATCGGATGCGGGATGCGATCCATGACGCCGTTCCGACACGGCGGCCGGGGCGACCTGCACCGGGAAGAAGGTTAAATAGATTATCAGTCTTGATCAGCGATCCCTAGGCATAGGCGATCTGGTAAGTCTTGGCGTTGAGCCATTAAGCCCATATCCAGTTGGACCGTCCGACCGTTGTCGAAGTGATAGTCTGCGCGACCGTTGATGATGCTCGTCACAGGTGAGCGAAACACGCCGTCCTCGGTGAGTGGGGTTACTCCCAGATAACGCCACGATGCCTTCCGTACCATCCGGTCTTCTCCCCGAGGATGGTGCCCGCTGAGGCAACAATAGCCGGCGCGTTCGGAATGAAGTTGCCGGGTGCGTTGCCGATCACCGCAACGCAGGGTCCCTCGGCCAACGCTGGCACGCCGGCACCGGGGCGCCGAATGGGGGCGGTGGGCCGGCGGTCGCGCCAAGCTTGGCCCGACGATGTCCTCGTCGATGAAGTGGACAGGCTAATCAAGACGCGCGGCTATCAGGACCGCTCGGAGGCCATGCGCGACCTCGTGCGAGCGGGCCTTCTGGCGACCAAGTCGGTCGCGAACAATTCAGAATGCGTTGCGGGCCTGACTTACGCCTTTGACCGCAACACGCGCGATTTGCGCGAGCGACTGGCCAAGGCTTTTCAGGATCACCATGATCTGTTGGTTGCGACGATGCGCGTGATACTCGACCACGTTTGCCGCATGGAAATTTCGATATTGAGGGGACAGACCAAGCAAGTCGAAGAGTTCGCCGGAAATGTCATGGCCGAGCGCGGCATACGCCATGGTCGCTCGGCGCTCATCCCCGCCGCGATCGAAACCGGACGGCACGCTCACGGGACCGGGGAAGCGCATCCTCACGAACACGTTCGGGTCTGGTGACGTCCCTCGGGCAATGCCGTTCGCCCGGCGTCCAGATTTGTTGAGGTCAGCATTGACGCACCGATGCTCGCACGACGCTGAAGTCTTCGATGCCGCGGTGACATGTCGAGTTGCATCGGCACTTTTCCTGTGGCTGCGCGTCCGGCAGCATGCAATCTCCACGGGGACTACGGAAAAACCCGACGGCCCAGAAGGACTTACACTGAGACAAAGCTGCTGGGCAGGCGAGGCCGCGACTGCCCGTGAGCCTGCTGACAAAGTTTCTCGCGCCTACAGCCGCAGGACAGGTTCAGCTGCGCAGCCGCAAGTCCAGGCAGGATCGGCAATGACTGCCGACGGTCGTCCGGCCCGCGTGAAAATAGCGTCGCAAGGAGCGAGCAGTGTTACCGATTTGCCTACATCGAACCAAAAGCCAGTCTCCGCGTTTGCATGCCGACGCAATCACGGTACTTTCCGCTTATGACCATCCCAGGCACAGGCACATGGTCGCGCCGGCATGCCATGGCGCATGTGGTTGCGCTCTGCCTTGTTGTGCAATCGCTTTTTGCAGGCTTGCACGCGGCACGATTCATTGATCAGCAGCTTGTCGCTAGCGACCCCTCAATTTGCCACGGCGGCAACACTGCACCAAATTCACCCGGGTCCGACCATCCGGACACATGTTGTCTTCTTGGCTGCACCGGGGCCGGGCAAATAGCCAACTTGCCGAGACCCACGACACTCCCGTTGATCCGGGCAGTCGGTCCGACCTCAACTCACCCAATTGGGCAGCTTGGCGTGTTGCGCTCTCATCTCGGCGATGGAGCGCACAACCGGCCCCGATCTCCACCATCCGCATAAGCATGTTGCCTGAGTGAGTGGTGTTTACGCGCGTACCGGTCGCGCGTTGCACCACATCTGGCCTGATGTCCGCCTTCAGGATCACGCCATGCTTATTAATCCAAGACGTTCGCTTGTTGCAGCAATCACAGTCTATTCCGTTGCCACTTCTCCGGCATTCGCGCATCACCCCGGCGGGGGTGGCAACACTAGCGACGCTGGGCCCATTTTCACGATCCCAGCGAGCACGCTCGATGAGGGGCAGCTCGCCGTCGGCGTTATGTTTGAGTACGTTCGTTTGCGCGGTTTGAGCGATGCGACCCTCACCAGCGCAGCCGTCGCGGGCAACGAAGGCGTCCACGATCTCAAAACCATTGAGAGCGTTTCAGCGGTCGTCGCTTACGGCTTGACGCACGACCTGACGGTGGGAATGCGAGTGCCATGGGTGGGCCGTACCGGCATACGCGAGGGTGACGCAACTGATCCGCTCAATGCGATTGTCCTTGATCGTGGGAGCACCTATGGCTTCAGCGACGTCACCTTCCTCGGGCAGTACCGCTTCTTCAACGACAAACAGACCAAGACCGAAGCCGCACTGTTTTTCGGCGTCAAAGCCCCGACTGGCCTGACGAACCGCTACGATAACCAGGGTCAGCTATTTGACGCCGAGTTCCAGCCCGGCAGCGGTGCTTGGAACGGATTATTCGGCATGGCCGTCACCAAGCGGTTCGGCTCATGGTCACTTGACAGCAACGCGCTGTACATCCTGAGCAGCACGGGAACGCAGGACACCGACCTCGGCGACCGTTTTCTCTACAACGCCGCGATCTCCTATCGGCTTACGAGCACCGCCTCGGAAAACCATGCCCACAGCGCCATGAAACTCGGCGCCGATTTCCCCGAGCCCATGTACCATGGCGGCCCGAAAACCAGCGCCAGTCCCAGCCACGAGGAGCCCGCCGCCTCGCCAAGTCCTGCGCTCGACCTCGTCCTGGAGCTCAACGGCGAATGGCATAACAAGCAAGCGACTAACGGGGTCGTGGATCAGAACTCCGGCGGCAACCTTATCTACCTCTCGCCTGGGGTTCGGCTGTCGTATGACAAGTGGTCCAGCTATCTGTCCGTAGGTGTTCCGATCCTCAACGAACCCTTCGGCATCCAACCAGAGCCAAGCTGGCGCATCATCAGCGGCGTGTCCTACGCCTTCTGAACCGCGTCGTCCCGCCCTATTCGCAAGACTAAACCATCTCACGCGTTCTCAAGGCTGCTGCCGTTTTGGCGACTTTGCTCCTCACCAACCCTGCGCACACCCACGAGTTCAAGATCAAAGACCTTGAGTTGGTCCACCCGTGGGCGCGTGAGCCTGCCCGTGACGTCAAGGATGTCCCGGTCTATATGCTCCTGCACATCAGAGCTTCTACCCTTGATCGCGTCGTTGCGGCGTCATCGCCATTTGTAGCAAGGGGCGAACTAGGGGCAGGCAAAGCCGAGGGCGGCGCACAGCTCGGTGCGATCCTGGTACCGGCCGATGCCACGGCGGAGCGAAACGCTGACCGGCCTCACATCCTCTTGGTGGGACTTACCGAGCCATTCGAAGGCTACCAGTACTTCCCTCTGGTGCTGACCTTCGAACGCGCTGGTCGGATCGAGATGAAGTTTATGTCGAGGAACCAAACTAAGGGCTCAACATGGAGGAAGACCTAAAAGCTCTGGTACCCGCAGGCCTCGCCACGCTGGCGACTGCATCTGCGTCCCCGTCATGGGCGCATGGCGATCAACCCGTACCCGAAATGCCAGAAAAGCTACGTCAACGATGAGCATAAGTGTGTGAAAAAGACCTCGCAAGGCCGGCTAAATTTTCCCGCTGCCATCAACATATCGCGTCTTCGGCCACCTCAATAAGGAGACCCTCGATTCGCGGCTGCGCACGGCCGGTTTTGTGACGCATGCACCCCCGGAGTGCGTGGAAAGGTCCGCTCTGGTCTGTGCGCCGGGTAGGTATGGGTGTTACCGCCCCCACGGAACCGGAAGTGCTGGTTGCCGGTTCAATTGCCACCACAGCGCAAACGTCTGAGCCCTTTGCCGCTTCTTGAAGCGGAATGCGGTGGCTGCAGCGAATTTCCTTTGCCATCACCCCCGGAGTTTCTTTCGCAGCGTTGCGAGATCGGACGGCATCACGCGTGCCATGAGCCTAAAACGCATGCTGGAACTGAAAGGCACCAAACGGGATGTTCTGCGCGGCGGCAGGGCTCAAGCGCTGGTAGGCTGCCAGGCCGAACATCACAGTTTCGGCTTGCGCCC
>Ga0075425_100008035_pt1 | contig 11171 bp, 7 predicted proteins | sample SoiMethybrSBSTD4_FD_75300 | JGI IMG/M metagenome (GOLD analysis project Ga0075425, IMG submission 75300) | Bulk soil microbial communities from a Populus tree surrounding site in Tennessee, USA - Soil MetaG P. TD hybrid SBSTD4 | ecosystem: Environmental > Terrestrial > Soil > Tree plantation...
AGATTTTCCGCCACGTGCGCTTTCACCGGATTCTTTTCGTTCTCTTCGTCGCGCTTTTTGTTGCAAGCATCGTCTTTGCACTCCGGAAAGACAGAAGAAGTGAAGAGAATGGTTTTTCCGTCCGGCGACCATTTCACGATGTCCGCGCCGGTGGAAAGTTTGGTCAACGGATGCGCTTCGCCGCCTTCCATGGAAAGGACATACACCTGCGAATCGCCGCTGCGAGCTGAGAGAAACGCAATGGTCTTGCCGTCGGGCGACCATTTTGGCGAAGAATCTTTTCCGGTGCGCGTCAGCTGAATGGCGTCGCCGCTCGCGACCGGCGCCATCCACAAGTTGGTGGCGTTGCGGTTCGCGTCCATGTCCGGAGTGGCCAGGGTGTACGCCACCCACTTCCCGTCCGGAGAAAGTTCCGCTTCCGCGATACGGTGCATGGAGATGAGGTCGTCGAACGTAATCGCGTGTTTTTCTTGCGCGCGGAGATTTGCGCCGCTGGCATAAAACAACGCCGCCGCGTACAAGACGCACAGCAGGCTCCGCTTGGCCACACTCGTTCTCATGCTCTCTCCTTGAGAAAACCGCCGACGCTCAGGACATTTCTGCAAACGCAAAATCTTATGCCCTTTTCCGGTTCATTGCCAATAAAGCGATGCCGCAAACAGCAACCGCGCAGCTTCCCGCGGGGCGCTAAACCGTACCAATTTGGCCGAATGATCTCGGTCAGTTCGTCGCGATTGCAGCACCCTTCAGCACGAACCAGTTGGCCAGCGCCATTGCGGCAGTCATGGCCAATACAACCGCTTCTCCGGATCCGATGCGACTCAGCAGGACCAGGACGATCAGCAGAGCGGCGCCACCGAAGAGCCAGGGCAATGGCAGGTTGAACGGGGCAGGGCCCCTGCGCTTGCGCAGCACGAGCAGTGCGATCGCCATTCCACCGTACACGACGAGGCGGGTGGCGGCAGAGAGAGTGGCGTTCCAGCGAAAATCGCCGCTGGCCGCGAAGGCGAAAACGGCGAGCGAGTAGACCAGAATTGAAATGTACGGAGTGCGGAAGCGCGGATGAATGCGAGCAAAGAATTGCGGGAAGTCGCCCTGCTCGGCGAGAGAAAAAGTAATGCGCGTCGAATGCAACAAATTGGCGCTGAGGTATCCGTAGGTGGAAATGAGCGCGCCCAGACCGATCGCGGTTGCGCCCCAGCCACCGAGAAAGTTACGCGCGGCATCGGCGAGAGGCCGCAGGGAGGCGCCGGCGTTTGGAAGCGTACTCAACACCACGTAGGCGACGCCGGTGTAGAGAAAAACCTGCAAGACCAAAGCGGAGAGCAGCGCGAAAGGCATGTCGCGTTTGGGATTACGCGATTCGCCGCCGACGATGAGGGCGCCTTCGAAGCCGCCGTATCCAAACACCAGCAACAGCAGCGCTTCAAACCAGCCTTGCGACGTTGTGGCGCCGAAATGAAGCGGAACACGAAGCTGCGGATGAAACAAAGGAATAGCAAGACCGGCCACAATGAAAACGGCAAGCAGGCCCACTTTGACAGTAGTGAAAATATCGCTGACGGTTTTGCCGGTTTTCACTCCGAGGTAATTCAGCAGTGCCAGATGGCCAATGAGCGCGGCGATCAGACAGATTTCCGCGAGCTTTGCGTGGAGAGCCGGAACAAATTGTCCCAGATAGTTTGCAAAGAGGTCAGCTGCGGCGGCGGGAGCGGCGATGCGAGTGAGTAGAATCAGCCAGGCAATGAGCAAGCCGGGAAAACGCCCCAGGGCTTCGCGGCCATAGAGATAGAGACCACCAGTGGTTTCAAAGCGCGAAGAGATTTCGGCGATGCAGGCGGCAATGATAAGTGCGCCGCAGCCGGCGATGATGCAGCTCAGCGGGCTATAGCCGTCTATGCGCGCCGCGAGAAGAGCGGGCAATCCGAAGATTCCGGCGCCCAGGATGGAGTTAGCCATTAAGGCGACGAGACTCCATCGCCCGATGGTGCGCACGAGTTCCGGCGTTTGCGTTGTCACATCACTTTACGACTGCGGGGGCGCGGTGTTTGGCGATTTCGCTGAGGACGTCAGTGGTGTGCAGGGATTCGAGGTGCGGGTAGCGTTCGCCGCCGTGATAGTCCACTTCGAGGGTGTGGTAATACTCGTCGTTCTCCAAAAGCAACTGAATCGGCTGGTTGGAATTTTTGGCATCGCGAATGGCTAAGCGCAGCCAGTCTGGCGTCCACTTGCGGCCGTTAACGGCGACGAGTTTCATGCCTGGCGCAATGCCCGCTTTGTCCGCAGGTGAACCAGTAATTACGTCCACGATTGAATTGACATCGTCTCCCGCCGCCCGCGCGGTGAATCCCAACGAGAACGACAGATCGACGGTTCCGTCGGTCTGTTCGGCGGCGCGCTGGTGGTCGTTCATTTCATCGCTGTAGCTCAGCTTCCAGCCGCTATTTTCCAGGCCGCCGAGTGGCGCGCCCGGACCATGGGAGTGGATACGATGTTCGAAGAATTTTTCCCAGTCGTAGGGCGCGACGGAATTCATCGTGGTGATGACATCGTCGAGAGTATAAGGAGCGACTTTAATGACGCCGTCTTGAGTTCCGTGAAAACGGCGGCAGAAATCGTCGAGCGATTTCTGGCCCTTGGTTTCGCGGCGAATGATGGTGTCGGCTTCGAGCCAGATGAGTTCGCTTTCTTCGTAGTAGTCCACTGGGCGCCGCCAGGAGGATCCGGCTTGCCGCGCGCCGTAAAGAATGGAGACGGAAATAGCGGTGTCTTCGAGGTCGCGCCAGGTGCGGCCGGGGCGGCCATCATTCAGAGCCGCAAAGGTGGCCGCGAGATATTCGCGGAGTTGCTCGGGCTTCCAGAAGCCACTGCGAGCGGCGAGCATGACGCCGTAATACTGCGTGAGGCCTTCATAGACCCAGAGCAGATCGCCTTTCATCGGTTCCTGATAATTCGCCGTGGCGAGGCCGGCCGGGCGGCGATATTTACCGTTCCACGAATGAAAGAATTCGTGCGGGAGCAGATCCATCAAGCCTTCGAGGGCGTCGCGGTCGAGAAGCATTTTCTCTGGGCCGCGATTGTCGCTCGATTCATGGTGTTCGAGGCCGTTGACCGGCAAGTGATCGGTGAGAGCCAGCATGAAATCGTAGTGGCGATAGTGGCGAGCGCCGAAGAGGGCGCCGGTTTCGGCGATGAGCTGGCGGAAATGCGAAAGTTCGTCGGCGCTCACGGTGGTGGCGATGGCGCTGTCGGCGACAATGTTCAGGCGGTGCGCGGGGTTTTGTCCCGGCGACAAGTCATATGTTTTGAAGAATGCGCCGGCAAACAACGGCGAATCCACGAGGCGGGTCAGGGAAATGGTTTCGAAGGTGGCCGCATCGGAGCTCTCGCTGCGCTCGGCGGCGAGCGCGCTGGCAAATTTCCATCCGGCAGGGACACGAACAGTGGCGGAGAACATTATGTCGTCGGTCTTCGCGCCCTGTGGGTAGAGGACGACGAGGTTCCACGGAAGAACGGCGACTTGCGCGGTGGCGGAAGGCGAACCGGAGGTGCCGTCTTCTTTGGGGAGCAAGTAATCGAGAGCGGCTTCGAGAGTAGTTACGCCAGCGGGAATGTCGCAGTGAAAGGCGTAGAGATCGACATCGTCGCGGCGCCAGGGAATTTCCCGGCCGTTGGCGCGAAAGTGGACACCGGTGACGTCGACGATGGGGCCGTTGGGGGAATGTTCGCCGGGAATCCACTTGGGGTAAACGAGGGTGAACGGGCCGGGCTTGACGGGGAATTCCATTCTGGAGTGGTACAGGCGGCGAGGTGCGTCGCGGAGGTCGACTTCCAGTTTTACCGGCGGTTGGGGTTGGGCTGTTGCGGTTGCAGTACAAAAAACGGCTATTAAGATGAACAAACCGCAGGCGACTGCAATTCTCTTCATGAAAGCTCCCAAAAATTTACGGGCCAGCGTACCACAGGCGGAGGCCGCCTGAAGGCGGCCGCTAGTTCGGTCTGGTAAACTTTGGCCACGGATCATGTTCAACACCTCGTCGCTTTTCCCGCGCAATTTCCGCAAAGAGTTCCCTATGGCCGTCCGCGGCGAGGGATGCTGGATTATTGCGGCTGATGGACGGCGTTATCTGGATGCGTCTGGCCAAGCGGCAGTCGTCAATATTGGTCATGGCGTGAAAGAAATTGGAGAAGCGATGGCGGCGCAGACGGGGGAGATTGCGTTTGTGCATACGACGCAGTTTCATTCGGAAGTGGCCGAGAAACTGGCAGCGCGGCTGCTGGCGCTGGCACCGGCAAATTTTCGGAATGGCGGGCGGGTCTACTTCACTTCGGGCGGATCGGAAGCTACGGAAACGGCGATCAAGCTGGCGCGGCAGTTTCATCTGGAGGTGGGGCAGTCGGCGCGCTATAGGGTGATTTCACGGCGGCAGAGCTATCACGGGAGCACGCTCGGAGCGATGTCGGCGAGCGGGAACGTGGGGCGAAGGGCGCCGTATGCGCCGCTTTTAGCGGAGTGGGGGCACGTTGCGCCTTGTTTTTGCTACCACTGCCCGTTTGACAAGAAATTTCCGGAGTGTGGCATCGCTTGCGCGGAAGACCTGACGAATTTTTTGAGGGCGAATGATCCTGCAAGCGCCGCAGCATTTGTTTTTGAGCCCGTGGTTGGAGCTACGCTCGGCGCGGCCGCGCCGCCCGATGGATACCTCCAGCGCATCGCGGAGATTTGCAGCGAGCACGGAATTTTGTTGATTGCCGACGAAATTATGACCGGCATGGGGCGGACTGGGAAAGTCTTCGCGGTAGATCACTGGAATGTTGAGCCGGATTTGATTCTGGTCGGCAAGGGAGTGGCGAGTGGCTATGCGCCGCTGGGGGCGGTGCTGATTTCGGCGCGCGTTGCAGAAGTCTTTGCGAAAGGTTCGGGAGCGTTTCAGCACGGGTTTACATACCAGGCGCATCCGGTTTCGGCCGCGGCGGGGAATACTGTGCTGGATTTTCTGGAGAAGCACCGTCTTTTCGAGCGAGTGACACCAGCGTCAGAGGCGTTGAGCGCGGCGCTGAAGCCGCTCGAGACGCATCGGCACGTGGGTGAGGTTCGTGGAATGGGATTGCTGCTGGGGATCGAGTTTGTGAAAGACAAAAAGGCTCGTGAGCCGTTTGCGAAGGAATTGAGCATTGCGGAAAATATCCGGCAGGCCGCGCTGGAGAAGAATGTGCTGACGTATCCGTCGCAGGGATGCGTGGATGGAGCACGCGGCGATCACATTCTGCTGGCTCCGCCATTCGTCATTTCGGTGGAGGAGTGTTCGCAAATCGCGCAAGCGCTGCAATACGCAGTGGCGCAAACGTTGGCGGTCTGAGTTACGCTACAGGCGTCCGATTCATACCAGTGGTTGCACTCATACTTCGTTGGAGAGAAATCCTGCATGCGCTATCGTTCTGTTCCGTTTTTGATCTGCCTGATCGTCCCGCTGCCATTCGCGTCGCACGCACAAAACACCACGAAGAAGGAGCGTGCTCGTGATTTAGGCGTTCCGTTTGACGGAACGCCGGGAAAGTTCAACGCGATTACGGATGTGCCTGGAGTGCTGGTGGGGCATACGACACTGATTTCCGGGGAAGGGAAACTGCAAGTGGGAAAAGGGCCGGTGAGGACGGGAGTGACGGCGGTTTTGCCGCGCGGAAAAGATTCGATGAACAATGCGGTGTTCGCGGGATGGTTTTCACAGAATGGCAACGGGGAAATGACCGGCACGACGTGGGTGGAGGAGTCGGGTTTCCTGGAAGGGCCGGTGATGATCACGAACACGCACAGCGTCGGAGTGGTGCGCGATGCGTTGATTCAGTGGCGTGTGGCGCATGGCAAACCGGATCCGACCGGTTATTGGTGGTCGTTGCCGGTGGTGGCGGAAACCTGGGACGGCTGGCTGAACGACATCAACGGGTTTCATGTGAAGCCGGAACACGCGTTTCATGCGATTGATTCGGCACGAGGCGGCCCGGTGGAAGAGGGGTCGGTAGGCGGCGGCACGGGAATGGTGTGCAATGGATTTAAAGGCGGGATTGGTACGGCTTCGCGGAAACTGGAGGCGAAGGACGGCGGGTACATGGTGGGAGTGCTGGTGCAATGCAATTACGGCTCGCGGCAAAATTTGCGCGTTGCGGGAATTCCGGTGGGGCGGGAGATTCCGTCGGAGGATCCTTACGCGTATCAGCCCTCGGAAATTTCAGAGCGCGGATCGATCATCGTGGTAGTGGCGACGGATGCGCCGGTGCTTTCGCAGCAATTGAAGCGGCTGGCGCGGCGCGTTTCGCTGGGGCTCGGGCGAAACGGCAGTATTTCAGGTGACGGGTCGGGAGATATTTTTATCGCGTTTTCGACGGCGAATCCACATGCGGACGGAGGGAAGTCCGTAGTGGATTTGAAGTTTTTGCCTAACGATGCGCTCGACCCGATTTTTGCGGCGACAGTACAGGCGGTGGAAGAGTCCATTATCAATGCGATGATTGCGGCGCCGACGATGACCGGCATCGAAAATCATAAAGTAACAGGTCTTCCGCATGACAAATTGCGTGACGTTCTGAAAAAGTATAACCGCCTGGTCCAATAGAGTTTTTCTTTGCGGAAGGAAGGACCTTCTTGAAACCATCGCTCGCGGTGCTGTGTGGGTTGCTGTTGGCCGCGGGTGGCTGGCTAAATTCCTGCGCCGCGCCGGCGGAAAATTCGATTGCTATCACCCACGTCACGGTCATTGATATGACGGGAGCGCCGGGGCGAGCGGACCAAACCGTCCTGATAGAAAAGGAACGTGTCGCCGCAGTCGGGGCGACGGCGTCGATCCCCGTACCGCGTGGCGCGAAGATTGTGGACGCGGCCGGAAAATTCCTGATTCCCGGACTAGCGGATATGCACGTGCACCTGACGGCGGCGGGCGAACCGGAGGGCAGCCGGGGGTTCATGCTTCCCCTGCTGGTGGCGAACGGGATCACGACGGTGCGGGACATGGGCGGCTACCTGGAGTCGCTGATTCCTTTGCGCAAGGAGATCGAGGACGGGAAGCGGCTGGGGCCACGGATCGTGTTTGCGGGGCCGTATCTGGATGGGTCGCCGCCGTCGTTTGAGCCGTCATTTGTGGTGACGAATCGCACGCAAGCGAATGAAGATGTGCACCAGTTGGCGCAGCGCCGTGTGGACTTTATCAAAGTACAGTCGATTTTGAGCCGGGATGCGTATTTTGCGATTGCGGAAGCGGCGAAGCGGGAACGCCTAGCGTTTGGGGGGCACGTTCCGGACCAGGTGACCGCGGCGGAAGCGGCGGATGCGGGGCAGCGCAGTATTGAACACCTGACGAATGTGCTGCGTGGGTGTTCGCGGGACGAAGCGAAGCTGATGAGGGAACAGTTCTATGTGCCGCTGAAGAAAGAGACCGCGGCACAGGCCCATGGGCGGGTGGTTCGCTGGCAAGGGGAGATGCTGGAGTCATTTTCGCAAACAAACGCGGAGGCGCTGATGGCCAGGTTCGCAGCGAAAGATGTGTGGCAGACGCCTACGTTGGTCTTGCTGAAGCATGATGCATTTCCTACGCTAGGAAACACCGCCGTAAGTAATGAGAACGAAAAATATGTTCCGAAGAGGACGCTGGAAAACTGGAAGAAGGGCCGCGCCATGCAAATGCGTTTTGTAAACGAGGCGGAGTCCGGTTTGCGGGAGCAGTTGTCCGCGAAATCAAAGGCGATGGTGGCGCAGATGCAAGAGAGCGGAGTGCACCTGCTTGCCGGAACGGATACTCCTGCGCCAGACGTCGTGCCCGGTTTTGGACTGCATGAGGAATTGGCGCTGTTGGTGGAGGCTGGGCTGACACCGATGCAGGCGTTACAGGCGGCCACGAACAGTGCGGCGAGATTTCTCGGGAAGCAAGACGATTCCGGCACGGTTGCGGCAGGAAAATACGCGGACCTGGTATTGCTCGACGCCAACCCATTACAGAACATTCGAAACACGGGGAAAATTCGCGCTGTGGTGGTAGGCGGACAATATCTGGACCGGCAAGCTTTGGATGGGCTGCTTGCTGAGGAAATCGCCTTCGTTGGGAAGCATTGAGCCGGTGGAATTGCGCAGCGGTGAGGATACGTAGAGTATGAACTTTTCCCTCGTGCGTGTTGCTGGATGCCTGATTCTTGCGGGATTTGCTGCAGCGTGCAGCGCGCCGGTAGATATTGGCGCCGCGTCGGGCGCGGGCAAGAAGTTCCACGATGAATACAACCAGCAGAAGTATGCAGAGATGTATGCGGAAGCGGATGCGAAATTCCGTGCGGCCGTAAAGCCCGAGGACTGGACGAAATTGCTGACGCGCGTGCACGACAAGCTGGGGAATGAGACGGATGCGACACGGATCGGGTTTAACGTGAACTACAACGTTGGCGGGTCCACGGTGACCATGACGTATTCGACGAAGTTTCAGTTAGGCGAAGGAACGGAAGAGTTTGTGTGGCTGAAGTCGGACGACCGGCTACGTTTGTTGCGCTACAACGTCAAATCACCGACTTTCGACGAATCGAACGTGCAGTAGGCGGGCAGTGTCGCTGGGGTGCCCTGAAGCTATTCGGGCATGACTACAGTTTCGTCGCGTGGGATGGCATCAAGCGTTAAGCGGTCAATATTCATGTGGGCCATGACGAGCTCGGGTGGCGTGTGGGTGAGCCACTCAGAGAGCGAAAGGTCCTGATAGACGCCGGCCTTGAACATTTCCAGAAATTTCAAATCGGTATCGCCGGTGTTCTCGATATAGTGCGGCAGCGTTTTTTCAATGTAGCCGACGTCGCCGGCTTGGAAATTCATGGTGCGCGCGCGGCCGCCAGTGGCGAAAATGGTCATACGCCCTTTGCCGGAGATGAAGTATTGCCACTCGTCAGCATTCTGGTGCCAGTGCAATTCGCGTATTCCGCCGGGTTTTACGGTGACGATGGCGGCGGCGATGTTGGTTGCGGCTTTGAAGGTGCGCGAATCGATGATGCAGACTTCGCCGCCCTTGGTGCGCTTAGTCGGCGGTGACTGAAGAGTGCGGAAAGCGAAGTCCTGTGAGGAAAGGCCGCGCTTGCCTGCGGCAGCTTTCTGATCGGCTTCGAGCGGACCAGGGACGGCGGACTGGAAAATGAAGAGTTCCTTGGCCGGGAGTTTGGCGAAGGAAGATTGAGGCACGCCGAAGTTTTTGCCGAGAACGTCCTTCGGCGTGTGCGCCATCCAGTCAGAGAGCAAGACCGTGGCGAATTCGGAGAAGTTGCCGTCGTCGAAGACCAGGATGAACTCGGCGCCGTCGGGATTAAGTCCTTGAATGGAGTGGGGAATGCCGGTGGGGAAGTACCAGAGATCGTTCTCTTTCACGTCGGCTACAAAGCTTTTTCCATCGTTATCGATGGCGGTTATGCGGGCGCTGCCGTAGAGCATGAACGCCCATTCGGCGGCGGTGTGCCAGTGCAGTTCGCGAACGCCGCCGGCGGTGAGGCGCATGTCTACGCCAGCCATGGATTTGGAGACGGGGAGTTCGCGAACGGTGACTTCGCGGGACCAGCCGCCGCTGTGCAGGCGTTTGTGGGAAAAAGAAAAGGGATACTTAAACGGCGGAACGCCGCCGGCGTCGGTTTCGGGAGGGTCAAACGAAGATTGGTTTTGCGCGTCGATTTCAGGATTGGCGGGGCCGGGATCGCTCTTGCGGCGCGCGTAACCGGGCTGATTCTGATCTTGCGCGGGGAGGGTGGTTACGGAATTGACGCCGGCCGCGGCGAGCGCCACAGAGCTGGCTTCCAGAAAATTGCGGCGAGAGAGTTTTCCTTCGTTGGCGTTGTCGGGCACGGCAAGCATCCTTTCCGAGCAAATTGAGCAACGATGCGACGAATGCGGTTCGGCAGCGCGCGCTTACGTTACCGGAGTCGCGGTCTTGCGTGGCGGATTGAAAAAGGGAAGAGGAACGACGTTGGCGGTGACGCTGCTGCGGACAGCTTCGACAGTCATTTCCATGTGAAGAGTAGTGCCGAGGGCGGAGTACTCGCGACTGACGGTGGCGAGCGCGATCATTTTCTTTAGCGTGGGCGACCAGGTCGTGGAAGTGGCTTTGCCGACCTGGCGACCGCCGCGGAAAACGGGAACGGCTACGCGAGAAGCCATGCTGGGAACTTGTGGGGCCATGCCTTGCTTGTCGAAAAGGGCTTCGACGTCGTTCCAGTCGATTTCGAGGCCGATGAGAGCGCGTGGCGCTCCGCCCTTTTTGGTTTCCGCGACGAGTGCGTCGCGTCCGACGAAATTTTCTTTCTTCAGATCGACGAGTTTGCCCAGGCCGATTTCGCCCGGAGTAAACTTTTGCGAAGAAATAAGCGCTTTCTTACTGGAAGTGTAGTCGACTTCGATGAGGATGAGGCCGGCTTCGATGCGAGCGACGTCGAGAGCGATCATACCGGCGGGGTGGATGTCGAATGACTTGCCTTTGGCCATCAGGGCATCAAAGACCTTTACCGCTTGGTCGGCGGGGACCCAGATTTCGTAGCCGAGGTCGCCGGTGTAGCCGGTGCGGGAAATGTCGACAGGGACGCCGGCAATTTTTCCGTGGGTGACACGAAAATATTTCAGGTTGGCGATGCTGGCATCGGCGGCGGCGTGAAGGAGTTTGCCGGAGGTCGGACCCTGTAGAGCGAGAGCGGCGGTTTGTTCGGAAATGTCTTCCATGGTTACAGCGAGACCGAGGGCGTTCTGCTGGAACCAGCGCAGGCTGGGATCGGCTGCGGTCCAACGGTAGTCGTTTTCGCCGAGGCGGGTGATGGTGCCGTCGTCGACGACTTTGCCTTCGGAGTCGCACCAGCAGCAGTAAATGACCTGGTCGACGGCGACTTTGTTGATGTCGCGCGTGATGACGCGATTGACGAGGCGAGTGGCGTCGCGGCCGGTGATGCGGTACTTGAAGAGGGGAGAGATATCGATGAGTGCGGCGGAGTTGCGGATGGCGTTGTACTCGTGCTCGTGATGAGTTTCGTAGACACTGACAGTGTAGTAGCCGGACCACTCGCGGTAGTTCAGGCTTTCGCAAAGGGCGAGGGTTCGTTCGTGAAAGGGCGTGCCGACGGGCAAGCGTGGCCTCCGGAAGTCGCCAGCGATTATAGGGAAACGGGCGTGGCGGCGTAAA
>Ga0075425_100008036_pt1 | contig 11169 bp, 4 predicted proteins | sample SoiMethybrSBSTD4_FD_75300 | JGI IMG/M metagenome (GOLD analysis project Ga0075425, IMG submission 75300) | Bulk soil microbial communities from a Populus tree surrounding site in Tennessee, USA - Soil MetaG P. TD hybrid SBSTD4 | ecosystem: Environmental > Terrestrial > Soil > Tree plantation...
ATCGGGCGCGCGACGCTGAACCTCGGCCTGCGGTGGGATCACTACGATGTGTTCACGCCGGAGCAGCGGCAGCTCGCATACACGTTCCCGACCGCCGTGCCCTTCAGCATTCCGGCGCAGACGTTCCCCGAAGCGCACTATCTGAAATGGAACGGCATCGCTCCGCGCCTCGGCATGAGCTACGACCTGACTGGTGATGGCAAGACGGTGGTCAAGTTGAACTGGGGCATGTACAAGTTCAACCCCGGTGTCGGCGTGGCCGACAATGCCAATCCGAATCAGTCGTTGAAAACGGTCACGTTCGCCTGGACGGATCGGAACGGCGATGGCAAGTTCCAGACCGGCGAAGAAGGCACGCTCACGGCGAGCGCGCTCTCCGGCAGCGTCCTCGTGGATCCGAATCTGAAGCAGCCTGGTTCGACGCAGGCGACGGCCTATCTCGAGAGGCAGATCACCGAGGGAGTGGGCGCGCGCGTCGGGTTCGTGTACTACTCAGTCAACGACCAGACCAACAGCTACCAGAATCAGCGTCCGGCGAGCGCCTACACGGTGCCGTTCACCTTCGTCGATCGTGGACCGGACAACGTCCTCGGCAACGCCGACGACCAGAACCTCACGTTCTTCGGCATCCCGTCAGCGCTCGTCAGCGGCTGCAACGCGTCGGTCACGTCGCCGACCGCAAACTGTCGGTACCCGACGACGCAGATGCTGATGAACCAGCCGCAGAACGGCAAGTACAAGACGGTGGAGTTCTCGGTCAACAAGCGGCAGAGCCACAACTACTCGGTCGGCGGCGGCTTCGGCTACACGTGGCAGCACGATTTCCCGCTCACGTTCCCGAACACGCCGAACGGGCCGTTCGACTACGACTACCGCAGCATCAGCTTCAAGTTGAACGGCATGTACAACGCGCCATGGGGCATCAACATCAGCCCGGTGTATCGCTTCCAGGGCGGATCGAACTTCGCGCGGACCTTGTCGGTGTCGGCACCGGCGTCGTGCGCGTGCACGTTCAGCGCGGCGCGCGGCGGCAGTCTCGCGAACACGACCGTCTACGCGGACCTGTACGGCGACAACACGCAGGACAACATCTCGGTGTTCGACGTCCGCGTCGAGAAGACGCTGAACACGGGTCGCGGCACGAAGCTGCGCGTGTTCTTCGACGCCTTCAACCTGCTCAACGCGTACGCCGGCGAAACGATCACGGTGCAGACGGGTGCGTTGTATCTGCAGCCGACCGCGATCCTCGGCCCGCGGACCGGCCGCATCGGCGCGAGATTCATTTGGTGATCGTGGAGATTTGAGGATTTGAGGATTTGAGGATTTGGGGATCTATTTGCGGATCCGGCCGCAGGAGATCCTCAAATCCTCAAATCCAAATAGATCCTCAAATCCTCAGATCCTCAAATCCTCAAATCTCCCGTGCATCTACCGTGGCGCTACGCCAAAGCCGCGAACGCGCGCGCCCGGAATCCGCACGCCCACCTTGACGTCGTTCGCCTTCGACTCGGTCGGGACGAGATACTCGATCATGATTTCGGTTGCCATGCGATCGGCGACCTTGTCGAGCGCCGCGCGATAGGACGCGGGCGTGTAGATCGGCGTGTACTGGCCGCGGGTCTGTTCGACGAGCGTGCGCAGGTTCGTGGCGAGACCCGAGAGCCCCATGCCGTCGGCGGCGCTGCGCGTCGAGCGGTTGGCGATCACGTGAAGGATCGCGCCGGCGTTGACGATCGGCTGCACCAGCGCGTCGGGATTCGGTGTCGCGTCGATCGGGCTGGCCGACAGCAGGACGATGGCGGAGAAGAGCGACCCGGTCGGACGGATCGTGTCGGCAGCGAGCGCGGCACCCTGCAGCAGCAGGCTGGCGCCGGTCGCGGCTGGCGACAACGTGTCGAGTTTTTCCTTCAGTGTCGTCCGTTCGTCCTCGAAGGTCGTGAGCATCGCCGGCGGATCGCCGAACGTGCCAAGCGCGACCGGACGCTGGCCGAGCCGCGCGATGAACTGCTCGGCGGCCCGCTGCATCATCGGCAGATCGTTGCGCGCGTTGCCGCCGGTGTCGAGCATGACGACGACCGGATAATCGCCGACGTGGACCGACAGGATCTCGCGCTCGTCGCGGCCTTCGTGCACGACGAAGTCGTCGGCTTCGACGTCGACGATCGGGTGGTTGCGCGGATCGACGACGGTCGCGAGCGCGATCCGGCTCGCGCCGATCTGCGGGGAAGCGCCGAGGAGGCCGACCAACGAACCGCAGAGTACGCTGAGAAACGCTACCCGTGAAACCACGATACGCCGCATTATAGTGAAGAGGATCATGCGCCGGCCCGCGGCACTCATCGGCGTCGCGTCGCTCGTCTTCCTGACGGCGTTCTTACGCGCGCAAACCCCGAATCGAGCATCGCCCAACGCGTATCTGGGATCGCAGGCGTGCGAGTCGTGCCACAAGGCGGCCTACGACACCTGGCGCAAGACGCTCCACGTCCAGATGACGAAGCCGATCGCCGCGGCGCGCGTCGAAGGCGACTTCGCAGCGCGGCTCGAGGCCTACGGCCGCGCCTACTCGATGGAGACGCGCGACGGCCGCTATTTCATCTCGATCTCGCGCAACCAGCGGCCGGCCGAAAAATTCGAGGTCCACTACACGCTCGGCGCGCGCCGCTTCCAGGGGTATCTGTCGAAGCTGCCCGACGGCCGCATCTACGTGCTGCCGGTGTTCTGGCACAACGAGTCGTCGCGATGGGTGGACTGGAAAGAGATCACGCCGATCCCCGACGATCCCGATCACGACCTGCGGCAGATCTGGAACGTCACCTGCGTGAACTGCCACGCGACCAACCTGGTGAAGAATTTCGATCCGGCCACCAAGTCGTACGCAACGACGTGGACCGAGATGGGCATCGGATGTGAAGCCTGTCACGGTCCCGGCGCCGGGCACGTCGCGGTGACGACCGCGTGGCAGAAGAACCCGTCAACGCGTCCGTCGGAGCCGGACGCGGATGCGCTCCGAATCTTCGCGCCGAATCAGGCCAGCGCACGGCAGAACTTCGACGCCTGCGGATACTGTCACGGCAACAAGAACAACGTCTTCTTCGGATTCAAACCCGGCGATCGCTACGAAGACTACGCGCTGCCGTTTCTGATCAGCCAGCCGATTCCGCCCAACGATCCGCAAGGCGATTTCTGGCCCGATGGCCGTCCGAACCGCTTCAACCGCCCGCAGGCGCTCACGGTGACCGGTTGTTTTCAGAGAGGCCAGGCGACGTGCACGAGCTGCCACCGGATGCACGGCTCGCCAAACGATCACGCGCTGAAGGTGCCCGTCGAGGCCGACGGCGGCGGCTTGACGCGTCAGAGCGATCGGTTGTGCACGCAGTGCCACGAAGTTTCCGCCGCGCACACCCGTCACGATCTCGATTCGCAGGGCAGCCGCTGTGTGGCATGCCACATGAGCGACGTGAACTGGCGGCTGATCACGCGCCGCCGCGATCACACCTTCCAGCCGCCGGTGCCGGAGCTGACCGCTCGATACGGAGTGCCGAACGCGTGCACGACCTGCCACGAGAACAAGTCGCCGGAGTGGGCGGCGAGGACGATGGATGAGTGGTACGGCAATCGGGAACGGCGGAATGCAATCGTGCGCCTGTCCGACACGATGTACCGCGCCGGGACCGGCGACGCGACCGTGCTGCCTGAAGTCGCGCGGCTGGCAGCGGACCGATCGCAGGGAACGCTGATTCGCGCCAGCGCCGCCGAGTTCGCGGGACAGCTCCTGGCTCGTGGTTCGACAAGCTCACCACGAGCGGGAAGCCAAAACGCTCGTCCTGAGCCTGTCGAAGGACGAGCGCCGGCGGCTTCCTTTCGCAACATCGTCAACCTGCTGATTGGTGCAGCAGCGGATCGCGAACCATCTGTGCGCATCACCGCGGTCCGGGCATTGAGCCAGCTCTCAACGACCAGCGATCCGCGCGTCACTTCTGTCATCGCCGCGCACCTCACCGATGACTCGCGGCTCGTGCGCGTCAGCGCGGCTGAGGCGTTGATGGCGTACGGCATCACCAAACTCGACGGTGCGGCGGGACAGGCGCTGACACGCGCACAGGATGAATGGGCGGAGAGCCTTCGCGCGTTTAATGATGTGGCTGCCGATCACGTCGCGCTCGGGCGGCTCGAGGACGTAAGGGGACGCAGCGAACAAGCAGCGAAGGAATGGCGGATCGCCATCGATCTCGACCCGCGCGACCCTGAACCTCACGTGTCCCTCGGCGTCGCGGCCGCGCGCGCCGGCCGCTACGACGAAGCCCTGCAGCATTTCAAAACCGCAAAGGCGCTTGCTCCCGCCTATCAGAATTTGGATCGCCTCATCGACGAAGCCCGCAGACGGACCTCGAAAGGTCATTGACAAGTCCCATTCGCGCTTATCATGAACGGTGGTCGGCTTCAAAGTTTTGTTGTGCCGATCGAACTCCCGTTGCCGTTCAGGTGGCCGCGTATCAATTGCGATACGTGAGTTCAGAGCTGCCTATCCCGTCTGGCATATGACGTAGCTTCCAACAGCTCACTGCTTTGCAATTCCATTCAGCTGTTAGAGGAGGAGCGGACGACATGAACTGTAAGATCGATAGGCTCGGCGCTGCGATGCTCGCGCTCGTACTCGCGCTCGGCTTCGCGGTGCCCGCCTCAGCGCAGTTCTACACCGGCAGAATCGATGTCACGTTAGTCGATCAAACAGGGGCTCGCCTTCCGGGCGTCAACGTCGACATCACGGGACCGGTGAGCCAATCGCAAGTCTCCGACGCGCAGGGAGAAGCGCACTTTCTCAACCTCCCCGTCGGCACGTACACGGTCAAAGCCGCGTTGAGCGGTTTCAACCCGTATTCGAACGCCAGCGTCCCAGTCGTCTCAGGCGGCGCTGTACCACTCGAAGTCCGACTGGGCATCGCGGGCGGCGCCGAAACGGTCAACGTGACGGCCGCCACTCCCGTGATCGACATCAAGAAGGAAACGACGACCACCAACGTTACGCTCGAAGAGCTGCAGAACATCCCGTCGGCACGCGATCCGTGGGTCGTGATGCAGACGGTCCCGTCGATCGTCGTCGATCGCGTGAACGTCGGCGGGTCCGAATCGGGCCAGCAGTCGTCTTTCAACGCGAAGGGCGCGAGCGGCGCGCAGAATACCTGGAACCTGGACGGCATTCCGATTACCGACCTGGCGGCGACCGGCTCGACGCCGACGTACTACGACTTCGACCAGTTCCAGGAGATGAACTTCACGACGGGCGGCGCCGATGTGCAGAACGGGACGCCGGGCGTCGGGATCAATTTCGTGCTCAAGCAGGGGGCGAATACGCCGCACGGTTCGAGCCGCTACTTCTTCGAGCGCGAGGGCCTGCAGGGCAACAATATGCCTCCAGACCTTGCAAAGGCACTCGGTACCGCTCAGAAGCCTGCGCCAGACTGCGTCGCCAGCGGCTACACCGATCACTGCGGCAACCGAACCGACAGATACGATGATTACGGTGTGGAGCTCGGCGGCCCGCTCCTGAAAGATAAGTTATGGGCGTGGGGATCGGCCGGCAAGACCGACGTGAAGATCCTGACGTTCGCAGGCGCGCCCGATCACACGATTTTGAAGGACTACGCTGTCAAGGTGAATGGGCAGGCGACCAATGCGCTTCGCGGCGGCTTCACCTTCTGGGACGGCGAGAAGACGAAGCAGGGACGCGGTGCCGGCGCGACGAGACCGCCGGAAACGACGCTCGACCAGGCCGGCCCGACGAAGATGTACAAGGGTGAAGCGAGCTTCACTGTCGGCAACAACATTTTCCTCGTCGGGCGGTACGCGCACATCTCGGGTGCGTTCACCCTCGCGCCTGAAGGCGGCCTGGACAAGAGCGTCTACCAGGACGACGGCGGCGTGTTTCATAACTCCTACTACAACTACTCGTCCAAACGGCCGCAGAACGTCGTCAGCGCCGACGGCAGCTATTTCAAGGGCATCCACGAGGTCAAATTCGGCTACAGCTGGAAGAAGTTCGGCGTCGAGTCGCTCACGACGTGGCCGGGGACCAAAACGAAGACGGTCTGGAACGGCTACCCCAACATGGTGGTCGAAGCGATCCGTGACAACGCGTCGAATACGGAAGGGAAGTACAACAACGCGTATGTCGGCGACACGATCTCGCTGAAGCGCGCGACGATCAACGCCGGCGTGCGGTGGGATCGCTCTGTTGCGTCGGCCCTCCCAGCGTCGGTCGGAGCCGTGCCCGGCTTCGAGTCGTCCGGCCTCGTCGCCCTCACCGTTCCCGGTGTTCCCGACGCGATCAAATTCAACAACCTGACGCCGCGCGTGGGAGTCAACTACTCGCTGGATGAGGCACGCAAGACGCAGGCACGCGTCAGCTATGCGATGTTCGCGGCGCAGCTCGGCGCCGCGACCGCTTCGGTCGTGTCTCCGGCTCAATACTCGTACATCTACTACAACGCCATCGACCGGAACGGCAACGGGACCGCCGAGCAGAATGAGATCCTGTTCTCGCAGGGGAACCAGGGCTACGGTGGATTCGATCCGGCGAACCCGACGCGGGTCGACAAGAGCGTGAACGTGATCGGCAGCGATCTGCACTCGCCGCGGACTCACGAGCTCCTGTTCGGTGTCGATCGCGAAATCCTGCCGCAGTTCTCGCTCAGCGGCACGTTCACATGGCGGCGGTTCACCGATCTGCGGTGGAGTCCGCGCATCGGCGTTCGACAGGCGCAGTACCATCAGACAGGAACGTTCACGGGCACGTTTCCGGAGGTCGGATCGGTCAGCATCCCGTTCTATGCGATCAACACCAACGCGATCCCTCCAGGTGGCGGGCGCGAGTACATCAACCGCGAGGGCTATCACCAGCAGTTCCTCGGATTCGAGCTCAGCGCAACGAAGCGGATGTCGAATCACTGGATGGCGCGTTTCGGTTTCTCGACGAACAGCCACTCCGAGCACTTCGATGACCCGTCCCAGTCCATCGAGGATCCGACACCGCTGTGCAGCTCGACTCCTGCCGGGAATACCTACGACGGCGCCCAGTGTGTCGCCTTGGTTGATGGGGGCCAAGTCGTTCGGCAAACGGCCGGCAGCGGCAAGAGCCAGATCTTCGTCGTGTTGCCACGGTATCAGATGATCGCCAACGGCATGTACGAGGCGAAGTGGGGCATCAACCTCGGGGCCAACCTGGTGATGCGACAGGGCTATAGTCAGCCCTTCTACCGCAGCCAGGTCGTCACCGGGGACACGCTGAGCAATCGGAAAACCATCCTGATGAACCTGGACCTCGACAGCAACCGGCTCCCGATGGTGACGTCGTTCGACGGCCGCGTCGAGAAAGCGTTCACGTTTGGCAGATCGAAGATCGCGGTCGACTTCGACGTCTTCAACCTGCTCAACTCGGACGTCGTCCTGGGAAAGACCTATGACGCGCGCCTGACGGGAGCGCTCGGTTACAACCAGATCCGCGAAATCATGCAGCCGCGGATCGCACGTCTCGGGGTACGGTTCAACTTCTGATCGAACGCACGGCTGGACGAACCCCGGCGCTTCAGTGAAAGCGCCGGGGTTTTTTATTTGGAGACTCTCGTCAGCGCCGCTTTTGCGTCGGCGAGTGAGGGATTGAGCGCGAGCGCCTGCCGGTATTCCGCCGCCGCGCGCTGCAGGTCACCGTGCAACTCGGCGACGCGGCCGAGTCCGTAATGCGTCTCGGCAGGTCGATACTTCACTGCCAGGAGCACACTGAATTCGCGCTCGGCGATATCGAGCTTGCGAAGCCGCAAAGCCAGATCGGCCAGCCGTCCCCGCGCCCGCGCATCCGAGCCGTTCAACCGCACGGATCGCTCGTACTCGGCGAGCGCCTTGTCGAACTGCTCCTGTCGCTCGTACACGCGTCCGCGCTCGAGCGCGGCCTCGGACGAGTCCGGCTCGAGACGGACCGCGTCGTCGATCCTCCGGAGCGCTCCATCGAGGTTACCCTGCGCGAGCAGCGCGCGCGCCGTCGAAAGCTGCGGCGCGGCGGACGTCGGGTTGAGTGCACCCGCAGCGGCGTATTCGCCGAGCGCTCGCTCGTAGTCGCGCTTGACGAGATACGCATCGCCCATCAGCAGGTGAATGTCGTACCACCGCTGGTTGATCTCGGACAGCTGCTTGAGTCGCGTCAGGGCTTGATCCACACGTCCCGCCGAGAGATCGTCCATCGCGCGGCTCAAGGTGTCGTTCAACACGCGGATTTTCGGCGCCATGTCCTTGGGGTCGGGTCCTCGCGCGCTGCCCGAAGGGGCAGCGATGCCGATGTAGCCAAGACTGCGCAGACGAGCGAGCGTCTCCGGATCGGGCTGTCGGACAGTCACAGTGGCGGCGCTTCCGAATCCACCCGCGATCCTGTTCAGATCGGCCTGCATGCCCGCGGCGAGCGGGCCGCGAGCGTCGAGTGCGTTCTGCGCCTCCGCTCGATCCGTCTTCATGTTGTAGAGCTCGGGTTTCGGCGCGTCGATGTACTTCCATCCGTCGGCGCGGATCGATTTCAGCTCGCTCCACGCGTAATGGAAGCGCGGGTAGAACGTCTCCGCGTACGCGGGAGGCGGGTCCCGCCGAGGCGATCCCTTCATCACCGCCACGACGCTGACGCCGTCGATGTTGTCTGGAGGTGCGACGCCGAGCAGTTCAGCGAGTGTGGGAGCCACATCGATGCTGCGCACCTGCTCGGTGATCACGGCCCCGGCAAGGGCACGGCCGGGCAGCCGGACGATCCAGGGCACGTGAAGGACCGGTTCGTATAAGAACAGGCCGTGCTCGCCTTCTCCATGGTCACCGAGTCCTTCACCGTGATCGGCGATGACGGTCACCACCGTTCGATCGAGAGCGTTCTGCTGCTCGAGGAGCGACAGCAGCCGGCGGATGCAGCTATCGACGTAGGCAATCTCGCCATCGTACGGCTGCGTCCGAAATCGGCTCGCCCACGGCTCCGGCGGCGAATACGGGGCATGCGCGTCGTACAAGTGCACCCATGCAAAGAACGGCTGAGCGCTCGACTGACGCAGCCACGCGGCGGCCGCGTCGACGACGGCATCGCCCGGCCGCTGCGCCTGGAGCTTCATCGAGGCGTCGAAGCTGGCGAACTGGGCGTCGAACTCGTCGAAGCCCTGCGCAAACCCGTACTCGGTTCCGAGAATGAAGGCACCGATGAACCCGCCGGTGCGGTAGCCCGCGGCCTTCAACCGCTCGGCCAGCGTCACCGCCTGCGGCGGCATCGGCGTCGTCGCGTTGTCGCGCACGCCGTATCGAGCCGGATAGACGCCGGTGAGAATCGCGGCGTGCGCCGGTCCCGTCAGCGGCGACGCCGTCGTCGCATCCGCGAATCGCACGCCGTCACGCGCGAGACCGTCGATCGCCGGCGTCGCGGCCGAGCGATATCCGTACGCGCCCAGACGATCGGCGCGGACCGTATCGATGGTGATCAAAAGCAGATTCGGTCGCGGAGATTGCGCAAGGAGCAGCGCCACCACGAAAGGCGACAGTGCCGTTGCTGCGAGACCGCCTGGAAGAAAGCGGGAGCCGATCACGGTTCACCGTTGCGCGAGATCAGGCGCAACGATCTCGATTTCACGCGTCAGCGTCGCAGTCGTCACACCGTTGACGGCAACTTTGGCGCGAACGATGTACCGGCCTGGACGTGTTTCGGCGAGCGGCATCTCAATCAGTGCGGTCCGTCGCGCGCCGCGATCGGTCTGACCGATCGCGAGAAGATCGGCGCGGGTCCTTCGCAACGGAGCATCTCCGTCGATCGGCGACAACTCCACGCCCACATCGACATCGCGTAGCACGTCGTCGGCTCGGCCGTACAGCTCCATCGTACCGGTCAGCACGTCGGCCGCGGAGGTCCTGAGGCGGACCGGCAGCGCGTGCTGTTGCGAGCCGACGACCAGGTCGCTGGCGCTGAGCGCGGTGCCGTCGAGATCGCGGATGTCAAATCGTCGATCGGCGGAGGCGACGAGACCGCCTGGCTCGCGAACGACGACCCGCGCGATGTACTGTCCGGGCGGCGCCTCGAACTGCACATGACAAGTACCGGACACGTTGTTCGAATCGTCGGCGTGACGAGGATCGCGAACCAGGGTGTGCGTTCCACTCGATACGACGCGGCCGGTCGTGGTCTCCTGCACTGCGAACACGACGTCGGTCGTTCCGGATTGAGTGTCCTGCACCGCCGGAACGTCCGCTGCAATCGCGAGCACCACTTTCTCCGCGCCTGGACTGCTGCCTCGAAACACGTAGGTCGTGAACTCGACGGGGAATCCCTGTTCCGGAAACGGCGCGGCCAACGCCGTGTCAATCGCGCGGCGCCGGGCGGCCGGCGACACGTCGGGCGCGCTCAACGCGTAACCGGTGCGGGCGCCCACGCGAACGCCGCGGCGGCCGACGCGGATGGTCACGCGCCGGTATTTGGATCGGTTCTTCACGGCATCCGCGGGCGGCGCAAATCCGACGATGTAGTAGTCCTGCGATTGATCGGCGATCGAGGCGAGCGCAGTATCGAGCCGTCCACTCGCGTCGAGAAACAATTGGCCGTCGGTCTCGGCCGCGAGGCTGCCGAGCGGCTCGAGCCGGCTGTGCGTTTCGCGCTGCTCGTCGGCACCGCGAACGTCGGTATCGGTCGGCGAAGACCCTCGCCGAATCAGGTCCATCGCGTACACGACGCTGTACGATTGCGCAGCGGCCGCCGCGGCATCTTCGAGCTCGCGGGTCACGTTGTCGGCGAAAAATCCCTCCGAGAACACCACGACCGACTTGCGGCCGTCGATGTACCGCATGTCGCGCAGCAGCCGCGTGAACAGCATCAGAAAACGCCGTGCGTCGCCGTCGGCTTTGGCGACGATCGTCTGCGCGTTCTCCTTGACCGCGCGAACGAATGTCGAGTCGTCCTGCGAATCACTCGATCCTCTTCGCAGAGCGGGCGTTCCGCCGAGGACTTCGGCGGGTGAGCTCTCAGACGAGAGGCGTGCGACGACGCGCCCGAGCGTCGCCTGGTCGCCGCGAACGATCTGGTAGGCCTCGTCGACGCGCATCGCGCCGACGCCGGTCAAATCGGTTCGTTCGAGGCCGCCTCGCACGCGCGGCAGCTCGGCGATCGCGGCG
>Ga0075425_100008037_pt1 | contig 11168 bp, 11 predicted proteins | sample SoiMethybrSBSTD4_FD_75300 | JGI IMG/M metagenome (GOLD analysis project Ga0075425, IMG submission 75300) | Bulk soil microbial communities from a Populus tree surrounding site in Tennessee, USA - Soil MetaG P. TD hybrid SBSTD4 | ecosystem: Environmental > Terrestrial > Soil > Tree plantation...
GAACACCTCCGCCGCGTAACCAGCGTCGTCGGGCCCTAGCACCTCGCGCAGCTCGTCCGGGGTCCAGGTGTAGTACAGCCCCTCCTCGCCGTCGCTGTCGGCGTCCAGCGCGGATGCCAGCCCGCCCTCGCCGGTGCGCAGTTCGCGGATCATCCACGCGCACGTGTCCCGCGCCACCCGGCGGGCCAGCGGCTCGGCGGTGCGCCGCCACAGGTGCCCGTAGGCCCGGGCGAGCAGGGCGTTGTCGTAGAGCATCTTCTCGAAGTGCGGCACCACCCAGGCAGCGTCCACGCTGTAGCGGGCGAACCCGCCGCCAAGCTGGTCGTACATGCCGCCCCTGGCCATCGCCGCCATGGTCCCGGTGGCCATCTCCAGCGCCCGGTCCCCGCCGGGCGCGCCGAGGCGTTCGGACTGCCGGAGGAGGAACTCGCAGACCATCGACGGCGGGAATTTCGGCGCCCCGCCGAACCCGCCGCGCTGGGCGTCGTAATCCCGGGCCAGGGTCAGCACCGCCTGGTCGCACACCGCGGCGAGGTCGCCGGAGCCGTCCCCGCCCGGCCACTGCGCCCCGGCCTGTTGGGCCAGCGCGGCGGCGATCCGGCCGGCCTGATCGGTGACCCCGCTCCGGTCCTCGCGCCAGGCCTGCGCGACGGCGGCCACGAGCCGCTGGAACCGGTCCCGCGGGAAGTACGTGCCGCAGTAGAACGGCTTGCCGTCCGCCGTCATGAACACGGTCATCGGCCAGCCACCCTGGCCGGTCATGGCCTGGGTCGCGGTCATATAGACCGCGTCCACGTCGGGCCGCTCCTCCCGGTCCACCTTGATCGATACGAGGTTGTCGTTCAGCAGCGCAGCGGTCTGGGGGTCCTCGAACGACTCGTGCGCCATCACGTGGCACCAGTGGCAGGCCGAGTAGCCCACCGACAGCATCACCGGCACGTCCCGTTCCCGTGCGGCCGCGAAGGCCTCCGGTGACCACGGCCACCAGTCCACCGGGTTGTTCGCGTGCTGCAAGAGGTACGGGCTCGTCGCGTTCTTCAGCCGGTCTGCCATACCCCCATCTTGGCCCGTCCCTGCATCCCGCACCCGCACCCCCTGCTCCGCACCCACTCAGACCGCACCTAGCTCCATCGCGGGTCGGATGCGACCTGCGGGGCTGGAGCGAAGCGAGGGACTGGCAGGCTTGCCCTCGGCGCGCTAAATGAATATGGTTCCCAGTATCATTTTCAGTAGGGCGAGCCGCCGACTCGGGAGCGGCTCTGCGGGCGGCGAAGGGACAACATGGGCATCTTGCGGGCGCGGCACGGCAGCCCGGTGCGGGCGGGACACGACGCCCCCGTGCTGGCGCGGCACGGCATCCCGGTGCGGGCGAGGCGTCGTACCCCGGCGCCGCTCGCTGGCGGCGGGGCGCGGCATGGCGCCTCAGCGCGGGTGCGGCGGGGTGACTGGGCGGCTGCCGTCGCCGGCCTGGCCGTCCCGGTGCTGCTGGCGACCGGGTGCGCGAGCACGGTCACCGCGAACCCGGTAGCCCGGGCGGGCGGGGCACGGATCATCGACGTGGTCGCCGCGGAGAACTTCTGGGGCAGCCTGGTGAGGCAGCTCGGCGGCACCCACGTGCGGGTGCTCAGCCTCGTCAGCGACCCGAACGCCGACCCGCACGACTATGAGTCCTCGGCCCAGGCGGCCCGCGCGGTCGCGGGCGCGCGTTACGTAGTGCAGAACGGGGCCGGGTACGACGGCTGGATGACCAAGCTGCTCGCCGCCAACCCCGCCGCCGGCCGACGGGTCTATGACGTCGGCGCGGTGCTGGGCAAGCGCCCGGGGGACAACCCGCACCTGTGGTACAACCCGGCGTACGTGACCGCGGCCTGCGATCACATCGAGGCCGACCTGAAGGCGCTGGACCCGAAGGACGCCGGCTACTTCACCGCCCGCCGGGCGGCCGTGACCGCCGCGTTCGCCGGCATCCGGAAACAACTCGCCCAGATCCGCCACGACGACGCTGGTAAGGCAGTGGCCTCCACCGAGAGCATCTTCGCCTACCTCGCCAGCTACCTGGGCCTGAAGCTGGTCAGCCCGCCCGCCTTCATGGACGCGGTGGCCGAGGGCAACGACCCGCCGGTATCCAGCGTCGTGCTGTTCGAGCACCAGCTGTCCGCGCGGGAGGCTGCCGTGCTGGTGTACAACAAGCAGACCGCCACCGCGCTGACCACCAGCGTCCGCGGCATCGCCACCGCGCATCACATCCCTGTCGTCGGCGTCACCGAGACCATCCAGCCGCCGGGGCAGAGCTTCGAGCAGTGGTTCGGCGCCGAACTGGCCGCGCTGTCCCGCGCGCTGAACGGGGGGCCTCGATGAGCGGCGCGGCAGGGCCGGCGGCGGCAGCGGCCGGCCCTGCCCTGTCACGGGTTCCGGTCGGCGGGCTGGACCAGCCGGAGGCCGGCTCCCCCGCCCCGGTGATCGAGGCCGCCGGGCTGGCGTCGGGGTACCGGGGGCGGACGGTCTGGTCCGGGGCCGACTTCAGCGTCGGCGCCGGTGAGTTCCTGACCGTGCTCGGGCCCAACGGCGCGGGTAAGTCAACGCTCCTGCGCATGGTGCTGGGCCTGCTCCGGCCCGCCGAGGGGACGCTGCGCGTGCTCGGCGGCCCGCCCCGGCGCGGCAACCCCGCGATCGGGTACGTGCCGCAGCGCCGCGCGCTCGACCCGGACCTCGGCGTCAGGGCTGCCGACATGGTGGGCCTCGGCGTGGACGGACATCGGTTGGGCGTGAGCGTTTCTCAGCGTAAAAAGCGGGAGAAAGCGCAGGAGGTGACGCAGGCGCTGGCGTCGGTGGGCGCGGCCCACCTGGCCGGCCGCGCCGTCGGCCGGCTTTCCGGCGGTGAGCAGCAGCGGCTGCAGCTCGCCCAGGCGCTGGTGTCCCGGCCCCGGCTGCTGCTCCTGGACGAGCCGCTGGCCAGCCTGGACCTGCGCAGCCAGCAGGAGGTCAGCCAGCTGATCGCGGACCTGCAGGCCGAATACGGCTTCACGGTGGTGCTGGTCACCCACGACATCAACCCGGTGCTCGGGGTCACCGACCGGGTCATGTACGTCGCCGGCGGCGGGGTCAGCGTCGGCCCGCCCGAGGAAGTGATCACCAGCGCTAGCCTGTCCCGGCTGTACCAGGCCGAGGTCGAGGTGCTCACCGACTCGCGGGGCCGGATCTTCGTGGTCGGCCTGGAAGCCGAGACCGCCCATCCGCACTCACCGCGCGGGCCGCGGTCATGACCGCCGTGCTCGCCAGCGGATACGGGTTCCTGGCCGGCCCGACCTGGAACCTCGCGGCCGACGTCCAGAACATGCTGAGCTTCGCCTTCATGCGCAACGCGTTCGCCGCGGGAACCGCGTCCGCCCTGGTAGCCGGGCTGATCGGGTATTTCGTGGTGCTGCGCGCGTCGAGTTTCGCCGCGCACGCGATCTCCCACATCGGGTTCGCCGGGGCCGCCGGCGCGGTGCTGATCGGGATCAACCCCGTGCTCGGGGTGGGCGCGCTCAGCCTGGCCGCCAGTGTCAGCATGGGCCTGCTCGGTCGGCGCCTGCGCGGCCGCGACGTGGTGATCGGCCTGGTGATGGCCGCCTCGCTGGGGCTGGGCTACCTGTTCATCAGCCTGTACGCGGGAAACGCCACCGACGCCTACGCCGTGCTGTTCGGGCAGATCTTCGGCATCACCGCGGGCGCGGTGCGGATCACGCTGTTGACCAGCGCGGTGGTCCTGGCCCTGCTGGCGGCGATCTACCGACCGCTGCTGTTCGCCTCCCTCGACGAGGAGGTGGCCGAGGCGCGGGGGATCCGGGTCGGCGCGGTAGGGCTGGGCTTCATGATGCTGCTGGCCCTCGCGGTGAGCGAGGCGGTGCAGGTGTCCGGCGTGCTGCTCATCTTCGCGCTGCTGGTGGCGCCGGGTGCCATCGCCGGGCGGGTGTTCCGGCGGCCCGCCGCCGCGCTCGCCCTGTCCGCCGCGCTCGCCATCTTGATCACCTGGGCCTCACTCGCGCTGGCCTTCTACACCCCCTATCCGGTCAGCTTCTACGTGACCACGCTCGCGTTCGTCCTATACCTCGCCGTCCGGGCGATCGGCCACCGGAGCGGACTCCGGCGGCGGCTGGCCGCGCCGGTGAGCCCGGCGCGCGAGCCTGCGGTGGCGGGCCGTCCGGCTGCTACGGTGCGGACATGACCAGTCCTGCCACGCCCGCGTGGGGCCGGGGGACCAGGGTGCGTGGCACCCGGCAGGCCGAGGCGCTCGCGTCGGTGCTCGGCGGCCTGCCCGGCTTCAACAGCGCCCAGCAGATCCACGCGGAACTGCGGCGCCGCGGTGAGCGCGTCGGCTTGACCACCGTCTACCGGCACCTGCAGGTGCTCAGCGAGAACGGCCAGCTGGACACGATCCGCGACGCGAGCGGGGAGATCCTGTACCGGCGGTGCCGCAGCGAGGCCCACCATCACCACCTGGTCTGCCGGCAGTGCGGGACCAGCGTCGAGGTGGAGGGGCGCGCGGTGGAGCAGTGGGCGGAGAAGGTGGCGGCTGAGGCTGGCTTCACCGCGATGGATCACACCGTGGAACTGTTCGGCCTGTGCCCCCGGTGCACCGGCGGCTAGCGGGGCCGCGCAGGCCGGGCCGCTAGTCCCCGGTCACGCCGCTAGTCCCCGGTCACGCCGTCGATCCGCTCGCGGAGGAGGTCGGCGTGGCCGTTGTGGCGGGCGTACTCCTCGATCATGTGGATGTAGATCCAGCGGAGGTCCCGGACCCGCTCGGGGTGATGGCCGTGGCTGGGGACCACATGGTCCAGGGCCAGGTCGCGCACCGCGGCCCGGGCCAGGCCGACCTCCTCCCAGAACGCCGCCAGGACGGCCGGGGCATCGGGCTCGTCCAGGTCTTCGAAGTCGGCGTCCAAGGTGTCCACGGCGAAGTAGCGGAACGCCATCTCCTGGTTGGTGCCGTGCACCCGGAACCACCAGCGTTCCACGTCGGTCATGTGCCGGACCAGGCCGAGCAGCGTCAGCCCCGACGGCGGCACAGCGTGCTCCTTGAGCTGTTCCGCGGTCAGGCCCGAGCACTTGACCAGCAGCGTCTCTCGCTGGTAGTCGAGCCAGGCCTCCAGCGCCTCCCGCTCGCCGGTGACCAGGGGCGGCTCACAGCGCTTCACGTCCGGCGCGGTCCATGTCACCCGGCTATCGTCCGCCCCGGGCGTTGCGTCCGCAACGAAATTCCCGGTGCCGGGCGAGGAAGGTCGCCCAGCACCGGGAACCCGTGCCCGGTGCGGCTACACCGGCGCGGTTACACCGGCCCGGTTACACCGGCGCGGCGACCTTGCGCGCGGCCGCCTCGGGCGTCTGCCCGGGCTGTCCGGGCTCCTCCCTGATTCCGTAGCGGGCGTAGAACCGGCGCAGCGGGCGCGGCGCCCACCAGTTCGCCGGGCCGAGCAGCCGCATCGTGGCGGGCACGAGCAGCACCCGGATGATCGTCGCGTCCACCACCAGGGCGATGATCATGCCGACACCCAGCAGCTTGATGAACGTGATCCCGGAGGCGGAAAATGCGCCGACCACGACCACCAGCAGCAGGGCCAGGCTGGTGATAATGCCGCCGGTGCGCTGCAGGCCACTGGCCACCGAAGCGGTGTTATCGCCTGTGACGTCGTAGCGCTCCCGGATCCGGGACAGCAAGAACACCTCGTAGTCCATGGACAGCCCGAAGATGATGGCCAGCATCAGGATCGGCATCGTCGCTTCGATCGTGCCGGTGGGCGTGAAGTGCAGCAGTCCCGACAGGTGGCCCTCCTGGAAAATCCAGACGATCGCGCCGAACGTGGCCGTCAGCGACAGCACGTTCATCACGATGGCCTTGACTGGCAGCACCACTGAGCCGAAGGCGAGGAACAGCAGGACGAACGTGGTGACCGTCACCAGAAGCGCCATCCACGGCAGGGTTGCGCCGAGGCTGCCGAGTTCGTCCACGAGTTCCGCGGTGGCCCCGCCCACGTACACCTGGGCGCCTGGCGGGGCGGGCACCGCCCGCACCTGGGCCACGAGCGCCCGCGCGGCCGGAGATTCGTCGTTGGCGGCGAACCGCAGGTCCACCCTGGCGACGTCGCCGGCCGCGCCGGTGACCTGCGCGGCGGTCACGCCGGGGACGTTGCCGAGGCGGGCGGTGTATGCGGCCAGCGCGGCCCGCTCGGCCGGCGCGCTGACCGGGCCGTCGAACTTGACCACGGCCTCGATCGGCGAGGTCGCGTTGGCCGGGAAGTCACGCGCCAGGGCCTCGGCCACCACGCGTGGCGCGGAACCGGACGGCAGGACCCGCGCGTCCGTGCCGCCCCAGGTGATCGAGCGGAACGGGGAGCCGAGCGCGAGCAGTGCGATCACGATGACGGCGGCGTAGACGACCGGGCGGCGCATGACGCTGCGGGCGATCCGATACCAGGCGCCGCTGGCGTCGGCCGTGGGCGCCCGGCGGACCGAGCGGCGGATCCGTAGCGCGTTCACCCGCGGGCCGAGCACCGCGAGCAGCGCCGGCATGATCGTCAGCGCGGCCAGCATGTCCACCAGGACGGTGGCCACGCCGCCGTAGCCCATGGAGCGCAGGAACATCTCCGGGAACAGCATGAGGCTGGCCAACGCCAGGGCCACCGTGATGCCGGACACGGCGACCGTCCGCCCGGCCGTGGCGACGGTGCGGGCCAGCGCCGCTTCCGTGGTGGGCTGGGCGTTCAGCTCATCACGGAACCGGGCCACCATGAACAACCCGTAGTCGATGGCCAGGCCCAGGCCGAGGATCGTGGTGATGTTGATCGAGTAGATCGACACATCGGTGACCAGGGTGAGCAGCCGCAGCGCGGCGAACGAGCCGAAGATCGCGGCCGCGCCGATGGCCAGCGGCAGGCTGGCCGCCGCCAGGCTGCCGAAGATCACCAGCATGAGAATCAGCAGGACCGGCGTGGACAGCCCTTCGGCCCGGCCGATGTCGGACTTGACCTGGCTGTTGACGGTCTGCTCTAGCGGGATCTGCCCGCCGATGTGCTCGGTGAGCCCGGGTGCGCCGAGCTTGCCGCTGATCGCCTCGTAGGCCTTGATCTGCGCGGCGTCGTCGGCGCCCGCTAGGTGCAGCACCGCATAGGTCTCATGGCCGCCGGCCCCGGCGAACTGCGGCGAGTGCGCCGTCCAGTAGGAGACCGCGGACAGCACCTTGTCGTGCGGCAGGGCGGCCAGCGTACCGGTGACCGCCTGCCGATACTCGGGATCGGCCACGGTCATGGTGGCGCTGCGGTATAGCACCACGACGTCCGCGGTGTCCCGGCCGAACGCCTTGGTGGCAATGTTGCTGGCCTGCTCGCTCTGACTGCCGGGAGCGGTGAAGCCGCCCGCCGACTGCAGCGACCCGAACACGCCGGTCCCCCACACTGCGGCACCGACCACGACGGCCACCGCAGCCAGGAGTACCAGCCGCCGGCGGCGATAGATGAACCGTCCCCAAGCCTCGAACACCGGGTACCTCCGCGGTTAAGCTGTTACCTATCGTTCACCTTGGTGAACGGTGTAAACTGAGAACAGTGTTAACGTCGCATACGGCATTCAGATTTGTCAAACGTGTTAAGCGTTTTCTCAGGTTCACGGGAGGCCAACGTGGTCCAGGCACTAAGCCGGCGTGACCGCGTCCGCGCCGCCACCATCGATGAGATCAAGGGCACAGCCAGGCAGTTGCTGGTCGAGGAGGGCCCGGACGCGGTCAAGCTGCGGGCCATCGGCCGCGCGATGGGCATGACCGCCCCCGCGCTCTACCGCTATTTCGGCAGCCGCGAGGACCTGCTCCAGCACGTGTGCGGGGACATCTTCACCGAGATCGCCGCCGACATCCACGCCGCGGTCGGCCGCGCCGCCCAGGCCAGCGGCGGGGATATGACCGCCAAGCTGATCGCCGCGTGCCATGCGTTCCGGGCCTGGGCGCTGGCCCACCCGCGGGAGTTCGGCCTGCTGTTCGGCACCCCGCTACCCGGGCTCGAAGTCGCGCAAGGACCGGGCGCGCCCGACGACATCGTGGCCGAGTGTGCAGGCAAGTTCAGCCTTGAGTTCCTCACGCTGTTCTTCGAGCTATGGAGCAAGCACCCGTTCCCGGTGCCCGCCGACGACGAAATCGACCCGGGCCTGCTGGCCCAGCTCATCCGGTACCGTGACGGCCTCGGCGCCGACCTGCCCGCCGGGGCGGTGCTTATCTTCCTGCGCTGCTGGGTGCGCCTGTACGGCATGGTGAGCCTGGAGGTCTTCAACCACCTGCACTTCGCACTGGACGACCCGGCCCCGATGTTCGATTACACCCTCGCCGAACTGGCCGGCCTGCTCGGCCTCGAGTACCCGGTTACCCGTGCCCCAGCACCGGATGCGGGACGTAGTGCTCCTCCATCCGGCGGATCTCCTCCTCGGTGAGCTCCAGCTTCACCGCCGCGAGCGCGTCGTCCACATGGCTCGCCTTCGTGGTGCCGACAATGGGTGCGGTGACCCCGGGCCGGTGCAGCATCCAGGCGAGCGCGACCTGCGCTGGTGGCACGCCGCGGCCTGCGGCCACCTCGGCCACCGCGTCCACCACGTCGAAGTCGGCCGGGCCGTAGAGGCTGTCACCGAAGGGGTCGTTGCCGGCCCGCGTGGTGCGCTTCTGCCCGTCCCTGGTCCGGTTGCCGGTCAGCACGCCGCGGGCCAGCGGGCTCCACGGGATCACGCCGACACCCTGGTCAATGCATTGGGGGATCATCTCCCGCTCCTCCTCGCGGTAGAGCAGGTTGTAGTGGTTCTGCATGGACACGAACCGGGTCCAGCCATGCCGCTCCGCCACGTGCTGGGCCTTGGCGAACTGCCAGGCGTACATGCTGCTCGCCCCGATGTACCGGGCCTTGCCCGCCTTCACCACGTCGTGCAGCGCCTCCATGGTCTCCTCGATCGGGGTCCGCGAATCCCACCGGTGGATCTGGTACAGGTCCACGTAGTCCATGTCCAGGCGGCGCAGCGAGTGGTCGATCCCGGCCATGATGTGCTTGCGGGACAGGCCGCGGTCGTTCTCGGCGTCGGACATCGCGCTGAACACCTTGGTGGCGACCACCACATCCTCGCGGCGGAACAGCTTGCCGAGCAGCCGCCCGGTGACCACCTCGCTCGCGCCCTTGGCGTAGATGTCGGCGGTGTCGAAGAAGATCACGCCACCGTCGGCCGCAGCCCGGACCAACGGCTCGGCGGCGTCCTCCTCCAGCACCCACTGCCTGCTGGCCTTGTCGCCGAAGCTCATCATGCCGAGGCAGATACGGGACACGCGCAGGCCGGTCGAGCCCAGGTTGACGTACTCCATGACCACCCTTTCGCTGACGATCCGGCATTAGCCGCCTACGTATGCGGATGTTATGGCGCTTCCGGGGCAGCGTCACCGCAATAACAGCCCAGACGAGAAGGAGAGCAAATGCAGACGAGGACAATCGGCCCGGTCACGGTGAGCGCCATCGGCCTTGGCGGCATGCCGATGTCCATCGAGGGGCGCCCGGATGAGGCACGGTCCGCCCGTACCATCCACGCCGCGCTCGACGCCGGCGTAACGCTGATCGACACGGCGGATGCCTACCACCTGGAGGCCGGCGAGACCGGCCACAACGAGCGGCTCATCGCAAAGGCCCTGGCGAGCTACCCGGGCGACACCAGCGACGTGCTGGTGGCCACCAAGGGCGGGCACCTGCGGCCGGGTGATGGGTCGTGGACCGTCGACGGGTCCCCGGCGCATTTGCAGGACGCGGCCGAGGCCTCGCTCAAGGCGCTCGGCGTGGACGTCATCGGCCTGTACCAGTTCCACCGGCCCGACCCGAAGGTGCCCTACGCGGAGTCGATCGGCGCCATCAAGGAACTGCTCAGCGCGGGAAAGATCCGGCTGGCCGGTATCTCCAACGCCAGCATCGAGCAGATCGAGGAGGCCCGCTCGATCCTGGGCGAGGGAAACCTGGCCAGCGTGCAGAACCAGTTCTCCCCGGCGTTCCGGTCCAGCGAGGGCGAGCTGGAGCACTGCGCAGCGGCGGGCATCGCGTTCCTGCCGTGGAGCCCGCTCGGCGGCATCGGCCGGGCCGGGCGGTTGGGCAGCCGGCACGCGGCCTTCGCCGAGATCGCCGCGGAACGCGGGGTCTCACCGCAGCGGGTGACGCTCGCATGGCTGCTGGCCAAGGCACCAGTGGTCATCCCGATCCCCGGTGCAAGCCGCCCCGAGTCGATCATCGACTCCGCGCAGGCCCCCGAGCTAGTCCTCACCCCCGAGGAGTTCGCCCGCCTCAACGGGTGAACGTCAGCCGGGGGTAGCCTTACGCTAACCCCGTGCGTGGAGATCGCGATGACTAACGTGGCCCAGGTGCCCGCTACCGAGGTGCCAGCGGGCGCTTATCTGCTCGACGTGCGGGAGCACGAGGAGTGGGATGCCGGTCATGTGCCGGGAGCGGTGCACATACCGCTGGGTGAGCTGGGCGCCCGCTACACCGAGCTGGACCGCGACCTGCCGCTGTACGTCATCTGCCGGTCCGGTTACCGGTCGGACCACGCCGCACAGGCGCTCGCCGGGGCCGGCTGGGATGCCAGCAACGTGGCCGACGGCATGATGGGCTGGCAGGCCGCGGGCCTGCCGATGACCAGTGAATCCGGCCAGCCGTACGTCGCCTGACACCACGGGCGCGGGTGAGCGGGATGGCTGAGCACCCGGCCGTGCGGATGCGTGAGGCCCGGGCGGAGGAGTTCGACCGGATCGGGGAGCTCCGCGTCGCCGCCTACCGGGCCGACGGGTTCTTGTCGGAGACGTCCGCGTACGCGAAGACGCTGCGGGTCCTCGGCATGGATGGCTCCGGCGAGATCCTGGCCGCGGTGGACGGTGAGCACCTCCTCGGCACGGTGATGCTGGTGACCTGGCCGAACGGGGGCGAGGTGCTGCGCAACTCCGGCGAGGGTGAGATACGGGCACTGGCCGGCGGCTGACGCGCTCAGGGCTGCGCCGGGCTCATCCCTGCTGCGGGGTCCCGTTGTGGCTGTATTCCTGCGGCTGGTCCTGCTGCGCCTGCTTGGCTTCCTCGCGCCACCGGGGCTCGCGGGCCACCTTGTTGAGCTGCTTGTTCATCGACCGCAGCAAGAAGAAA
>Ga0075425_100008039_pt1 | contig 11166 bp, 9 predicted proteins | sample SoiMethybrSBSTD4_FD_75300 | JGI IMG/M metagenome (GOLD analysis project Ga0075425, IMG submission 75300) | Bulk soil microbial communities from a Populus tree surrounding site in Tennessee, USA - Soil MetaG P. TD hybrid SBSTD4 | ecosystem: Environmental > Terrestrial > Soil > Tree plantation...
CTCGAATTCGGGCGTCAGGCCATCCGACTCGGCGGCGCTCCGCTCGCGGAACACGGCGTCGGGCGAAACGCCGTCAAGCAGCAACTGCTGGAGCTGCTGTATGGGAATAAAGGCGTCGACGAGATGCGGGCCGTGAAAGCGGCAATCGATCCCGAGTGGAAGCTGGCGCCCGGCGTCTTGTTCAGCAGGCGTTAATCACAGATTTTGACACTGACTTATACATCATGTATAAGATCGTGCCCAATGTCCAAGGACGAATACCGCCGCGCGCTCAACGCGGCCGTGCGCGAGTACGAACGTCTCACCGCGGAACATGCCGCACTCGAATCCCGGATCGCGCAGCTGAAACACTCGATCGCCGCGCTCACGAAGCTGTGCGGCTACGAGCCGACCGTTCCACTCGGCCTGACCGACGCCTGCCGCCTTGTCATGCGGAATGCCGCCGCGCCGCTGAGCGCGCTCGAAGTGCGCGATCGTCTGTCGTCGATTGGCGTCGATCTCGACAAGTACTCGAACGCGCTCGCCTCGATTCACACGGTCCTCAAACGGATGCATGACGCGGGCGAGATCGTCGAGCGCGACCGCGCCGAGGACCCGACGGCGCGCCTGGCGTACGCATTCGCGGCGAACATGCAGAACGCTTACGGCCGGCTTCTGTCCACGAAACGAAGACCAGGCGTACAGGGATTGTGCCCGCCCAAGGATCGGAAGAAATGATCGCGATGGCTCCAGCCGACGCCCGGCGCTTTCTTGCCGAGGAAATTCGCGTCAGCGCGAACATCCGGTCGGCGCGGCTTGTCGACGCGCTCGCCACCGTCCCGCGCGAACGCTTTCTCCCGCGAGGCCCATGGCACATTCGCGGCGTGGGAGACATTGGCGGTCCTGCCCGTCGCACCGACGACGCGGATCCGAGACACGTGTATCACGACGTGGCGATTGCGATCGACGCCGACCGCAATCTCTACAACGGACAGCCGAGCCTGATCGCGCGGTGGATTGACGAACTCGCCATCGCACCCGGCGAGCATGTGCTTCACATCGGCTGCGGCAGCGGCTATTTCACGTCGCTCATCGCCCACGTCGTCGGACCCAATGGGCGAGTCGACGCGCTCGACGTGGACGCGGAGCTCGCCGTCCGCGCGCGCGTCAGCCTCTCCGATCAGCCGTGGGTGCACGTCCGTCATTCGAACGGATCGAGCGGCCTGCCCTCAAACGTGAACGTCGTCCTCGTGCACGCGGGTGCGACGCACGTCATCGACGCGTGGCTCGACGCGCTGGCCGACAACGGACGAGTGCTGGTGCCGCTGACCGTCGAGTTCCCGGGAATGCCAGGGGGAATCGGCAAGGGCGTGATGCTGCTCGTGACGCGGCGGCGGGACGAGTGGAGCGCACGCGTCCTCTCGACGATGCCGGTCGCGATCTACTCCCTCAAGGATCTGCGCGACGAGTCGATGGCTGGAAGATTCGGGCAGGCGATGACGACGGGCGCCATTCTGAAGATCACCCGCGTGCGCCGCGACGCGCACGAACCCGAGCCGTCGTGTATCGTCCATGGTTCAATGGGCTGCCTGTCGATGTAGGTGCTATCCTCGCGCGCATGCTCGCCGACAGCCACGTTCCGCGCGCAGTTTCCCGCCGCTCCGAACACGTCTTCTTTTTCGTCATGGCGGTGGCGGCGATCGCCACGACGTTCTTCGGATTCGCGCGGACGTATTTCCTGCGGTCCCACTTCCAGACGCAGCCGCTGCCGACCCTTCTCAAAATCCATGGCGCGATCTTCAGTGCGTGGATCCTGCTGTTTCTCGCGCAGACCACGCTCGTAGCCGTACGTCGGACCGACATCCATCGAAAACTCGGGTGGATCGGAGCGGCGCTCGCCGCGCTCATGATCGTCGTCACGCTGAAAGCCGCCGTCATCGCGGTACACGCCGCCGTCGTCTGCTGCAATGCCGAGGCAGCGCGAAAGTTCTTTGCGGTTCCGATCTTCGACATCGTTGTCTTCGGCACACTCGTTATCGCCGCCATCGTCTTCAGGCGGCAGCTTGGAGATCACAAACGCCTGATGCTGCTCGCGACGCTGACCATTCTCGACGCTGCGACGACGCGATGGCCGGTCAATTTCATTCAGACGACGAAGTGGGGCTACTACGTCGCCGCGGACGCGATTGTCCTCGGAGGTGTCCTCTACGACACCCTGCTGCACAAGCGAGTCTCACGCGCCTTCGTCTGGGGAGTGCCGCTCGTAATCGGCGCGCAGATCGCACGTGAGGTTGTCGGAGCGACAGCCGTGTGGAAATCGTTCGCCCGGATGATTGTTGGATGAGGTCAGGGCCGCGTCTGTGATCCCAACCAGCGATCTCGAAACGCGCGCTGCGTCGGCGTCTGCGACGGCGCGTCCACGATTTCCAGATGCGGGTTCTCGGCGAGCGTCACGGTCGCGGTTTTTTGCGCGCCGGTGCGATCGACGTAGCTGACATTCACTCTGTCGCCGGGTTTGCGCCGGCTGACGGCCGCGTTCGCTTCTTCCGTCGAGGACACCCGATCGCCGCCGACCTGCGTGACGACGTCGTCCTCATCCAGTCCTGCGGCGTACGCGGGTGAGTTCGAGGTGATTTCGACGATGTGGCCGCCGTCGCCGCGTGATTCCATCCGAACGTCACCCCACCAGGCGCGGCCGGCGTCGCGCCTGCGCACCAGCCAGCCCGCGCGTTCGAACAACCGCGTGTAGTCGGCCGCCTCGCGGCCTTCGATGAAGCGGCTGAAGAAGTCCCGCGCGAACATGCGGTCGCCGCTGACTTCTGCGAGCCTCGCTTCGGCGTCGGCAATCGTGTAGGGTCTGTCGACGTACCCTTCACGCGTGCCGCCCGGCTTGCCGTGTTTCTGCCACATCGCGCGCATGTAGTCGTCGAGCGTGACCTTGCCGTCCGATCGATCCCGGAGCGACAGGTCCATCGCCAGGGCGATCGCGGCGCCGAACGTGTAGTACGACAGCACCGTATTCGACCAGTTCGTGCGATCGAGCGGACGGCCGGCATCGATGAACGGCGCCATGTAACTCATGTCGACCGCCGACCGGAAGCCGCGCGCGGGCTGCGTGAGCACAGCGTCGATCTGCGACGCCAGGAACTGCCGGAGTGCGTCGACGTTCATGAGCCCTGCGCGGGCGAGCAGCAGCGGCCCGTAGTACTGCGTGAATCCTTCCGCGAGCCACAGATCGCCGGTCGTGTTTGCGCGATCGAGATCGAATGGCTCAAGCTCTCTCGGCCTGATGCGTTCGACGTTCCAGCCGTGAAAAAACTCGTGCGCCACCGTGTCGAGCAGCCGCACGCGATCGCCGCGAATCGTCGACGGCTGTGTCATCACCGTACTGTTGCGGTGTTCCATGCCGTCGACGTCAACGTACGGCAGGTAGTCGGCGAGGAACGTATAAGAGCCTGGTTCGTAGTCCGGATATTCACCGTAGACCGCGCCTTCTTCGCGCACGAGCCGCTGCACGTCCTGGACGAACCGATCGAGCTCGCCGTCGGTCCCGGTGTGATGCGCGGCAAACCGGAACGTGCGGCCGCCGACGTTGAACTGACGCACGACGATCGGCCCAAACTCCACGGGGCTATCGATCAAGTACTGAAGGTTGGGGGCGGTGAACGACAGCGGACTCGATCCGCCGTGCAACTGCGTCGCGGCGGTCCACGGACGCGGCACGCCTGCAGGCTGAGTGAACGTGATGGCGAACGACCGATCGTCGAGGCCGCGTGCCCACATGATCGCCGCCGGCATGTTCATGTGCACGTGGGTCGTATCGACGGCCAAATACGTGCCGTCCACGCGGTCGCCGAACACCTTGTAGCGCACGGTGAAGGCGGATCCATGCTCGCTCACGGTCCACCCTGACGCGTCGGGCCGAACGACGGTCAGCTCTCGGCCGTCCGGTGCGATGGCATGCACGTCGTACACGTTTTTCGCGAAGTCGTGCAGCGAGTACCGGCCCGGCGACGACACGCTCATTCGAAGTTCGAGCGGCGCAGGCCCGAGGTCGGTGAACGACGCTTCGACCTGCAGCCAGTGATGCTGCGGTTCGGGAATCGAGATGCGATAGGCGATCGGAGTGGCAGCGCGAGACGGGCCAGAGGAATACGCGAAGACGAGGGAACAGACGAACGCGACCGCTCGTACGGTCCGCCTAAAGGCGGACACTACGTACCACCAAGCGCCTGTTCGACGAACGCGTCAGGCGGCAGCGCCCCGAGAATCTCCACCGAGTCGTTGACGACGGTTTTCGGCACGCCCGTCACCGAGTACTTCCTGGCGAGGTCCGGGAATTCGGTGGCCTCGACGGCGAACGCCGTGATGTTCGGGTTCGCGAACGCCATCTCATGCGCCACCGCCACGGCGCGCGGACAGTGCGGACATGTCGGCGTCGTGAACACATGCACCGTCGTCGGCGTGGTGACGGCGGCGACGCGCTTCAGGCTGTCTTCGGACAGCATCGAGGGCCGGCCGCCGACGAGCAGCACCGCCTGAACGAGCGACATGAATTCGTAGCCGGCCGGCGTTCCGAGAAACCTGATCTTCGAATCGCGCTCCTCGCCGGCATCGGTTTGACCGACGAGGGCGATGGCCGGGACGCGGTCGATGCCGTACTGCTTCGCCTTGTCCGGTTCGAGGATGAAGTTCGCCTCTTCAATCGAGATCTTGTCCGAGAGCGCCGGCAGTTCGTCCAGGATTTGCCTGGCCTGCAGACAGGTCTCGCAGCCAAGCGTCTGCGTGAAAAACACGACGCGCACCGCGCGCGGCATTTCGCCGAACGCGTCGCGGAGCCGCTGTTGATCCGAAGGGGAGATGAGGCCCATTTAGAACTTGAACAGATCGTCGAATGCCTTCTTGGCGCTGTTGGTCGCAGGACTCTGCTGAGCCGGCGTGCTCGTCTGTCGCTCCACCGTCGTGCGCGGTGCGTACAGCGTGCACGTGTTCTTTTCGTCCTTCGGCGCAACGCGCACCGTAATCGCCTGCGTGCACTCGAAACGCGAGCTCGTGTCGAACGAGGCACATTGCACGCAGCTGTGCAGATCGACACCGCACCGCGAACATTTCCCACCGGCTTCCACGGGCAGCGCCAACAGGTTCCCGCAGCGCGAACAGCGGAACACCTCGTGCGAGCTCATCAAGTTCGGCGTCTTCGGACCGTTCGCGCTCTGCAGCTGGCGCCCGGGCGCTCGAGGCTCGGCCGGCTTCGGAGCCGAGCGCTCGCGAGGTTCGCGATCGCGCGGATCGTCCATGTAGCCGCGCTGCCGATATTTCCGATCGCTCATTGGATGCTATTCTGTCACATCGCCCTTCGAACTTCCGCCGTCCTCGCGCTTGCGTGCGCCGCCGCCGTGCTCGCGGCGGACCAGCCCGCGCCCGCGCCAATTTCCCTCGTGCAGCTTGCTGAACTGCCGCGCCTTATCGACCCTCAGCTGTCACCGAACGGGCGGTCGGTTGCATACATGCTCGCGACGCCCGACTGGAACGCCGGCCGTCAGGTGTTTCACCTTTGGCGGCACGACGTCGGCGCCGCGGCACCGGTCGCGCTGACGTCGAACGGACCGGGCGAGGCTCCCGGTTCCACACGTTGGTCCCCTGACGGCTCGTCGATCCTCTTCGCCCGCGGCGGCCAACTGATGACGGTCGCCTTCACGGGAGGCGACGTCCGTGCGATCACGAAACATGCGACGGCTGTGGCGTCGCCGACGTGGTCGCCCGATGGGTCGACCATCTATTTCACCGCGGCGGATGCCGCCACGGACGCCGAGCGCGAACGCGATCGCCGACGAGACGACGTCTATGCGTTCGAGGAGCGCGAGAAGTTTCGGCAGCTGTGGACCGTCGACGTCAAGAGCGGCGCCGAGAAGCAGCTGACCACACGCGAGCTCAGCGTGGCCTCGTACCGCCTGTCTCGTGACGGCAAACGCATCGCCGTCGAACGCGCGCCTACGCCACTGCTCGACGACGCGCACAAGGGCGAGATGTGGGTGATGAACGCCGACGGCAGCGATGCGCGGCAAATCACGCGCAACAACGTCGAGGAGTTGCAGCCGGAGCTCTCGCCAGACGGATCGCAGGTTCTCTTCATTTCAGACACGAACGAGCGGTTCGAGCCCTACTACAACCAGAACCTCTTCGTCGTGCCGGTGTCCGGCGGCACGCCGAAACTGGCGATTGCCGACTTCCCCTTTGCCGTCGACCAAGCGAGCTGGTCGCCAGACGGGCGAACGATTCTGATCGTCGCGAACATGGGCGTTCACAGCGAGATCTTCAGCGTCGACGTCGCCAGCCGGCGCGCGACACAACTGACCGACGGACGCCACTCGATTCCGCCCAGCTGGAGCGTTGTGCCGTCGGCCGGCCTGATGGCGTTTCAATTCGACGAGCCGGCCAGATTCGGCGATGTGTGGACATTGCCGATTCCCGCCGCAGACGCGCCGATCTCGCAGCAGGTACCAACGCGCGTCACCGGGGTCTTCGACACGATGGAGAAGACCTACGCGATGCCTCGTCAGGAAAAGGTGACGTGGAAGAGCAAGGACGGCACCGCGATCGAAGGGCTGCTGTTCTATCCGGCAAACTACGTAGCCGGCACGAAGTACCCGCTCGTCGTGCAGATGCACGGCGGACCGATCGAGTCGGACAAGTTCGGCGCGGGCGCGGGACTGCTTCTGTATTACTTCCCCGTCCTGACCGGCAAAGGCTGGTTCGTCTTGCGGCCGAATTACCGAGGCAGTACGGGATATGGCGACGTGTTTTATCGAGATCTCGTCAACGGCTACTTCAAAAACATGCAATACGACGTGCTGACCGGCGTCGACTCGCTGATCAAACAGGGATTCGTCGATCCCGATCGCATGGTGCTCATGGGCTGGAGCGCGGGCGGCCACTTGACGAACAAGCTCGTCACGATGACCACGAGGTTCAAGGCGGCCTCGGCGGGCGCCGGCGTCGCCGACTGGATCTCGATGTATTCGCAAAGCGACACCAGGGAGAACCGCACGCCGTGGTTCGGCGGCACGCCCTGGCAGAAGAACGCGCCGTTTGCGACGTTCTGGAATCACTCGCCCCTCAGGGATGCAGCCAACGTCAGAACGCCGACGCTGTTCTTCGTCGGCGAGAACGATCCACGTGTCCCGCTTCAGCAGTCGGTTGAGATGTACCGCGCACTGAAGAGTCACGGCGTGCCCACCCATCTCTATGTGGCGCCACGCGAAGGTCATCAGTGGCTGGAGTTTCGCCATCAAATCTTCAAGGCGAACACCGAGCTGGCGTGGTTTTCTCGCTACGCGCTTGGTACGAGCTATACTGCGGAGGTCGCGCCCGCGCCGAATCAGTAGGCTCTGAGTTTGCACGAAGCGGTTGCGCGATCCGTGGATCGCCCGACCGATGTCGCAGATCTTCCACCGCAGTACCAACACCATCTCCAGACTCAGTATCTTCGGAGCCGTCTTCGCGGTGGCTGCACTGCTCTGGCTCTTCGATCGCATCAACGCATCGCCATGGGTCACCGAGGTCCATGTCGCGCGCGAACAGCCCATCCAGTTCAGCCACGAGCGGCACGTCGGCGGCAACGGCATCGACTGTCGGTACTGCCACACGTCAGTGGAGCGATCGTCATTCGCGGGCATCCCGCCCACGAAGACCTGCATGAACTGCCACTCGCAGATTTTTTCGACGAGCCCGTTTCTGGAGCCGATTCGCGCGAGCTTTCGAAGCGGCCGCTCGATCGCATGGACGCGCCTGCACGACCTTCCCGACTTCGCGTACTTCAATCACAGCATCCACGTAAACAAGGGCGTTGGATGCACGACCTGCCACGGTCAGGTCGATCGCATGCCGCTCATGTGGCAGGCACAGTCGCTACAGATGGCCTGGTGCCTCGATTGCCATCGGCATCCTGAGGATTACGTGCGGCCACGGGACGCGGTGTTTCGCACCGACTATGTTCCGCCTTCCGATCAGCAGGCGCTCGGTCGCCGTCTGGTCGCCGAATACCACATTCGCAAACTGACGAGCTGCGACACGTGTCATCGATGACATCTTCAAACGTGCCCGATCCTTTTGGACGCTGGGCTGGCGACGACATCGACCCCGGCGATCCGGTCGCGCGGCGAACGTTTCTGAAGTTGATGGCCGCGTCGCTCGCGCTGGGCGGCTTTGGCGCGTGCACGCGTCAGCCCTCGGAGACGATCGTCCCGTACGTACGCCAGCCCGAAGATCTGGTGCTTGGCGAGCCGCTGTTTTTCGCGACCGCGATGCCGATGGGCGGCGCCGCGACCGGACTCCTCGTGGAAAGTCACGAAGGACGGCCGACGAAGATCGAGGGCAACCCGAACCATCCGGGCAGTCTCGGTGCGGCCGGCGTCTTCGCGCAAGCCGCGATTCTCGGTCTGTACGATCCCGATCGGGCGCAGACGATCACACATCTCGGCGAAATCACACCGTGGTCGGAATTCCTCGGTGCGATGCGCGCGACGCTCACGGCGCAGCAGTCGCTGGGCGGCGCGGGCCTGCGGATTCTGACCGAATCGATCAGCTCGCCGACGCTGGCGGCGCAGATTCGCGATCTGCTCAAACGGTTTCCATCGGCGAAATGGCACCAGTGGGATCCGCTGTCGCCCGAAAACGCCAGAGCGGGCGCGAAGCTCGCGTTCGGGCGCTACGTCGACACGCAGTATCACATCGACCGCGCTGACGTCATCGTCTCGCTCGACGCGAATTTCTTGATCGACGGTCCTGCGGCCCATCGGTACGCTCACGACTTCGCCGCGCGGCGGCGGCCGGAGCAGCCCGATCGCATGAACCGTCTCTACGTCGTCGAGACGATGCCGACGTCGACAGGCTCGCGCGCGGATCACCGGCTGCCGCTCCGGCCGAGTGAGATTGCAGCGTTCGCCGGACAGTTGTCGTCGGCGATTTCCGGATCGGCGATCACGAACAAATGGGTCAACGCCGTCGCGAAGGATCTGCTCGCGCATCGGGGCGCATCCGTCGTGATTGCCGGAGACGCGCAGCCGGCCGCCATCCACGCGCTGGCGCACGCGATGAACGCGGCTCTCGGGAACATCGGACGAACCGTCGTCTACACGGATCCGGTCGAAGCGGAACCCGTCGATCAGCTCGCGTCGGTACGCGACCTCGTCGGCGACATGCGTGCCGGAAAAGTCGATGTGCTGATGATTGTCGGGGGCAACCCGGTATATTCAACTCCGCTCGACCTTGGCTTCACGGACGCGCTCGCGAAGGTGCCGCTGCGCGCGCACCTGAGCCTGCACAACGACGAGACGTCGGTGCTCTGCCACTGGCACGTCCCTGCAGCGCATTTCCTGGAGTCGTGGAGCGACGCGCGCGCATTCGATGGCACGGCGTCGATCGTTCAGCCGCTCATCGCACCTCTCTACAATGGGCGCACGGCGCACGAGTTTCTCGCCGCGACGAGCAACCGCCCTGAGCAGTCGTCGCACGACATCGTGCGCGAGTTCTGGAAATCCCAATCGCGCTCGCAGGACTTCGAGGCCGATTGGCGCCGTTGGCTGCACGACGGCGTGATTCCGAATACGGCGTTCGCGGCGATCGACGCGGGCAGCCCCAAAAGGCCGCAAGATCTCGGTGGGCCGGTCCTCTCAGGGCCGGCATCGGCGGACTTCGACATCTCCTTCCGTCTCGATCCGTCGATCGCCGACGGCCGCTTCGCGAACAACGGCTGGCTGCAGGAACTGCCGAAGCCGATCACGAAGCTGACGTGGGACAACGCCGTGCTCGTCAGCCATGCGACCGCCGTCAGACTCGGCGTGGTGAACCGACCGGACGCGACCGGCGGGGAGCACGGACAGATCATCAGCGAGCTTGTCGAGCTGCGATATCGCGGACGCACGGTGCGCGGCGCGCTGTTTGCCGTCGAAGGCCATCCGGACAACTGCGCCACCGTCCATCTCGGGTACGGCCGCGCGCGCGGCGGCAGCATCGCGAGCGGCACCGGATTCAACGCGAATCTGCTTCGGACGTCTGACGCGATGTGGCACGGCAGCGGTCTGCAGATTGTCAGGACCGGCATCGTGACGACGCTCGCGTGCACGCAGTTCCATCATCAGATGGACAACCGCAAGCCGGTCCGCGTCGCCACGCGCGAGGAGTTCGTCAAGAACCCACGAGTGGTGCACGAAGGAGACGAGACGCCGCCGAAGACGATCACGCTCTATCCCGACTTCAAGTACGAGGGCTACAAGTGGGGCATGGCGATCGACGTCAACGCCTGCATCGGCTGCAACGCCTGCGTCGTCGCCTGCCAGGCCGAAAACAACATCCCAGTTGTCGGTAAGGAGCAAGTACTCAAAGGACGCGAGATGCATTGGATCCGCGTCGATACGTATCACCAGGGCGCAGCGAGCGATCCCGAGACGTACTTCCAGCCCGTTCCCTGCATGCAATGTGAGAACGCGCCCTGCGAGTTGGTCTGCCCCGTTGGCGCGACGGTCCACAGCGACGAAGGCCTGAACGACATGGTCTACAACCGTTGTGTGGGCACGCGCTACTGCTCGAACAACTGTCCGTACAAAGTCCGCCGTTTCAACTTCCTGCTCTATCAGGACTGGACGACGCCGGTTCTGAAGCTGGGGCGTAATCCGGACGTCACCGTACGAAGCCGCGGGGTTATGGAAAAGTGCACGTACTGCGTGCAGCGAATCAACCGCGCGAAGATCATGTCGGAGAAGGAAGACCGAACGGTTCGCGACGGCGAGATTCAGACTGCGTGCCAGCAAACGTGTCCGGCTGACGCGATCGTGTTCGGCAATCTCAACGATCCGAACAGTCGCGTCGCCAAACTGCAGGCCGAAATCCGGAACTACTCGCTGCTCGGCGAGCTGAACACGCGTCCGCGGACGACGTATCTTGCGGCCGTCCGGAACGTGAATCCGGAGCTGGAGAGCTAAGTGGAACCGGTGCCGCCAGCTTCGACGCCGCCGTTGATTCGCCCGGGCCATACCTTCGGATCGGTCACCGACAAGATCAGCTCCATCGTTCTCGGCCGCCGCACGCCGATGGGGTGGTACGCCGGCTTCGGCGCGATGTTCCTGCTCGTGATCGTCCTGTTCGTCTCCCTCTCGTACCTGGTCTTCAAAGGGATCGGCATCTGGGGGA
>Ga0075425_100008040_pt1 | contig 11166 bp, 10 predicted proteins | sample SoiMethybrSBSTD4_FD_75300 | JGI IMG/M metagenome (GOLD analysis project Ga0075425, IMG submission 75300) | Bulk soil microbial communities from a Populus tree surrounding site in Tennessee, USA - Soil MetaG P. TD hybrid SBSTD4 | ecosystem: Environmental > Terrestrial > Soil > Tree plantation...
ATGACCATCTCAGGAAAAGTAATACTCTGACGCAACGAGGTGAGTTGCCATGGAAACGGCGCAAACAGCAGGTACGTCAGCCCTATAGGAATCGTGGAGAGAGCACCCTGGGTAGTTGAAACGTCAACATCCCTACCGAAACCTGACCGTGCCGACGTGGCTGCATCCAAACGACTGCGTTGTATTCGTTCTAAACTGACGTAGTTCTCCAGCTGTACGTTCGCGTACCTTGTTACGCCCAGATACGTGAGCGCCAAGCCAAGTACGATCATAATGATGAATTGTCGAACAAAGTTCGTTGCAGTAATCTTCTGCATTCCCATCACGAACGCCCCAGCGATCGCCACCACGATCATGTAAAACACGTAGAATCTCAAACTGAGTAAAGCAAATAGCGCAAACACGAGTATGACGAGGTACTTTGAATCAAATTTCTGCCCAAGTTTAAGAGTCGCTAAAATCGCAACTGCCAGACAAAACACGATTGGACCGTCTTTGAGTCCTTGCGACGACCAAAGCACGAGTGAGGGATAAAAGGCTACACAGATAGCAGCCAGCCGTGCCACCTTGACGTTGTTGAAGACCTCTTTAGCGCACAAAAAGATGATGATTGCCGTCGTAGCACCCAGCACTGAATTTACAAACTGAACGGCCAGCATGTTCCGGCCCAGCAAGCCATAAACGGCCGCAACCATGTAGACCATTCCCCAGCCGGAGCCCTGCCCCTCACCGACGAACGCGTTTATCAGCGTTTGATAAAACCTCTCGCCACCCCAGGCCTTGAGCTGTATCAGTCCATAGTAGTCATATGTGATCGCGTCTCCGCCAAAAAACTCTTGTGCCTTAAAAATGTAGATTCCCGTCGCCAAAAGCAGTCTTATGAGCAACGCTGAGACGAACAGTTTTAAGATGAATGGTCCGTTATCACCCTGTCGGTAGGAGATGTAACCAGCAACAGATGCGAGGGCAGTACAAAGCAGCATAGCTTTGGCTGTGTCGAACACTGTGACTACCCCATAATCCGCAGTAAATGGCGCCACCAGCGTCGGAACCGCGACCACAATCACGGTGCAAATTAGAAGGGCAAAAAATGTAAGCAATACATTCATAAAATCGTATTAATTAAACATCATCAGGAAGATCGTTACGCGTTTTCCTCTGAATGAGAAACTTGTCCTCTGCATCTAATTGCTTTACTGGTTTTGCCGGAACACCCGCAATCAGATACTCCTCCTGAGTCAGCCGGCTGGTGATTACAGATCCTATTCCCACGATGCACTTCGACGGAAGGCCGCCACCGGGCGCTATTCGAATTTCCGAGCCAACATAGGCAAAAGAACCGATTTCTATTGGCAGCGTACGCTGACGATTATGAGTCCACAAAGAGGAGTTTCGACCACCCAAAATTGTCCTTCGCCCAATCACTACTTTATCAGTGAAATCTATCTTGTGTCCTGCTGTAATAACACTACCGTCTCCCAAAAGAAATCGCGGATCAATGGGATTGACCACATCAGGATCGGCGATCGAATTGATTTCGTTCATGCGGATAATCTCTGCATAACGGCCGAGTGCAATTTCGTCGCCACCACGAAGGATATTCAAATAGCCTATCCGAACATGATCTCCGACAACCAATTTCTTCACTCCAACAATGACGTTGAAGTGACCGATGCGTACATCATCCTCGATGCAACATTCACTGGCATCAACAATGCTCAAGCCGATCCTGACGCGTTTCCCAATCTTATATCCGAAAAACAGGCGATAAATCGGCCGCTTTATAATTGAAGGCAGAAACGCCACGCTCGCCAACAGCAGTAGCCGGGCTTTGCTCGTACGAGGCATCAGCTTATGGACCTTCGTTCGCCGCTCCGCACGGCAAAGTCATACTGCGCTTTCATCGGCAAAATCTTCTCGTAAAGTCGGAAGTAACGATCAGCTCCGACGTTATGCAAATCAAACTTTCCCCTTGCGAAGTCGCGAGCGTGTCGTCGAGTTTCATCCGCATTAGCAATGAGAGGCTCCAGCGCGTTCCAGGCGTTGACATAGTCAGCCTCGGTGAAGTTTGGCACGATTGTGCCAACCCCAGATTGTTTTAAGAACAGATCTGAGTCGCCAATTCCTGAATTAAGTACGACCGGCAATCCACACGCGAGGTATTCCGTAATTTTTACTGGCGACGTCGCCAGTTTAGACAATCCCGGCTTGTAAAAGGCAATTCCCACGTCCGCTGCTGAAAGATACGAGGCAACATCCGCCGGCATGACTCTTTTAACCGTGTAGGAGCTACGGGGTATGCCCCTTTCATTCATGACCGTTTCAATTAATTGAGGATTCCCAGGTGTAAGCCAAAGGAAATGAGCGTCCTTCCGTGTGCGTAGAATCTGACGAAAAAAATCAGCCATTTCCGCCGTCAGATACCATGGTCCAATGGATCCGCTGTAAACAATCGTCGTCCGATCGGTGAGCTTGAGTTCCGCCCGGCGTCTTTCCCGATCTTCGCTGCTAAAGGAAAACTTATCTAAGTCGGCACAACAGGGAACCACTTCATGCGCAACCTCACGCCCCTGAAGTCCCTTCCACTGTTGAATAACGGGCCAGACGCGTTCGGTCAATGTTACAACACCATCTGACGCGGCAAACGCGCTTCGTTCCATTAGTTTAGTAAGTCGATACGGAATGTTCCCTTTCTGCCAATGGTTCGCCTCGATGTACTCTTCAGCCATTAGTCCTCGAACGTCGAAGATCATCTTCACCCCGGTAAGTTTCTTCAACAAAAGAGCCATAGTAGCCGGGATATGACTGCGAGCATGAACCAGCTGAATGTCGTTTTGTTTAATCAAGCGGTGCGCAAGTCGAACACCTTGCAGCACATCATAAATCGTGGCCGGCACTGACGGCCTTTGATGATATCGCAAGGCATGCCACTGGATGTTTACCGCCGCAAGATCAGTTCGCAATTCGTCGCATCTGGATCGGCCTTCGCCGGTGAACGCATATGCACGTTCAAAACTTAGCAGCGTGAAATGAATTCCTTTTTCGGCAAGTGCCCTGAGGTATGGCAGCACTTGAGTTTGACCCAGCGGATCAAGCATGCCGTTATAAGAAATGAACAGAACACGCGGTTGTGATGGATCCATATCTGACTGAGCGAAACGCAAACGGTTTCAGCAGTTAGCTTTTTACGCCAACAAGATTTAAGCCAGGATTGTTCAGCCGCTTAACGTCTCGAATTCCCTCTGCCATCAATGCCATGGTCATATCATCTTGCGTCTGTGGCTGATCATACGCCGGTGACAACATGTCGAAGGTATCCATTACTGCCCAGCTGTAACGCTGTCCGAGCTTCAGCTCATGCGTGTCTACATAGTTGGCGACTGGAATCGCATGCATAAACAATTTTCGCAAGTACGGAATCCGAAACGTCACTTCCGTCACCGGAAATAGGACCGGCATCAAGCCTTTTACCGTCAGGAACAGAGTCCTTTTATCCATTCGTGCGGTTATCGGACGAATAAGATACTTTGCGTTCCACAGCGTCCACTTCCTCCGTTCATATGCCGTGATCGCAATACGGCCGCCCCTCTTTAACAATCCAGGGAGCGAGCGCACGGATTTTTCCGGATCTGGCGTGTGTTGGATCACCCCGATACAGTAACAGCCGTCGAATACCCCATCTTTGAACGGCAGTTCATAGATACTGGCCTGAACCAGATGTACATTGCGGCGGCCCTTCAATGTTGTTTTCGCAGCATCAGTAGCATTGCTAAGATCCACTCCAACCACATCGCAATCCTCGCGTGATGCTATCTCGACAAAGCGGCCGGCGCCGCAGCCCGCATCCAAAATCCACTTACGGTTCATCCATTCTTTGGTCCAACCGGTTTCAGAATAGAAGCGCTCGAACGATAGTTGTGTGCCGTTGATTGAGTCTATCTGTTCCGAACGGAAGCGGTTCCACTGGAAGCCAAATGATGAGGCGTAGTTTTCATCCTGCACGAAACGTGGGATGCCGCGTTCAATGCGATAGGAGCTGTTGCATTCTCCGCATATCAAGCTTCCCGATTCGACTTCGTCGTTGCTGGTCTGTTCAGCGACACAGGAAAGTTCCGTCTTGCATTTTGGACAGGCGAGGAGCTGAAGCAACTTCAGAAACATAGGCTCTGATTACGGCCTTTCTGAAATCGACTCAACTTGATTCTGAACTTCGCGGGTGCGTTGACCGCGCAACAATCCCACGATTGCAACCTGTGAGATCTTTATAAACCTACGGCTCATTACCACACTTGGATCCCTTTCGGCCGCATGAAACAAATGACTAAGCGCTAACCTATGAAGACCACCACCATTTGCCAGAATCGCCAGGTAGATGTTCGAGCTTGCCTCAATGCATTTCACGTATGGACCATAAACCGCCGCCAGATGTGGATCGCTAACAATATTTAAGCGGACCTTTTCCAAACCCTTTCCCATGGTATTTATGTCTTGATTGTTCACGCTGCGGCCTTCATGCTGGAGCACACCGTTGTTGATTTTCGGAATCCTGCTCACTTTATAGTCAGCCAACACGCGCAACCAAAAATCCCAATCTTCGCCCCCGATTATCTCCGGATCAGTGTTGAAGCGATAACGGGTATAGATCTCCCTGTGAATAAAATTTCCTACGCACGCCATGAAATTTCCCTGTGCGATCGCCTTTACTTGATTGTGCAGATTTGGGAACCGTGGGCGGTAGACTACTTCATGACTCCTGTTAATGAATTCAAACAGATTGTGAAAACAGCGCGACTCAGGATTCGCCTGAGAAAATGCGGCCGCATCCTCGAGATTCGTCGGATACATTAAATCGTCCGAGTCGAGCAGCGTAACAAAGTCACCCGTGGCCGCGCTCATTCCTGTGTTTCTCGAGCGAGCACGCTCAAGATTTCTATCGTGTTTTATGAATCGAATCCGTTGAGCGTCAATGTGGGGCTCGAGAAGTGTCGCTGTGTTATCGGTGGAACAGTTGTCAACAACGATGATCTCAAAGTGGGGGTAGGTCTGCCGCCAAACGCTTTCGAGTGTTCTGAGGATGAACCCGGCGCGGTTATAGGTGGGAATTACAACAGAGAAGACCGGAAAATGTTTCATCTTATCAGGAGCCTTAGCCCCAAACGCATCGAGGTGATTCCGTAGACGGCTCCTAAGTTCCCTCTCGACCACAAATGCTTTTGCGACCAACAACTCAGAACGGCGACTTATTCAAGTTCGTCAATTGTTCAATAGTGTCTACGGCAAACCATTTCTTCGGGTAAACCGACGATACGAATAGTTGCTCAATCGCAATTAGCTGTTGCCAGACGTCATAAAAACTGTGGCCTTCCATTGTCAGTTCATTCACGCGGGCAGGGTTGAGCACCTGTATTCCCGAACAATAAATATCCGTTTGTTTATGCCGGCTGATCTCCGTAACAACGTGTTCACGATGAAACACAAAGTCGCCTTCTAAACCTGCCACGGGACGAACCGGCACCAGCATACACGGCGGTGAATTGAGGGATATGTAATTCTCCTCGAGAACAGCGAAGTCAAGATCCACCACATTGTCGCATGTGAGCACCACCATGGGCTCGTTCAACGACTTGAGCAGCGTGTTATAAACCCACCAACAATTACTCTTCCCCTCGGTATTAAAAACTGTACTGGCGCCGTGCTCAATTACATGCTGCGCAAGCATCGCTTTTTTGTAACCGACAGTGACATGAATGTGCTCGATCTTCTCTGCTAACCGCGAAATTCCTCTCGCAATGAGCGTGGTCCCATTATAAGGGGCCATCGGCTTTGGGATTGCATCTGTCAGCGGCGCCATCCGCATCCCCCGGCCTGCAGCCATGATGATCGCATGTCGAATCATTAACTATAACTCTTCTGCGGGAGGGTTACGGATTAAATCAAGCATTTCTGCTTCCGTTAACCGCTCAGCTGTGGCTGACGTGAGCGGCGCAGAAAGTGGTTTCGCTACTGGATGATTGAACTTCGTTACGTAATGCTTCACACCACCAAACGTCGTCGTAGACGTGTAAGGAAGTTCTGGTTCGCCCATTAGAAACTCATGAGGACGCTCGCCCGGACGGCCCTCGATCTTTTCCCAACGTCCACCCTTTTCTCTGATCCATAGGTCCAAAATGTCGCGGATCAGCGCTGACTTCATCTCTCTCGAGACCACCGAACCCTGAAGCTGCTTGATATTTTCCACGGCCGTGATGACCAGATTTACTGCATCATCGACAGTTGAAAAATACCTGGTCATATCCGGTCCAGTGCTACCAATAACTCCCGTATTGTCGTGCATCTTCTTCCAAACGGGAAATACCGAACCCGTGGACCAGGCGATATTTCCGTGGCGAACACAAGCAAATCGTGTCGATGGAGTCTTGTTGTTCATCGCACAAAAGACACGCTCCATCAATGCTTTCGTCAGGCCGTACGTGTTCGCGACTGGTGGCGCCGATTTGTCGGTCGACATGCCAATCACAGTGTTTATGTTTTTCTCAACGCACACACGGGCGAGATTCTGTGAGCCAAACACGTTGACATCAATGCATTCCATCGGTTGTTGCTCTGAAAGATCGACGTACTTCGTGGCTGCCGCGTGAATAACCACAGTAGGTCGTACTTCTGCGAAGATGTCACGTACCGATTCGATGTTCGTCACATCCATCGGAAGCGTGACACATCCGGTAAACTGCTGGGCCTCCATATTGTGCTTATTATTACGACCGGTGAGAACTACCGTGTGCTTAGCTGATAATTTCATTCCCAACCGCTTACCAAGAAAACCCGTACCGCCTGTTATCAGTATGGTCTCGCTCATTTGCCTCGGTCGATTAATCGGTGATTGCTGGACCAGAAGTTAATCCAGCGTGAACTCATTACGCCAGTTCTTGCTTTCGACAAATGGGGGTTGGTCTTTCTTGTCGAGGACACATGTCTCAAGGACCAGGTAATCCATCTCTGTCCGCATAAAACAACGGTAACTATCCTCGGGCGTACATACAATCGGCTCGCCACGCACATTGAAGCTTGTATTGACGATTACAGGGACACCAGTCATATCACCAAATGCGGCAATGATTTCCCAATATAATGGGTTTGTATCGCGGCGAACGGTCTGAATGCGCGCCGAGTAATCGACATGAGTTACCGCAGGGATTTCCGATCGTTTCAGGTTTAATTTATCGATGCCCCACAACGCTTCTTCGGCCGCTGTCATTTGATGACGGTGCTGTGCACCAACATCAGCAACCAGCAGCATGTAGGGACTGTCTGTTTCGAGATCAAACCATTTCGATACCTCCTCGCGTAATACGCTGGGCGCAAACGGACGAAAACTTTCACGGTACTTAATCTTTAAATTCATTACGGATTGCATTTGAGGAGACCTTGCATCCCCGATAATGCTTCGCGTACCCAACGCTCGTGGACCAAACTCCATGCGCCCCTGGTGCAGCCCGACCACCTTTTCCGCAGCTATTAGTTCGGCAACCACACTAGGCAGTTCACTCCGCGAGTATTTTTTATATGGCAGATTCCGCTGAGTCAAAAAACGTTCAATCGACTCTTCGCTGTCGCGTGGTCCAAGATAGGCGCCTTTCATTCCATCAGCATACGCGGGCACACCATTTTTACACGCGCTGAATGGTTCCCACTTTCCGGACATTTCTGCGCTCGTGCGTGGTTGATTCAAATACCGGTGCCAGATCGCAAGCGCGATTCCCAGCGCTCCGCCGGCGTCGCCTGCTGCCGGTTGAATCCAAATGTCTTTAAACGAAGTCTCCCGTAACACACGACCATTTGCAACGCAGTTCAAGGCGACTCCTCCTGCCATGCACAGTCGTTTCATGCCCGTCTCTCGCGCGGCATACCGGGTCATGTTTAGAATGACTTCCTCGGTGATTACCTGAATGCTGCGAGCCAGGTCCATCTCACGTTGAGTGATCTTTGATTCAGGCTTGCGCGGTGGACCACCAAAAGCTTTATCGAAGGTGCCGTTGGTCATGCGCAAACCCTCGGAATAGCTGAAGTAGTCCTGGTTCATACGAAGGCTGCCATCATCACGAATTTCCGCGATGTGTTCCTTGATGAGTGACACGTACTTTGGCTCGCCGTACGGCGCCAAACCCATCACCTTGTATTCGCCGCTGTTCACCTTAAACCCTGTGTAATAGGTGAATGCGCTATACAGCAGGCCCAGGCTGTCGGGGAATCGCAGCTCTTTCGACAACGTGATTTCGTTTCCTTTGCCGATCCCGATCGAGCTTGTAGCCCACTCGCCGACACCGTCAACGGTTAGAATTGCAGCTTGCTCAAATGGCGATGGATAGAATGCACTGGCAGCGTGGCTTTCGTGATGGTCTCCGAATAACAACTTCCACTTAAACTTCTTGCCGCGTTTTTTCGCCGAGCGCTCGTCGTCATCGTCTTCTGTCTTTGCTAATTCCGTACGGATAAGATCGGGCATCCATAGTTTCTCGCGCATCCAAAGCGGCATCGCTTTAAGAAACGAGCTAAAGCCGGCCGGCGAGTAATCCAGATATGTTTCCAAGAGCCTGTCGAATTTCAGCAGCGGCTTGTCGTAGAACGCTACATAATCCAGTTCGTCTGCTGTGATTCCGGCCTCAGAAAGACAGTATCGCGAGGCGTTGATGGGAAAGTTGTGGTCGTGTTTCTTTCGCGTGAACCGCTCTTCCTGCGCGGCGGCGACAATGTCTCCGTCCACCACCAGACAAGCTGCTGAATCATGATAAAAGGCTGAAATTCCCAGAATGCTGGTCACGCTTCGGTCGAACCTTTAGAAAAGTGTGTAAATGAATGGTGCAATTGCTGAACTCTTGGCCAGAATCAGCAAGGCGCCTACAAGGACAAGCGTAATGATGATTGGTGCCAGCCAGTATTTCTTATTAGTCCTCATGAACTCCCAGAGCTCGCTTACTACCTGTATTTTCGACATTGCAAACTCCTTAATACATCTTCTCGTAATGTCGCGAATCCCGCTGTCGCTCGGAATAGGAATGCCAGTAGGAACCACTTGAGCGTGCACGACGCCGCAGAGGATCCCAACCCAGCGCTCGTTTTATCAACCCTATCGGCGTGAGAACGCCAAAGAAAACGACAGCCAAGATGACTCTGGTCGAAACAAAGGAGAGTCCCTCCGCCAGCTTCATCCACGCACGGTTCGGCCACACCAATGCTCGCGGATAGACCAGGCCAAGTAAAACCAGGAGCGTGCCGAGTGGCAACGTCACGTGTGACACGCTGGAAAACTTGCCCCGGTAAAGCCACCAGGCGCTCAGCAATACAAAGACTCCGCCAACAACTAACCCAAATTCGCGTTCAGCTCGAAACGAATGTCTTTTCATTTTCGTGCGTGTTACATGGGCGATAGGACCTATACGACGTATAGGATCTTTATCAACTATTCGACTCGAAAAAACTTTGGATCGTGTTGACTACATAGGCCATCTGGTCCTGGGTAATTTCAGGAAATAACGGGAGCGCCATTGTCTCAAGCGCCGCACTCTCCGCATTGGGAAAGTCGCCTTGGCGGTGGCCTAAATATTCGAAGCACTCCTGTAGATGCAACGGTACGGGATAATAAACTTTTGTTGAAATGCCATTTGTCGCGAAGTGCTTCATCAGAGCGTCACGATTTTCCGCTACACGAACGACATATTGATGAAAAATGTGTCGCGATCCAGCCGTAATAAATGGTGGTATGACCTTCTCGGTTAGCTTCGCTTCTTCTAGTAGTTCCGTGTACTGCTCGGCTCGCTGACGGCGATGTTCCGACCACTCGTCAACATGCCGGAGTTTCACCGCCAGCACTGCTGCTTGAATCGCGTCGAGCCGGCTGTTAATGCCGATTTCGGCATGCTCGTATTCTGTTCTGCCGCCATGTACGCGCAGCCGTTTCAATCGTTGCGCGAGGTCATCATCGTTCGTCGTAAGAATACCCCCATCGCCTACCCCGCCAAGATTCTTAGTGGGGTAAAAACTGAAACAGCCTATAAGCCCGATTGACCCCGCTCGCTTACCATGACATTCAGCTCCCATGGCTTGCGCGGCATCTTCAATCACGGGCAAGTTTCGACGACGACCAATCTGCATCAAAGCAGTCATGTCGGCGCAATGGCCGTAAAGATGGACCGGCAGAATTGCGCGGGTATGCGGCGTTATCGCGGCTTCGACACGGTCTGGATCCAGGTTGTACGTTTGCGGATCGATGTCGACAAAGACAGGGGTAGCTCCTACACGGGCTATTGCTGCCCCTGTGGCAAAGAAAGTGAATGGACTCGTAATAACCTCATCACCAGCTTTTAGATCCAGGGCCATCATCGCCAGCAATAAAGCATCGGAACCCGAAGCACATCCGATCGCATGCTGCGTCTGACAGTACTTTGCAATGCCTTCCTCGAACGTTCGTACCTCCGAGCCAAGTACAAATTGCTGCGAATCCAGGACGCGCTGAATGGCAGCAAGCAATTCTTCGCGAAGCAGACGATGTTGAGGACCTAAATCGATCAGCGGAACTTTCATTGCGCTTTGCTTTTCGGCTGTGGAAAACATGTGTAACGCAGTCTAGCGCAGATAGGGGTTTCGAATTTCGGTTGGTTACGAAGAAATTAACGACGAACTGCGGAACCACCCAGGCAATGGTCTGATAGAGGAAGCAACACGAGTTGCAAGCTCGCCGGCATTATGTCGTTAACGAGCTTCCACTGTTCCGGAGGGATTCTCCGGAGCTTCATTGGCGTCCGAATCTGAGTAGTAATTCGAATAATAGCCGGTGTAGTAGTAATCCTGAGTTTCCAACTTAACGTTGTTCAGCACAATACCGAAAATGTGCGCCCCAACATCCAGCAGCTGTTGTTTCGCCCTTCGCACGACCGCCCGCGAACTCCTGCCTCCTTGGACCACGAGAACAACTCCATCAACCATTGTCGATAGGATTGATGCATCAGTGAACGAGATCGCCGGCGGCGAATCGACGATGATATGAGTGAACCGTTCACCCAATAAGTTCAGTAGTCGACGCATCTCGTCTGAACCCAGCAGCTCTGCTGGATTTGGCGGAACCGCGCCCGACGGCAATATTTTCAAATTATGCTGTTTCTCGTAGGTATT
>Ga0075425_100008042_pt1 | contig 11165 bp, 10 predicted proteins | sample SoiMethybrSBSTD4_FD_75300 | JGI IMG/M metagenome (GOLD analysis project Ga0075425, IMG submission 75300) | Bulk soil microbial communities from a Populus tree surrounding site in Tennessee, USA - Soil MetaG P. TD hybrid SBSTD4 | ecosystem: Environmental > Terrestrial > Soil > Tree plantation...
CGCGCGCGTAGATGCCGCCCATGGTGCCCTGCAGCTCGGTGAACTCGCGAACCATGTCAGTGGCGAGATCTGCTTTCGCAAGACGCGCAGCCTTCGCTGCGTAACCCACCGTCGGCTCATCGGCTCGGAAGGCATCCTTCGCGATCCATGCAGCCAGCTTCTCGATCCGCTCGGCCTTCTCCTTGTAGCTCCCCAGCTTCTTGTGGAAGAGCAGCGTCGACAGCCGGTCGATCCGCGACTCGAGCGTCGCCTTCCGATCCGTCTCCCAGAAGAACCGCGCGTCGCGCAGCCGCGCCGTCACGACCCGCTCCGCATTGCGCGCGATCGTGCGCTCGTTGTCCGGCTCCGTGTTGATCACGGCGAGGAACGCGTTCTTCAGATGGCCGTCGTCGCCGTCGACCGGGAAGTAATGCTGATGGTGAATCAGCGTCGTCGTCAGCACTTCTTCGGGCAGCTCGAGGAATTCGGGCGCGAAGGTGCCGCCGACGACCGACGGGTACTCGACGAGATCGGGCACTTCGTTCAGCAGCCCCGAGTCGGTGTGCACCGACCGGCTGACACGGCCCTGGAGCCGCTGTGCTTTCGCGTCGAGCTCGCGCGCGATCTTGTTGTGGCGCTCGCCGCGCTCGAGGATGACGAAGTTCTCGAGCAGGCGCGCGCGATATTCGTCGAACGATCGGACCTTGATGGCGCGGCCGGCCCGTCCGCTCGTCGTCAGAAAGCGGTGCCCGTAGGTGACCGCGCCGGTCGCGACGTCCTGCACCTGGCCGGTCTGCGCGGCCGCGGTTCGCGAAATCGCGAACGGCACGACACGGCCGCCATACAGAAAGAGGATCCAGCGGATCGGGCGTCCGAACAGCAGGTCGCCCTTCCCGTCTTCGAGCGTCGCGTCCCAGTGCATCAGCTTCGGGAACGCCAGCCCGCGCAGCACCGCACCGAGGACATCCGGGAGGACGTCGATCGCGGCCCTGCCGCGCTGCCGCCTTCGGAACGCGATGTATTCGCCTTTCGGCGTCTGCACGCGCTCGAGCGCGGCGACGTCGACGCCCTGTTTGGTCGCGAATCCGGCCGCGGCCGGCGTCGGCGTCCCGTCCGGCTTGAACGACGCCGAAACGGGCGGTCCGTTGACGATCTCCTCGAGATCCGTCTGCCGCTCGGGAACGCGGACGATGCGCACGGTGAGCCGCCGCGGCGTGCTGAACGTCTCCGCGGGCGATTCCGCAGCCATGCGGTGCGCCTTCAGCTCCGCCGTGACGACTTCTCCGATCTGATTCGTCAGCCCGGGAAGCCAGGATGCCGGGATCTCCTCGCAGCCGATCTCGAGCAGTAACTCCCGATCCATCAGGCGCCCGCCGCTTCCGGCGCGGTCGGAGCGCCTTCCACATACACGCGCGCGATGCCAAGCGCGAGCTGGCGCACGCGCAGAATGAAGGCGGTCCGCTCGGTGACGCCGATGCTGTTGCTCGAATCGAGGATGTTGAAGAGATGCGAGCACTTCAACGTGTGCTCGAGCGCCGGCCAGACGAGCTGCGCCTTCAGCAGCGCCGAGGCAAGCTGGTAGTACTTCTCGAACAGGTCCCGGTGGAACGCGCCGAAGTCCATGCCGAGGTCGACGCGGCCGAATACGTATTTCGATTCCTCGACTTCTTCACGCAGCCGCACGTCGCCGTACTTCAGACCGGGCGACCATTCGAGGTCGAACACGCTGTCGACGCGCTGCAGCACCATCGCGATGCGCTCCAGCCCGTACGTCAGCTCGGCCGAAATCGGCGCGAGCTCGATGCCGCCGGCCTGCTGGAAGTAGGTGAACTGCGAGATCTCCATTCCGTCGAACATCACCTGCCAGCCGATGCCCCACGCGCCGAGCGTCGGCGACTCCCAGTTGTCCTCCTCGAAGCGGATGTCGTGCTGGCGGGGATTGATGCCGCAGGCTTCGAGACTGTCCAGATAGATCTGTTGCACGTCGTCAGGCGCCGGCTTGAGGATCACCTGAAACTGGTGATGCTTGAAGACGCGATTGGGATTCTCGCCGAAGCGGCCGTCGGCGGGCCGGCGCGACGGCTGCACGTACGCGACGTTCCAGTGCGCGGGGCCGAGCACCCGCAGGAACGTTTCGGGATGCATGGTGCCGGCGCCGACTTCGACGTCGAGCGGCTGCTGCAGCGCGCACCCGCGCGACGCCCAGAACTCGGAGAGTTTCAGAATCAGATTTTGAAACGTCACCGCCGCATTCCCTTCAGCACACGCACGGACTTCAGTTCCTTCTCCAGATGCAGCGCGATGAGGGCGCGATGCGCGCCCTCGAGCTCTCTCAACGTCCGCGTCGACACCGGCACGTCGCCGAGCGCAAACGGGCTCACGGCCCGCGCGCGGGCGAGAAACTCGCGGGCCTCGCCCGACAGCCGCGAATCCGGCTCGTACACGCCCTGCAGCCTCAGCAGCCAGAACTCGAAGTACCGCGCCAGCGGTTCGGTCGCGACGCCGGCCGCCATCGCGTCGACGATCGACGCGCCCAGGCGGAACAGCGTTTCGTTCGGGTCCGCCTCCTGCGCCCACTCGTCGATCAGCTCGGCGAAATACCCCACGTACCCGAGCGCGATGTCGTCTCCGTCCGCCGCCGGCCTCGCGAACGACAGGGGCGACCGAATCGGCTCGACGTAATCGAGCCGCACCAGGTCCCGCCGCTCTCGCTCGAGGTAACCCACTCGCCCGTAGGTCAGCGGCTCCAGACCGCCGCCGAACCTGCGCCGGCTGTTCCGCGCGTTCTTCGCCACGCCGCGCTTCTTGCCGCGATCGCGCGTGAGGAAGACCACAATCCGGTCCGACTCACCGAGCTTGTAGGTCCTGAGGATCAGAGCGTCGGTGGTGTGGAGCGACATCCGGAGGCAGGTTCCAACTGTACTACACGGGCGGGCCGGAACGGCGCGCCCTACAATCCGAGGTCCTTCAGCACGCCATCGTCCTCGCGCCATTCGCTTTTGACGCGGACGTGCAGGTCGAGGAAAACCTTCGTGCGGAAGAAGCGCTCCAGCTCTTCGCGCGCCGCCGTGCCGATCTGCTTGATCATGGCGCCGCCGCGTCCGACGACAATCGGCTTCTGCGATTCGCGATCGACGACGATGCTGCAGTGAAGCGACAGCATCTCCTTCGCGTCGTCGAACCGCTCGACGACGACGGCGCTCGAGAACGGAATCTCGTCGCGCGTAAACTGCAGCAGCTTCTCGCGAACGATCTCTCCGGCCAGGAACCGCTCGGGCTGGTCCGTCAGAAAGTCGGGCGGGTACAGCGGCTCGCCTTCCGGCAGGCGATCGACGATGAGCCGCTCGAGGCGATCGACGTTCTCTCCCGTCGCGGCCGAAACGGGAATGATCTCGGCAAACAGCCCCTTCTTGCCGTAGTCGTCCAGGATCGGGAGCAGGCGTGTCCGCTTCATCAGGTCGATCTTGTTGAGGATCAGGAAGACAACGCCGGGCGCATGCCTGACGAGATCGAGCACGAACTGCGTGCCCTTCCCCGAGGGCTCGCTCGCGTCAATCACGACTCCGAGCACGTCGACCTCTCGCACGGTTTCGATCGCGGCATCGACCATCCGCACGTTCATGCGATGCAGCGGACGATGGATCCCCGGCGTGTCGAGAAACACCACCTGCGCGTCGTCGCTCATTCCGGGGGCCCCTGCCCCCCGGTCGCTCATTCCGGGGGCCCCTGCCCCCCGGACGTAATTGCGCACGCCGAGGATGCGGTTCCGCGTCGTCTGCGGCTTGTCGGAGACGATGGCGATCTTGGATCCGACGAGACGATTGAGCAGCGTCGACTTGCCCGCATTGGGCCGGCCGATGAGCGATACGAATCCGGATTTCACGCCGCCACCCTCATGTCTCGTTCGCGACCTTGCGCGCTTCCGGCTCTTCGACGTTCTGTTTGCAGATGCGCACCCGGTTGATGCGCCGCCGCTCCGCGTCGAGGATGTCGACGTGCAGACCGTCGATTTCGAATCTCTCGCCGACGCCGGGCACGCGCCCGATACGAGCCAGCAGAAAGCCGCCGACCGTCTCGAATCCCTCGCGCTCGACGTCGACGCCGAGGCGCTGCGTCATCTCGTCGATGTCCACCTTGCCGCTGAAGACGAAGCGCCCCCGGCCTTCGTCGACGATCGGCTCGGATTCGACGTCGTACTCGTCGCGGATTTCGCCGACGATTTCCTCGAGCAGGTCCTCGATTGTCACGAGTCCCGCAGTGCCGCCGTATTCGTCGACGACGATCGCGCATTGCGTCTGCTGGCGTTGAAACTGCTTGAGCAGCTCGGGCACGCGCTTGGTCTCGGGCACGACGACGGCCGGGCGGATCAGAGGCGTGATCGACCGTTCGTCACCGGCATCCGCGCCGAAGCCGACCAGGTCCTTGATGAACACGAAGCCTGCGATGTTGTCGAGGCTCTCCTTGTACACGGGAAAGCGCGAATACTCCTGCTCGCGGAAGAGCGCGCGCAGCTCGCCGGTCGTCGCCGTCTCCTTGATGGCGACGATATCCGGCCGCGGCGTCATCACCTCGCGCACGAGCGTATCGCCGAAATCGACGATGCTCTGCAGAAGCCGGCGCTCCTCCCCTTCGATGAGGCCCTGATCCTCCGCCGTACGGATGTGCGCCTTCGCAACCTCGTTGGCCTCCTGCGCGGCCTCGTCGGCCTCGCCCGGCGGCACGCGCTTCGCGCTCGCGACCGACGAGGCGAGCCACCGCGTGATCGGCCACAGCGCGCGCGCGATCGGCGCGAACGCCGGGAGCAGCCACTCGAGGACGCGCTCCGGATCGCGGCCGACGATCAGGATCGGCAGCAGCTGCTCGCAGACCAGCACGAATCCCGCCGCGACAAGGATGACGAACGCAGCCGTGTGCGCGCCGTCGACGCCGACGAGCCGCGCCGTCAGCGCCGTGGCCGCCCCGGTGACCACGCCGAGCAGCAGCCGCACGGGGAGGAACAGCAGCAGCGGATCGTCGAGGTAGGTCGCCAGCGAGCCGGGGCGGTCCGTGCGCTCCGCGACGAGACGCAGCGAGAGCCGCATCAGCGCGCTGAACGCCGCGTCGATCGCGCCGAGGTACACCGCGGCGCACGCCAGCAGGAAGACGCTAAGCGGAATCACCGGTGCGCTCGATCAGCCCTTCGCGAAGCCCGCCCTTGCGGCGCAGGCGCGCCTCCGCGCGGCGCATCCTCCCATCGTCACGCTCGTGATCGTACCCGAGAAGATGCAGAAGGCCGTGCAATGCCAGCACGCGAAGTTCCGTCGCGTACTGATGACCGGCAGCGCGCGCCTGACGCGCAGCAACGCCGCGGGCGATCACGATATCGCCGAGAACGGGCAGGAGGGCCGGGATGGGCTGGATCGGCGGGACCGAACGGCTATCCCTCCTGCCTGCCCTGCCCGTCCCGCCCATCCTGCCTGTGGGGAAACTGAGCACATCCGTCGTCTTGTCTTTTCCGCGATAGCGGCGGTTCAACGCGCGTATCGTCGCGTCGCTGACGAGCGCGACGTGGACGACGCCGCGCGCCCGGGCCGGCGCCACCCGGCGCAGCCATGGACCGAGCGCCACCCCTGCAATGCGGCGCCCGCGCTCGTCCGAGACGAGCACCCTGAGCGTGGAGGGAGTCATCGATCAGGCCGGCTGCCGGCCGTTGCCGTTGCCGAATCTCTCGTAGGCCTTGACGATCTGCTGGACCAGTTTGTGGCGCACGACGTCGCGCTCGTCGAACTGCACGAACGAGATGCCGTCGATCGCGCCGACGACTTTCATCGCCTCGACGAGGCCCGAGGTCCGGCCGGCCGGCAGATCGATCTGCGTGATGTCGCCGGTGATGACCGCCTTCGCGCCGAAGCCGAGGCGCGTCAGGAACATCTTCATCTGCTCCGACGTCGTGTTCTGCGCCTCGTCGAGAATGACGAACGAGTCGTTGAGCGTGCGGCCGCGCATGAACGCAATCGGCGCGATCTCGATCGTACCGCGCTCGATGTAGCGCGCGACGCGCTCGACCTCGAGCATGTCGTACAGCGCGTCGTACAGCGGGCGCAGGTACGGATTCACCTTCTCCTGCAGGTCGCCGGGCAGGAATCCGAGCTTCTCGCCCGCTTCCACCGCGGGGCGCGCAAGGATGATGCGGCTGACCTTCTTGGCGACGAGGAACGCGACCGCCTGCGCCATCGCCAGGTACGTCTTCCCCGTCCCGGCCGGACCGATTCCGAAGACGACGTCGTTCTGCTCGATCGCGTCGAGGTACTTCCGCTGGGTGACGGTCTTGGGCTTGACCTGGCGCTTGCCCGCGGGCGTGAGGCTGCCCTTGAGGAAATGATCGCGGAGATCGACGAGCGCGTCCTGCGCCACCAGATCCGACGCCGTTTTCACGTCGGAGTTCGACAGGCGATAGCCGTCTTTCATCAGCGAGGACAGTTGTCCGACGACGCGGTCGACTTTGTCGAGCGCGGGCGACTCGCCTTCGACCAGCAGATCGTGGCCCTGGGTGCGGATGCGAACGTTGAAGAGCGCTTCGAGGTGCTTGAGGTTCTCGTCGTAGGAGCCGAAGAGCGTCTCTATCCCTTCTTCAGGGACCGTAATCTTTCGCATGTTGAATCGGGAATCTCGATTCCCTGACGTTCTTGGCTATCTCCTTCTGTTACAAAGACTTAACGCGTGAAAATTATACTCCCCTCACTTCACGATTTTCAAGTGGAGCTCGCGCAGCTGTTTCTCGTCGACCGTCGAAGGCGCGGTCGACATCAAATCCACGGCATTTGCGGTCTTGGGGAACGCAATGACCTCGCGAATGGACGACTCGCCGCAGAGAATCGCGCAAATCCGGTCGACGCCGAGGGCGATGCCCCCGTGCGGCGGCGTGCCGTAGCCCAGCGCCTCCAGGAAGAAGCCGAACCGCAGCTTCGCCTCCTCGTCGCCGATGCCGAGCCGGCGGAACATCCGCGACTGCAGCGCCTGATCGTGGATTCGAATGCTGCCGCCGCCGATCTCCGAGCCGTTCAGGACGAGGTCGTACGCCTTCGCGCGCACCGCGCCCGGCTTGTCCTCGAGCTTCTCGACGTCCTCGTCGAGCGGAGACGTAAAGGGATGGTGCATCGCGTACCATCGGCCGTCCTCGTCGTTGTATTCGAGCAGCGGGAACTGCTCGACCCAGAGGAATTCCATCGCGTCGGCGGCGAGCAGGCCGTCCTTCTTCGCAATCGCGAGGCGCAGCTGACCGAGGAGCTTCGAGTTCGCGCCGGCGGGGCCGGCAGACATCAGCAGCAGGTCGTTCTTCGTGGCGCGCGAACGCTCGAGCGCGGCGCGCAGCGTCGCTTCTCCCAGCGCCTTGACCGACGACGTCGGCGGCTCGCCCGGGCGGACCCAGATCAGCCCGGTGAATCCCATCTGCTTCGCCTGGTCGACGAGCGTGTCGATCTGATTGCGCGTGTAGATGTTGCCGCCGGGTACCGCGAAGCCGCGGACGGTTCCGCCCTCCGCGACAATCTGCTTGAAGACGCGGAATTCCGCGTCCTTGAACACGTCCGACAGCTCGCAGATCTCGAGTCCGCACCGGAGATCCGGTTTGTCCGATCCGTACCTCGCGATAGCCTCGGAATACGGCATGCGGCGAATCGGCGTCGGAAACGTCTTTCCGATCTCGTGGGCCAGCATCACCATCAGCGGCTCGATCAGGCCGTAGATGACGTCGGGCCGGGCGAACGACATCTCGACGTCGACTTGCGTGAATTCCAGCTGGCGGTCGGCGCGCTGATCTTCGTCGCGGAAGCAGCGGCAGATCTGAAAATAGCGATCCATGCCCGAGATCATCAGGATCTGTTTGAAGATCTGCGGCGACTGTGGCAGCGCGTAGAACTCGCCCGGATGCACGCGGCTCGGGACGAGGAAGTCGCGCGCGCCCTCGGGCGTCGACTTCGTGAGAATCGGCGTCTCGATCTCGAGGAATCCGTTCGCGTCGAAATACTTCCGCACGATCATCAGCAGCCGGTGCCGCAGGCTGATGTTGTGCTGCAGGCGCGGACGCCGCAGATCGAGGTAGCGATATTTCAGCCGCACGTCCTCGGAGACCGGCGAATCCTCCGCGATCTGAAACGGCGGCGTCTTCGCCTCATTGAGGATCCGAATCTCGCGAGCGAGCACTTCCACTTCGCCCGTCTCGAGCTTCGCGTTGATCGTGTCCTCGCTCCGCCGCTGCACGACGCCGCTGACGCCGACGACGAACTCGCTCCGCAGCTTCTTCGCCACCGTCATCAGCGCGTCGTTTTCGCGGACGACGACCTGCGACACGCCGGCGCGATCGCGGACGTCGATGAACGTCACGCCGCCCAGGTCGCGGATGCGGTGAACCCAGCCGAGCAGCACCGCCTCGGCGCCGACGTCCTCGGCCCGCAGCGCGCCGCACGTGTGTGTTCGAGTGAGATCTCCGAGCGCTTCAGCCATTCAGTCTCGTCTTCACGTACGTCGATACCTCGGACCGCTTCACCGCCGTCTGATCGCCGCTTCTGAGATCCTTGATCGCCACTTCCCCGCGTCCGCGCTCGTCGTCGCCGAGGATGACGACGAAAGGGACGCGGCGGGCCGAAGCGTACTTGAACTGCTTCCCCAGTTTATCCGCTTCCGGATACAGGTCGACGCGCAGTCCCGCCTCGCGCAGTTGGGCGGCCAGCGCCAGCGAGTCGGCCCGCGTGTCGTGGTTCCAGATCGTCACCATGACGTCGACGGCCGCGTTCGCCACCGACGCCGGAAACATGTTCCGCTCGGCCATGACGACGAGAATCCGCTCGAGACCGAGCGAAAAGCCGCAAGCGGGGACATCCTTGCCCAGGAACATGCCGACCAGGTTGTCGTAGCGGCCGCCGCCGCCGAGCGAACCGGCGAGATCGGGAACGGCGATTTCCATGATCGTGCCGGTGTAATACGACAGCCCGCGCGCGAGGCTCGGATCGAGCTGGATGCGTCCGCCCGCAGGGGTGCCCGCCGACAACTCCACAATCTCCTTCAGCTGATCGATCGCGTAGACCGCGCGTTCCTGCTGCTGCAGCTGCAGACGCATGCCGACCGGAACGTCGAGCTGGAACAGATCCAGCGCGCGCCCGCCGACGTCAGCGGCGATCCCGCGGCCCGCCAGATCCTTGATGACGCCTTCGCGCTGAATCTTGTCCAGCTTGTCAATCGCCACAAGCGCGTCGCCGTGCGAAGCGGCCGGAATGCCGGCCGCCGCCAGCAGCCCCGTCAGCAGCTCGCGGTGGTTCAACCGGATGACGAAGTTGTCGAATCCGAGACGTCGCAGCACTTCGCTGACCGCCGACAGCACGTCGATTTCGACCAGCGTCGACGTCGTGCCGATGGCGTCGACGTCGCACTGGTAGAACTCGCGGAAGCGGCCGCGCGCCGGCCGGTCCGCGCGCCACACCGGCTGAATCTGGTAGCGCTTGAAGAACCGCGGCAGCTCGCTCTGATATTGCGCGACGACGCGCGCGAGCGGAACCGTCAGGTCGTAGCGCAGCGCGAGGTCCGCCTCGCCGCTGGCCTCGTGCTCGCCGCGCTTGAGGATTTTGAAAATGAGCTTGTTGCCCTCTTCGCCGTACTTCCCGAGCAGCGTCTCGATGTTCTCGAACGCCGGCGTCTCGAGCGGCTCGAATCCGTAGCGCTCGTAGACGTTCCGGATCACACCAATGACGTACTCCCGCCGTCGGACGTCGTCGGGCAGAAAGTCGCGGGTACCGCGGGCCGGCTGAACGTTGGCCGTCAAGTGAACGTGAGATCTTACATGTAGTCGAGGCGGTACTGCACGTAGCGGTCGGCGTAGAGCTGGATGTTGGCGATCTCGGACTGCGTCAGCAGCCGCTTCACCTTTCCCGGGCTGCCCATCACCAGCGACTTCGGCGGGACCTTCATGTTCTCGACGATGAGCGTCCCGGCGGCGACAATCGACCCGGAGCCGATGTGCGCGCCGTTGAGCAGGATCGCGCCCATCCCGATGAGACACTGATTCTCAATCGTGCAGCCATGCACGACCGCGGCGTGGCCGATTGTCACGTTGTCGCCGATCGTCGTCTGATGCGTGCCCGTCATCGCGTGGACGACGGTGCCGTCCTGGATGTTGGTGCGGTTGCCGATGCGGATGCTGTTGACGTCGCCGCGGACGACCGCGCACATCCAGATCCCGGCCTCTTCGCCGATCTCGACGTCGCCGATCACTTGCGCGCTGCCGTCGACGAACGCCGTCGCGTGGACGCGCGGCGAGACGTTGCGGAACGGTCGAAGCATCCCCGGATTATAGGCGCACGTCCCTCAGTCTTCCTGCTCGACGCGGGACGAAGGATGCGGGCATGCTCGTCGTGCCACTGCTCGCGAATCACGTCTTCCGCTCGACGCCGCTCGAGCGTGTCGATTTTCACGGCCCATCCTTCGGCGATCAGGCTCGTTCCTTCCTGCCGGGTGACCTCGAAGCTGTCGCCGACGCGGCGCGCCGACATGTCGACGCCGTCCATCTCCGACGCCAGTCGGCGTGTTAATCGAATCCACATGTCCGCAACACGTAAACGAGAAGACGGCCGGCACATTCCCCTGTCGGGCTGTATGCCGACGTTGCACCGTGTCGGTGATGTGTAGCGAGGACCGCTGCTGCGCGGTCGACGAGGTCCAAAATAGCGGCAGCACCGCAACCTGGAGCAATCAACGTGCCGCTGGCTTGACTCCCATTCCTCCCAGAAGACATCGCCTATCTCCGCATGATGAAGCCGATGGCGATACCAACAACGATGACGCCCAGAATGCCGAGGAACCAGAAATCCATCCTCGCCAGATCCCGAAACCAGCTCCGATCAGGAACGACGTCTTTTTTGCTGTACATTCACGGCTCCGTCCTACGGCTTCGACGCTCGGCGCACGCGCGTGCCCCACAGCGGCTGGCACGTCCATTCGCGATCGTCCATGAGCGCCAGGTAATGCGGCCTCGGCATCGACGGGCTCGCGTACGTGCAGCACACGACGAAGCGTTCCTTTTCCTCGTGCCAGTCGGTCCGAACGACGGTCGCCTGAAACGCGATGTCCGGCTGCACCATCAGGTCCATGACGTCGCCGGGCTTGGGCAGCTTCGGCGCGCGAAAGCGTTTCGCGAACCGGACGTCGCCTGTGGCGAT